>Ga0306926_10001204_pt1 | contig 25541 bp, 26 predicted proteins | sample flu12Cox44000178_FD_203759 | JGI IMG/M metagenome (GOLD analysis project Ga0306926, IMG submission 203759) | Lab enrichment of tropical soil microbial communities from Luquillo Experimental Forest, Puerto Rico - flux8day.12C.oxic.44.000.178 (v2)... | ecosystem: Environmental > Terrestrial >...
TGAAGACGTTTTACGAATTTTCAGTAACCCGAAGTAGGTCAATCAGATCCAAAAGAAATCGATAAGCATCAATAAGCCCGGTTTACCTTGACACGGTGGAGGTCTGGGGTTCGAGTCCCCACGAGCCTACCACTTATTCAGTCCCGTACGGTCGGACGCGTGCTTCCGGTTTTACGCTGGAGCGCCCTTAATCAACGAGGATAGCTTCGCGCTGGGCACTCTATGCGTGATCGATCAAACCCCGCGCGAGTTTGGAGCCGGCGAACAGGCGGCACTGAAGGCGCTCAGTCGTCTGGTTTTGGCGCAACTAGAGTTTCGGCGCAATTTGCTGCACTTAAAAGAAGCGCTGAACGACCGCGCAAAGGAAGAGCATGAACGCCAGCGTGAGCTGGTAAAGTTGCAGCAGACGCTGCTACGGGTCACCGGTTTGCGCGCCTGAACGATGGCGAATCGCACGGGAATTCATCGCCAGGTCCCCGACTCGCCTATCAAATTCCTTCTGCCAGGACGGTCTAGAAGCTCAAGCGCAACCCAAACTGAATCGCGCGCGGAGTGCTGATTTGCGCCGACAGACCATTGTAAGCGGAGCTGAACCCGCCCACGGCGCCCCAATCGCCCGTATCTCCGAGAATCAGGTACGGGTCGGACATCTGGTTGTGGTTAAAAAGGTTGGTGAAGACTGTCTGGAACTCAACGCTTACGCGCTCTGCGATCTTGATGTTCTTTTTCACGCTGAAATCGACATTCCAATACGGCATGCCCCGGAGAATGCCGGCCCCTCCGCCGTCTGAGGGATCGATACCGAGTATTGGGTTCCGGAAGCAAAAATAGGACGCGTCCGGATCCTTGAACATGCTCGGCCCAAAGAAGTTCGAGCCCAAGCCCAAGGTACTGGGCGCAGGGTTGTTGTGGCGCGAGCTACCGAAGTTGTTCGGGCAGATGAGAACGGCGTTTTGCAATGCTGCAAAGTTCGCCCCCTCGCCTTCGCCGAACGACTGGCCGCCTCCGTAGATTTCGTTGGCGAAGGCATCGGTGGGTTGGACTTCCAATGGCAGTCCACTGCCCACCGTGAAGATCGGCGCAAAGGACCAGCCGCCCAAAATGTGCCCGAGGGTGCCGTGCTGTTCGCGGTAAATACGTGGCTCATAGACCGTCCACAAGTTCCACAGAAACTTGCGATCCCAGGGCTGCAATCCGTAAGCGGCCTGGAGATTGTAGGCATCCGGAACGGTGAACTGGCTCGTAGCTTGAACCTCGGAACCTGTGCCGAGCGCCTTCCCATACGTAAAGTTGCTTTGCATGGTGATGCCGCGCCAGTCCGACATTTTCAGGGTGATGAATCCGGCGTTGTAGTTGCCCCACCCTACGCTCGCGTTCATACCTACACCCGAAGTGAGCTGGCCATTGGCTCCGAAGCAGCCGGGCGTGTTCGGCACGCAGCCCGGTGGATTCGCAATCGCCGTATTCATCATCGTACGGGAGAAATTAAACGCGCCGTTGTCCAAATCGCTCCAAAGAGCCCAGACGTTGTTCTGCGCGATATTGCCGCTGGCGCCTTCGTTCGCCGCTACGGCGGCCGTGCAGCTGGCGAAGCCGGCGCAATAGGCTGGATTCAAGGCCGCTTCAAAAAACGGCTGCGGGGTTAGCGCATTGGGGTTCATCACGTTGCCGTGAATTCCGCCGCAGAAGCCCCCGGCAAGACCGGCGTTTCCACCGCAATATTGCCAAACCATTTGGCCGTAGGCCTTGGCGAAGGATTGCCCGCCGAGCGTCAACATGTAAGGAACCGCGTTGATGTTGATAGGCTGGAATTCGTGACTGATTTTTCTGCCGATGTAGCCGAATTCGACGGAAAACTTGCTGTTGATTTGCCGTTGCACGGTGAAATCGAACTGATGGCTCATGCTCGGCCGGAAATTGGGGTCTAGCCCCTCGCCGGCGCCAGCGGCGATTTCGTTGATGCCCGGGAAGTCCGGCTGGTTGAGCGTCTGGCCGGGAACCGGGAGTGGCGCCACTAAGCCGCCCCAGCCACCGGCTGTCGGGCCGAGGCGAAATGCGTTGTTAGGATTTCCAGAACCGCCGCTGCAGGTTCCGTCCATCAGCGGACCGAAGCATTGCACCGCCTGAATCAACCCGGTGCCAAGCAGTGGAACAAGCACAAGTCCCACGCCGTTGAGCCGCCCATAGAGGATGCTATAGCCGCCACGAATTACAGTCTTGTTTCTGCCAAAAACATCGCCGAGCAATCCTGAGTCAAATCGCGGATTCCAAGCTGCCGCAATGCGCGGGCTGAACGATTTGTAAAAAGGATTGTAGGGGTACTTCGGGTGCCCAGCGACATTGTGCACCAGCGTGAAGCCGACTGGCGGATTGAATGCCTGCCCGTTCAACGCGGCCTGCTCTCTTTCCTTCAGGTACTGCATGGTGTCGATCGGCTTGTTGTTTTCGTCTACCAGGACGACCTGCTTTCCATCTTTCTCAACCGGTGGCATCTCTAGCGTCCAGCCCAAGCCGTAGTTCAGGGTTAAAGTCGGTTTCACTTTCCACGTATCGCTGAAGTACAAGTTGTAGAACGGAATCGTGCTCTGGTCGAAAGCCGGCGTGTTGGGCGGATTGAGCTCGAGATTGGAGCCGGTGCGCGTATAAGCGATCTGGGTTAGGCTCGGAATTCCTAGGACGATGGCATAGTCGCGAGACCAACTAGAGCCGAGCCCGGCCGGGACGAAGCCAGTCATGTTCATCCCGTTGACGCTTCCGGTGCCAGCTCCAGCGCCCATAGCGTAAACGGTTTGGTAGTTGATGCCGCCGCCGTTGTCGGTGCGCTGGTGATAGTTCCAGTTTCGCTGGTAGCTTCCGCCAAACTGGAACAGGTGTGCGCCCTTCAGCCAGCTGAGATCGTCGCGGATCATGTGATCCTGTCCGTCCCAGAAGCGCGTGCGTACATTTTGTGTATCCAGGTTGTATGGAGCCAGTACATTGGTGCGGCTTTCACCAAAGGGTTCAATGGCCCCGCCGAGACCGTCGACTTGCGGCGGCTGGGCTTTAGACGCCCGCGCCCAGAAGTTGCGCAGATAGCTATAGTGAAAACTATTGGTGAGGTTATTGGTGATATTCGTGGTCAGACCTGCTGTCAGGTACCAGGGCACCTGCGGGCGGCTGGCAACGGAGGCAGGCACGCCGAGAGTGTCGCCTGAAAAGAAACCGCCGATGTCCACCTGGTTATTTGTAGCGCGCTCCATGTGGTAGTAGCGGTATGTCACATTGAAGTGCCATTTGGGGCCGAATTCATGATCTAGACGCGCGACTCCAAAGTTGTCGCTCCAGGGAAGCGCCGCTTGTCCGCGGAAGGCGAGCACATTTAAACCGTCGCAACGGGACAGACCCAAGCAAGCTGTGCCTTGATTGGACGGTGGCATGAACTGCCACATGGCTTGCATGACGGGACTCACGCCCAAGCCGCGCGGATCGAGGCTCGTTCCCGAACCCGGATATGTCGTTCCCGGCACCAGCGCGCCAATGGCAGGAGCCGTGGAAGGATATACCGTAGAGGTCGGATTGAGATTGTAGACGCTGCCACCAAACTGTAGCAGGCCAAGCTTCATTCCTTCGGCTGGAACGGCGCGAGTGACCGTGGTCGAGTTGGGGAACCGAAAGCCTTCATAGTTGGCGAAGAGAAACCACTTTCCTCCCAGGAAGTCTTTGGGAAGAACCGGACCGCCCAGCGCGCCGCCGAATCGGTTGTAGTGATAGACCGGGACCGGAGTGTTGGACGCATTGTTATCGAAGGTGTTCGCGTTCCACGCGTTATTCAAATAATATTCGTAAAGTGTGCCGTGCCAGGCGTTCGTACCGCGTTTCGTAATCATTTGCACTTGCGCGCCTGCCGAGCTGTTGAAATCCGCGGTCTGGTTGGTGGTTCCTACCGTGAACTCTTCAATGCTGTCGACTGGCGTGGGCATGACACCTGAAGGGCCGCCGCCGCCTGGTGCTCCAGTAACGGCTGTTACCGTGACGTAGCTGTTGACGACTCCGCCGCTTGGGTCGCCCGCAAAGCTGGGAGTGTAGGTATTCTGCGTGCCGTCCATATCGCTCGAATTGTTTCCGCCATCCAGTTGAAATGTGTTTTGATCCTGATTGGCTCCGGCCACGCTTCCGTCGGGAGCGACACCAGGCTGAAGAGTGACGAACGTACTAGCATCCCGCCCGAGCCCGGGAAGAGCGGTCAGCGCGACGCCACTGATTGTGTTGCTGATCGTAGCGTTGGTCGTTTGCAGTTCGGCACCAGTCGCAGCCATCACTTCAACCGTCTCAACCATCGAACCCAGCGCGAGCTGGGTGTCCAGCGTGAGTGTCGTGCCGACGGAAACCACTTGCCGCACAAATTTCGTTGTCCGGAATCCAGTCTTCCCGATGGAGACAGCGTAAGTGCCGGGCGGAACGTTTGGAAAAATGTATCTTCCCGCATCGTTCGTGACCGCCGTTCGTTCCGCGCTGGTAGACGAATCCGTGAGCGTGACCGTGGCGCCGGATACCGCCGCATTCGACGGATCCGTAATAGTTCCCTGCACGGATCCCGTTGATGCTCCCTGCCCCCACGTTGCGCTAGAACTGCACAGCCCAAGACACACCAGCAGAAAACAGACCCACAATTTAGTTTTGTAAAGCATCGGACTGCCCCCCAGTTCACTTCGCAGCCACAAAACCACAGAGGAATTTTCTTCGAGATACGCCGATGCAAAATACTTGTCAATACTAAGACTGCTAATTTTTAGGAATTTAGAAAGGATTTATAACAGCGGGTTCTAAGTTTTAAGGAAGTTACTGTATGAGTCGCGGGCTACTTCAACACGATGATTGGACATTCCCGAATTCGAGGTTTCCGCAGACGGTAATCATTTCCTGGTATTCAAGATTGTCGACAATCAGGAGCCGCCATGCTGACTTTGATCAGTAATTGGATGAACCTTCTCCACCGGTAAGCGAGGCTAACCAGTTGCCTTGGCCCGATCCAAGTTGAGTCTTAAAGGCGTAGCGGAAAATGTAGCGAGTACGAATCTTTTTCTCTATTGATGACGATTTACGAATTTTCGGCAAGCCTAAACAGGTCAATCTGATGCAGAAGAAATCGATAGCCATCAATAACGCGAGTTTACCTTGACACGGTGGGGGTCTGGGGTTCGAGTCCCCACGAGCCTACCATTCACCATTTTTTCAATCAGTTTCGGGCGAGAGATTTTTCCGATTCACGACACGATTTCGCCAGGCCTTCCTAATCAAGGAATCAAATTAGGATGATTTGCTGCAAGCCAGCGCTCAACCAGCTCTTGCCACGGAGGCGTGGTCGTAGTCGATCACAGGTTGCGAAGCGTCGGTCGTCAGAGAGCTCCCGGATCGCCGCGTCCTCAAGTATCGAGGGCGGATTCCGTCGACCACCACACGCCCATAAAACAATCCGCAACAGGAGGTCAACGACAATGAGAAAGACTTACTCAGCGCGACAAGACAACAGCCTTGCCTGACGGAATTATGCATTCATTATCATATGCCCAGCAATCAGGCCGTCCGGTTCCACACGTGCTGCCTGCTGAAGCAACCCGAGCGCCTCTCCTGGCCATCGATCACGTGGCCAAACCAAGAACGCTTGCAGGGCCATATTCCGGTTCCTGACGACCGGGCTATGCAACCCTGCTCTGATGAGTCCCCATCCTCTCCCTGAAAGCGTTTGAGATCCTGCAGTAGCCAGTCAAGAACGCCGTGGGCCTCGTATCCTGGTCCCAGCCCGAGATGGTCATCCCGTCGCGATCTTCTCTAGCGGAAGCACACTCGGGGCAAAGCCATGACTTCGTCGCTTTGATTCTCATTCGTTTGTTGAAGAAGTCTGTACCACGAACCCGGCGTTAAAGGAGCGGCGCGTACTTTCGAGAAATGCAAATCGCGGGTGTCAATTTTCAACTTCGCTGCCGCGAAGTCGGCATGATAGAAAACCATCGGTTACGATGTTCCGGAAGGCTATGTAATATCCAAGGGCGGAAAAATGTATTTCGCATTTTATGCGGCCCAACCACCGGGGAAGGCCGACGGGAAGTCGGGAAACTTCCACGGAGAAATTGAACTTAGAGGGCTAGCAGATAGAACTTACCATGTCGTCGACTACGCCAATGACAAGGATTACGGTTCCATGAGAGGTCCGGTTGCCAAACTCGCGGCCGACTTTAACCGGAAGTTTGCTTCTGGAAGCAACACCGGCGCAGTAGAAGCAGGTCGTTCAGAACTCTATTGGCTAAAGCAAGAATCTATTTTGAATCGCTCACCCAAACAATGATGCCGGTCGCCGCGATCTGGCGGACTCTTTCCATATAGATGTTGCGCCAGGGCATCGCATACGGGCTAATCCACACGTCTTCATCGCCTTCGCGGATCCAGAACGCCGCGCCGCCGGTGAAAACCGCGGGTTCCCCGGTAATTTTTCGTTGCAGCCAGTCGGGGTGGTCTTTGACCAACCAGTGCATCCAGTACTGCCGACGTGTCGATTGTCCAGAGCGAGTGGCTGACTCATCTTATCTCTCTTCCCGCCAAGTCATTTCGCCTCGGTGAAAGTTTCCAAGCGAACTTTCGCTGCGCGCGCCGTTTCCCGCAGAAGTGGGTCGGGATGCTGCAAGCAGCAATTCAATTCCCCTTCCAGAGACTTCATCCCAAAGGATCCAATAGCATAAGCACCGCACGACTTGAGCCAAGGATCGTCGCTGGCGACTAGTTCTGCGACAGCCTGCTCACGATTTTCTACTTTTGTGCGCACGAACCTCTCTGCGATTGCCGCTTTCTCCGTCGGGCTTACTTTGCCATCCAGGAGAGGCACGAGCATGCCACGCAACTGGGTCTTCAGGACGTTTTCCAAAAATTCCAGTGCATTGTCGTGGATCGTCACTTTGTTCGATTGCAATCCCAAAAGAGCCGGGTGCAAATCCAAGTGCGGATTCAACAGTGCGAGAACTTGAAAGATCCTTCCCAGTTCTTGCTGGATGGATTCGCCAAGCGCACGCACGACGGATTCATCGTCGTTACCAGGACTGCGGAGCGATTCCAAGATTTGGTAGGACCGGTAATGACCCACAATTTCTGCGGCAAGAACAGTCTCGAGCAATTGCGTGTCCAGTGGGATTTCGGGGTGAACGTGGCGAATTTTGTTCAAAGCATTGAGGACTTGAAAACGAACTGTCGTCTCTGTTTCGAGGAGATGGTCTAGCAGCACCTGCGCCGCGTTAGCCGTGCCGATGCTGGCTAAAATGGGCGGTATCGCCCGCCGGGCGACGATTTTAGAGGAGGAATCGCCGAGGTAGTCGCCGGCGAAGCTGACGATCGCGTCGCCATATTTGGCCAGCTCCTCCGCAGCAATGTCTGAGAGTCCGTCTTTTGAAAGATGCTCGAACAGAATTGGGACCACTGAGTATTTCTTGAGCGCACCGGCGGAGCGTATGGCTTCGCGCACTACGAGATTGTCGGGATCACGAAGTAGTGTCGCAAGCAAGGGATCAAACGAATCGGGGAGTTCGCCCAGGAGGCGCGCAACTTCCATGCGGCCGCGTTGGCTTTCCTGGCCGGACTGTTGGGACAAATCATGGAGAAGTTGACGAGCTGTTTCGAGGCTTTGTGCTTCGCCAGGGCGCGCGAGATAAGCAGCCACAGCGGAACGCACTGAAAAATCAGCGCAGTCTCCAAGTTCTGCAAGCATCGTGAGGGGATCAACATGAGAGTGGTGAACCAGGTAGAGCATCGCTTCGGTTCGCACACTGCGGTCGGGATCTTTCAGCAGCGGTTCGATGGATTGCTGCACGGACTTGTCGTCAGCGGCAGAGAGAATCGAGATCGCTTTTTGCCGAACGCTGGGCGCGGGATGGTTCAGGAGACCGCGAATCACGGGGTGAGCAGCGCGCTGGCGCTCGACTTCGAAGAGGCTGAGCGCGTAGAGAATTTCTTCCGGGTCTGAGGCAAGGATTTTGTCGGCCAGCAAATCCGCCGCCGAGCGGTCCAGGGCAACTGTGGAATCTTGTTCACCATCGAGGTGGTGCTGGTTAATGGATTCTTTCAGAGCAGCAATGTACTGCCTTCCAGAGACTGAAACCGAGACGAACCATACACCGACCAGTAGCAGAGCGATCCAACTGATACGGGAGGCCGGCACATGCAGGTAGGTAGCAAAAATTAGGACGGTCACCCCAGCCAAACCGTCGCCCAAACGCCAGATCACGGTGTCGATAAACCATTTCGCCCGTAACTTCAGATCGTGAGGTACGGGCAGGTACAGCAACTCGACCGAGGACTTGTCCAGGGAGTAGCGAAGTACTTGGTCGCAGCCTTTCAACGCAAGCACGGACGCCAGGGTGCCCCAAATTAGCAGCCCGGTCGAGCCCAGCATCACAACAGTGGGAAGCACGAACAGCATAGAGCGAATGCCGAATCGGCGGAGCAGTCGCGTGGTCAGCAGCAACTGAAACAACAACCCAAATATCCCTGCATAGAAATAGAAGTTTCCAAATAAGATGGCCAATGCGTCTTTGTTTACAAGGAACTGCTTCGCAATAGCTTTGAATTGCCAGCCAGTAAGCGTAGTGACCAACGATCCAAGGCAGATGACCGCGGCTATGGCTCGCAAGTACGGAGAGGAAAGAACCAACCGCATGCTGCCTTGTAGGTCCTTTTGCCCGATTCCCTTATCTCCAATTACAATTTCATCCGAATCTGCAATTCGGGATTTCCAGCTCTGCCAGGCGATTCCCGTCAGCACCGTACAGCTCAAGAGAAGCAACGCCATTCCAAGGAGTAGGCTTTCCGTGCCGAATGCCTGCGTTATGGTCTTCGAGAAAAAGCCGGCGAAAATCGCACCCAAGATGGCTCCGCCACCCACCATGCCGAAAATGCGCTTCGCTTCTCGCGTTGTCAGAAGATAATTCGCCAGGGTCCAGACCTGGGTCGGAGCGAGCACTCCGAAGAGGCCTACCCAAACGTAGAATACCGGATACAGCCACGCTGGATGGTAGTAGTGGGCCACCGCCCAAAAGAGAACGCAGTTTGTTGCGAAGAAGAACTGACTGCCCACTAGCAGGTTGCCAAGAGCAGTCCTCCGCGCGAGACGAACATAGCCAACCACTACGATTCCGACCAAAACTGCGCCGGCAATGTCCACGTAGGGCAGCTGGACCGCTTGGAACCGGGCAAGGAACAAGGCATCGCGCGCAACTCTTCCCGTTACATAGCTGCTGATAATCAGGAACAGACAAGAGCACAAGAGGATGCCGCGCCCGAGATCTCCGGGTTGGATGTTCAGAGCTCGCTCAATCCACCGTTTCATCAATAGAATCTTCTCCTTTTCGTAACCATCCTGACTTAATGCGTTGCTGCCGTCGTTCCGGAACATATGCGGTCGGGAAGTGAGACGGCTAGCTTTTCCGAAACCATCGCTCCATTCTCCACCCCTGATTGATCCCCAGACCCTCCGTTTTGAGGCGACGACCCAGCGGAATCGAGGAGCACTGCCCGGTCCAGATACACAGCGATGAATTTGGCATTGCCACAGATTTCCAGAGCTGACGCCCTACCTCCCGGGTAGTAGTCGCTGAGCATGCCGGTGTCGATCAGGAACACCTTGTTGCTAAAGCGAGGCCGGATGCGCCCGCCCTTCTGCACCGTGTGCCCTACGACCAGGTGTGACGCCTTGTAACCCTCCAAGAGGTTACTCACCTGCGATTCACCTTCCTCTTCACTCCACTGGTCGTAACCCCGAAACCACAGCGGGCCATCAGCACGCACGCTGAACCAGTCTTGATGGCGCAAGAACTCCATGACCTTGGCCTTGCGTTCCTCGTTCACGGGCGCACGCGACTTGAGCTCGGCGATGACTTCCGCCTGAAGCACATTATTCATTTCCTGCAAATTAAAGAACGGCAGAATCAGCCCTTCATTCTGGAGATACTGTTTCGAGGCATCAAATGCCTTGATTTCGTCGTGGATCCGGTTGTTCATCTCATCGAGTTTCGTCTTGGCCAGATTAGGATGAATTCCACCGTGCAAGAAGATGACTCCTACAATTTCCGCCACGGCGTCATGTCCGCGCAGCCACTTACCGTATTCCCCCTGTGGGTCAAACGCCTCGCGTTGCTCAACGAAACCTGCCGGATGGCGCGCCATCCACTCTGCCTCAGTCAATTCCATGGGCTGGGGAAGCTCGGCTAGCAGCGGCGCATGTTTGTCTCTCCACTTCACGTACTCGGCGTAGGCAGCTTTCTGCCGCTTCTCAGAATTGCCGTCGGCGAAGCTGGCATAGTTCACGGGATTTACGTAGCGCAGGTCGCCCATGATATTCATGATCTCGTGGTTACCGAGCAGGCTTACTACCCGGCCGCCCGCTGGTACGGCTTCTTTCTCGAGCGCCATCATCAGGTCCATGACCTCGCGCGGTTTGGGGCCACGATCCAGGAGGTCCCCGACCTGGACGAACGTTGTCTTGCCACCTGTCCAATGGTTCTGCTTGTCTATAAGACCGGTGCGCCGGAGAATGGCGACGAAGTCGTCAAAGTCATTGTGGACATCGGCAATGGCGACTACGGATTCCGGCGGTTCGGCTGGAGTCTTTGTTGGTCCTGCCCACGCTAGCGCCGACAGCAGCACCAGGAAGGCAGAAATACAACCGCGGTGGGGAGAGACACAGACTCGAGGGCAGACCATTTTCCTGCCTCCCAAGGCAAAATGCAAAATTCTGACTACAACGTTGGGTTTCGCAGGGCGTCCTATTGCGGTGCATCTTAAGATGCCTGAGTTGCGCAAGTCAACAAGCCGAGCAACGACAAGCCGAGCAACGAAGCCGAGAAACGAAGCTGAGAAACGAAATAGCGGAAAAACCCGAATCTGCCAAAGTCCGCCACATTTTGATGAGAGGGAAAGGCACAAATCGGGAGCCATTCATCTGATGGCTCCCCGACCCGTTTCTAAGTGAAACCTCGATATTTACAAGATGTTCGTGCGCTTCAACTGCCTTCAACTGATCTCGTCTACTGCGATGGGGAGTGGGAGAGCCGCTTGGAGATCATAGTTGCGTGGAGTATGCCGTCCTTGCTGTAGGTACCGACGCAAGTCACGTAGTCGCCGTCTTTAACCTGGCTGGAGTCGATGTTGTTGACCTTCTTGTCTCCGTGATACTGACTGACCCATTTGGTTGAGCTGTCATACAGAACTGTCTTCTGGATACTCCCACCGACCTGACGAACTGTCAGTGTCGATTTTTCTTTATCGCTTGTTTCAACTCGACCTTCCCAGTGGTCCTTCTTTGCCTTGGCAGGAGCAGCCTCTTGCGCGAGCACTGCCTGCGCCAGCGGGAAGATGAGTACCAACGAGAACAGTAGGCCTAGTTGCCTTTTCAGCATGTTTTCTCCTTGTCCGGAATCACCGGAAACGATATGAGGTGTTGCACAAACTCTAGCTCAATTCAGTACAGCACTTCGTTCTCACCCTTTTCAGCGATCATCCTCTGAAACCGTTCCACAATCTTGTCCCGTCGCGCCATCACCGCCTTCACTTCATCCTTGGTGAGATAGCCGTGGGTTTTTTCTGCTAGCCTGCTTGCGTCCAGGGCTTTCAGCTTCGCCAACAAATGCCGGTCGCAGCGTACCAATCCGTTAGGGTCTTTCAGTTCCTGGTAGAGCCGAAATGCGCGAGTGAAATCAATCCTCCAAATCTTCCAATCTTCGCCGATCAGCACATTCGTGAGATTGGGATCAGTATCGTATACCAACTGATCGAACACCCGAATCTTATACATTTGATTGTTCCAGGCGTCCGCATCTGGTGGATGTAACTTCTTTTTGTAGCGCTCCGCCTCATCCATCTTCACCGGCAACCACCAGCTTATTGAGCCTGGCTGGCCTTTCCACTTGCGTTCGACATACATCGGCACCATGTCGTCAATGCCAAGCAATTCAGCCAGCCCATAAGCGGCAATGTTGTACTTGTAAGAGTCCACGAAGTTCAGCTCAGAGCCGACGCCAAGCTCCTTTCTTTGTTTGTGTTCATCAACGGGTTGAAAGTGGGCGTCATGCGTAATCGCGCCGTCAGTGAGCGTAACCGCCAAGAGTGCGTAACACCTTTCGAGGCCGCGCGACTGTTTGTCACCTTGGCCGTGAGAAGGAACTGCTTAGTCTGCTCCTTGCTCAGGGTTGGCTCGTCCGCAGCAACGGCGAAGAGCGTGCAACTCACCCACAGCAGCGCGGCAAGAATCACCTCGCGCCCGCGCGAACGAAAGGGATTCATAGGGGTACTCCTCAGATTTGCGGAGAATCTACACCTTCCCACCGCAGCGGACAACCTAAAAATAGCTGCAGTGATCAGGCAGCCTCTCGACCCTGACGTCGGCGAGACGGCTATTCATGAGCAAGGCGGGAAAGGCTATCTGGCTCAGCCTATCGGTCATTTGGTCATCAGCCAGCGCTCCGAGTGATTTACCGCGAAGAGCATCCGAGGTTTAGAGAAGAGTGAATTTTGATCGTGGCGCTCACTGCAGCTTTGCGTACTCCGCTTTGGCTTGGTTCAGGATGGGAATGTCGGGTCAACGCCAGGCGTTGATAATGAGAAGGGCTTTCGCTACTGCGGCAGCCCAACTTTTCGCACTAATTCAGCGAATCGCGGATCAGAGCGCAGGGGATCAAGTAGGTACCAAGTCTTTAAGAACAACAAATTGCGGTCGCACTCCTGATAAGCAACGTCGAGCCAAGAAAGCCTGATCCTTCTCTTCCAGGTCAGAATAGAGACTCGCAATCTCACAAGCCGAAAAGTAGCCGTTCTTGCGTTGGGCTAGGCGAAACTCAATGCCTTTCATGACAGCTCCCTTCCTGGTGCGCGTGAAAGTCGAGAATCGCGAGCAGGCCGTCGTGGCGTTGGTCTCGAGTGATGACCCGTGGTTGAAATCGTGCGGTGCCTATGCGATTGGAACGTTTGGAAGGAAGTCTCTAGAAAACGAATTAAATCAGTGTCTGGAGCACCCCAATCCGCTGTTGCGTGAAACCGCTCGCGCAGCGAAACACCGGCTCGAAGGGCTTGCGACAAACTCCTAAGATGGGCTGGCTGCCGTTGCATCCACGAGCGGCGTGCGTGGCATTCAGGGCCAAAGCAGCCTGCAATGCGTGTGACGAAATGCGAAATTACCGTGGCAGACGCAGGTCAATCCGTGTCGCGAGAAGCGAGCCGTCCTTTTGAAGATTGCCGAGAACGATTACGAAAGAGCCCTCCTTAACGTCTTCCATCTTTCCCGGCTTGCCCATGTTGGTCCACGTGGTCGAGTCATCGTAAGCGATCTTCCGTATGTCCTGAGACCGGGCCGTGGACCCGCCGCGAACGTCCATGGTCTTTAGGTCTGCGTAGATGCGCACTACGTGACCCTGCATCTTTGTCTCTTTCGCTTCTTTCTTTTCCTGTGGATTGTTCAGAGAATTCAATCTGGCGTCAGCGGGGAGGGCGCAAATGACGGCTCCCGCAAGAGTCGCGGCAAGCAAAGTTATAGGAAGCTTCATAGATTACCTCCATGGATTTCGGACGACTGATGGGCCTAACTGACAGCGACGAGTGGCTGCGTTGCCAGAGGATAGTCCTGGCGTGGAGCGGAGTAAAGAAGATTCTGCCTGAATGAGTAGAGAGGGAAGAGCCGGCGTTGAGGCAGTGAGAAGTGCTACGCCGCTCGCTCGTTGAAGAAGGGATTCACAGAGCAGGCCAGGTACGGGCCCGATGAAGCCCGACGGTCAGGAGCCAGGACAAATAGTTTGTGCCGACGCGTGCGACAGACGTAGAGTCAGGAAAAGCTTTCGAAAGGAAACCTACATGAACCTGAATCCCAGACTCCGCATGACGTTCTTGTTTTCTGTTCTTGTTTGCGTCCTTCTTCCGCAGATCGCACAGTCCGACGACCAGACTCCGGAGCTGACCAAAGATCAAATTAAACAGTTCTTGCAAACCGCCGACGTGATTAAGAGTAAGGAGTCGGGTAAGGGCGTCACGCACCCGTGGCGACTGACACTGAGCGATGGAAGAATCACGCACGATGCTTCATTCCAGGTGATCGATGAACACAAGTCCACAATGAAGCTGGAAAGCGGCGCGACAGAAATCGGATTCGTAGACTCCTGGAAATACAACATTGCGGGCTACGAAATAGCCGAGCTGATTGGTTTGGGCGACATGGTACCCGTCTACGTGGAACGCAAGTGGCAGGGCAAGCTAGGCTCCTTGAGCTGGTGGTTGCCAGTGATGATGGACGATGCAGAACGTGTGGAGAAAAAGATCGAGCCCCCGAATTCCGACGCCTGGAACAAGCAGATTTACCGCATGCGCGTTTTCGACGAACTCATTTACGACACTGACGCCAACCTGACCAACGTCCTGATTGGCAAAGACTGGACCGTGTGGCGCATTGACTTCAGCCGGGCGTTCCGCCGCTCAAAAGACCTACACCGGCCAAACGATCTGGTGAAGTGCGACCGACAACTGCTGGAAAAGCTGAAAGCCTTGAAGGCCGAAGACGTGTCTGCAAAGACGAAAGGCTACCTGAACAAAGAGGACGTGCAGGCGCTGATGACCCGGCGCGACAAGATCGTGGCACGCTTTCAGCAACTGGCCGCCCAGCAGGGCGAAAGCAAGGTTTTCTACTAGTGGTGTGGCCCAGGTGCCAGGCAAAGCAAGTAAAAAACTGGACGGGAATACGTTACAGGACTACTCGGATCGCCGGTTACTACCAAATTTGTTTGCCCGTGAATTAGAGGAAAAAATGACAGCCTTATTACGCATTTCTATGATCTCGAACCCATTGTTTTCCAATCAGCCCGTTCTGCAACGTAGACGCAGCAGCCTGATTAACAGGAGACCGGAAATGAAAATAAGAATGAGCTCATCGACCGTAAGTTAAATCAGCGCGACCTTGATCGGACTTCATTGCGACGATCAGCCCATAGACGAAATCGCCAGACGAGAAACCGGCCCGCATCGCCTTGAACGCGCGCAGAAAGCGGATAAACTCGGCCCCGTTACTGGCGGCAAGGTCCCAGAGCGAACGCTCTTTGATGATGTCGAGGCAGAAATCCCAAGTCTTGGCGCAGTATTCGTTTAATACTTCGGTCCGAATGACTTTCATGCCCACAGCAGCGAGGTAGCTCTGATAGTCCTGCATTGTATGAAGTTTCACCAGCATCCCGTCCTCGATCTTGCGGAATAGCCTCTCGTGTTTACGAGCCGGCGCAGACTTTCGCTTGAACCAATCCGTGATCGCGATCACTCCGCCTGGCTGGAGAAGCTTTGCGGCAGATGCGAAGAAATGCGGAACGTCCTGGTAGTGAGAAATCGACTCGATGGACCACACGACATCAAAACGCCTGTCGAAAGACATCGCCTCCGCGTCCATGCAGAGAAACGACGCGGCAACACCAGCCCGGTCGGCGGCCTCTCTCGCCATCTGGACTTGCAACGGCGAGATCGAGATGCCGGTAACCTGAGCTCTCCGCTCGCGGGCCAGATAGATGCTGCTACCGCCGAAGCCGCAGCCCACATCCAAAACCACCAAGTGAAAAGGGATGGCGGCCGCCTCCGCGAGATGCTCGACGAGTTGCACCTGCGCAGTCTCTTTCGACTCGTCACCCCGAATCCAGTAGCCGTGGTGAAGATGTTCGCCCCACAGCTTCCGATAGTACGGGCTGACCCGATTATAGTGGTCGATCACCCGCAGCTTTTCGTTGGGCCGCCGCATGCAAGCACGATGTTACCTCGAGCCCGGGGCCAAAACCCCACAGAAACGATTCTTCTGCGCATGGCGGCCATTCCGTTCCGCTTTCAGTTTCTCAGAGAACTTGGCGTATTCGCGGTAAGAAGTTATCTGCGCAATTGCATCAACGTCGAGAGTCGGCCGTACGTCGGCAGCCGCTTTGTCCGTAATTAGCAAAGCGGTCGAGCAGCCTCCGACGAAAACCAACTTCTGGAGAATCGGCCTCAGCAGTTCGGCAGCATCTACAAGGAGCTGGAAATTAGGGTTGGCCATGAGTCGCCCGTAGCCGATGCACCAAGTCGCGCTCAGCAATTTTTCGCTCGCGCGCCCGTCCGTCCCGAATAGCGTCTACCAAGGCTAAAAATTGATACAAATTGGAATCGCGTAACGCCGCCTGCGGGACAGTCGAATAGAGCGGCTCGAGTCCGACACCCCGTGTATTTCCTTCATGCCAAGGCCACACTGGCGGAAGGTCATTCGACGTCGAGACTTCGCCCCTAAGAGGTGCTGCTGCGTATGAAGTCGGGATACCTCTCGTCAATTCGCCACGTTCGGCCGGAAAGACATACTTCAGGCCGTGTATCAAGAATTCTTCAAGCGCAGAAATGTTGGGGCGATCCTTCAAGTTTGGCCCGTGCAAAAGTCGTGATGCGCGCAGCCGTCCCATGGCTCCGTGCACCTCAGATGGACTAAGGCTCAGTTCATTGGCAATTACTGATATCGCCGGACGAGCACCAAGATAGGTACAGAGCTTCAGTGCCACAACAACGTCTTGGGGCTTCAAGTTCATGGCTCCATTCTATATTCGCGATTCGCGAATAGCGAATGGATTCTTAAAGGGCAAGGGGTAAGTCTCCATCGAAAACATAGCGAAAACCAGTGGCAGCTACGGACGGAACTTGGAGGTCGACTTTCCTGGCAAATTCAGACAGCAGGACGGCAGCGAAAATTTGTGGTCTGTGCCATAAACCCCGGTCCGTTCGCAGGGAAGCGCATATGCGTGCTGGTGCAATTCCATGCGCAATGGAGATACGCTAAATCCTTTCATGCCTTATTCCTCGGTGCAGTTCGGTGCTTGGCCATGCGTCGCCATGCATCTGCGACCTGGGAATTGACACGGTGGAGGTCTGGGGTTCGAGTCCCCACGAGCCTACCATTCTCCATTTTTTCAATCACTTGCGGGCGAGAGATTTTTTCATGCGGCGCGTTGGCGACTGTTTGTGATGCGGATTCGCCATGACTAAACCACATCGATGACAATAAGCGTGATGTCGTCCTGTTGAGCCAGCCCCGCGGGTTGCCAAATGCGCACCTCGGAGATCAGTTGTTCCAACAGCTCAGAAGGCGGGCGCGACTGATTGTTGCGAACGACTTCTTCAAGCTTCCTGTCGCCGAAGGAATCGCCGCGGGCATTCTCGGGTTCAATCACACCATCGGTGTAAAGCAGAAATCGGTCGCCCGAGAAGATTCGTAGCTCACAGACAGGGTAGTTAGGGTCCGGGACGATGCCAAACAGTAAGCCATTGCTTTCGATGCGTTCCAGCTTGCCTTCCCGCCAGAGGAGAAGCGGTGGATGCCCCGCTGCCGAATACGATGCCTTGCGATTCCCTGTATCAAGCCACAAGTATGCCGCGGAAACGAACTGCTCATGGAGTTGATTGAAGAGGATGCGGTTCAGGCCACCTAACACTTCTCGCGGATCATAGGCGCAGGGCGCCACGGATTGCATCGCCACCTTGATCATCGAAGCGATGAGTGCGGCTGGCACGCCATGTCCGGTGACGTCCGCCACAAGGAAGCCAACCTGGTTCCGGTCCACGGGAATGAGTTCATAGAAATCCCCAGCGACGGCAGTCATCGGCTGGTAGGCGACCGCAATCCGGACGTTCTCGACCTCAGGAATCGTGGTGGGAAGGATAGAGAACTGCAACTGCCGGGCAACCTCGAGTTCGCTTTCAATCGACAGCAAGCGACGCTCGTTGGCGAAGGTGATTTGAACTGCCACATACCCGAATGACAGCAGAAACACGGTAAAAGCTAGTTGGTCCAGGAGGCGCGGGACTTGGTAACCCAGGGGCCGCGTCAGGTTGACAAACAGCGCTTCCACGCCGAACAGAAGCATGCCAACAGTCAAAACGCCTCGCTTAGGCAGATCGAAGAACTTGGAAGACAGTCTGGGCACGGCAACAACAGTTAGCAAGACAACCAGCGAAAAGGCGGCGAGGACATGGCTGTAGGGCATCAATCTGTCGGCCGAGCCGGTCAAGAGGAAGAAAGCAAAGGCGGCGACGGCAGTTGCCAGCCCCAGGGCGATCAGCGCCCAAAGCAGGAAGCGAAGTTTGCCCGTGCTTAGCTCGAGAAAAGCGAGCCAAGCAACCACCACAATGAAGTACTGAATCGAGATGTCCAGATAAGGTAGGCTGATCTGAAACCAGTGCGGCGACACCGCCACGATAGCGGGCGATTCAATCAGTTCCGCGGCGCCGTACATCGCGCTCCACATTCCAAACCAGATGAGGACGCGCACGTCACTTCGGCGGCGAATAGCCGCGATGCCGCACGCGGCCAATCCGATGAACACGAAGACTGCACCTAAAATGATGTCAGCGAGCTGGCCGCGGAGCATTGCCAGAACTTGATCTTGCAACCGCCACCTCCCGCGCACACCACAGTCTTGAGAGTGCGGGGCAATCAACGCAAGACAACAAATGCGTGCTCAAGGTCCGCAATCAAATCGCCCGTGTCTTCCAGCCCGATGTTGAATCGAACCAGACGCTCGCCATATGAACGCGCAGTCCGCCTTAAATTGAAACAGGGGACGACAAGGCTTGTGACTCCTCCCCAGCTATAGCCATCTTGAACAATGAGAGCCGGTCCATGAACTCGTAGATCTTCTCGCGCGTGAACTGCTCCGAAACAACGATAGAAAATACACTCGCTGATCCGCGAAAGTCACGCTTCCAATGCCCGAAGGATGGCGAGGTGAGCGCCACTAAGTTCGTGAAGTCCGGCCATATGAACGCCCAGGCCGATATCACCCCAATAGAGTTTGGGGGCCTTGATGAGGCGCTTAGTGCGATTCACGGAATACGCGGGAACGCGCACGAGCAGAAAGGACGTCTCAAGCAGGTCAAGTAGCGGTGCACGGTTGGCTGACGCAACGCGACGTCACGTGAAAGCTCGGTTTGATTGACGATTTGGCCGAGCCGGAGGCATGCCGCACGCATCAGCCGTCGGAAATCTGGCCACGCCGAGATGGCCGAGAGTGTTTGGAGGTCGCGTTCCAGATAAGTTCGTATATAGCCCTCGAACCACACGGCCCGCTCCGACTGCGTTTTCATGTGGACCGCCGGTGTTGGGAACCCACCGCGTCTCGCTAGCGCACGCCAGTCTTCTGGGGACCTCTGCTCGGAGCGGAGGACTTCCAGCCATTTCTGAGCCTCCGCCGATAGCAGCTTCTCCCATAGCCCACAGCGTCCCAGGCCCATCTGTTCCCTTCGGGTCATCGGCCACAGTGTTAAATAACTCGCTCGCCCGGGCGAGAGACTCTGAGACCCCTTGCATGAGAAGGAGGTTGGCGGAGCCAGTGAGGACGAACTGCCCTCGCCGGCGGTCGCGGTCGATCGCGCGCTTTACAGTCGCCAGCAGGTTTGGTTCTCGCTGAATCTCATCGAGGACGATTGGTGTTGACCCTCCGACCAACGCTTCGGGGTCGCTCCGAGCCAGATCCGCCACGTCGAGATCATCTAGTGATAAGAAGCGGCGCTCACGCGGAGTCAAGTCCTGAACCAGTGTGCTTTTACCGGTTTGTCTCGCTCCAATGCCGTGTACGCTTCCTCGGAAGTACATATGTCCATTCGCAAAACCGTAGCGCTGCTCGGCATCGGGCATGGAAACATCCGAACCATTCGGGTAGACGACTTCTTTCACATGATTCCGGATGATTTGGCGCACCCGATGGAATTCGATACGGCTCGTGGAATTCCCGGAGTGGTGGTAGCAACCGCAGGAACCGTTAATACCGGCGCCATCGATCCACTGCGGGAAATTGCTTTCATCGCGTCGAAACATGATGCCTGGCTTCATATTGACGGAGCATATGGTGCACTTGCAGGAATCGCTGCACCGGATAAACTCTCGGGCCTCGAATTGGCTAATTCGATTTCTCTCGACCCGCACAAGTGGCTGTATCAACCTCTTGACTGCGGCTGTCTTCTGTACCGCGATCAGAGAGCAGCACGGCGAACGTTTTCAATCAGTGGCGATTATTTTCGCCCCTTATCCGAGGACTCAGGCGAAGGTTACGCTATTTTTGAGGAATCAATGGAATTGTCCCGCGGGTTTCAAGGGCGCCCTTGTCGCCCAGTGGCCCCGGTGGTTTGCGGGGATTCACCGCCTCGCCGGTTGTGGTGTTCAATATCGCCCGCATTTGCTGTGTCTACGCCGTCGCGTTCCACTATTACCGACAACTCGAATGTGCCTAGTTTTGTGCCCACCACCGAGCGCTACGGAGTACTACCGGCATTCGACGAGTCGCATGCAGTCCAGCAGACAACACTTTCTGAAACATCTGAAACAAGCCGGAAACGCAAGCCGACCTTTGTCGCGCCACATAGGTCGCGAGCCGTCAAGCCAATGCTAGTAATGTGGATTCGAATTCTCGGCAAATGGAGTACGTCTGAAGTGAAGTCAGGCGCGGAAGACCGGGTCAAGCGAAGAAATCCTGTCCTTTAGTCCCTTCAGTTCATTGGCACTCAATTGTGGGAGCGGCCCTGATGCCAGTTCCAGTGCTAGGTCAAATAAGCGCTCGTCACCAGGTGGGATGGCGGCGGTGACCTCCTGGTTTAAAGTAAATCGCATTGCTAGGCGAGCCATCTCCCGATCGTCAATCGGTTGGTACCAACACTTTGGATACTTGCGATCGCTCTCTTTCATGTCAGCGGGCCACTTGCCAAACGCAAGCGCCTTTAGTGCCATGCGAGCCATGCCCTTGGATTTCGCTTTGTCTAGAATTTGCGGGCCGAACCCTCCATTCTCCCAAGCGTTGACATTAACAGGGAACAGCACACTGTCCAATTCAAGCCCGTCCATGAGCCGGAGAGCGGCCGGAGCATTATGCGCTGAGAAACCGAGGAAACGCACTTTGCCTTCCTTTTTAGCCGCAACAAACGTCTCGCCGGCTCCACCAGGCGCGAGGATCTTATCTACGTCGTCCATCGAGCTGATGGCGTGAAACTGGTAGAGATCCACGTGGTCGGTGTGGAAACGATGCAGGGTACGTTCCAACTCGTCGCGTGCACCCTTTGCGTCTCGATGCATAGTCTTTTCAGCAAGGAACACCTTCTGACGATAGGGCCTCAAGGCCTCGCCCAGCTTGTTTTCCGCTTCACCATCGAAGTAGGACGGAGCACAGTCAAAATAGTTCACGCCTCGGTCGTACGCCTGAGCGACACGAGTCGAAGCTTGCTCCTGCGAAAGACCACAGACCACGATGCCACCCAAGGCGATGATGGAGAGTTCAACTCCATTTTTGTAAGGACGCCGCGGCACCGGTGCCTCCGCCCAACCATCTGCGGCGGTCGCCGTCATAGCCGCTGCCGCGCCAATAAACTTGCGACGATTCATAACTTGGTCCTCATCCGGGGTAAAGGGTCACCGGACCCTTTTCGCCACCGGGAGATTTTACAGGACTTGGTGCGGGAGGGCATAGCTTATCCCTGTCCTCAACACTTTGAAGGGTGGGGATCGTCTGGTGTCGTGTCTGGGGTTCGAGTCCCCACGCGCCTACCACTCCATATTGAGCTGACTCACTTGCTTAAGGTTGCCGCAGCTTTTCAGACCAAGTCTTAAGACGATTTTTTCGTGATGTAGTGGATTTTGTAGCGGGTATGAAAATTGACCTGTATTAATCGATTGCCTTCGGACGCTTCGAAGCAGGTTGTTGACAAATGTGAGGCAAAACGTCCTTGCGGGTTCGCAGTCTATCGAGCGTTCTCGTTTGTGGCGTTCTTTGTGCTTGGCATCTAGTCGCACATCGTGCACTGGCATTTCTGGCCGACGTGCCCTCAACCGTCATGACTGTTTGTTCGATCTGTTACGCGGTCGCTCTCACGGTCCGTGCAAAAGACTTAATGGCGCTCTCTTCGTCTTTCTGGATGTCAAGGACCCTGTGCAAGCACGTCATCCGCAGAAGATCCATCAGCGTCTTATGGACGTTTACGAGCTTCAGCTGACCGCCCTGTTTGCGAAGTGTTGCATGATTTCTGACCAGCTCTCCGACGCCGGACGTGTCTACGTAGTCGACTTCATACAGATTCAAAACGATCCACTTATTCCCAGCCTGTAATAAATCGCTGATGCTCTTGCGGAGAATGGCGCTGCCATCACCGAGCGTAATCCTTCCCCTGACATCCAGCACGGCAATCCCGCCCGCTTGCCGAGTCGTAGTTTGGGTTCTCACACGCGCGCGTTCTGACGTATCGTTCCCCAAGCGAACGAGAACACCGGACGCCACCGTTGCAATTTCATGCCATGCTGTCCGCACCACGACAAGAGAGCGCCCACCTTTTAAAATCTTTTGGAAAAGGGCCGCGTTCTCGTTCTCATGCCCCGTCTCGGGGACGCCTACGTCCGTTGACGCAGCTTTGTCTAGCGCGGAGATTGTGCCGGGGCTGACAACCCCTAGCTAGCAAGGCGTTTGCTCCTGAACCCAGTGTATATACTTGGCCCAGGCCCGCAATCACGAGCGGCGTAAGGGCAGTTAATTCGGCCAAGAATCCTCTGTTTACGAAGCCTTCCGCGTATCCGCCCAGTTCTTGGGCTACAGTCATCGCTTCGTTTTCGGATCGAGTCAAGAAGAAGATACACTCTCGAGGTACGCTCTGCCTAAGCAACTCCCTTAACGCTTCTCCGGCCTTATCGTGCGAGTCGAATACTCCAATTGCGGTCTCCACGTGAACCTCCTGTGAAACCGCGAATCTCGCGCAAACGTGACGGCTTGGCCGGATTGCTGCTTTCCTGTCACACGTCGCCCGGTCAGAACCGAGTTCGTCCGATGGTTCGCGGGATTGGCCGGAATCTGCGCCTCCAATCGGGTTTTGTCAAGGACGGCAATGTCTGGTTTGAGCAAATGTAGAAACGGTAGAAAGAGACCGACGAATTTCAGGGGTGGTTCGCGGAACCGCATACTCCGCTGAAAAGCACCGCAATCGTTCTTCTCAGTAATTGGTTCACTACGCGATCGGGAGATAGGCACAGCATTGTCGCCAGCCAATGTGAGATAACAGGCCCAAATTATCGTTCAAATCGTCGGTTTTCACCCGAAGCTCAGGCTACAGGAGAGTTTGAAACACACAGGATCGCACACGAACCTTACAGCCTTACAGATGTTCGTCCCAACCACTTTTTTCGGTATGAGCGAATTCAGCGGCAGTTTGCGAGGCATAATCCGACTCAGTGAAAGAACAGCCTGTCGCTTCCGCGATACGCTGGGCGAACCTTCGCGCGCCGGAAAACGACGCCCACGCCAGAATACGGATGAATCGTTCTTCGCACCGATCCGCACTGACGACATCCGCGACTAGCGTCTCATCCACCTGGTAGGGCGCTTTCGCAAGTACGAGCGCCAGCCGAGCAATCGCCCGATCCTGTCCGGTCAGCATCGAGACCTCCGAGTCCACCCAACTGCGGCTGAGCGGCATCACCTCACCGTCCCAGTGTTCGAGATTGCGGGCTACGAATTCCCGAACCTCCGTCGAGACGACACACGAGGCCTCATGTTCGACGACTGCTGCCCAACGAGCGAGGGAATCCGCGATGCGGGGATTTGTGCTGGCCCACTCCATATCCGTAGGTAGCGGGGCCGGTGGTAGCAATGGCAAGGCGCGTCCCGCCGTGAGCGGTTTGACATGGGTCGCTCTCAATTGGCCACCAAAGAGCCGGAGCGCCACGGCTTTGAGGCCCTGAAGTCCGAGGGGAGCGCTCACTGGCGATCCATCCATCACCACGTGGCTGAAGCGATTGATATCGCTCATGACCATCAAGGCCGCAATAGCTTCAGGCAGTTCCTCAGCCGTGAATGGGACTGGCGTGTCCATTTTTGTCCCAGGGGTCGCGATTGACTTTACCCAGGTAAGTCGCTTGCGCAGCGTGCTGTTGGTGATGTGCGCCACGTTTTCGGCGAGGATGCACGAGGCCGCGTCGTGCTTGCCGCCGGCGTGGACGAGGCTGATCAACATGTCGCCGCAGTACGGGCAGTCGTTGACCTGTGACAGCGCGGCATTCATGGCTTCCTTGGTGGTGCGATCCAAATGGTCGTCCACTAGGATACTTTCACGGCCGACGGTCCAGATGCCGGCCATCAGTGGCGCCACCTTGGAGCGGCTGGTGAGTGAGCCATTAATGAAAAAGTCGTCCTCGATCATTTCGTAGACCTGGGCCACGAGCCCGGAGGCCTTACGTCGCGGAATCGCGTGCACGTAGCGCATGGTCTTGAGTGACAAGGTTTCAAACAACCAGAAGCGAAATCTTCTCGGTAACATGACAGTGTTAGTGCCCATGGTTTTTCCTCAATTGTGTTTGTTTCTTATTTCTTGCCTGCAACTCACACGCTGGGACCCCTTTAGAATTCATGGCCCGCGGGTCGACTAACAATTTCAACGCTGCACGCATTATTTCTTTCTCATGCGTTGCGCCTGAACCGTGACAGGGACCCCTTTGGTGAGGGAGTCGAGCACAGGCGAGAACGTTGGCCCGAGCTTGGCGAGTTCCTGCAGCTCCTGGTCGCTCAAATCCGCGCTGATATCGAAGCTCATGCGGATGTTCTGAAATCCGTTGCGCACGCTCTTGTCGGTCCCCAGGAACCCCCGCAAGTCGATATCGCCTTCGACCTTCGACTCCACCTCTTCGATCACGATCCCTCTGGCAGCAGCGTGATAGATCAGGGTTGAGGTCACGCACGCGGCCAGGGCTTGGAGCAGATACTCCCCGGCGTTTGGACCCTGGTCGCGGCCCAGAAGGATCGGGTGCTCGTCGGCATCGAGGTAGAACGATTGTGAGCGCTCGACATCCTGCATGGCTCCGTGAAATCCGTTAATAGTCGAGCGGTTGTGAGCCCCATCGAGCCACTCATTTTTCACGTTGAAGCGAAACTTCGCGATCACTGGGTTGACTTTCACCGCCTCGACCGTCTGGAACAGTGTGGTGATATTGACGCCGTTGACGACTTTTTCAGCCTGAGAGGCGGGTTCGAGGATCTCTGCGGTTGTTTTTTCTCGGGATGACATTGGTCTATCTCCTTATGCTCGAAATTTGATTAGTTCAGGAGCAGCGATTTTCTGTTCGCCTGTCCCGACAGCCTCACTATGGCGCAGGCCTCGCACGCATACTTGTCCGTGCGTCCGCCTTCTTTGCCCACGTCACGGTTGCCGTATGATGACTTGCTCGAGAGTCCGGAGGGGTTTGCTGGGAGGCTGTATGGATGTGCTTTCAGAAGTGTTGAAGGTGGTGAAACTCCAGGGAGCGCTGTTCTACAACGCCGAGTTCTCGTCTCCCTGGAGCGTTTACGCCGCGTCATCCTCTGGTCTGGCTCGCTTTTTTGCCACGGGCACAGAGCATGTCATCGTGTATCACCTGCTCACCGAGGGCCGCGCTTCAGCGCGGCTAAAAGACGGCGACCGCGTTACGTTGCAAGCCGGTGATATCGTGATGATCCCACATGGCGACCCGCATGTCGTCGAGAACGGTCCAACTACCA
>Ga0306926_10001205_pt1 | contig 25535 bp, 24 predicted proteins | sample flu12Cox44000178_FD_203759 | JGI IMG/M metagenome (GOLD analysis project Ga0306926, IMG submission 203759) | Lab enrichment of tropical soil microbial communities from Luquillo Experimental Forest, Puerto Rico - flux8day.12C.oxic.44.000.178 (v2)... | ecosystem: Environmental > Terrestrial >...
CGGCACCCCTTCCCGGCCGAGCGCGTTGTTCACCCGGCAGACAGGGAAGGTCGAAACCCAACCCACACCCTCCTGCTTGAGAATGCGGACAATGCCGGTTGCTACATCGATCGTCATGGATGTGGTCTCCTTTGCATGGAGCCGAGCCGTCAGCCTCCGTGTGGGCACACTAAAGCATACAATGATCAGCCGCAGCCGATACAGCTTGATGCTCCCGATCCAGCCCTCGACTCCGGCAGAAGGCTCCGTGGGAGGGTAGGGGGCGCATCCACGACTACCTCGAGGCGGCTGGCCACGGCGACAACGAGCAAGGGCCGCTGTTCCAGCCGATCCGCAACAACCGCACCGGCCGCATCGATAAGGCACTCGTCGCTAAAGGCCGGCATCGTGGCGCCGTCCGTCATGTCGAGAAAACTCGCGGCCTACCGCCGCCAGAACCAGCTCGACCTCGCACTCCAGGAGCTGGGGCGGATCGAACGCACGCTGGTCATGCTCGACTGGCGCGAAAGCCCGGAATTTGCGCCGACGCTGCGATGCCGGGCTCAACAACAGCATGCAGCGTCATTTCCTCGCGCAGGTCATCTGCACCTTCAAACAAGGCCGGCAAACAAGGCCGGATTGCCGACCGCAGTGCCGAGGCGCAGTAGTTTCGCGCCTCCGGCCTCAACCTCGTCATCGCCGCGATCGTGTTCTGGAACTCCACCTACATGTGGCGAGCCCGTACCGGGAAGCCGGCCGCGGACGCCGCGCTTGGTGTCGACCCCGTTAGTCTGCGGGCAGGCGCACTGGCCTCGCGAAACAGTCCTTCGCATCGGACACGCGATCCCAGCATCCACTCGGGCGAAGCCGGTTCTGACTTGTTTGAAAGAGTTTTGATGGTAAATCTCTCTTTGTAAGAGAATTTATCAAAAAGTATCAAATTAACCTTGTGGTGACGGCTCAAAAATGCATACTGGCGATCAAGTTTCACGGTTAGATCGCGTTCGGTCCGGAAAAGGTGATGGCCGCACCAGACGGATCGTGACTTTGCGAAGCCGCATTTCGCCAGGAAGAGCGGCCGCAATCTCATCGCTGGCATGGTCGGTTCCTCGGTCGGCCAATGCGTCTCAACGGCGAATCTATTGCGCCGCAAAATCAAAAGGGAGACAAAGATGCTTACACGACTGTCGGCCGCAGCCCTGATTGTGGGTCTAATGTACGGCAGCGCCTCAGGGGGGTCGATCGCGGGACGCAGTGTCCCAGTTCCGCTCTATGGCGTCACGCTCGATGACGTCTCGAAATCGAGCTCAGAGGCGAACTCGCTCGCCCACATGGTCCATCAGCCGACGGCGCGGATCGTGTTCGACGCCGGGACCAATGCATCCTATTACGTCAAGCCGATCCAACAGTTCCGCAGCGCCGCCTATATCATGGGTGAGCTCGCCGACTCGTATTACATGAGCAAATACACGCCATCGAACATCAAGACTTGGACACAGAATTATACGGCGGCGCTCGGGAGTCTCGTCGATATCTGGGAGATCGGCAACGAAGTCAATGGCGATTGGCTGGGTTCCAACACGATGGCCAAGATCGAGGCGATGTACGACGTCGTGGCCAGTCAAGGGGGCGCCACGGCATTGACGTTCTTTTACGAGGGCGAGCCATCCGACCCCAACAACTGCATTTCGACCGATAACGGCGGCAATGACATGTTCAGCTGGATCACTCAACAGTTCCAACTGAACCTGCCGGTCAGCCAGCGATCGGTCGAGACAGAGAAGATCCGCCTCAACGTTAACTATGTGCTGATCAGCTGGTACCCCGACCAGTGCCCCGGGGAGAACCCGAACTGGCCCTGGGTCTACACCAACCTCGCCGCGATTTTCCCGAATTCGAAAGTTGGCTTCGGCGAACTCGGCACAGCCGACCCGCAATACGGGTCCGTCTACGAGATCAGCGAGATCACCCAATATTACCCGATGGCGAAGACCGTTGCGGGACTGCCGGCGAGCTATATCGGCGGTTATTTCTGGTGGTATTTCGCCGAAGAGATGGTGCCCTGGGTGACGACGCTGTCGAGCGTTCTCAACACCGCCATCCAATAGCCTGACGGCCGAAGGCGTCGCCGGATTTTATCCTTGCTGGGCATTTGCGTGGAATCCCCGGCGCTTCCCTGGCCGAGTCTCGTTTGAGCGGCCTAGGATCTTCCTCGCCGATTATATCGGCGAGATCATGTCAGCAACGTATCCGCGCATCGACGCTGCTCCAGCAGTAAACCTTGGGAGAGCTCTCCGGTTTGCAATACGAAGCTGTGACGTTCACCCTTTAGAGGTTGAAAGCTACCCAAAACCGAGCGCATTATCGCGAAGGCCAACTATTGTCGGATGGATTGGAAATTGCCGGGTCCCCACCGATCCGCGTACGGGATTAGGCCGCGGCTGAGCGCGGGAGTGGCGTTTATTGTGATCGTGGCGCTATCCCTCGGACTCGGTTGGTCCCTTTGGGCTGCGCTCCGCTCGTTCGTGATGACCGCTCTGAGTTCCGCAGGGTAAACCCGAGCTTCTGGAAGGCGGCCTGCCCGTCAAACCCGCGGGGTCGTTCAGCCGCGGAGGTAGGGCGGATGATGTAGTGCCCTTAACAATGTCAGCCGCGGCAGCTCTTCTGCGACGAGAGAAAATTGGCAAGCAGATCGCCTGCCTGGCGCCCCGCAAGACGGCTCATGTAGTCCGGGATAGAGAAGGCCACCACAGGAAAACTCGTGCGGCGGGTCGCAGCGCCGATCTGCTCCCGAATCCGTCCCGCCATCGCCGGCAGACGACGGCCGTCCGGCATTAGGCTGAAAAGCTCGACGACGGCTCCCAATTGAGCGCCGGCGCTGCGCACCGCGCGGTCGAGGGCTTCGTAATACAGCCCAATGTCATCAAGCGCGACCTTTCCCTCGCCGACACCATCCTGAAACAGGAGCAGGTCGATGCCAGAAGCCCGGATTACATCGGCCCAAAACGAAGCGAGCAGGTCCGGATCGGCGAACGAATTGCTGAAACCGGAAATCGCTACCTTTGATCCCGGCCGCCGCGCCTTGAGCAGTGCAACCGTTTCCGCCAAATAATTCTTTAGAACGGCGCGTTTGCTGGGATCGAGCCAGGTCCGGTCATCGATCTCGTCGGGGATGTACCAGCCGGCAAATGGCGCGCCTGCAGTAACGGCGTTCAAATCGTCGAGGAACCCGGCCAGATCCTGAACACGTCTGCGGAAATAAGGCCTGAGAAGCTCTGCAGGTTGCTTGATCTCTTCCCAATAGCTCGAATCCAAGGCCAACCCGAACCAGACACGAATCCCCGACTGCGCGGCGAGGTCCAAAATCGAAGCTAGCGGCGTGTTAGCCGCAGTCTCGTGTCGCGCGGTTTGGAAGAGAGGCTTGCGATCGAGAACCGTCCACTGCAGGAAGAGTGTGTTCACGCCGATCGTCCGCAATTCATCGAACAATTGCCGCCATTCCGCGGCCGGGCGGGCGATTTGTGCCGGCGTCAGCTGGAGAAAGGTGCCCCTTAGTCCCTGGCATGCGGCTCCCGTTGCAGCGCTCGCCGGTGGATTCGCCGTCAGGAGTGCGGCCGCGCAGACGAGTAGCGCGCATACCCGGCGGATGCGAGACATCGGCTTTCGGAATTTCATTCAAAACCTCGCGACGACAGTAATCGAGAAAACGACACTCGGTGTCGCCAATGAATCGTAGACGGTGTAACCCAGGCGCGGCAGAAGCTCTACGGCGTCTCGGGGGGCGTGATACTTGTCTTCATAGAAAAAACCCCGTAGCGAGGCGCCAATGCCCGTCTCGGCCGAAGTATTTGCGCCAATCCCGTAATTGCCTCTGAAGATGCCATAGACAAAAGGCGAGATGACTGCCCGGTCCCCGAGATTGAAATTTACCCCCCCCTCGCCCGTCGGCATAGGTGAGGATTTGGTGGGGCGATTGTGCCGTGCCGGCAAAATCCAGATACAGCAAACTGTAAAACGACCTGGAGTCGACCGGATCGATTTCGTAACCCGTGCTGGTCGAAAACGATACGCGGCCTTCCCAATTGTTGACCGCGTTGGAGCCGAACTTGATCAGCCGCTCGCCCGACAACACTAAATTATAATCGCTCAAAGGCTTGTAATGGAGCCCTACCGCACCTTGGAAACTCTTGCCCTGTGGGCTGATCGTGCCGGGGTCATAACTGAAGTAAGTACGCGCGTAGCCTTGGAGTATTCGGCCATCCACAAAGCCGATATCAGGCGGCTGGTAGTCGAGTTCGAGACCGCCCTGGTTCGCACTTATGAGACTTTGGAGAGTGCGGATTTGGCGATCGCAATAGTGGCCGGAAAGGCAAAGGTTCGTGTAGCCGTATGCCGTCCAGTGAGGCTCGACAGCATTGATGGTCCGGCGCAGCCCTTCGACCGTCCGGGCGGTGGCGTCGCGCTCCTCCTGAGTTTCGCTGGGGTAAAGCTGCTGATTGTCGAGTGACCATTTGAATTGATCGATCGCCTTCTCGTTTTCGCCCAGACCAAGATAGGTATATCCGAGATCTTGATGGAGCGCATAGCGATCCGGCTGGGCAGCCAGTACTCCCGACATGAGCTGCGCCGCGCCGGCAAGATCGCCGTTGTTGCGCAACGTGTAGGCAAGCGCGGCTTTGTATTCCATATTCGCCGGTTCGGCGGCTACGGCTGCCTCGAGTTGGCGTTGCGCTTCTTCGCGATCGCCCAGACGCTCCGCCAGCTGGCCAAGGCGGAACTGCCGCTCGGCCGTCGGCTCGAGCGCAACAGCCCTTTCCAGCTCACGTCGCGCCTCAGCCGGCCGGCCCAAGGCATCCTGATCGCGCGCAACCTCGTCATGATATTGAGCTTCGAGCGCCGCAGATGGCCACGGTCCCGCGCTCAACGGCGTCAGCGTGTCGAGCGCTTTTTGAGGTTGGTCGGTCAAACGGTAGGACCGGGCAAGAGCGAGCGTCAGCCTCAATCTTTCGACGCTGCTGAGCGCCGCATTGGTTTCCCCGGTCCTTCCAGGTGACCCGGTCTGCGCAGCGGCATCCGACAGGCTTCCCGCTGCGCACGACAAAAGCAGCGCACCGGCCAGCGCCGGTGCGGCGAACCTGTAAAGAAACCGAAGGTGAGCGCGGCAGCCATTTCCGACGAACCGCACCGCAGCGTGCTGGCGCGAAGGGGTTCCGGCACCCTTATGCGCGGCGACTTTGAGATCGCTTCGCCGCTGTTCACTGGACCGCCGCAGTTTCATTTCCGACGCCACAGCTTCGAGTGGAGGTTGAGCTTGGTAATATGCCAAGCGCCTTCTCGAAGCAACCTGCCGCCTGCTCGTGCTGTTCGGTATCGGAGTAGGCGTAGCCCAACGCCGCGCTGGCCTGCTGTCGCTGCGCCGGCGACAGTGCCTGTGAGTCGGCCAGCGCCCGCCGCAGAAAAACGACGGCGAGCCCCGGTTGGTGCGCCGCCTGGTGGGCATACCCCAGGGACAAGGCAAGATCCGCCCGGGGATGAGCGTCGTAGGCCGCGCGGAACTCGGCTACAGCCGCCGCGGCGCGGCCGAGACGCATAAGGACGATACCCCGGTCCTCGTGGAGGGACGGGGTTGCTCCGCCAAGTTGAATTGCCGCGTCATAGGCCGTCAGTGCCTCTTGGTCCCGCGCCAGGCTGGCGAGCGAGGAGCCCAGCCGGGCGTCGTAGGCGGCGCGGGTCTTGCGCGGGATCCACTCGTTTTCGGCGAGCATCCGGTAACTCTGTATCGCCTCCTCCCAGTCCCTCGCCTGCACCGCGCTTTCCGCCGCTTGCGCCAGCCACTCCGGCGGGTGGGAAGGAGAGACGTGATAGGCTTCCGCGAAGAGCGACTGCGCTCGTTTCGGATTGCCGCGCGAGACCTCGATATTCACTAAGCGTTCAAGATAGCTTGCTCTCTTTTCGGCCGAAAGGCTGCGAATCGCCAGAAGCGATTCGAGGGTTATCGCTGCAGCGCCGCTCTGACCCGCGCCGATCTGGGCATCCGCGAGAGCAGCAAGGTTGTTCTCGCTCGGCTCGACGGCCGCAAGGTCACGCATATGTGCCAGCATGCCCTTGCGATCCCCCAACTTCTGAGCCAGTGCCGCCTCCCGCCGCATGATTTCAGGCTGGCTTTGCGCAGCCTTGGGCAATCTCGCAAGCGCCTCGAGTGCCTTCCTCGAATCGCCTGCCTTCTCATACACAAAACTGAGGCGGTCGAGATGCCTCACGGTCGCGGAGATATCATCATCCGCGGCGGTAAGGCGCTCGAGATATCCGGCAGCTTCCGCGATATGACCTGCCTGGAATGCAGTCTCGGCTGCTGCTTCGAGCGATTTGCTGTTCGCTTCGATTGCCACCGCCTGGCGGAAAGCCGTGAGCGCGCGCGGCGAATCGCCGGCCTTGAGCGCGGCAAAACCAGCGGCCAGTTGCAGGCGGTATTTATCCGCGGGAAGCTTGGCCGCAGCCGCCAAGGTCTCGAATTCCGTGGCGGCGAGCGATGGGCGCCCGACCGCAACGAGCGAGTTGGCGAGCATCTCGCGGAGGGCTGGATCCTTCTCGGGCTGAAGATCGAGGGCTCGCTGAAACGTCGCAATCGCGGCGTCCGGCTGCCCGGCAGCGAGCTGGGCCTCGCCCAACGCGCGGAGGTTCGCGCGGGTCGGCTCCAGGGCCGCAACGCGCTCGGCGTGTGCCACGGCGATATTGAGGTTGCCGACCTTCGAAGCGAGGAATACCGCTCGACGCTCGACGCTGGCGTCTCGTTGATCGGCCGGGATTCGGTCCAGCGCGGCAAGAGCCTCCTGGAAATGGCCGTTTTGTTCCTCCACTGTGCTCAGGCGCTGCAGCGCCTGATTGCGGTCCTTTCCCCCGCTGGCATCGGCCAACCGCGACAGGTAGCCCGCCGCGACGTCCAAATATCCCGCCTGTAAGGCTGCCTCCGCGGCAGACACGAGCGCTTCCGGCGCGGAATTGATCGCGGCCGCGCGCTGCAATTCGGACAACGCGCGCGACGCGTCCTTGGCCGCTTGCGCCGCAAAGCCGGCGGCACGGCGTAGGCGATACTCTTCGGCTGGGCTACTCGCCGTCTCCGCAAGCTCGTCGAAATTGGCGGCGGCCTGGTCGAAACGGCCGACCCGAAACAGCGCATTGGCGAGCGATTCGCGGATTCCGCGGTCCATCGCGCTACCGGCCCTGGTTGCGCGCTCGGCGGCTTCCACCAGGTCGGTTCGCCCGAGCTTGGAAGCGGCTTCGGCCAGGACGGTTGCGACCTCGGGGTTCCCCGGCGCCAATTTCCATGCCGCCTCTGCACGCGACAGGGCGCTGGTCGGGTCGCCACTCTTCAACGCGAGCTCGGCGCCAAATACCCAGGCCGCGCGTTTCTCCTCGTCATTGCTCGCGCTCCTGGCCGCATCATCATAGGCGACGGCCGCCTCTCTGTTGCGGTCGAGGTGTTCGAGAAGCTGACCCTTGGCCACGAGCAGCGTGCCATCCGCTCCCCCCTGGGCCTCCTCGCGCTCCAAGAGCGCGAGCGCATCCGCTGTCGCGGGGCTTGCCACAGCGGCCATCGCCTAGGAACGTCGCGCATATTGGCTGTCGGCGGGCGCCAACGCCTTGCTGTCTACGGCAGCGGCGAGATCCGGTAGCGCCTCTTTGTTCTCGCCCAAAGCTGCCCGAGCGAGCCCACGGTAAAATAGTGCAGGCGCGAAATCGGGCACGGAAGCGAGGATCCGGTCGGCCGCATCGATCGCGGCACGATAACGTTTAAGGTCGGTTGCAAGAATGAGATATCCGAACTGGATAACGAGGTCGTCGGGATCGGAGGCGAGATACTTCTCCAGCTCCTCGAAGGCCTCCTCATATTGCCCCTTGGCAACCATCTGTCGGCTATGTGCGAATGCGGGAAATGAGCGTTGACGCTGGAATTCCCGCTGCAACCAACTCTGAGGCAAGGCCGCGCGCAGCCGAGCCAGATACGCATCAGTATCGCCCGTCGTTGCGGCATCATCCGTACTGGTCACCGCGCTCTCGGCGGCAAGCGGTGCAGTGCTATCGGCAAGTGCCAAAAACAACGCCGCCAACAATGGCAACGCTGTCCGGGACAAGAACAACAGAGTATTAACGTCTCGCCTCTGGATAAGCGGGGCCACCGTACTCTGCGTCGACCAAATAGAGATATCTCGCATTTGTCGAAATTTCGAAGATGTACCGCTATCGGCAGTGGCTAACCTACGCCCGTTTTCTTGCGAATTCAAGGCCGTCGTCACCAGTCAGCAAACCTATTGGACCCGAATGCGAAATCAACATTTGCTCGCATGCCTTTAGCTGCTGCGGCCACAGCCTCTGGCTCATAAACTCTCAGGGGTTCGCCTCAGCTCCGGGCCGGTCTCAGAGGACGTCCGAATGTGGGAGCGCTGGGAGCCGGGTCTTTAGGATTAAACCTAAAGCCTCTGTGATCGAGCGAGATAACGCTTCTCTCAAGCGTCGCTGGAGGCCTCCGCAACCAAAGCCGGATCCAGGTCGTCTCGTGCTGCGCGGTCCGCCACGACCGTAAGGCCGCCTGACAGACGTTCACCGACCCGCTGGCGCGTCATTGCCTTTTCCATCTGCTCGCGTCGGATAAAGCCTTGGGCGACGAGATACTCGCCAAGACGTTTGCCCGATCTGGCTGCTTCTGAAACTGCCTTTGCGAGATCCGGATAAGTGATTGCGCCCATATCGATCAGCAGCTCTCCAATCGGGCGATATTCTACTAACCCTTGTCCGGGGCGAGGGATCGCCAGCTCCTGGGCACCGGTCAGCTTGAGCCGTGCATAGCCGTGGCGCGGCGCCAGAGTGACTTCGGCGCGGCGCGCCAGCCGAAACTCGACCGACGCCTCCAGCGCTGCTTCGAGCTCTAGGATGCCGCGACGGTCGGGGACGACGGCACAGGCGAGCACAATCTTCCCGTCATCCTTTTCCTCGAGGGGAAAGACTGACAGCGCTTTTGCGCAGTGCTCCGGCAGGCGGCGCAACAGACTGGGTGAAATACCGTAGGGATCAAGCGTATGGGCGCGCGCGAGATGCAGCTGATCGCATAGGACGTCGATGAGTGCGTCCTCATCAAGCTCGCCGATGTCGACAATGGCCGCGCCCAACGGCCGTCCAGTCGTAGCTTGTGCGGCTAGCCCCCGGTCCAGCTGCTCCTTGGTGACGAGGCCGCGCTCGATCAGGATATCACCAAGCTTGCGCCGATAGGCTGCGAGCAGTTCTTCTCCAGGGAAACTGTGCGCCGTCTTATCCCAGCCGATCCGCTCGCGTGTCCTCAAATGTTTCGTATAGCGCCAAGTTGCGCGGGTCACGGCGAAATAATTCACGACGTTTGCCACGAGATACCGGGGGATGATGAGCGGCAGTTGCGACCACCCGTAGATCCGGCATGTCCAGATGTGGCGATGGAGGAGGCGGTTCACGAATAACCCGACATTGATGTAAAAAAGGTCCCAGAGCGCGCTGTCGTTTTCAAATGGCGGCGCGAATATGTAACGGTCGGGAAACAGCGCGGCCGATACTTGCAAGGCGAGCAGCCCAAGCGCGACGATATAGCCGAGCACCATAAACTGTTGGGTAAACAAAGATTTGCGATCACGAAAATACAGATAGCGGACCCGCCAGTCACCGCGCCAGCCGAACTTTTTCCAGCCCTGCAACGCAATCCCGGTCACCCATCGCGTCTTTTGCCGGACCGAACTCCAGAACACGTCAGGAAAGAACTCGCGGGTGGTGATGAAATCCCGTCGACTGACCAGTCGCGGTCTGCGATGCATGAAAGACCAGCGTGGCACCCTTCGCTCGATAGGAAACCGTACGAAGGTCTGCTTCAGCCCGAGCTGATGGATACGGAACGAGAATTCGTAATCTTCCGTCAGGCTATCAGTTGCAAAACAGTCGCCATCGGCAGCCGCAGCCTCGAGCGCCCGCATCGAATAGCCAGTTCCGACCCCCGCTCCGGGCACGACGCCGGCAAACCATTCTCGGACGTGGATTTCCTTGCAGTGAGCCTCGGCAAATTCGTCCATATAATGGCCGCCAACCAGGTTCCACCACGGCCGCTCCAGCGAGATGATCGGGATCTGCACGAGGTCCCACTCGGGCATCAGGCAATTAAAGAGCTTCAGGCTCAGCGTATCGACGACGTCCTCTGCGTCGTGCAAAATGACCCCGGCGAAGCGGATGCCGTGTTGCTCCTAGTATTCACGGATGCCTTTGACGATCCAGTTGAGGCAGTCGGCCTTGCAGGTCGGACCGGGATGCGGAACGATCAACTGAGTGACATTGGCATGTTCTCGCATCACCTCCTCGACCTCGCGCTGCGTCTCGAGGTCGTTTACATAAGTTCCGACAAAGACGTGAAAATTACGGTAGTCGATGTTGCTGATCGTATTCAGCAACGCCCGCCGAATGACCTCGGCTTCCTGCCAGGCGGGGACCATCAACGCAAATGGCTGCTCCGGTTTCTCCGCCATTTCTTCGAGGCTCGGCTGGCGATGTGTTGAATTGCCGCCGAACCGGCGTACCGCCTTCATCACAAAGAACAGTAGATCGACAAACAAATCGTCCAGTCCCGAGATGAGATAGACGACCATCATCAGGACAAAGCCGATCTGTAATGCCAACAGACCAAGTGTAATGAGATCGACAGAGCTCATTGACGCACCTGAGTTCTAGGGGTCTGGTTCGCGACTCTCGGCTCGGCGATAAATTTAAGATGAGCTTGCGCCAGGGCCGTTAATGCCAGCCGGCGGTTCGCTGGCGCCGCGCCGGCTGCCGATCGGTTCGGCAGCCGCGCGGGGCCAGAGAAGACAGAAAGGCTTAGGCTGCTGTCGGAGATACGAAGGTATAGCCCAAGCCCTTCAAGCCGGTGACAGTCTGCTGGAGATAGCTGATGTTGTCGTAGGTGTGATAAAAGAAGTTCGCCCACCCGTCTCGGACCACCAGGTTGCGTTGCGCGTCGGCAATAATGTCGGCCGGAAGCCGAGCAGGATAGGAAAAGTAAGGCGTCGGCTCGATGCCGCCCAGCGTGTCCGCCAATACTTTCATATTGTAGACGTCGCGAACCGTATACGGCATGTACTGGCCGGCCACCTGGGTATAATTGATGGGTTGCCCGGACAGCAGGCCGGTGAAGTACAATCTCCTCTCGGAGGCGGCCGTGAAGAACCCGTTCGCGGCGGTATAATCGGCGGGCGTTGCAGCATAGGAGGGGAATGTCATGAACTGGGGCATGGCGAACCCTGCTGCCTTGTACAGCTGCTGTGCGGCGGTAAAACGACCTTGTGCCCAAGCGAGGGAATCCTCTGCAACCGGTCCTTGGAAATTCAAAGTATTGTCGGAATTCATTGTGATTCGGTAAAATTCACAATCGTCACCGCTGGCGCCGCTATATGGGTTGGGCACGTTCGAGTATTGGTGGGTGTAGCCATGGCACATCATGACACCGCCCTGGGACTGCATGTATTTGATCATACTGACCATAGCAGCCTTGGACTGGAGGGTGATGTTGGTACCGTTGTTGTTGGCGTTCAGCGGATCGAGGTAGTAAGGGATTATCTGAAAACCGAACGGGACGTTCTGGCCCTTCAGCCAATTCGCGACCGATTTCAAGGCATTGGTGTCGTAGGTCGGATCAATGTCCTCGAGACGGACAAACGCGCGATGCTGGACTGGTGTGCTCGGCGCGAGCGCGTCAAAGAGAAGATCGCAATAGGCCAAATAGCGATCGCCCTCCGATAGATAGACAAGCGGGTTTTCGCCGATGTAGGTGAGGCTGCCGCCGTTCGGGCCGGTCGAGCGTATTGCCCAAGGGAAGGTGGTGCCGTCGGAGCGCACGCAATTGGCCAAGACGGTGACGTTGGAGGCGAGCGACCAGTAGTTCATTATCCCGGCAGCGTTTGCCGCGTAACGTTTCAACTTCTGTGTTGCCCGGGTCGAAGGAGGCAGTGGGTAATCGACCTCGGCCACGGATGAGAAATCGAACCCGGACCAGTTCCAACCGTAAACCGACGAGAAAGCTGGATAACGTGCGGTCAGCTGCCAGATATTGTCATAGGCCCAAATGACGGGTGTCGTCGTGGCGTATACGTCGTCGAGAAAAGCGTTCGGCAGCGGTTCACCATAGGTCGAGCCGACATAAATGGCGGCGCTATACTGCTTGAGCTGGCCGGTCTGGTAGGAGGCAACCGGCATCGCCGTCCACGAGCCGAAGTGACTGGCCAGATTGGCTGACATGATCGCGTAGAGCTCGCCGAGCCAGCCCCATTGGCCTGTCGTATCGTAAAGAACGAGGGTCGAGACGGTCATGGTGTATCCTCCTCCATGATACCTTTTCCATGCACCGCATTCGGTCTTGGCATATGCTTGTTGGAGGGCTTGCCTTGCGGCAGAAAATAAGGGTTCGACGAATGCTCGCCGCGCCCGGAAACAATGTATCCCGGTGCCACGCCGACTTTAAAGGGTCGCCGTTTTGTAGCCCAGTCCCCAGCCAACTGAGCGCGGGCCGGATCGGTGGCCAATGCCGTTGCAAATGTTATCCCAGTAGCGGCGAGAAACTTCCGCCGTGCTAGTTGTGTGCTCAGTGCCATATTATACCTCCTTTGTAGTATTCGTGGTTGTCAGATGCGGGAAGCGGTCTTGTTGTCTGTCACAAAGTGCATTTCACGGTGCAGGAACCCAATTTCTAATGGTGCGCCGGGCAGATGTTGCCGCAGTCGTTGCGAATTTTTCATGTGGCGCCGTTGCGGTGAGAACGATCGGTCCTCTGCGAGTAAAGGCCGTCCGCATCGCCAATTCGTCAGCACTTCGACGATCCGTTCGCTCGCCAGTCCGTCGCCATAGGGATTGACCGCAGTCGCCATCGCGCCGTAGGTCTGCTCGTCCTCCAGTAACTCCTCGACATGCCCGACAACGGCGCCGGGATCCGTGCCGATGATGCGCGCGAGGTCGGCTTCCGCGGCTTCTGGCCGCTCCGTCGTCTTACGCAGGACGAGAACAGGCACGCCCAGAGAAGGTGCCTCTTCTTGAATGCCTCCCGAGTCGGTGAGGATCAGGTAGGCGCGCCGCATTAGCGCCAAAAAAGGGATATAGCCCAGTGGCGGCAGTAATTTGATCCGCGGGTGTCCATCCAGCAATTGGCGCACTGGTCTCTGAACATTGGGGTTAGGATGTACCGGCAGAGCCACTATTGTGTTCGGCCGACGTTGGACAATCTCGCGGATCGCGCCACAGATCGCTTCGAGGTCACCGCCCCAGCTCTCGCGCCGGTGTGTCGTTACGAGGATCAGCCGGCGGCCCTCGAGGTCGGCCTCTTCGATACCGCTCCCATCGAGAACCGGCGGGTGGGTCGCGCACAGCAGCTGCAATGCGTCGACGACGGTGTTTCCCGTCACGGGGCATCTTTCGATGGCAAAGCCGGCCTGGTGCAGATTGGATTGCGCCTGGGGAGTGGGGGGCAACAAGATCTCGGAGACCGCATCGATGACTTGGCGGTTGGCCTCTTCCGGAAAAGGATGGGCAAGGTCGCCGCTACGCAGTCCCGCCTCGACATGCGCAACCGGGATCTGCGCGTAAAAGCCGGCGAGCGCTGCCGCCATTGCGGTGGTCGTGTCGCCTTGGACGAGAACGAGGTCAGGCCGGCTGTCGGCAAAGCGACGACTGAACGCCCGCAACACGTTGCCGGCGGTATCCGCTAGCGACCCGCTGACCGGTTCGATGTTTAGTTCACTGTCCGCGGCGAGCCCGAACGCGGCCAGTGCAGAGCGGCAGATCTCGCCATGCTGCCCCGAGGTGACGACGCGGACTGAGAAATCGTCCCCGCTTTTTCTGAGTGCTCTTATGACCGGCGCCAGTTTGATCGCTTCGGGGCGGGTCCCGACGATGACATCGCAGCGTAATGTTGGTAGGTCGTTTAAAGGAGTGTTTTGCATGGGTATTGGCAAGTCAGCGCCAGGTCTCCAAGGATTCCAAGTCGAGAGTTCAATACCGGAACCACATATTTTAGTCAAAATCTTTCATGGTTAAGATATTATGATTTCTTTATTTAGTTAAAATTGCATAAATTTACCTTACTATTTAAAGTAAATTATGGACCGACATGGTTCCGGAATTTGAAAAGAGACGGCCACCCGCCAGAGCCGGCGCTCCGGGGTGAGGGACGCTCTGCCAGCTACTCGACGGTGACGCTTTTGGCGAGGTTGCGGGGCTGGTCGACGTCGGTGCCTTTGAGGACGGCGGTGTGGTAGGCGAGCAGCTGGATCGGGATGGCGTAGAGCAAGGGCGCGACAAACGGGTCGCAGCTCGGCACCGCGATGCCGAAAGCCAGGCGGTCGGCGAGGCGGTCGACCCCAGTACTGTCCGAGATCATCACGACGCGGCCGCCGCGCGCCATCACTTCCTCGACATTGCCGAGGGTCTTTTCGAAGAGCTCGTCATGGGGCGCCAGTACGATGACCGGCACGTTCTCGTCGATCAGCGCGATCGGCCCGTGCTTCATCTCGCCCGCCGCGTAGCCCTCGGCATGGATGTAGGAGATCTCCTTCAGCTTGAGGGCGCCTTCCAGCGCCAGCGGAAAGGCGCTGCCGCGGCCGAGATAGAGAACATCACGCGCTTCGGCAATCTCGGCCGCGATCTCGCGGATGCGCTCGTCGTGGTTCAACACTTCACTGGCGCGCGATGGGATTTCGGTCATCACGCCGACCAGCTCCGCCTCGCGCGGCTGGCCGATCGCACCGCGCGCCCGCGCCAGGGCCACCGTCAGACAAGCGAGCACCGCCAGCTGCGTCGTGAACGCCTTTGTCGAGGCGACGCCGATCTCGGGGCCGGCCAAGGTCGGCAACACGACATCGGCCTCGCGGGCGATCGAGCTCTCCGGCTGGTTGACGACGGCGATGATCTTCTGGTTCTGCGATTTGGCGTAGCGCAGCGCCGCCAGAGTGTCGGCGGTCTCGCCCGATTGCGAGACAAAGATCGCCGCGCCGCCTTTTGGCATCGCCGGCGCGCGGTAGCGGAACTCCGATGCGATGTCGATCTCGACCGGGATGCGCGCGATGCGTTCGAGCCAGTATTTGGCGACGATGCAGGCGTGGTAAGCGGTGCCGCAGGCGATCAAGGTCACCCGCTCGAGCTCGCCCAAGGCAAAGGGCAGCTCGGGCAAATGGACGGTACGCGTCGCCGGGTTGATGAGCGCATTGAGCGTGTCGCCAATCACCGCCGGTTGCTCGAAGATCTCCTTTTGCATAAAATGGCGGTAATTGCCCTTGCCGATCAGCGCGCCAGAGGCGGCGGATTCGCGGATCGGGCGCTGGACTTCGGTATTGTCGGCATTGAAGATCGTCACCGCTTGCGAGGTGATGACCGCCCAATCGCCTTCTTCGAGATAAGTGATGCGCCGGGTCAACTGCGCCAATGACAGGGCGTCCGAGCCGAGGAACATCTCGCCATCGCCATGCCCAATGGCCAGTGGCGGGCCGCGCCGTGCACCGATCAACAAATCGTGCTCGCCGGCAAACAAAAAAGCCAGTGCAAAGGCGCCGTCAAGCCGCGCCAGTGTTTTTCTTACCGCATCTTGCGGCGACAGCCCCTGATTGAGGAAATGCGTCGCCAGGATCGCGACCGCCTCGGTGTCGGTCTCGGTCCGGAAGACGTAACCGAGCGCGGTCATCTCGTGCCGCAGCGCCTGGTAATTCTCGATGATGCCGTTGTGCACGACGGCGACCCGGTCGGTGGCGATCGGATGCGCGTTGGTCTCGGTCGGCAGGCCATGCGTCGCCCAGCGCGTGTGCCCGATCCCGATCCCCCCCCGCACCGGCTGCTCGTCGAGCCGTTTGGCGAGATTGTCGAGCTTGCCCTCGGCTCGCCGCCGCTCGATGCGCCCATTGACCAGGGTCGCAATCCCAGCCGAATCATAACCGCGGTATTCGAGGCGGCGCAGCCCTTCGAGAAGCCTGGGGGCCACCCTCTCGTTGGCGATGATGCCGATGATGCCGCACATTAGGCTTTCCCCTTCAGCCGGGCTCGGATCTCCGCGGCGCGTCCCGGTTTGTCGACCTGCTGACCGCGCGCAAGCGACAGCGCGTCGGCCGGAACATCACGGGTGATGACGCTGCCGGCCGCGACAATTGCGCCGTCGCCGACCTTGACCGGCGCCACCAGCGCAGTGTTCGACCCGATAAAAGCGTGTTCGCCAATCGTGGTTCGGAATTTGTTAAAGCCGTCATAATTGCAGGTGATCGTCCCGGCGCCGATATTCGTCCGCGCCCCGACCTCGGCATCGCCGATATAGGAAAGGTGATTGGCCTTGGCCCCGGCACCGAGCCGGGCGGCCTTGACCTCGACAAAATTGCCGACATGCACCTCCTCTTCGAGGACCGCTCCCGGGCGCAGCCGAGCGAAGGGACCGATGATAGCGCCCGCTCCGACCGCCGCGCCTTCGAGATGCGAAAAGGAGCGGATGCGTGCCCCCTCCCCGATCGCCACCCCGGGACCGAAGGTGACGTTCGGCTCGACGACGACATCACGGCCGAGCTGCGTGTCGGCACTCAGGAACACGGTCTCGGGCGCCACCAGGGTGACCCCCGAATCCATCGCGGCGCGGCGCAATTGGCGCTGCATCAGAGCTTCGGCTTCGGCGAGCTCAACGCGGGTATTGATGCCGATGAGCTCCTCGGCCGGAAGCTCGACCGTGCGGCAGACCAGCCCCTTGCGACGCGCAAGGCGGACGATGTCGGTCAGATAGAACTCACCCTTCGCGTTGTCGCGGTCGAGCGCGTCGAGTAATTCGCCGAGGTGACGTGCCTCGATCACCATGATCCCGCCATTGACGAGGCCGATCGCACGCTCCTCGGGGCTGGCATCGGCAGCCTCGACAATACGCTCGAGCGTCCCGTCGGGAGCGAGCACAAAGCGGCCGTAGGGGCCGGGGTCGGTGGGGCGCATGCCCGAGACGAGGATTGCCGCCGAAGTGCGGCGGCGCTCCGCCAACAGCCGCGACAACGTCGCGCTCGTGAGAAACGGCGTGTCCCCGTAAAGCACGAGGACTTCATCGATACTACCCTGCGGCGCGAGCCGCCCGTTGAGCGCTCGAAACGCGGTCCGCACCGCGTCGCCGGTTCCGAGCGGGGGATCCTGCACGACCCTTTCCGCCGGTGCGACGATGCGGGCGACAGCCTCCATCCGAGGCCCGAGGACGACAATCGTGGCCGCCGGAGAAAGAGGCTGCAACGCATCCATCAGATGCGCGATCATCGGCCGACCGGCGATCGGATGCATGACCTTGGGCAGAGCGGATTTCATTCGCGTGCCGTTACCGGCAGCGAGGATGATCGCAGCAAAAAGAGTTTGGCTCATCGATAGCTCAATGCGGACCGAACACGCGAGCGGCCGCACCGTCGCGCCGCATCGCCGAAATTACAACACACAGATTGTTGCAGAATATATTACGACAACGCAGAGTTTGGGTTAATGGCAGGATTTCTTCTCGTCTTCGATCTCGACGGTACGCTCGTCGACAGCGTGCTGGATCTGCGCGCCGCACTGAACGAAATGTTGCGCGAGCGCGGGCGCCGGGCGTTGTCGCCGGCGGAGGTCAAACGCATGATCGGCGACGGGGTGCCGACGCTCGTCGCACGCGCCCTCGCCGTCAGCGGCGCCGATCCGGGTGAAGCGCCGACGGCGCTGTCTCGCTTTCTCGAGATTTACGAGGCCAATCCCGTGCAACTGTCGCGTCCCTATCCCGGCGTGCCTGAGACACTGGCGGCACTGCGGCGGCGCGGGTATCGCACTGCGATTTGTACCAACAAGCCGCAACGGGCGACGATCGCGGTATTGCAGGGTCTCGACCTCCTGCCGCTGTTCGACGGGATCGCCGGCGGCGACCGCTTCCCGGTGAAGAAACCGGACCCCGGTCACCTCTTGGGTCTGATCGCCGAACTCGGCGCCAGGGCCGAGGCGAGCGCGATGATCGGCGACAATGAGAACGACGCCGTGGCAGCCCGCTCGGCGGGGGTCCCCCTCCTGCTGATGCGCTACGGCTATGCCCGGGTCGACCCCGAATCGCTGGCGGCCGAGGCCCTCCTCGAACACTTCGCGGAATTGCCCGAGGCGCTCGAGCGGCTCGGCCTCATTCCGTGAACTGCGGTTCGGTCCTGTGGCCCGCAATTCGGTTAGATTGGCGGTGAACGTCCCGAATTCGCTGCCGAATTCCATGCGAAGTCACGCATTCGAACCTAGCCTTCCGCCCGGAGGTCGATCGCAGTCCAGCTGAGGCTGAGCGCCTTGACACGCCGCCCGCAACACCCGCTAAATGCCGCTTCGGACGGGCGCGTAGCTCAGCGGGAGAGCACACCCTTCACACGGGTGGGGTCACAGGTTCAATCCCTGTCGCGCCCACCAATCTGTTCAGTGACTTGCAGGTCCGATTGGGGCGTCTTCGGCGTGTGCAAAATCAGCAAGTCAATCCGATAACTAACGGTAATTTGCCCGAAGCCAAGTGCGGCGCCTCCTATGCCCGCTTCGACCCGACCCAGCTCTGCCGAGCACCGAACACATTGGAGTGAACTCTTACATGCAGCTTTTTGTCGATATGGACGGCGTGCTGGCCGATTTTGATCAACACCATGAAACGGTTTTTGGTGTCCGTTCGGATAAATTGGCGGACAATGTCGATTGGGCTGCGGTTCGTCTCGTCAAGGATTTCTATCTCAACATACCCCCCATGCCAGACATGACGCTGCTCTGGTCTCGGATCGAGCGCTATCAGCCGGTCGTGCTGACGGGAGTTCCTTCTTTGGTCGAAGAGGCTTCCGAGAACAAACGCGCTTGGGTGCGACGTCATCTTGGTTCGCATGTCGAGGTGCAATGCTGCCAGTCGAAAGAGAAGTGCCTTCACGCGGCGCCTGGCGATGTTCTAATCGATGATTGGGAGAAATATCGCGAACTCTGGATTGCGAAGGGTGGGATTTGGATTACTCACCGCAGCGCGGCGGAGACAATCGCGGCGCTTGATGCGCTCGGAATATAGGACGTAACCGAGAGGCGTTTTATGGTCGAGGTCCGCAGCCAATGAAAATCCGGGATGTCAAGACCTATCGCCTGGATGCCGCGCTGGCGGAACCTTTCGCCTATTCGCAGGCCTGGTACGACCACCGCGGGGCGCTGCTCGTTGAGATCATAAGCGAGGATGGGCTCAGCGGCTGGGGCGAGGCGTTCGGCCCACCTGCTCTGACTGCGCCCATTGTCGAATTCTATAAGCCGCTTCTGGTGGGTGCGGATGGGCTTGCAACCGAGCTGCATTGGCAGAACCTTTACAACCGGCTGCGTGATCATGGCCAGAAGGGGCTGACCGTCGAGGCGTTGAGCGCCGTCGACATCGCGCTGTGGGACCTGAAGGGCCGGCTTCTCGGACTGCCGGTGCACCGGTTGATGGGCGGCCCTTTGCGCAGCCGCGTGCAGGCCTATGCGACAGGGTTCTATCGCAAGCGCGATGGCAACCCTCTGTCTTATCTGGTTGACGAGGCGCTGCAGCGGGCTGACGCGGGCTTTTCGGCTATCAAGCTCAAGCTCGGCTTTGGCATCGACGACGACATCCGCCTTTGTCGCGAGGTCCGCCGGGCCGTCGGCGACACGATGGCAATCATGGTGGATGCCAATCACGCCTACGACGCGACCGCTGCAATCCGTGTGGGCCGGCAGATCGAGGACCTTGACATCGCGTGGTTCGAGGAGCCGGTGCCACCCGAGGATTTGCAGGGCTACAGGCAGGTGAAATCCGCCCTTCGCATTCCGATCGCCGGGGGCGAAGCAGAATTTACCCGCTGGGGCTTCCGATCGATGCTCGTCGACCGGGTGATCGATATCCTGCAGCCCGATCTCTGCGCCGCCGGCGGGCTCTCCGAATGCAAGAAAATCGCGGACATGGCGAACGCGTTCGGGGTGCGCGTCAACCCGCATGTGTGGGGGACCGGTGTCGCGCTCGCGGCTTCATTGCAGCTGATCGCGACACTGCCGGACAACCCGCCTGGTCTTCATCCGATCCCGCCGCTTCTCGAACTCGACCAGTCCGAGCATCCAATAAGAATGGCGATATTGAGAGAACCCATCAGGCACCAGGCCGGCTGGGTCGAGGTTCCGACCGGCCCCGGTCTCGGTATTGAGATCGACCGCACCGCCTTCGCGAAGTTTCTGATCAGCTGACTGGTGACATTGATCGCTGCCGTGACATCCCATAATGGAGCTTAATCAATGCCGTACGGAGGAAATGACTGGCTGGCGCTGACCCAGGAGCCCACGCTGGACCCGGAGATCCCAATCTGCGATCCGCATCATCACTTCTGGGACTTTCGCTCCGAGCGCATCCCCTACCAGCGCTACTTGCTTCACGAGCTGGCCGCCGATGTCAATTGCGGTCACAACGTGCGCTCTACTGTATTCATCGAAGTAAGAGCAATGTACCGCCCCGATGGGCCGGCGGAGCAGCGCCCCGTTGGTGAGGTCGAGTTTGTCCAAGGGCTCGCCGCCGCCAGTGCGACGGGGCTTTACGGCCCTTGCCGCGCAGCGTCAGCGATCATCGGCCATGCCGACCTGAAACTCGGAGACCGGGTCGAGCCGGTGTTGGAGGCGCTTCAGGCGGCCAGCCCCAATCGGTTTCGCGGTATCCGTCACACCGTCACTTGGGACCCGCATCCAGAGGTGGAAAACCGCGAAGCGGAAGGGGTTCTGGCCAGCACCGGTTATCGCCAAGGGGCGCAGAGATTGGCGCGTATGGGTCTATCCTTGGACACTGGGGTATGCTTCCCGCAATTGCCCGAGCTCGCAGCCTTCGCCAAAGCCGTACCCAATCTGACCATCATCCTGAATCATCTCGGCGGCTTGAATCGCGCCGGCCCTTACGCCAACCGGGACGACGAGGTGCTGGCCACCTGGCGGCGCGGCATCGCCGCCGTCGCGGAGTGTCCCAACATTAACCTCAAGCTCGGCGGAATCGGAATGCCCCGGCTAGGCTTTGATTGGCACAGTCGGACCCGGCCCATCGGGTCGGAGGAATTGGCGACGTCCATCGCCCCTTTGATGACCTACTGCCTCGAGCAGTTCGGCCCCAACCGACGCATGTTCGAAAGCAACTTCCCGGTCGATAAGGTGTCGTTCTCGCATCACATATTGTTCAACGCCTTCAAACGGTTTTCCAAGAGTTACTCGGCCACCGAGCGCGCCGCCATGTTCCACGACACAGCAGCGCGGGCTTATCGAATCAGCGACACCTGAGGGGCTGAAAGCCGAAATTAAACGGTACAAACGCAGTGCATCCGTCGAAATGGATGCGGTCCCTGTCCCCGGGCCCCGCGACGGCATCGCCAGCGACTTGAGTGCCAGGCCGGGTAGCGGGCGATTCGCAGGATGCAGTGGTCAGCACAAGGATCGGCAACTTTGCATTCCCACTGCTTTTCTCTGGCCCTTCGGGGGATCGAAACGCAATCGAGAGAACGGCGTGCCGGTTAAGCTCTCACGCTTCGCAATGACTGGTTTCACTAGTGGCGCAATCGCGAAAGTCCAGCAAAGATCGCCGCGGCGGCTTGGCGCTTGAAGTTTAATGGACTGTATGCGACCTTCGAAGCGTCGAGGGGAGTGTTTTATGACGTTTTCCGAGCGTCACCTTCAGGAAACGCGGGAAATCATCGACGCAATCGACATTGCTCCAATCGAACGGATGGTTTCTATACTCGTCCAGGTCCGAGAAGCTGGCGGGCGGCTATTTTTTCTTGGTGTCGGCGGCAGCGCCGGCAATTGTGGGCATGCGGTAAACGACTTCCGGAAAATTGTTGGCATTGAAGCCTATGCGCCGACCGACAATGTTTCCGAGCTGACCGCGCGTACGAATGACGAAGGCTGGGAAACAGTTTTCGTTGAATGGTTGAAGACGAGCCGGCTGAAGCCGACCGATGCGGTCTTCATCTTTTCGGTCGGCGGCGGCAACGTGGAGAAGAATGTCAGTCCCAATCTAGTTCGTGCACTGCAGTATGCCAAAGAGGTCGGGGCAAAGGTACTCGGTGTCGTCGGCCGGGACGGTGGTTACACGGCAAGAGTCGGCGACGCCGTCTCGATTGTGCCGACAGTCAACCCCGAGGCTGTGACGCCGCACGCAGAAGCATTTCAGGCGGTGATCTGGCATTTGCTCGTTACCCATCCGCTTCTCAAGATGCGGCAAACGAAATGGGAAGGGACACGTTGACGGCGGGGTCTGCAAAGCCGGCCGTCTTTCTCGATCGCGACGGTGTATTGAACGAAGCGATCGTCCGTAACGCCAAGCCCTACCCGCCACGTGATTTGAGTGAGCTCGTCATCGCATCCGGTGCCGGCGCAGCGCTCGAGGAATTGAAGCGCGAAGGCTTCCTGCTGATTGTCGTCACCAATCAGCCTGATATCGCGCGCGGCAAAGCAACCCGCGCCGATGTCGACCAGATCAATGCGCGGCTCGCCGCCATTTTGCCGCTCGACGCAATCGAGGTCTGCGAGCACGACGACCAGGAGCAATGCGACTGCCGCAAACCGAAACCGGGCATGATACTTCGCGCCCGGGAACAGTTTGGCGTGGATCTTGCGCGCAGCTTTATGGTGGGTGATCGTTGGCGCGATATCGAGGCTGGGCGTCGGGCTGGTTGTCGCACCATCTTGATCGGCGACGGGTATGGTGAAACCTTCCCGTCCGCACCGACCATCAAGCTCGCCTCGTTACCCGGAGCGGCCTCCTGGATCATTCAACAAGGCAGGCACGAGCGGGAGATCACATGAAAACGGTTAGTGACCTGAAGGTCGCCATCTTCGCGGATGGGGCGGAGAAGGCGGGCATGCTCGAAATGTATGCCAAGCCGTATATCAAGGGTTTTACGACCAATCCGACATTGATGCGCAAGGCCGGCGTCACCGATTACGAGAAATTCGCCCGTGAGATTCTGCAGGAAATCCCCGACCGGCCGATTTCCTTCGAGGTCTTCGCTGACGACTTCTCCGCGATGGCGAGGCAGGCGCGGAAAATCGCGACCTGGGGGAAAAACATCCGGGTCAAGATCCCGATAACCAATACGCGTCGAGAAAGCAGCGTGCCATTGTGCGAAAGGCTGACGCAGGAAGGCATCCCGCTCAACGTCACGGCGCTCTTCACGCTTGGACAGGTGCAGGCCGTGGTCGAAGCGGTGAAGGGAGGTGCGCCGACCTATGTGTCGGTCTTCGCCGGTCGCATCGCCGATACCGGCGTCGACCCGGTGCCGCTGATGGCCGAGGCGGTGCGCCACCTCACCGCGGCACCCAATACCGAACTCATCTGGGCCAGTCCGCGAGAGCTACTCAATATCTTCCAGGCGGATGCGATCGGCTGTCATATTATCACAGTGACAAATGACATTCTGCAAAAGCTGGCGCTTGTCGGCAAGAATCTCGGCGAGTACTCGCTCGACACGGTGAAAATGTTCTCCAATGATGGAAGGATCGCAGGCTTTGTGCTCTGAGTCGGACGCAGCGCCATCCGACCCCGCTAGATGCCGCTCAGAGGGGACGCATAGCCAAGCGCGAGGACCTTTCACACGAGTGGAGTCACAGGTTCAGTCCCTATCGCGTCCTCCAGTTTTGTCACGCGGCGTGCTGCGGTTCAGGGTCCGGAGCCGCCACACCGGCCGCACGAAAAATGCGTCGCACCGCGCGTACCTGAATGGGCCAAAAAGTGATCACTTTGCTAACCGCCATGGCGAATGCCACGCCGCTTAATCCCCACCAGGGCGCGAAGGCGATCCCGAGGGCCACGCAGCCAACCGAGCAGAGCACGATAGAAACGGTAAGCGGTTCGAGCCGCTGCACACCGCAAAGCAGATGTCCTGGCATCATAAGACATACACCGACCGCGGAATAGATAAATAGCCACAGTACAAGATGGAGGTCGGGCACCGCCGCAGCACCGGCCCAAACGAAGATTAAGGGCTTTGCGACTAGGGCCAGGGCGGCGGCGAGAGGCAGACCCAAGGCGATCGAAGCGAAACTGGCGTTTCTGTAGGCGCTCCTTATCCACTTCCAGTCGTGCCGCGCCTTCGCCTCGCCAAACGCCGACATAAACGGCACCGTCCCCATGTAGACGAGATCCATCGGCAGCGCGACGATCTTGTACGTAACCACAAAGATGACGACCTGCGACGGGCTGATCATCTGCGTGATGATCATTGCCTGACTTTGGTAAATTCCCAAGGCTGCCAGCTGCATGATCATGTATTTGCCACCCAGCTTCAGCAGACGCCGGACGCAGTTCCATCTCACGGCCGAGGGTGCCGGCGCGAGCCAAGGGTAGCGGCGGACGAAGGCATGGTACGTATTCGCTAGAAGCACGACAGCCGGAAGGCCGGATACGGCGATGACCAGTTGCGGCAACCCGCCGTGAAAACGCGTCACAATGATCAGGCCAAGCAACGATACGATACCGCTCGCGATCCCCCAAATATTGGCCAGGTAACCATCCTGATGAGCATTGTAGAGCGATCGCAGCACACTTAACGGTAAGTTTATTACAAATAACGTCAGCACTAAAGCACAAGTCGCCTCCAACTCCTCGGTCGAGGTGGCATCCGACACGCGGAAAACCGTTCGCCATGGAATGGAATGGAAAGCGGCCATAAAACCCACCCCGATAATCAGAGCGATCGCGACCAGAGCCCAGAATGCAGACGCGGCATAGCGACGCGCCGTTTCCCGGTCGTCGTTTCCAGCTGCCTCCGAGAGCACATTCACCAAAGCGTTGCCGGCAAGACCGAAATCGGTCAGAGCAACCCAGAGCAAAAGGCTGCTAATGGTCAGCCACACGCCGTACCGTTCCGCGCCGAGGTAATTAATGGTAAGCGGCACGGATACGAAACCGATCAGTACAGTCAGGGCTTTTGCGATGTACGACGTGGAAGCGGTCAGGCCCGCGCGGCGGTACCGCTCACGGCCCGCATCGGCACTCGACCGGGTTAATAACGCCCGGAGGCGCCGGGGGCTCAAACACGCTTTAATAACCGGAGCAAGCCGGCGGGGTATACCCATAGCGGAAGATCGCAAAGGCAGCATATGTGTTGAGTCCCGTAGATGAGTTCGCGGAACGCGTGCGGATTTATGTCCATTCTTGAGAAGGAACAGATATGAGCGGGATTGGTCAATACCAGGAGCGAATCTTTCTCGGTGCTGAGAGCGATATTCAGCCGCACTGTCCTATGCGCCAGAAGGAGTCGTTCTGGAGATGGCCGATAGCGAGGTCATTGTGCTGATTGCGCGACTGTCGGATTCTCGAGACTCGCTTTCAACGATAGCGTCGGCACGGTCAAGGCTTTGGCCTTTGATTTTCGGCATTAGATCTGGATGTGAATATCTGCAAAACCACGGTTGGCACTAGAGATCAGTGACGGCGATGTTGCCGACGGGGCAGCTCTTGTCGTTTTGATCGCACAAGCCGACACTTTGGTGAAGGCTGTCGCGCTTTCCTGAGAATG
>Ga0306926_10001206_pt1 | contig 25515 bp, 23 predicted proteins | sample flu12Cox44000178_FD_203759 | JGI IMG/M metagenome (GOLD analysis project Ga0306926, IMG submission 203759) | Lab enrichment of tropical soil microbial communities from Luquillo Experimental Forest, Puerto Rico - flux8day.12C.oxic.44.000.178 (v2)... | ecosystem: Environmental > Terrestrial >...
CTTGAACGAGCAACGATCGTGCTCGTCTGCCGCACAGACAAGCGATCGGCGATGGCCGCGCGGACCTTGCATGCCGCCGGCTTTACCGAGCTCAATGTATTGCGCCGTGGAATGGTGCAATGGAACGAAGCCGGTCTTCCGGTAGAAGGCCGGGCCGCAGAGGCGCCAGCCGCGGCGACCGCCGCCAAAGCTATGGTGGTATAGCGATGCAACGCATCTATCTTGATTACAACGCGAGCACGCCAATCGATCCGGCGGTCGCTGCGGCGATGCGCCCGTTTCTTGAGGGTCACTACGGCAATCCATCCAGCGGCCACTGGGCAGCGACCACGGCGAAAGCCGCGCTTGAGAGCTCGCGCGACCAAGTAGCGGGGTTGCTTGGCTGCCACGACGATGAGGTCGTTTTCACCAGCGGCGGCAGCGAAGCAAATAATCTCGCCCTCAAGGGCACATTCTTCGCGCTTCGCGACAAGGGTGATCACATCGTCACCACGCGGATTGAGCATCCCGCGATCGTCGAGCCGTGTCGTTTTCTCGAACGCCTCGGCGCGCGCGTGACGTATCTGCCCGTTGACGGCACCGGCCGCGTTGATCCCGACGATCTCCGCAAGACGATCACGCCACGCACGATCCTTGTCAGCATCATGCATGCGAACAATGAGGTCGGAACCATCCAGCCGATCGAAGATTGCGCTCGCATCGCCCGTGAGCACGAGGTCCTGTTCCACACCGACGCCGCGCAGTCCGCAGGCAAGATCGCAACTGACGTGAACACGCTCGGCATCGATCTTCTGTCGATCGCCGGCCACAAGCTTTACGCGCCAAAGGGAGTTGGCGCCCTGTTCGTGCGCCGCGGCGTGTCGATCGAACCGCTGGTCCATGGCGCCGGGCACGAAAGCGGCCGGCGCGCGGGCACCGAGAGCGCGCTGCTGGCGGTCGGCCTCGGTAAGGCCTGCGAGCTTGCGCGAAACCTGTCGCCGATGGATGGCGTGCGCGCGTTGCGTGAGCGCTTCTGGCAATGGCTACAGCGGCAATTCGGCGACGGCGTGGCCCTCAACGGGCATCCCACGCACCGGCTGCCGAACACGCTCAACGTGTCCTTCGTCGGCCGCATCGGCGCCGAGATATTGGCCCGGCTGGATGGGGTCGCCGCCTCCACCGGATCGGCCTGTCACTCCGGCCGCATCGAGCTGTCGCCAGTTTTGCAAGCGATGGGGATTTCGCCCCACGTGGGAATGGGGGCGATCCGATTCAGCCTCGGCCGCTCGACGACGCGCGATGAAATCGATGCTGCTCTCGAGCGACTGACCGACGTCCTTGCCGTCGCAGAATGACGGGCATGCTTGGCGCGATCGAACGGCTCTGGACGCATTGCAGCCCACGGCGGTAGATTGGCGATATGGCGTGGTTGTTGCGCAAATCCGCGACGCTGATTGCGATCTATTCGATTGCACTGCAGGCCTTGATCTGGGGCTTCGTGCCGGCCGGCCATTTCGGGCTCGATCCATTCGCCATCATCTGCACCACCGATGGTTCGGGAGACCACCAGCCGGCGCCGGCGCAAGATCGCGGCGACTGCGGTGCCTGCCTCGCCGCGTGCGGTAGCTCACCGGCGCTCGTCCCGGCGAGCGCCTCGGTTTCGGTATTCTTTCTGAGCTATACGCCGAACCGTCCGGCGCATTTGGTCGAACCTCTGTCGCTGCAACCGCGGCATCAGCCGCAAGCGTCGCGCGCACCTCCGATTCCGTCCTGACCCCGGCGCCTCGGGCGCCCGCCATACGTGTCGGCCGCACAAAAGAGTGCGCGGCCGCTCATTCAACATTCGTAAGGACGGAACACATGCGTCATATCGCTCTCTTCCTCAGCGTTGCCTTCTGCTTGGCGGTCAGCGCTGCGAGTGCCGCCGACTACAAGGCCGGCTCGCTGGACATCTCCGATCCCTGGTCGCGGGCGACGCCGAAAGGCGCAAGCGTCGGGGCCGGCTACATGACGATCAAGAACAATGGGTCGACCCCCGACCGCCTCATTGAAGGGTCATCGGAGGTCGCCTCCAAATTCGAAGTTCACGAGATGAAGATGGAGAACGGCGTCGCAAAAATGCGACCCGTCAAGGGAGGATTGGAAATCAAGCCCGGCGAGACTGTCGAGCTCAAGCCCGGCTCGCTCCACGTTATGTTCGTCGGTTTGAAAAAACCGCTCAACGCGGCGGACAAGTTCAAGGCGACATTGGTGTTCGAAAAGGCCGGCCCGGTGAGCATCGAGTATGACGTGCGTGCGATGGGTTCGGGGTCTGACGGTCATATGCCCGCGATGCACGGGCACTGATCAAGCTTGTCGGTGGGATCGGCGGGTGGTGTTTCCGTCACTTAGTCTTTTCGATCTTCGTCACCGTGATCTGGCCTTTGATACGATCGGCGTCGAATTTGACCTTGTCGCCGACTTTCACCTGCTTGAGCATGGCCGGATCCTGGACGCGGAAGACCATGGTCATCCCCTCGTTCATCTCGAGCTTTTTGATCGGACCGTGCTTGAGCGTGATTTTGCCCGCGGATTCGTCGATCTTCGTCACCTGACCGTTGACCATGGGAGCTTGAGCCACGGCTACCGTCGCGAATATCACGCCTGAGAGAACGAGAATGCTTGCCGCAACGATGGTTATCTTGCGCATGGATTATCTCTCTGAGTCTGCGCTCATGCGCGTCACTTCACGATGATCCGGCCGAACATGCCCTTGTCATAATGGCCGGGAATGAGACAGGCGAACTCGAATGTGCCGCGCTTCGTAAACTTCCAGACGAGCTCGCTGTTCCCATGCGGCAGCAAGCGCTTTGCGTTCGGATCATCATGCTCCATGTCCGGATTCTTTTTCATGACTTCTGCATGCTTGCGATTTTCCGTGACCGTCGCGAGGATGAATTCGTGATCCTCTTCGCCCTCGTTTTGCAGGACGAAACGGATTTGTTCCCCCCGGCGCACCTCAATGCGTGCGGGCTCGTAACCCATCTTCCCGCTGCCTTCGAACATCTTGATGTTGATAACCCTCGCCGGCTTTTTCGGGTCGCCGGGCTCGCCGGCCGAGAAGTGTCCGTGATCCTCGTGGGCCGATGCCGGCATGATCGTCACAACATGCGTTGCTAGGATTGCGGCGCTCGACGTCAGCAAGAGGCCGACAGCAGTAACGATTCTCGCATGTTTTTGCATGCTGGCCTGGGCTCCTTCAGTGTCCTTTGTGATTGCTTCCCGGGCTGACCGCCTTGGGGCCCGCTTTCGGCTGGCTGGCAGGGCCGTTTCGCTGGGGCACCGGTCCAGATGAGCTTGCGACCTCGTATGCGACCGTGCCCTCCGGGTGCTTGAAGTCGCCAGGGTCCTTGTAATCGTTGGCCGCAAGTCCTTCGCGGATCTTCATGAGGGTGAACATGCCGCCCATCTCGATTGGTCCGAACTGGCCGAAGCCCGTCATCATCGGCAGCGTGTTGTCGGGCAGCGGCATTTCCATCCCGCCCATATCAGCCATGCCCGCGCTCCCCATCGGCATGTAGTCGGGCACGAGCTTGCGGACCCGCCCCGCGAGATCGCGCTTCTCCACGCCGATGAAGTTCCGGATGTCGTGGCCCATAGCGTTCATGGCGTGGTGCGTTTTATGGCAGTGGAACGGCCAGTCGCCAGGATTATCGGCGAGCATGTCGAAGGCCCGAATCGTGCCGACAGGGACGTCGATGGTGCTCTCCGGCCATTGCGCGCTCTCGGGCACCCAGCCGCCGTCCGTGCAGGTCACTGCGAAATGGTGGCCGTGCAAATGCATCGGATGGTTGGTCATGGTGAGATTGCCCATACGCACCCGCACCCGGTCGCCGAGCCGCACCGGCATGGGATCGATGCCGGGAAAGACGCGGCTGTTCAACGTCCACATGTTGAAATCGGTCATCTCGGCGACCTTCGGGAGTGAGGTGCCGGGGTCGATGAGGTAGGCGCTCATGATGAAAACAAAGTCGCGATCGACGCGGCGAAATTTTGCATCGCGCGGATGCACGACGAACATGCCCATCATGCCCATCGCCATCTGCACCATCTCATCGGAGTGCGGGTGGTACATGAACGTGCCGCTCTTTCTAAGCTCGAACTCGTAGACGAAGGTCTGTCCCGGCTTGATGTGCGGCTGCGTCACGCCGCCGACCCCGTCCATTCCATTCGGTATCAGCATGCCGTGCCAGTGAATCGTCGTGTGCTCGGGCAGCTTGTTGGTCACGAAGATGCGTACCTTGTCGCCCTCGACCGCCTCGATCGTCGGTCCCGGCGCCTGACCGTTGTACCCCCACAAGTTCACCTTCATGCCCGGCGCCAACTCGCGCACGACCGGCTCGGCGACGAGGTGGAACTCCTTCCAGTCACCGTTCACGCGCCACGGCAATGTCCAACCGTTGAGCGTGACGACCGGTTGATAGTCCGGGCCGCTCGTTGGAAAGATCGGCGGCTGCATGGTGGTGCTCTTGGTGCTCGGCGCTTCGGGGATACTCGCCGCCTGCACGCGCCCGCTGACCGCGGTTGCGCTTGCCAGCACCGCGGCCGTGCCGAGAAAGCCTCTGCGCGAAATCATGGTCTTCTCCTCATTCAACGTGGGCCCGCCTCGTCGGCGGATGCAGCCGTGGGGTTTGCTCGTTCATGTCTGTTGCCCGATCTGCCGCCGCCAGCGATCGCCGCCTTGAGGTCGACAGTTGCCAACCAGAAATCGCGCTTTGCCTCGATCGCGGTGATCGTCGCACCAATGCGCTGGCGCGCCTCCGCGAGCAACGAAAAGACGTCAATCAGCATGGCGTTGTAGCGAAGCAGCGTTTCGTCGGAGATGATCTTGCGTAGCGGCAAGACCTCGCGCTGGTAATGCCCCGCGATGTCGTAGGTCGAGCGGTAGACGCGGTAGGCATCGCGCGCCTCGGAGCGCACGTTGACCGCGCGTTCGAGCAGCCGATTGACGGCCTGCATATAGGTGGCCTCGGCCTGGCGCACGCGGACCTCACCGAAATCGAATATCGGGATTTGCAATCGGACATCGAAGCCGCGCATAAGATTCCGTTCGTCCGCTCGCTTTTCCAGCTTATCGGCATAGCCACCGTCGAGAATGTTGATGAACCGAGTCGCTTGGGCAAGTCCGTAGGACTTTGCAAGCAGGTCGAGCTCGATGCGGGCAATCTGCAGATCGATGCGCCGCGTGATCGCGTCCACCTCGATCCCAGCCCACGTCTGAATCCGACGCGGCACGGCCGGCAGCGCATTGGGAAGCTTGAAGTCGAGATTGGCGCCCCAGAGGCCCAGCGCGCGAATGAGGGCCTCGCGTTCGCTTGCCTCGCGCTGGCGCGCGGTTGCCAGTTGCGCGGTCAAATCGGCATGGAAGACCTGCTCGCGCGCCTGATCGAGCTTGTTCATCGCCCCGGTTGCGCGGAGGCGTTCAGCCATCTTGGTCGCCGTTTCAGCCGCTGACTGCGATTCCGTCAGGAAAGGGACGAGTTCGCGCGCGGCAACGGCGCGATAGTAAGCGCGCCGCGCATCGTGCGCGACGCGGAGCGTCTCTTCGGCCGCGCGAAGCTGCGCTTGATGAAAGCGTTCCGCGGCAATCTCGGAGCGCGCCGGCATGGTCGCGAGCGCGATGATGTTGGTGACGAGCTGCATCTCGCTTTCGAGCGCCGCCCCCGCCTGGATGCGGCGCCAGGAAAACGTTGGATTGGGCGGAAGGCCTTGGCCGACTCGTTCCGCGTCGGCAATGGCAAGCTCATCATATGCCGCCTGCAGACCGCGGTTGTTGAGCAGCGCGATCTGGACCGCCGCGTCGGCGGTGAGCGGGCGGTTGAGAAGGCGGCGAACGGTGGCAGCGGCGGCCTCGGCCTCTTCGGGCGAGCGGATCGCGGCCGCGTCCTTGTTGAGCTCCTGCTGCGCGATCGTCGCGACCACCCCCATGCCCGCATCCGGCGAAAACCAGGTGCAACCGGAAAGCAGCGCCACCGAGGCGAGGCCTGCGAGAATGGCGACCGTGCCGACCTCGAATCGGAATGCCGGCGTGATCACCGGTCCGCCGGCGGCATCGGACGTCCGAAAATGTAAGGACATGGACTCCTCGACTGTCGATTGCCGTCGGGCGCGCAAGACCCTTAAGCGCGCGCCAACTTCAACTACCGACAGTCAGCCGATGGGAGGCCGGTTGATACGCTCCGGACCGCGCCCGCTCAGGGCAGCACCGAAAATCGGCAGGACCAGGGAAGCTAGGCTGTAGAAACCGAAGCTGGGGACCGGCTCGCCGGGGATTGCCACGACAGAGAACAGTCCGCAACAAGTCGCTATTGTCCCTTTGCTCTCATCGCCAGCAGGCTGCGGCGCAGCGGTCTCATCATGGTGCTGATGGGTGCTACGGTCGGCATGGACGTGAGGCTTGCCGCCATCGTGTTTGGCGCCGTGGTCGTGCACGCCGACGTGACCTTCAGTCAGGCAATGGGCGACGGCGGGATTGTCAGAAAACGCAAAGGCGACAGCCGGCGCGAGAATGCAAAGGACGTAGAGCGCGGCAACGATGATCGCCGCTTTGGTGCGAAAAGTCTTGGTCAAGACCGATAGCATCTCGCGTCTGAGCACTCGATCCGCGGAAATCCACCCCAAGGATAGAACGTTGACCCTTCTTTGCAACGGCTCTTGGGCGACTATGTGGCTTGAGCCCTGCGACCCGCTGGCCGGCTTAGTTCGCACCCAGGCTATCTCGGTGCAGCCGCTCCGCGTGTCTTGGGCACGATCGCCAGAAATTCCAACGGTTCGTGCGAGAGATTCTCTCCCGCGTGTCGTTGCGCGCCGACCCAGTCGATTTCCCCCGGGCGCCGATGCGTCTCATTCGCGCTGCCGTCGGGATGCGTGTCGCGCAAGTGGGCGTCGGTAAGCCACACCACCAGCCTTGCGCTGATGTCGTGCATCGGCGTCTTCTCATGTGGCGCCATGCGCACCCGCATGACGATGATGGCTTCGTTTTCGAATTCGACTTTGGCGTCGGCGAGACCGGCTGGTGGCGACGCGGACGAGGCTGGATGCGCGCCTGGGCTCGCATGTTGCGCCCAACTCGACGCGGATGCGAAGGCCAAGCACATGCAGCCGATCAAGATGCTCATTCTTGCCAGGACGCATTTCATTTGCGATGTCCTTTGTTGCGGGCTTTGAACCGCGGCTTCCGCGGGCAACCGAAGTGACGAGTACGCGGCCAGCGACGGTTGCTCTCGCTCGACGCACAGACTGCCGAACCCCTACGAGTTGAAGCAAAGTTCAAGTCAAGGAGATTTTTAATGGCGGAAATGAGCATCGGAGAGGTCGCTCGCAAGATGGGCCTGCGTTCCTCGGCCGTCCGCTATTATGAAAGGCTCGGTCTCATCCCGAAGGCGCCGCGGGTGAGCGGCCGCAGGCGATACGACGAGCGCGTGCTCGAGCGGCTGGCGATGGTGCGCTTCGCCAAACACGTCGGCTTCAGCATTGCGGAGATCAAGGTGCTGTTGAGCGGAGTTGACGGACGTCCGCCGACGGAACGTTGGCGCAAGCTTGCGGCCGCCAAAGTCGCTCAAGTCGATCAATTCGTCGCGCAGGCGCGATCAATCCGGAAGCTGTTGTCGGAGACATTGGATTTCCAATGCCCGAAATTGGTCGAACGCGGTCGCGCGCTGCCCACTTCTAAGCCGCATCCCAATTTGAAACTCAGCCGCCGCGCGAGGTCCTAGCCGAGAGCCGCCGCCCTCAATGCCGGTGGTCGTGATGCATGTCGGGCACGTGCGGATGTGAGTGCGTCAATGTTTCGTGCTCGTGCGCATGCGTGTGCGGTTCTCCCGGCGGATCTTGCGGGCCATGGACGTGCCGGTGATGCTCGTCATGCCGATGGGAATGGGCGTGTACCATTCGCGTATGCGTGTGCGCATGGGCGTGCCGCTCGGTGACGTGCAGCCAAACGCCGACGGCCATCAGCGCTCCGGCGGCGAGAAGTTGAATGGTCAGCGGCTGCTGCGAGGCCAAGACCGCGATCGCCGCGCCGATGAACGGCGCGGTCGAGAAATAGGCGCCGGTGCGCGCCGTGCCGAGATGGCGCAGCGCGACGACGAACAGCGCGAGACTCAGGCCGTAACACACAAAGCCGACCAGCGCGGTCAGCAGAATCGGCCATGGGCCCGGCAGGGAGCCTCCCGCCCACAGCCCCAGAAGCAGATTCACCGGGCCTGCAATCAATCCTTTCAGCTGCACGATCTCGAGCGGATCGGCGAGCGAAACCTTGCGGGTCAAGTTGTTGTCGATGCCCCACGCGATGCAGGCGCCGATGATGCAGAGCGGCCCTGCGAAACCTTCGATGGTCGGCGCTCCCGACCACGACGCAAACGCCGCGCCGGCGACGATGCAGGCCATGCCGAGGGCGATGCGTCGATCGAAATTTTCGTGAAAGACGAACCAGGCCAGCAGCGCGGTGGCCGCGCCCTCGAGGGTCAGGAGCAACGAGGCGGTGGCGGCCTGCGTGCGCGCAAGCCCGAGCATCAGCAACACGGGTCCGGCGACCCCGCCCAAGACGATGGCGCCGGCGAGCCAGCGATAGTCCCGGCGTGCGAGCGGCTGCTGCCGCGCCGCAGGTGCGTTCAGGAGCGGTCCCGCCAAGGCGCGCAGCAGCGCAATGCCGATGCCCGCGCCGCAATAGAAGAGCCCAGCCAGAATCACCGGATGGACCATTCCGAGCAGCGCCTTGGCGGCGGGCGTGGACACGCCGAACAAAACGGCCGAGGCGAGTGCAGCGAGGACGGCGGCGTAATTCATGTTTTCGGTGTTATCAGGCGCGTCATGCCGCGCGCGCCTTACCCTAGACCGTGCCCCGATCAGAGTGAAATTTCCGCTTCGTTGACGGCCCACTGTTTCATTTAGTGGAGCCGCTAGGCGGGGAAGGCTGCACTATCCGAGCCAATCGGGATGCGCTCTAGAACTGGGCGTGGAAACGTGCGGCGAACGTGTTCACCGGACCGCGGTCGGTGTTATAGGCCGGGTTGGCGATGAACTGATAGTCGAAGCTCAGCCGCATGTCGGATGGAAGCGCGTAGCTGTAATAGGCCTCGAAGATTCTCTCCGGCCCGGGATTGGGCAGCTGTCCGTCGCCGATGAGGATGCCCAGGCCGCCGGCGTTGAAAAACGCCCGGTGAACGCCCGCGATATTGTTGTAGACACCAGCGATTCCGATCGTGTCGTCCGGCCGGCCCCAGTTCTTGCCGTTGATGGAGACGCCGCCCGAGACCGTCCGGTCGATGTCGGTGAAGTCCCACGGCTCGACGTTGCCGTCGGCCCAGCCGGCGCGGGCGAATACCCCGACCGTGTCGGAGATTTGCTGTTCCAAATTCATGCTGACACCCGGGCGGCTGGTATAGCTTCTCACCGCCACGATATCGGCCGGCTCGCCGGTGATCTGCGCGAGCGTGATGGCGTCCTGAAATCTTCCCGCCCGGCCGCGGTTGACGAAGCCGGTTACCTTGAGCTTGCCGGGCTGCCCCCACAATTCGTAGCGCTTCTCGATTTCCGCGACCAACGCGTACTGCTGGAAGGTCGGATCGAGGACGCCGCCGTTGGGACTGTCGCCCCCGGCGGGAGACGCCGACAAGTCGAACGCGCCGGCGCGCAACGTCCAGGAGCCCTGGTACCACTCGGCGGCCGCACCGTAGGTGTAGCCCCAGCCGTCGCCGGCATAGTCGAACGTGCCGGCGTTGATCAGCGCCCAGTTCAGAAAGTCGGTCTTCGGACTGTTGGCATATTTATTGGTATCGAAGATGTCGACGATGGCGAACTTTCCGATCGTCAGAACCAGGCGGTTCTCCGTGCGCGTCCCGGCGAACTGGCTGATGTCGGCGTCGACCTTCTCAACTTCGCCGCCGAGATTGATGGTCTGCCGGAGGAATCCGCGGTGCATGCGCACGTAAGGGTAGGATGACCCGAGCTTGTAGGACTCCCCGGTCGGAAATCCGGCGACGCCGTGCGTGTTCGCGAAACCGAAGCCTTGGTCTATCTCCGGGCTGATCCATACCTCGGCGCCTTGCCACAACCGTATGCCGGCATAAAGCGTCGCGTCGAACGTTTCACGGCCGAGCCCGCTGCCGGGAAGGCTGTTGATGCCCGCATAGGGCGATCGGATCGCCGGGTAGCCTTGCCACACGAACGTGGTTTGACCGTGAAAGTTGACGAGGTCCGTCGCCGGCGTGGGCAGTCCCGTCGAGCCGCCGGTTGCGTTCGTCCCGCCGCCGCCGAAGCGATAGTTCAGCGATGCGCGCGCCTGCTGAAGCGAAAGATCGGATGTGAACTGCAGCCCTGCGTTCGGGAACATCACGCTGCTGTTGCCGTATTTCGTGAACAGGTACTCGACGTTCGCCGTCCAGTTCGGCGCGAATGCGTATTCAACGCCGAGCCCCGCCGCCCAGCCCAGTCGCCACAGGAACGGGGAATCGGTCGTGCCGTCGGCCAGTTGCGTCAGCCTCAGTTGGTCGTAGGTCCAGGCGAAGCCGCCGGTCCCATAGAAGAGCCAATTGTCGGGAGCGTAACCGACGCGACCGCGCACGGTGCCGAAGTGCAGCACGTTCTCGCTATAGCTCGCGAGGCCGATCTCCGGCGTGGAGAAGATCGAGATGCCGCCGAGAGAGATGTCGTGGCGTGGAAAGCCCGGAAACGAGGTATCGAGTTGGGCGCCGAGCACGACGCGGTTCGGCAGCATGTAGTCGTAGCCGATTTGCAGTCCCCCGAAGTAGCTTCCCGCCCCGGAGAAGATATCGGAGGACTGGTCGAAGTCGAGCGAGCTGGAGAGATTGGGTGGCGCGCTCCAGTTCGAACGCCCCCAGGCATAGCCGAGATGACCGCCCACGTAGAGGCCGGTCCAGTCATATGCTTGGACGACGGGGGCTTGCCACGGCGCCTTCACCGCCATTTCCGCCGCCATGGCAGGAGAAGCCAGCAACGCCGCGGTCCACCGCGTCGGCATCACCAGCGCCAGCGCCATGGCCGCACCGAGAAAAATCCCCATTCGCGTCATCGCGCGCCCACCCGACCTGGATGCTCGATGATTAAACGACAAATTGGGCTTTGCGAGAGCGTTCGGGTCGGTTTGCGTGGAATAAAATCGACTGTGACGGATGCACAACCGAATATTCCAATTGTGAGTTAGCCAAAGCCGCGCGGTGAGGCTCGCTGTCCTCCCGCGGCGCGACGTTTCATCGCTCGCAAAAATCGGCAAAAGCATAGGCATGGCGGTCGTCCCCCGTCCGCTCGACAGTTCACCTCTGTCACCACAGCGGAAGACCGCCCCGAGCGCGCGCCCCGCACGCCGGAAGGATGACGTGTTCAGGCAGGTCTCCTGGCTCGCGGGTCTCAATCCTTCTCCGCCTTCCCAGGCCTTGCGTACAAGGCCCAGTGGCAAACTGAAGAAGGACTCGCCGCCGACAGTTGCGGGGGCAGCTCCGGATTTGCCTCGCCACCGCAATGGCGAAACGCACCGGATTCCCTTTTGGGCCGGTCAACGCGACCGGCGCACCTGAACCTCGTGATGGAAAAAGGCGGAGGTATTTTTGTCAACGCCCCCAAATTCATTTCCCTGTAAGGTGTGACATTTAAGTGAGCATCGGCCGCGGCCGATAAAATCAGCGTTTGGCCGGAAGGCGGGCGCGAACTGAACGCAGGACGTTCAGGGAAAGTCGAAATCAAATAGGGACTTCAGACTGGGCCCGGAGGGTACTCACCATGTGTCGCAGGTGAAGTGAAGCCGGTCGGAACAGCGGATTAGAATCTACCCTTGTCGGGGGCGACGCGATACGACTCAATAGCGCGCGGCGAATCCAACGCCGGCCAAAAAATCGTTGGCAGCGTGATTGAGGCCAACACCGGCTCGCATATCCAGTTGCAAATCCGGAGTGACGAAATAGACCAGTCCTGTGACCGCGTAGTTGCGCGGAGCGGCTGAACCGAGGCCTCCGGTCGGGTAGAACGCGTCCCACTCGGCGAACATTTCAACTTTCTTGGTCAGCTGAAATACCGCCGTTAATCCCGTGGCGAGCTCGTGGTGCGAGCTAATTCCCAAATCGTCCTGAACGAAATTGTTGGCGAACGGCCGGTCCGCATCGAGATGATCTTCTTCGGCGGACCGTTCCTTGACCTTATCGTTCTCGCTGCTTCCCAGAATTCCTTCGAGAAGCGTCTTTGGGCCTCGGTCTTTCGCGACCGATTCACCGGCCGGAAGACTCTCACCCGGCGCGGTGCCCGCCCATGCCATCGAGGCAATCGCCGCCCCAAACGCGATCCGGATGATGCGACGATTCACGCTTTTTCCCCGCCACGCGCCGGCGCTCGCCGGGCACCCTCCGAAGCCTGAAGCAGCTGGAGCCCCGATGTTGGAACACCGTCCATCCGCGGTTAATTCCAGCAGGCTCGTGCCTCCTGTTGCTCCACACCAACATACCGACAACCTTTCCTCCGAGGCGATCGCCCGAGCAAACGATCATTGGTTGGGCGTGCAAACGCTCGTCGAATCCATATGTCACCGAGTTCCGCGCGGGACGGTCCGTGCCCGACCGGTCGTTCACGATGCACGCGTCAGCTCACTGTAAGCGGTTGCAGTGGGAACTTATCGGGCTGCCTTAGTAATGACCTCTTCTATTCAGATGCCATTCAGCGCCGCTGCACTTTAATGAATGCCTTCGTGCTTCCGCCTTGGAGGGCAAGGTCATGCCGCGCATCCGCAAGCTGCTGCTATTTGCGCTGATCCCGCTCGTGCTTGCCTTCATGTCCGGCGCCGCGCGGGCGGAAAAACGCGTTGCGCTCGTCATCGGCAACGCCGGCTATCAAGCCGGGGCACTGACGACGCCAGCAAACGATGCGGGGCTGATCGCACAGACGCTGCAGGCAGCTGGCTTCGATGTGGCCGGCGCTCGCGATCTCGATCAGGATTCGCTGCGCCGGGCGTTTCGCGATTTCCTCGAGAAGGCCACAGCCGCTGGGCCGGACACGGTCGCGTTCATCTATATGAGTGGTTACGGACTGCAGCTCGAAGGTGAAAATTATTTTGTTCCGATCGATGCCAAGATTGCGCGCGATTCGGATGTAGCAGCCGAAGGGCTGCGACTCTCCGACTACATCCGGCCGCTGACTGCGCTGAAGCTCAAGGCAAGCATCGTCGTTCTCGATGCCGCGCGGGCAAATCCATTCGCTAAGTCCGGCCCGCCGCTTGCCGGCGGCCTTTCGCTGGTCGAGCCCGAGCCAGGCCTGCTCATCGCGTTCAACGCGGCGCCGGGGACGGTGGCGCCCGAAGGGCCAGGCCCGTATGGACCTTACGCGCAAGCCCTAGCCGAGATGATGCGCGACGGCGGCTTGCCGCTCGCCGAAGTTTTCGATCGCGCTCGGCTGCGCGTCAACGACGTGACCAAGGGCGCCGAAGTGTCCTGGCACGCCTCCAAAGTGGAAACGTCATTCGTCTTTTTCGAGCGGGCGGCCGATGCGCCGCCGCCCGCCGTTTCGAGCGAACAGATCGCAGCGGTCCGCGCGCGCCCCATGCGCGAGCTGGGTGCGCAGGAAGCCTATGCCGCGGCTTTGGAACGCGACACGTTGGATGGGTATTCGGACTTTCTCGGCGCCTACCCTGACGATCCCATGGCCGCGCGGGTGCGCGCGATCGTGGCCGCCCGCCGTGAGGCGATAACGTGGCGGCGAACCCGCCTCGTCGACACGCCCCCCGCCTATTGGTCATATCTGCGGCGCTATCCGGAGGGACCGCATGCGGCTGATGCGCATCGCCGGTTAGCCTTTCTGGCTGCCGCGTTCGAGCCGCCTCCGACGTTCACAATGATAGCGTACGATCTGCCGCCGCCTCCGCCGGAAGAAATCGTCTATATCCGGCGGCCGGTTCTCATCTTTGACGATCCGGTTTTCGCCTTCGCGCCGCCGCCACCACCGCCGGTTATTTTCCTGGCGCCGCCGCCGCCGGAATTCGTCGTGCTCGCGCCGCCGCCGCCGCCCGTTGCGCTTTTCGTCTTGCCGATGCCGGTCTACCAGCCGGTTCCCGTCTGGGTTCGCCCGCCCGCTTACGTGGCGCCACCGCCGAATAACGTGATTTACAACAACGTCCACAACACGGTCGTTGTCAACAATGTGACGAATACGGTGACGATTACCAATCCGAGTGGTCAAACCCAAACTATGACGCCGGCGGCAGCGATGACGCCTGTGGCCCAGCCTGTCGCCGCGTCGCCGCAGGCGGGGCCTGCGGCAGCCCCCGCAACGGCATCGCCACAACCGGCGCCCGTCGCCCCCACGTCGCCGGCCACGCCCGCGGCTTCTCTCGCGCCGGCGCTGCCACCTTCGGTCGCACAGAAGGCCGCTACCCTTCAGCCCTCCCAGGGAGGAGGGGCGCAGCCGAGCGCAACTAGCTCCTCGGCCGCGACACAACCGCCGGCTCAACAGGCCAAGCCGTTGCCGGGAATGAAAGGTCAGCCTCTGCCGTCCGCAACCGGCACTCCGTCGACGCCGAGAACGCCTTCCGCGGCGATCGCGCCGAGCAACCCATCAGCGGCGCCATCGCAAGCGCCCGCGGCAAAGGCGGTGGCGCCAACGTCGCCGTCGACGACGACAGCGTCATCCGCTCCTGCAGGAGGTGCCAAGTCTGGAACACCGCCCTCGCAGACTCCGGCTGCAACAACGCCCTCAGCCGCGGTCACGCCGGGGGCGTCAACACCGTCGCCTGCACGACCGGTCAAGCGCAAAACGCCGCCATCACAGATGCCGACCGCAAAGCCTTCGGCACCAACACCCTCGGCTGCAGTCGGCTCGGTTGTGCCATCCGCAGCGACTGGAGGCAGCACAAAGCCAGCAACGCCTCCCCAGCACACGCCTGCCGCAAAGCCTTCGACGCCGACAACGCCTTCAGCCGCGATCACGCCGAGCCCGCAATCGCCTCAAGGCAAGCCGCAAGTGCACACTCTAAAACCGGTGACCCAGCCCCCGCCATCGGCGCCGTCAAAGGCGATCACGGCGGTGCCGGCGGCTCCACCACCTCGCGCGCCGCAAGCGAGTCCAGCCGCGCCGCCTAGTGCGGCAAAACCGATCGCGCCGGCAGCTAGCGCTGCACACCCGGCACCAACTCCGGCAGCCAAGGTTGCACCGCAGCCAAAGGGGTGCCCGCCAGGGAAGTCCATGGCGATCGTAAACGGTCAGCCCGTTTGTAAATGAAGCAAGTACAATACCGCCCGCGACTCGGTCCGACAGCGTTCAGTTCCTCGAGGAAGCGCTCAAGTTTCTGAGAATGCGTTACGATCGAGCCTCCACGCTCAGCCTCGTCGCAACGTCGGCGTATTGGGTGATGCGGATGACCGGTAGGATGCCGACGGCCACAATGATGAGGGCCGCAAGCGAGCCTTGCTCGAAGCTGCCGCGGGTCGCGAACTGGTAGATATACGTCGACAGTGTCTCGATATTGAGCGGCCGCAGGAGCAACGTCGCCGGCAATTCCTTGAGGCAATCAACGAAGATCAGCAGCGCCGCTCCGAAGATCGCTGGTCGAGCCAGCGGCAGGTGGATCGTGCGCGCGAGTGTCCCGGGTCCCGCGCCGAGCAGGCGCGCCACCTCGTCGAGGTCCATAGAGACGCGGGAAAATCCGGCCTGAGCGAAGCCGATTGCAATGGCAAGAAAGCGGATAACGTAGGCGATGACGAGGGCCGCACCCGAACCCGCCAAGAGGAGCCCGACGCGTTCAATGCCAAATGCTTGCGCCAGGGTGTTGATGCCTTCATCGACGAGAACGAGCGGCGAAAGCAACCCGAGCGCCAACACCGTCCCCGGCACGGCGTAGCCGATTCCGGCGATATTCACGCTAATTGCGATCATTGGACGCTTTAGGTACCGCAGCGCCGCAACCACCGAAAAACCAAGCGCCAGCGTCACTAGCGTTGCAATGGAAGCGAGCGCGACCGTGGTTAGCGCGTAACCGGCAACGCTGGTATCGAAACCCACAAGCAGCCCGCGCGTCATCACTTCGTGCAGGAGATATCCCGCAGGCAGGAGGAAGCCGAGCGTGACTGGAAGCGAGCACCCGATAAGCGCGAACCATCCTGCGGGCCCGCTCAGTCTGATGGGCGAGAACTGTCGGAGATCCGCGGCCGAGACCGCAAAGCCGCGGCGGCGTCGGGCGTGGCGTTCGACCGCGATCAGCGCAACGACGATCAGCAGCATGAGGCAGGCCATCTGTGCCGCCCCGGCGAGGCTTCCGCGATTGAGCCAAGTGGTGAAGATCGACAGCGTCAAGGTCTGCACCCCGAGATATTCGCTCGCGCCGATGTCGTTGAGCGTTTCAAGCAAGGCCAGCGAGACCCCAACCGCGATTGCGGGCCGCGCCAGCGGCAAAGTGATGCGCCGTGCGACTTCCAACGGCGGCGCCCCGAGCATGCGCGCGGGTTCGACGAACAAAGAGCTTTGGGTCTGAAACATCGCCCGCGCGGCGAGATAAACGTAGGGATACAGCACAAATCCGAACAAGAGAATCGCGCCCGGAAGCGAGCGGACATTCGGGAACCAATAGTCGCCGACGGAGCGCCAGCCGAAAACGGTCCGGAGCGCCGATTGGACGGGCCCGATAGCGTCGAGAATGTCGACATAAACGTAAGCGACGATGTAGGTCGGGATCGCGAGCGGCAACGGCAGCAGCCAACTCAGCGCATCACGTCCGGGAAAAGCAAAGGTCGTGATGGTCCAGGCGGTGCCGGCACCAATGACGATGGTGACCGCGGCGACGCCGGCCAGGAGGAGCATCGTCTTCATGAGCGTCGCTGGGATCACGTAGCGAGCGAGGTGGGGCCAGAGGTCGCCGGTGTCGTCAAACGCGAGGGCGACCAAGCTGGCGAGCGGCGCTATCGCTAACAGAGCCGCCGCCATCGCCACACCGGCGAAAACAGCAGTTTGCCAGCGCCACATGCGAACGGGCCGGCCTTCGATCGATGGAGGGCCGGCCCGCGGATGAGACATGGATGATGCGGTCAGTTGTCGAACCCGACCTTGTCCACCAGATTTGCTGCCGCCTTCTTGTACTCGGCGATCTTGGATAGCGGACTCGTATCGGCATCAAGCTTCCCATAGCCGGCGATCGTGGGATTGACCGCAATTCCGGGGCGTACGGGATACTCGTAGTTCAGGTCGGCGTACATGTGCTGCGCCTCGTCACCAACCAACCACTCGATCAGTTTCATGGCGTTCGCTTTGTCGGGCGCGTAGCGGGCCAGGACGACGGCCGACAAATTCACATGCGTGCCTCCGTCCTTGAATTTTGGAAGGATCACCTTCGTCGCCTCGGCCCACGGCTTGCGCTCGGCCTCTCTGTTGAGCATCAGCGCCCAGTAATACGTGTTGGCAACGCCGATGTCGCATTTGCCCGCTGCGATGTCACGGGCGACCTCGCGGTCGCCGCCCGATGGTTTCTGCGCGAGATTGGCTTTGAGGCCGCTGAGCCATTCTTCGGTTTTGGCTTCGCCGTGATGAGCGATGAAGGCTGCAAACAGCGCGTTGTTGTAGATGTATTGGCCGGAGCGGATGCAGATCTTGCCCTTCCATTTCGGATCGGCGAGGTCCTCGTAGGTCAAGGCGGTCTCCTGCACGGGGTCCTTTGACGCATAGACGACGCGGGCGCGCATGGAAATGCCGTACCAATGCCCCTCTGGGTCGCGATATTGAGGCGCGACGACCTTATCGAGCACGTCGGATTTGATCGGCTGCGTGATGCCGGCTCGCACCGCATCCTCGATGCGCCCGATATCCACGGTGAGCAGCACGTCGGCCGGGCTGTTGGCGCCCTCGGCCTTGATCCGCTGCTCGAGGCCCGAGCTTGCGGAGATTACGTTCACTTTGATGCCTGTTTCCTTCGCGAACGCATCGAATAACGGCTGCATCAACTTACTCTCACGATAAGTGTAGACATTGACCTCGCCTGATTGGGCAAGCGCGGCGCCGGTAGCCACAACAATCGCAATGGCCACCATAGATCCACGCGTGAGCGCACAAAGGATCGTCATATGAAGTCCTCCAACCGACCTTGCCTTCGGTAAGCGGCGCGGCGGGGCGGCGTCAAATGGAATACTTCCACATTCGCGATAGTCTGGAAGAATTCCAAAGCGCGATTTGCCGCGGGCTCGCTTCGGTGAAGGGCGCCTAGCCGGCCGACGCGCCGCTCACCCTCTTTGTTTCGTTGATCGAGCTGAGCAGCCCTCTCCTGCGAAGAGCGGGGAGAGTGCGCGGTGACCGCGGACCGGACGAGGGGAGGAGTCAGAAGCAGTCGCCGTTGGTATAAAGAGCCATGGAAACGCGGATCCTGGAATGGACTTGGCGCGGTGAGATCATTCGCGTGGGCGCCGATGCGCGCGGGAGCGGGCCGCCGGTGCTGCTGCTGCCGGCGCTGAGCTCGATCTCGAGCAGGCGCGAGATGCGCCCGTTGCAGGAGCGTTTGGCGCCGCGCTATGCGACGCTTGCCGTTGACTGGCCCGGATTTGGCGATGCGCCGCGCCCGCAAGTGGATTGGACGCCGGACGCCTACAGCGACTTTCTGAACTTTGTGCTGACCTCCGTGATGGTACAGCCCCATGCCATCATCGCCGCGGGACACGCGGCGACTTACGTTCTCAAGCACGCCGCCGATGCCGCGCCGCCGACGCCGCGGCTCGTTCTGATCGCGCCGACCTGGCGCGGACCGCTGCCCACCATGGTCGGCGGGCATCGGCTGTTCTTCGATCGGCTTTGCGCGTTCGTTGATCGGCCGGTGCTCGGGCCGCTCCTCTACGGCTTGAACGTCAACCGGGTCATGGTGCGCCACATGGGCGCTGGCCACGTCTACGCGGATCCCGCGTTCCTTGAGGGCGAGCGGCTGCGCGATAAGCTTGCCGTGGTGCGCGCGCGGGGCGCGAGGTTCGCCTCCGTGCGCTTCGTCACCGGCCGTCTCGATCCGCTCGCCAGCCGCGATGCGTTCCTCGATGTGGCACGGCGCGTGACCGCCCCGATTCTGTCAGTCTACGGCGCCGAGACTCCGCCGAAGTCGCGCGCAGAAATGGAGGCGCTTGCTGCCGTCCCCGGCGTTCGTACGGTTCGGCTCTCCCAGGGCAAGCTTGCCGTGCATGAGGAGTTTCCCGACGAGACCATGGACGCCATTGCTCCGTTCCTGAGCGAGGAAGTGTCCTCCGCGGCTATGCGTTAATTCCTGGTTGCCGCAATGCTCCAGCAGGCGAAACAGTGGGCGCGCATAGTGAAACGAGACACGCACGCGATCTATCTGGCGTCGCGCGATCCCCGCGTGCCCTGGTACGCCAAGGTGCTAGCGCTTTGTGTGGCAGGCTATGCGCTCTCGCCCATCGATTTGATTCCCGACTTCGTTCCGGTTCTCGGCTACCTGGATGACGTGATCATTGTGCCGCTGGGAATTCTGGCTGTGGTGAAATTGATTCCGCCGGAGATCATGGCGGAGCATCGCGCGCTCGCGGCGGCGGCGCAGGATCGTCCTGTCAGCCGCGCCGCGGCGATCGTGATCGCCGTGGTCTGGGCAGCATGCATCGCACTCGCGGGATGGATCTGCTACCGCTTTTTTGTGAGCTGAGGATTGTCGCTGTCCGATTTGTAAATGTCGGACTGACTTTCGTATCTGCGAATAGCGCAGGTATCCTTGGATAGACGCAAATTGTGTAGCCGATTCAGGCCACCGGCATTCACTTCAGATTGAACCGGATCGGCACGCTCAGATCGACGCGCTGACCGGGCAATTCCGGCGGCGGCGCCGGGAAGGGTTGCGCGCGGCGCAACAGCGCCAGCGCCTCCTCGTCGAGCGCACTCGCCCCCGACGAGCGCACCACACGGCTGTCGATGACGCGTCCTTGCCGGTCGAGGCTGAAGAAGACCTGGGCGGTCCCTTGCTGGTGACGGGATTGCGCGGCCTCGGGGTAGCGTTTGTTGCGTTCGAGCAGCGCCAGGATCTCTGTTTTCCACGTCGGCACGGCGCTCGACCTGTTGGGGGTAGGCCGGCCTTGCGTGGGCGCCGCCGGCAGCGCGGCGGTCTGCTCGGGAAGCGCCTGCGGCGCCGATGTCGTCGGCACTGGCGGGCGCGGGTCTTGCGGCTGTGAGCGCGTGACCTCCTGACGCGGCGGCTCGAGCGCGACGTCGGGATTGGGCGCGGGCTTGATCTCGGGCGGTGGCTCCTCGACCGGGCGCGAGGCGACTTTTTCTGGCGTTTTCTGCTTTTCTTCGACCTGCTCGATCGGCGTCGCGGGCGAGGCTTCGGACATCACCTGCTCGGGCCCGGGAGCGATGTTTGTCTCAGGCATCGGCGGCGCGACCGGCACCGGGGCAAACTCGATCACGATCGCAGCTGCAGGTTCCGCCGCCTCGATCTCCTCGCGCCAATTGACCGTTCCCGCCGCGATGGCCCCATGCGCGAGCACGATGACCGCGCCGCATATCGTCCAGCGGCGCAGGTCGGCAAGGTCTTGGGCGCTCAACGCCATCATGGGGTCTTCTCGAGCCCCACCAGCGCCACCTTCAGGTAACCCGCCCCGCGCAGGAGGTTCATCACCTCCATCATTTCGCCGTATGGCACCGTCTTGTCCGCACGCAGGAAAATGCGCGTGTCCTTGTCGCCCTTTGCCGCCGCATCGAGCGTGCCAGGCAAGAGCTCGCGAGCGACGGGAGTCTCGCCGAGCGCGAGCGTGAGATCGGACTTGACCGTGAGATAGAGTGGCTGCTCCGGCCGCGGCTGTGGTTCCGCCGTGGAGGCCGGCAGGTTGACCGCAATGTCGACGGTCGCAAGCGGCGCCGCCACCATGAAGATGATGAGCAGCACCAGCATCACGTCGATGAACGGCGTGACGTTGATCTCGTGCACTTCCTCGAGGCTGTCGCCCCCGTGATCGAGCCGGACGCTCATGACGATCCTCGAGGTCCCGCGCTCGCATCCGCGAGGCGCACACGGCGGCCCATCACCGGCTCGTTCGGCGCCCGCTCCACCGGTATGGCAGCGGCTCGATCCAAATCGCGGCTGACGAGCCGCAGCACTTCCGCCGCGGCATCGCCCAGTCCTGCGCGATAGCCCGCGATCGAGCGCGCGAACACATTATATATGACGACGGCTGGAATGGCGGCCGCCAGCCCCAGCGCGGTCGCGAGCAGGGCCTCGGCGATGCCCGGCGCCACCACCGCGAGATTGGTGGTATGCGATTTCGAGATGCCGATGAAGCTGTTCATGATGCCCCAGACCGTGCCGAACAAGCCGACGAAAGGCGCCGTCGCGCCGATTGTCGCGAGCACGCCGGTGCCGCGCAGGATGCGCCGCGCGTGACCCGCTTCGAGGCGCTCGAGGCGCGAGGCGATGCGTTCCTTGATGCCTTCTTTGTCGGTGGAGCCTGGGGAGAGCTTCAGTTCGCTCGCGGCTGCGGCGAGGAACTGGCCGACCTCGCCCTGAATTCCGGTGAGCCGCTCCATGTCTTCGAGGGCGGAGCGTGTGCCGGCGAGTTTGTCCAATGCCGTGCGCACCCGTTGCTTGGCAAAGAAGATCTCGATCGATTTGGCGAGCCATACCGTCCAGGTGACCACAGAGGCGAAGGCAAGGCCGATCAACACCGCCTTCACCACCGGGTCGGCGTTGAGATACATGCCCCAGGGGCTGAGATCGCGGGGCAGCATGGCGGTCGCGATCACGTTGTCCTGCGCGAGCGCGGGCAAGGGCACGGCGAGCCATACGATCATCGCGGCGCCGCGCAACATCGTAGTCCTCACGCCTCTTGCACGGTTTTCGATCAAGTCACGGCTGCGCGTTACTCGTGGCCGTGCCTGATCGAATTTCTCTGTTGTCCTGCCTCGGCTGCTCTTTTCCCGGCGTGCAGCGCACGCAGTCAAAGCTCACACGCGCCGCGTAAACTCGTCTGCGTCTGCGTCTGCGTCTGCGCCCGCGGCCGCTGTGGCGTCATGATCGCGGCTAAACTACCATTGCCCCGGGCTCCGTCCCAGGGCCTGTCGTGCCAAATCTGCCGCCACGGGGAGGACGTTCATCCGCGCCCCATCCGAAAGCCGGATCCGATTGCTTCGACCGCTGGCGTGGCCGTCGGTGCATGCCCTGTCACATGCGCTGTGGCACGGCCGCTCAGTGCGCGCGCAGCTCCTCATCGTTTTCGTTGTAATCGATTTCATCGCGGGATTGGTGGCGGGTGCCGTAACGATCCTCCAGGCGCGCGCGTCTACGCGCGTTGAAATCGCCGCTTCGATGGAACTGGCCGAGCTACTCGTGAGGGAGGCGGTTGCTCTCATGCAGCAAGAGGTGCCGGCAGAAAAATTCCTCGCCGACCTCGGCTCGCAATTGCGGCTCGTGCGCCACGTGCGGATCGTAGTGAAGGACGCTGCCAGCTCTCCGCTCGCGCCACGCCCCCCCGTGGGCGCCTCCGACACCACACGGGGCGATCGTGTGCCGGCGTGGTTCGCGGCGCTGATCGCCGCTCCAATCGCAAGCCGTGACGTCCCCGTGATTGTCAACGCGGCACGCGTCGGCTCGGTCGAGATCTTGGCGGAGCCGCGCGACGAGATCGCAGAAGTGTGGAGTAATACCGTCGCGCTGGGCGCCGTTGCGCTCATCGTGAACATCGCCGTAATCGGCATTCTCTATGTTCTCTTCGGGCGGGTGCTCGACCCCCTCACCGGCGTTGCCCGCGGGCTCGCCGACCTTGAGCGGCGCAATTACCGAGTGCGGCTGCCGCGGCCCCAGGCACAAGAACTCGCCACCATCACCGACCGGTTCAATGCGCTGGCGCAAGCGCTTGACGCCTTGCGCGACGAGAACGAAGCGCTCAGCCATCGTCTGATCACGGCGCAGGACGATGAGCGGCGACGCACCGCGCTTGAGCTGCACGACGAGGTCGGTCCGAACTTGTTCGGGCTCAAGGCCAATGCAACTTCGATCACGACGGCGGCTGCGGAGCTTGAAGATCAGGCCGCGCGGAAAATAACCGAGCGCGTGCGCGACATGCTCGCAATCATCGAGCAGCTGCAGACCATCAATCGCAGCATGCTGAACCGTCTGCGTCCGATGGCGCTCGGCCACGTTCCTTTGCGTGATGTTCTCTGCGAGTTGGTGCGCGATCGCGCGCGACAGCATCCACAGATCAACTTTTCTGTCTGTGCCGACAACCTTATGCGCAGCTACGGCGACTCGATCGACCTCACGATTTATCGCTGCCTGCAGGAAAGCCTGACCAATGTCATTCGGCATGCGCAGGCGAAGCATGTGGCCATCGAGCTCGGCGAAGCCATGAGCGAGCCGAACGCGAGCGGGAATAGCACATCGCAGCTTGCGCTCACCGTCCGCGACGACGGGCGTGGAATCGATCCCGCTGCGGCGCCGGGCTTCGGCCTCCGTGGCATGAAGGAGCGCGTGCAAGCCCTACTCGGCAGCTGTAAGGTGGACAGCGCGACCGGTCGCGGCACCTCGGTCCGCATCATGATCCCGCTGCACGAGAGGAGATGATGACTAGCGTCCTGATCATCGACGATCATCCGATCGTACTGCAGGGATGCCGCCGCATGCTGGAGGATGCGGGAGTTAACACCGTGCTCGAAGCTCGCGACGCGGCCTCCGGCTATCGCCTCTACCGCCGCCATCATCCCGACGTAGTAATCATCGACCTCGCCATGCAGGGAGGCGGACTTGGGGGCCTCGACGTAATCCGGCGCATGCGGTCGCACGATCCGCGCTCGCGCATTCTCGTGTTCAGTATGCACAGCGATCCGATCATCGCCGCGCGTGCTCTCGAGGCCGGCGCGACCGGCTACGTGCTCAAGGACTCGAACGAGCTGATGAAGGCGTTTGACCAGGTGCGCTCTGGCACGCCCTATCTCAGCAATAATCTCGCCATGCAGGTCGCTTTGGTGCGCACGGGCGTGCGGGCAAGTCCGCTCGCCGACCTCACCCCGCGCGAACTGCAGACGTTGTCCTTGTTGGCGGAAGGCAAGCCCTATGGCCGCATCGCCGAGGAGCTCAATGTAAGCTACAAGACCGTGGTCAATGCCTGTTCCCAACTCAAGCAAAAGCTCAACGCCAAGAACCTGCCCGAGCTGATCCGCGCGGCGGTGCGGTTGGTCTCGGCCGAATCATAAGCATTCTGACACCCGCGTGGAGCGTCAATCGACCGTTTCAACGTCTGCGCGAAGCTCAACAACGAGCCCCAGTTACTTCAGGAGTGATGCGAGCGAACGGCCTGCAGCGCTCTTGAGCTCCCTGGCGTCAATCGTGCCGTCATTGTCGGGGTTGGCAGCCTTGAAGCGTTTCTCAACGAGCGCGAGAAATTCATTCTTGTCCAGAGTTCCGTCGTTGTCGGGGTCGGCCGCGGCGAAATCCTTGGCGTTGACCCGGCCGCGCAGTTCGCGTTTGTCGAGGGTGCCGTCATGATCGCGATCGAGCTTGTCGAACAGCTTCGAGGCTGCACTCTTCGCTTCGGCGAGATCGATTGTGCCGTCATTATCCGGATCGAGCGTTTTTAGCAGGCCCTGCGACCATGCTGGCGCGGTGCCGATCAGTGTAATGGCGAGAGTAATCAATATGCTCTTTCCTCGGATGCTCATGTTCGTGTCCTCCGATTCGATGGAGATCACATAATACTCTCCACAAACCTGGCGTCCGCGCCGGCGGTTCCGGCCGCAAAAGCTCAGGGAAAGCTTCCTTAACCCTTAAGACCGTCTCGCGATATGCCGTGGCAGGTGCCCTTGGCATCCGCGGCATCCCGGCGGCAGTTTGCAGCCTGTGTCCCTGCGGCCACATTGCCAAATGTTCCCGACCTGAATTGGCAAAACGTCATGAGACCACACTGGGAAAATGTTCCAGAATTTGGAGGGGAATTCGCCGGTCGGTGCCATGCGTGGGGCGGGGGAATGCGGTCGAGTTGCGTCGCGGCTTGCGGCCGCGAAATGGCGCTTGTTGCAGGCCGCCGCGGTTAGCGCGCTGGCATCGTCTGGCGCCTTGACAGGAGTGGACGCGGCCTGGGGCCAAGTATCCGAAACGCTGCCGGAAGTCACGGTCACCGCTCCGCGACCCGCGCCGCGGCCGCCTCGACGCACAGAGCCCGCACCCCGCAGGCCGGCCCCCTCGCGGTCCGAGGCGCCTGCCCCCGCGCGCGCCGTCAGTGCGCCTGCCCCCGCGCCCGCCGTCACTACGCCGTCCCCATTTCAGTTCGTCGCTCCGACGCCCATCACCGGTCTCGGCATCGACCGCAACAAAGTGCCGGCAATGGTGCAGACGCTCCCCGCCGAAGACTTCTCGCGCACCTATTCGCCTAATGTGGTCGAGACGTTCGCGCAGCGCATTCCCGGCGTCACTACCAACAACGTCCAGGGCAACGAATTCGCCACAGATCTACGCTACCGCGGCTTCGCAGCATCGCCGCTGCAGGGCACACCGCAGGGGCTCGCCGTCTACATGCAAGGCATCCGTGTCAATGAAGCCTTCGGCGATAC
>Ga0306926_10001207_pt1 | contig 25484 bp, 22 predicted proteins | sample flu12Cox44000178_FD_203759 | JGI IMG/M metagenome (GOLD analysis project Ga0306926, IMG submission 203759) | Lab enrichment of tropical soil microbial communities from Luquillo Experimental Forest, Puerto Rico - flux8day.12C.oxic.44.000.178 (v2)... | ecosystem: Environmental > Terrestrial >...
ATTCCGATTACATGGATCAGGAGCAATACCAGCAGATGACGGCCGTGACCCGCGGCCAATTCGGCGGCATCGGCGTCGAGCTGACCCTAGAGGCCAGAGTGCCGGAGGTCATCGCGCCGATCGAGGGCACCCCGGCGGCCGATGCCAGAATCGAACCGGGCGACCGGATTACAAAGATCGATGCCCAGCCGACGACCGGGATGGATGTCGAGGAGATCGTCAAACGACTGCGCGGCGAGCCTGGCTCAAAGGTGACCTTGACGATCTCGCGCAACGATAGGCCATCATTCGATCTAACACTGGTTCGCACCATTATTCGCGTCGTCTCGGTCAAGTCGGACATCAAGGGCGACAATATTGGCTATGTTCGCATCGCCGCCTTCACCGAATCCACACCGGCCGAGCTCGCCAGCGCCATCAGCCACCTCAAAGATCGCGCACACGGCCGGTTGAACGGGCTGATCCTCGACTTGCGGAATGACCCCGGCGGCCTCCTGGACGCTGCGGTCGAAGTAGCTGGCGATTTTATCGACGGCGGGGTGGTGGTTACGACGCACGGGCGCACCGGCCAAGACGATCATGTCTACCGCGCGCCGACGACGGGCGACCTACTGCGCGGAACTCCCATCGTCATATTGATCAACAGCGCCTCAGCCTCGGCAGCGGAAATCGTCGCGGGCGCGCTACAGGATCACCACCGCGCGACGGTGATGGGCACGCGGAGCTTCGGCAAGGGCTCGGTGCAAACGATAATTCCGCTGGAAGGGCAAGGCGCGCTGCGGCTGACTACGGCCCTTTACTATACCCCATCAGGGCGTTCGATACAGGGCGAGGGTATTGCGCCCGACATCATCGTGAGCCTGCCGAAAAATCAGCAGGTTGCAAACGCGCTCGTTACCTACGAGAGCGATCTCTACGGGGCTCTCAAAAACGTCGGCTCGCTCGCCCCAGGGTCGCCCAAGATGCCCGCCGCCGCGCTCCAAGGCGGCACCGCCGACGCCGCGGAGCATCCGATCAAACCGCTGATAATTGGAACCAGCGGCGATGCCCAATTCGCGGCGGCGCTCGACTACCTGCAAAAAGCAGTGCGCCGGGAGGCGGTGACACACCATGGTTGAACCCGGTTAGGGCCGCGGCACAGGCAGGCGTAGAGCGAACGTGCAGCGAATTCCTCGCGCCAGCCACCGCAGCAACGCCGTCGGGCTCTTGAGGTGCCCGTAGTCGTCGACCTGGAGCAGCGCGAAGAGAGCATATACTTTTCTCGGATCGAGCCGCCTCAACAGACGGATTCTGACGAACATCGAGATGCCGAGCTCCGAGACATGGTTGTTCCGGACGGCTTCCTTCATCGTCAATTTGGGTATTACGACGATAAAGTCGCCGCGGTTCGAGGAATTGCTCTCCTCTAGGCGACCGCGAAGCGCGTCGTAACCAAGGCGCCGCTCACCGAGCTGAAAGGCAAAGCCGCGCGGAAAAAACAACCACAGGAACCAGCGAAAAACGTTCAATTTGCGCTCGAGGCCCGCAACATCCTCGGCCGATAGCGCGGCAGCTTCCTCGTCGGCGACGCGGCGTCCGGTGAGTGCCGCCACCCTCGACCGTTCCATCGGCCGGTATCGCTCCGGTGCGATCGAATGGTGCGTGAAATCCGCGAGATCGAGCGTCGTATAGGGCGGCAATAACCGAGCATCGGATTGCCAGTACCGCCGTAGGTCGTCATAGCTCGTTCGGTAGCCGTTCGCCCAACAGCTGTCCTGGCGCTCGAACACCGCTTGGCTGGCGAATGGAAGGTAGAAGTCCGCCGCAAGCGTGTCGCACAGGCTGCAAACGTAGTCGACATAGTGCCGGGTCGGCTTCAGCGAAACGATCCCGGTCTCGTCGAGAAAGCTGTTGATGCAGCTCGCGGGTGAATAGCTGCACAGCAATATTCTCGGCTTGCCCATCCTGTGCGCCATATGCCGAATCGCTCTGAGAACCGGCAGCTGCGGCTTTGCGTCGTTGAGGTTTAAGATCAACGCACTCGGTGTGTCGATCAGCAGCATGCTGTCGTCGTTCCAGAGAGGGATGGACAGGATCGACACACACTCGCCGATTGCTAGCCATCGCGAAGGCGGGATGGCTTCGGCCCGATAGCCGTGCCGGACCATGTAATCGAGATACCCCTGCTCGGCTAAGGCCGGAAACAGATATGCTGGGTCGCTGCCGAGCCGGCGGATACTCGGCATGTGGAAATGGTCGGGGTGTTCGTGTGTTATATAGACGCGGTGACTCTTGGCCAGCCAGTCGACTTCCTCGGCGGTCGGATAATTCTGCAACCACCAGCTACGCCAATAGACAGATCCGACCAGCCACGGGTCAGTGATCAACAGCGGGGTTTCGCCGTGCCGGTAGAGCGCGAGGCAGGCGTGGCCGAGGGTTCTGAGCATCAGCCCGGGCTGCGCCGGCTGAGGCTCGGCCGGAAAGGTCACGGCTAAGACATCGGCCCTTGACCTCACCCGAGCTTGGCCATCAGCGGATCCAGGAATTGGCGCAAAACAGGCGACCATTTGGCGTGTTCCGGACCGCTCGCCGAATGCCCGAGCTCGCTATCGATCTCGAAATAGCAGGCGTCTACGCCACCGGCCGCGAGGTCCTGCATAACCCCGGGAGCGATCGACGGCGGAAACAGCCGGTCGGTCCGACACAGCACGTAAAGGATTTTTGCTTTGATTTTGGCAAAGTCCTGCACCGTGTCGTAGCCGATCGTGCCGCGTCGCAGAATGACCAACGAATTCGTGTCCCGCTGCCTCTCCCAGTCGACGGCTTGCCTGCGGATTTCCGCCTCGCGTGGCTCGCCATCCGGATAGCGAGGGGCGAGCGCCGCCTCGATGCCGTTGCGCTTCAGCATCCCCACGCGCAGTTCGATCAGGACCGTTTTGGCCCCTCCCCTGTCGTAGCACCAGCCGCCGTTCCACTCGGGGTCGGTGGCGAGCCGAGCCTGCAGCTCGGCGAGACTCTGCTCGACATTCTGCGCGTTGGGCGCGGTGACTACCGGCACGATCGCGTCCATGAAGTCGGGATAGGCGACAGCCCACTGGAACGCCTGGTAGCCGCCATAGGATGGACCGGTAACGGCGACGAGGTGCTTGACACCGAGCGCGCGGAGCAGCGCCTTCTCAGCCGCGACTCGCGTACAGTGATCGCGGGAAAATCGAGTCCGTAGGGCTTGCCGGTCTGCTGGTCGATGCTAGCGCCGTTACTCGAGCCAAAGGACGAGCCCAGCATGTTCGAGGAGACGACAAAGAGCCGGTCGGTATCAATCGGTTTGCCGGACCCGATCAGCCCGTCCCACCAGCCCGGCAGATTGCCGTTTGCCGGATTGCGCCCGGCCGCGTGATGGCTTCTGGTGTAGCCATGTGTAATAAGCGCCGCATCTCTACCATCGGCGGCGAGCCGGCCGTAGGTCTCGTAAGCGATTTTCGCCTGGGGCATGACGGCGCCATTTTGCAGGCGAATATTCGAGATGACGAAACTTTGATCCTCGACGATTTCAAAATCTGCGGGCATCGGCATCACCCCCATAGACGCTCGCAAATTCTGCCACGTGGGTCGTGACGATGTCACGACCCCGATCGTACGATGTCGGTCCGATCTCTTCTCCGATGCTGGGACTCGGATGCAGGCCGTCTTCGCAATTCTGACAATCGTTCTCCTCGCGGCTTGCGCGGATGATGGATTATCGCCCCTGGCGAGCGATCAAGTCCGCGTCCGCTTCCCTGCCGGTAGCGTCGTTGATGTCATCGAGGTTGATGCCGTCAACCGCCTGCCGCTGCGAAAGGCGGAGCTGGTCTCTCCCGGCGGCCAAGCAGCCCCAGCCTCCTACCTCAACGTCAACCCGTCACCGAGCATCACCTCTTACCAGGGGATGCCAAACGGACCCTATGCCGGCGATGCGTTGGGGGTCGGGAATATTGCTCCGGGGATGCCGCTTCCGGCCGTAACCGGAGGAGCCCCCCAGCAGCGAGCGACGTTCCTAGTGATCGTCTCCAGCGCTTCGATCCCGCTCCCCGACCCTGTAGAGTATCGGCAGGATTGGCGAAATTATCGCATCCGGCTCAGCTTCGGCGATGCGCCAGACGAGGTCGAAACGCGCGAGGTAGACGCCCCCGAGCCGCCGCCTGGCCAATAATCGCCTCCCGCCTGCTCCCGGGCCGTTACGCGACACGCTCGTAGGGGTCGCGCCGGACCTTCTCCATGTTCTGGCCCTCGATGCGGACCAGGCGGGTCCGGCCGTCGCGGCGCGGCGAGTGCAAATCGCCTTCATTGTAGAGATAGGCCATTCCGGGCGTTAGCGTGTAGTCTTTGACCTAGCGTGCCTTTCCCGGCCGTCCGTCGCTCGGCCGTGTGACCGGTGCATAGTCGGTCATCACGGTCTCGCCTCGTGCTTGGCCGTAGATCGCCCAAGAGGGACCGTGATCATGCGGGTTGCTGTCCTTGGCGCCATGGTAGACATGGGCAAGGATGCAGAAGCCCAGCTCGGGATCTTCGTACAGCACCTTGCGCTCAGGCACGTCATCCGTGAGATACGTTTTAATAAACTCGTCGTCCTTTAGTACGTCCTCGACCAGCATGCATACTCTCTTGCGGCCCTCGACACCCGCATCTTGCTCGAGGATCGCGTGACATGCCGCCGAGAACTGTTCGAGTTCACGCTTCATAAAAATTACCTCCTCCGGATCGTTTTTCAGACGTTGTCGAGTTTGGCGCCGCCGGGCGTCCCGATCATCGCCAGCACCTCGCGCCGGCTCAGCGGATCGTCGCGAAACGCGCCGAGCATGCGGCTCGTCACCATCATTACGCCGGGCTTGTGCACCCCGCGGGTCGTCATGCACTGGTGTGCCGCCTCGATCACTACAGCGACACCCTTGGGTTGCAGCACATCGTCCAGAGTGTTGGCGATCTGTGCGGTCATCTTCTCCTGGATCTGCAGGCGCTTGGCGTAGACATCGACGAGCCGCGCGAGTTTCGAGATGCCGACGACCCGTTTGTCCGGCAGGTAGGCGACATGCACTTTGCCGATGATTGGAGCGATGTGGTGCTCGCAATGCGACTCAAAGCGAATGTCCTTTAGAACAACAATCTCATCGTAGCCGTTGGTCTCCTCAAAGGTTTGCTGGAGCAGCGCGACCGGGTCCTCTTCATAGCCGCTGAAGAACTCCTGGTAGGAGCGCACGATGCGGTCCGGCGTGCCGAGCAGCCCTTCCCGCTCCGGATCGTCGCCCGCCCACCGGATCAGGATACGAACCGCCTCCTCGGCCTCTTTTCGGGTCGGCCGCCGCACCGCGGTCGGTTGCCGGGAGCGCGTCTCGGGCGCAGAAAAGGGCGGAGCGACAACTTGCGACATCAGGTTCTCTCTTGCCGTTATGGAGGTGTGCGCGCGGGAGCTGGGCCGCCCCCGCCTCGCGCTCAGTTGAGCCTGACCGGCTGGTGCGGGCTGTCGAGCGAGAATGCCGGTACCCGAACCCAGAAGCTTTCGCCGCCCCGCGTCTCCATCTGATAGCTGCCGACCATGATGCCGGACGGGGTCGGCAGCGGGGTGCCGCTGGTATATTCGAAGCTTTCACCGGGGCCGAGGACCGGCTGCTCGCCGACAACGCCGGGGCCTCGCACTTCTTGCATTCGTCCGTGGCTGTCTGTGATCTTCCAGTGGCGGTTGCGCAACTGGACTGTCTCCTTCCCGCCGTTCTCGATGCGGACGTGGTAGGCCCACACGTAACGGTCCTCGGCCGGCGAGGATCGGTCCTCGAGGTAGAACGGCTTTACCGTGACTTTGATCGATCGGGTGGTTTCCGAGTACATCGCCGGTACCCCTCTCTTTCCGGGATGGCGCGATCGCCGGCCGTGTCAACACCGAGGTCGACCACCACAATGTCGCCGAGCGCCAGAAGCCGTCAAGATCGGCGCGCGGGCGCCAAGAGGTCGAGCACCCGCTCGCCGGCTGCGTCTTGCGCGCCCGCCGGACTGATCGGCTGGATACAGACATGGTCGGCGCCGGCGTCCCAATGCTGTTGGATGCGGCTACGGATCACGCCTTCGTCACCCCACGCTACCATGGCATCGAGAAAGCGGTCGGAGCCCCCGCCGGCAAGCTCGTCGTCGTCAAAGCCCTGGCGACGCCAGCCGTTGACGTAGTTTTCAAGCTGCAGATAGCGAGAGAGCGCCTGTCGCGCGGCGCTGCGCGCCCTCCCCCTATCGCTCTCGAGCAATACCCAGACCTCCGGGCATAGGAGCTTGCTGGGGCCAAGAAGCGCGCGCGCGTGCGCGGTATGTTCCGGTGTTGTGTTGTACGGATGCGCACCATCGGCAAGCTCGCCCGAGAGCGCCACCATCCTCGGCCCGAGCGCCGCGACGACCGTCAGCGGCATGTCGACGGGTTGCGGCGCCCCATAGGGCGCCTCGCGCATCGCCTGCAGATAGGCGCGCATCGTCGCGACCGGCTTGCCGTAGGCGTGGCCGCGCAGGCCCTCGACCATCGGCCGGTGCGACACGCCGACGCCGAGCAGGAAGCGGCCGCCCGATTGCTCGGCGAGCGCGCGTTGCCCGCTCGCCATTGCCATTGCGTCCCGCGCATAAATGTTGGCGATCCCGGTCGCCACAATCAGTCGCTTTGTGTGGGAAAGCAGCCAGGACGAAAGCACCAGCGCGTTTCGCCCCCGGCCCTCGGGGATCCACAACGCGCCGTATCCGCGCTCTTCGACCCGCTCGGCAAAGGCCGCCGCCGCAGCCGCGCTCATGCCGTCCATTCCGACCCAAACGCCGAGCTTTCCAAGTTCCATCACCACCCTCCTTCCGCTCTCGCAGCAAGTGTGAATCGTCATCTCGGCTTCGTCCAGCCTGGTCGAAGCGGCCCGCGAGAGGTCTCTCCGGCGGTGAGAACATTTCGGGAATTTGCCCGATACTACCTAGCCAACCCCCGACATGGCGACCCGCCTTTAACTGATTAGCTACTGCTCGTTTGAGAAGAATAGGACTCGGGGGGCCGATTAGCCGGGAGAGATGTCATGGACATCACCGGGTGCACGCTCGCCGAACTGGTAGACGATCCCCTGATCGGCCTGGTCATGAAGAGCGACGGGGTCGACCGCTGCGAGCTCGAGCTTCTGCTCGAGCGGGTCGGGCGCGAGCGATCGCGCGCGACCCGGCTCACAAACCCTCGGCCTCGGCGCCCGACCACGGAGACGGCGCCATGCTCACATTGCTAATGGTCGCGGGAGGAATGGGCGTCATTAGCGCGACGACCGCCCTTTGGATGCAAGGGCGACGGATGCTACACCATCGAGTGTTCGCCTTGCTGGTCAGCTTCACTGTAACCCTCATCTTGTTCTCTCTCGTGGCCTGGGCCGCGGCTCTCATCGTGGCAATTGCGCCGCTTTCGCTGACCGGGGTCTTTGTCGGCACGCTGGCTCTGTTGTTCGCGCTCCGCTTGTATCGAGAGTTGCGAGCCTTGCCGGCGATGGATGCGCGATAACGCTCGGGCGGGGGCCCTTCAAATATCCGGCTGGCGGTGACGAGGCTCTTGCCGGGTTGCGACCGGTGCGCGATATCAGGGCGGTGCCGACCCTGTTTCTCATTGTCGTCGTCGACCTCGTCGGGTTCGGTCTCGTCATTCCGCTGCTGCCGTTTTATGCGGTGCGTTTTGCGGCCTCGCCGCAAGAGGTGACGGCGCTGGTCGCCGTCTATTCGCTCGCGCAGCTCGTGACGGCGCCCCTATGGGGAAGGCTCAGCGACCGCGTCGGCCGGCGGCCGGTGCTGCTCGTGAGCCTCGCTGCGTCGGCGCTCGCCTATCTCTGGCTCGGCGGCGCTACGGCACCGTGGATGCTGTTCGCGGCACGCGCCTTTGCCGGCGCCTGCGCCGGCAACATCGCCGCGGCTCAGGCCTATGTTGCGGACGTCACGCAGCCCGAGGAGCGGGCCCGCGGCATGGGTTTGATCGGTGCCGCCTTCGGCTTGGGCTTCATGATCGGCCCGGCGCTCGGCGGCCTGCTTGCCGGGAACGATCCGGTCGCCGCCGACCTCGAGACCCCGGCATGGGTCGCTTCGGGGCTCTCCGCGCTCGCCCTCCTCGGCGTCGCTTTGCTGCTGCCCGAGAGCCTCCCCGGCGACCGGCGCGACGGCGCGCCGCAGCCCGGCCGCGTTTTCGCGGTCTTGAATGTGCTGCGCCGCCCGGTTCTGTCGCGGCTGATCTTCGTCAACTTCCTTGTTATCCTCGCTTTCGCCGGGATGCAGAGCGTCTTCGCGATCTGGGCGATGCCGCAACTCGGCTGGGGGCCGGGCCAGGTCGGTTATGTCTTCGCCTATGTCGGCCTCGTTTCGGCGGTGCTGCAGGGCGGGTTGATCGGCCGCCTGACACGGTATTTCGGCGAGGAGCGGTTGCTGCTTTCCGGCTTGGCGCTGATCGCCGCCGGGCTCCTGCTCATGCCGTTTGTGCACCACCTGCCGGTTCTCGTCGGCGCCGTGACGGTATTGGCGCTCGGCATGGGATTGATGCAACCCGCGATCAACAGTCTGATCTCGCGCCGGGCCGGACCCGAGGAACAGGGCGAAGTGATGGGCATATCGCAATCGGCCGCCAGCCTCTCCCGCGTCCTCGGACCCCTCGCCGCCGGGTATTCCTTTGCCGCGTTCGGCCGCAACAGCCCGTACTTTCTGGCGGGGGCGCTGGTCGCCGTCACATTGCTGCTAGCGCTGAAGCTACCGCGCGGTCGCGGCGCGGCGACCTTCACAGAGACCGGACCCTTTGGCCAGGAGGGTGGCCCGGCGCGATGAGCCCGCACGGCCGTCCGATAAGCGTCGGCCCGGCGCGCTCCAAGGGGCGTCTCAAGGACGAGCTGCAAGCTCTCAAATCGCTCGCCCCCTATCTGTGGCCGCGCGATTCGTTCGAGCTGCGGGCACGGGTCGTGCTGGCGGTCGCCTTTCTGCTCGCCGGCAAGCTCGTCAACATCTACGTGCCGCTGCTCTACAAGCACGCGGTCGACGCTTTGTCGCCGAGCAACGCCGTCATCGTGGTGCCAATAGCCTTGATCGTCGCCTATGGGGCTGCTCGGGTGATGTCGCAGGGCTTCAACGAGCTGCGCAACGCCGTCTTCGCCAAGGTCAGCCAGCGCGCGATCCGCCAGTTGGCTCTGCGTGCCTTTCGCCATGTCCACGCTTTGTCGCTTCGCTATCACCTCGAGCGTCGCACCGGCGGGTTGTCGCGGGCGATCGAGCGCGGCACGGCGGGGATCGATTTCTTGCTGTCCTTCATGCTGTTCAACGTTGTGCCGACCTTATTCGAGATCCTGCTGGTCTGCGCGATCCTGTGGCGGCTTTTCAATTGGACCTTTGCGGCCGTCACCCTGGCGACGATCGTGCTCTACATCGCTTTCACCTTTTCGATTACCGACTGGCGGGTGCGCTTCCGGCGCGAGATGAACGAGCGCAACAGCGAGGCCAACACCAAGGCTGTCGACGGGATGCTGAATTTCGAGACCGTCAAGTATTTTGCCAACGAGGAGCACGAGGCTCAGCGTTACGACGCTGCACTCCAGGCGTATGAGCGCGCCGCTGTCAGGAGCGAAACCACCTTGACCCTGCTCAATCTCGGGCAAGGCACGATCATGGCGACCGGCCTCGTCGGTATCATGACCTTGGCCGCGCGAGGAGTGGCCGCAGCCGAGATGACCGTCGGCGACTTCGTGCTGGTCAACGCCTATCTGATCCAGCTCTACACGCCGCTCAACTTCCTCGGCATGGTCTATCGCAACATCAAGCAGTCGCTGACCGATCTTGAGCAGATGACGGCACTGCTGGCGGTCAAGCCCGAGATCGAGGATCGCCCGGGAGCGCCGGCATTGATGGTCCGCCGCGGCGCCATCACCTTTCGCCGGGTCGATTTCCGTTACGACGTCAGGCGCCCGATCCTGTCCGATGTTGACTTCCGGGTGTCCCGCGGCGCCCAGGTCGCGATCGTCGGTCCGAGCGGCGCTGGCAAATCGACGCTCGCGCGGCTCCTCTTCCGCTTTTACGATGTCGATGCCGGTTCGATCGAGATCGACGGCCAAGACATTCGCGAGGTGACCCAGGAGAGCCTGCGGCGGGCGATCGGCGTGGTGCCGCAGGATACAGTGTTGTTCAACGACACGATCTATTACAACATAGCCTATGGCCGTCCCGGGGCGACGCGCGCCGACGTCGAAGAGGCCGCTCGCCACGCTCACATCCACGATTTCATCACCGCGCTGCCAGACGGTTACCGCACAACGGTCGGAGAGCGCGGTCTCAAGCTCTCCGGCGGCGAGAAGCAGCGCGTGGCGATCGCTCGGGTGGTCCTGAAGGCGCCGAAGATCCTGGTATTCGACGAGGCAACCTCGGCGCTCGACACCAAGACCGAGCGCGAGATCCAGGCGAGCCTCGCCGAGATCTCTGCCGACCGCACGACCCTGATCATCGCGCATCGGCTGTCGACGATCGTCGAGGCCGACCAGATCCTGGTGCTCGACAATGGCCGCATCGTCGAGCGCGGCGATCACCGCGAGCTGCTGGCGCACGGCCGCGTCTACGCCGCGATGTGGGCCCGCCAGCAGGAGGCCGCACAGCGCGAAGCCGCTCTCGCCGCGGATTGACGAGCGTGTGACCACCGAAGAGCTGATCGCGGCTTTGCGGCGGGGCGATCGGCGCGCGCTCGCCCGCGCCATTACCCTCATCGAATCAACCCGCCCCGACCACCGCGAGGAGGCCGAACGGCTCGTCGAGTTGCTGCTCCCGCACACCGGCGGCGCGGTTCGCATCGGCATTTCCGGCCCACCCGGCGCCGGCAAATCGACCTTCATCGAGCGCTTCGGCCTCGACGGCATTGCGCTCGGTCGGCGGATTGCGGTGCTTGCCGTCGACCCGGCGTCGAAGCGCAGCGGCGGGGCCATTCTCGGCGACAAGACCCGTATGACCGAGCTGGCGCGCTCGCCCGCGGCCTTTATCCGGCCCTCCTCCGCCGGCGACAGAAGAGGCGGCGTAGCGCGCCATACCCGCGAGGCGATCCTGCTGTGCGAGGCTGCCGGGTTCGACGCGGTGCTGGTCGAGACGGTTGGCGTCGGCCAGGCCGAGACGGCGGTCGCCGAGCTCGTCGACATCTTCGTGCTGATCCTGCCACCGGCGGCCGGCGACGAGCTGCAAGGGATCAAGCGCGGTGTGGTCGAGCTCGCCGATCTCGTTCTCGTCAACAAGGCGGATGGCGAGCTCGCTGCCGCCGCGCACCGCTCGGCCGCCGATTATGCGAGTGCCATGCGGCTTTTGCGGCCGCCACTGACCGAATGGCAGGTTCCGGTCCGCACGGTCTCCGCGCTCGAAGGGATCGGCATCGGCGAAGTCTGGGATGACGTTGCGCGCTTTCGCACGGCACTCGAACAATCGGGCGCATGGTCGCGGCGCCGCGCCGAGCAGGCGCGCGTGGCGCTCTGGTCCGAGATCGGTGACAGCCTGCTCGACCATTTCCGTGCCGCGCCCACAGTCGCCCGGCGCCTCGCCGCCGTCGAGCGAGAGGTCATGGCCGGCGCGCGCACCCCGAATGCCGCGGCCCGCGCATTGCTGGCCGCGTTTCTCGGCGAGGGTTGAGGATCGTCCCGCTTCCGCCGGAGCTGGAGCCAGCGCTCATTTCTCACCCCTTCCGCTTCCCTGCCGCTCAGGGAAACTCAGGGTAAAATTTTTTTTCGGGGCTCGCCCTGAACCGGAAAGTGTTTTATAATCAATACCTTGTACACCAATCCCCCAGTCGAATCGACGGCGCGGCAGGGAAGCGGCAGGGAACCCGAAAACCCTCGGATCGCCGTCTGGCATCGGCCGTTCAGTGCTATCATATTAATTGATAAATTTACTTTTTCGCATGGTTGCGATATGGTGCGGAACTTCACTTTGGCAAGCGGGCGGGAGCTGTCGTCCGCGCCGCGCGGAGTGAAAAGAATGGCACGAGGCACGCCGCCGGTGCATAGCGGTACAAGAAGGTTCAATCCGGCTACGCGAGGCTGGCCCCCACCCCTCCCTCCCCCGCACGCCCGCAAGCGGGGGAGGGTTAGGGAGGGGCGTGTTACCCCGCCATCATGTTGCGGACGTACGCCCCGCCTGCCTCGATCGCCCGGAGACCAGCCTTGAGCTCCGGATGAAAGAGGTGCCAGACATGGACCATCTCCGGCCAGACCTGCAGATCGACGCGCACATCCGCGGCGCCGGCGACCTTGGCCAGCCGGATTGCGTCGTCGAGCAAGGTTTCCGCCGCACCGACCTGGATCAGCAATGGTGCCAGACCGCGAAGGTCGGCATAAATCGGCGCGGCTAATGGCGAGCGCGGGTCGACGCCGCCGAGGTAGAGCCCAGCCATTTCGAGCAGACCCGCCCGCTGCACCGTCGGATCGGCCTCGGCCTTGGTCGACATCGATTCACCGATTCCTTCCATGTCGACCCAAGGCGAGATGCACCAGCCGCAGGCCGGTTGCGAGAGCCCCTGGTCGCGGATCGCCAGCATCGCCGCGACGACGAGACCGCCGCCGGCGCTGTCGCCGGCGATCGCGATGCGGCCGGGTTGGATGCCGCGCGACAACAGATAGCGGTAGCCCGAAACAGCGTCTTCGACCGCCGCCGGGAACGGGTGCTCGGGTGCCAAGCGGTAATCGAGCGCCAAGGCCCAGGCTTTCGCGGCCCGGCCGGCTTCGCTGACCAAATGCCGGTGGCTGTCGAGCGAGCCGATCACATAGCCCCCACCATGTACATAGAGCAGTGCTGCGTCGCGATTGTCCTGCGGGGTCGAGGTCCATTCCGCTCGGACCCCGTTTGCGCTGACCGGCTCGACGGTCACGTCGCGGGCGATACCATATTGCAGAAACCCTGCGTCCATATCCCTGCGGCGCTGCCGGTAGTCGTCCGAACGCACCCGGCTGACCAGCTTCTCACGCAGTGCGCCGATTTCCGTATCGCTCATGTCCCTCTCCTGTGCCACGCTTGGTAGTGCTAATTCGCGACCCTATCATGGTCTTGGCTGCTAAAGTACCGCCTGCCGAAGCGGACAGACGGCAAGGAAACGAGATGGCGACGCAACTGGATCTGCCGGAACGGACCGAGGCGGACTTCGTCGTGGTCGGCGCAGGCTCCGCCGGCTGCGCGGTAGCCGCACGGCTGAGCGAAGACCCGGCGACCCGGGTCGTGCTGCTCGAAGCGGGGGGCGAGGATAAGAACCGCTGGATTCACATCCCGCTGGGTTTCGGCAAGACTTTCGCCGACCCGAGCGTCAACTGGTGCTACGAGACCGAGCCCGACCCGGGTGCGGCCGACCGCCGCGTCTTCTGGCCGCGCGGCAAGGTGCTGGGCGGCTCGTCCTCGATCAACGGCATGGTCTACATCCGTGGCCAAGCCGAGGATTTCGACCACTGGCGCCAGCTCGGCAATACGGGCTGGTCGTTCGAGGATGTGCTCCCCTATTTCAAGCGCTCCGAGAATCAGGTTCGTGGTGCCGACGGCTTTCACGGCCTGGGGGGCCCGCTTTGCGTGTCGGACGTCGCGCAGCACCCGATCTGCGAAGCCTTTATCGTAGCGACGACCGAACTCGGCTTTCCGCGCAACGATGATTTCAACGGCGCAAGCCAGGACGGGGCCGGCTATCACCAGACGACGACGCGCAACGGCAGGCGCTGCTCGACCGCGGTCGGCTATCTGCGCCCGGCGATGCACCGCCCCAATCTCCGCGTCGTCACCGAGGCATTGACCGAAAAGATCCTATTCGAAGGCCGCCGCGCTATCGGCGCGGCATTCCGCCGGGACGGCCGGCTCTGCACCGCTCTGGCAGCGCGCGAAGTCATCCTGTGCGGCGGCGCGGTCAACTCGCCGCAATTGCTGATGCTGTCTGGCATCGGCCCGCAGGAGAATCTCGCGGAATTCGGCATCCCCGTCGTGCATCACCTGCCGGGGGTCGGGCAGAGCCTGCAGGACCACTATTCGGCGCCGATCAAGCTCCGCTGCAAATTGCCGATCACGGTCAACGACGTGATGCTGAGCAATACGCGCAAGCTGAAGGCCGGCCTCGAATATTACATGTTCCACCGGGGCCCCTTGGCGATGATCAGCTCACCCGCGGCCTTGTTTGCGCGCACGCGCCCCGAACTCGCCTCGCCCGACATCAAAATTTCGATCTCGCCATTCAGCGCCGAGCGGCCGCAGGACGGCCTGCACCGGTTTTCCGGCTTCACGTCGATCGCCTATCAGCTCCGCCCAGAAAGCCGCGGCGAGATCAAATTGAAGAGCCCCGACCCGTTCGACGCGCCCGCGGTTCATCCGAAGTATCTGTCGGCAGAGACCGACCAGCAAACGATCGTCGCCGGGCTCAGGCTGATCCGGCGGATACTAGCCAATCCGCACATGCGGGCCTTCATCGAGTCGGAATTCCAGCCCGGCCCGGCGATGGAAAGCGATGAGCAATTGCTGAATTACGCCCGGCGCCGCGGCGGGACGGTCTATCATCCGACCAGCACCTGCAAGATGGGCAGCGATCCGATGGCGGTGGTCGATGCGGAGCTTCGAGTGCACGGGATCGAGGGACTGCGCGTCGCCGACGCCTCGATCATGCCGACCGTGGTGTCCGGCAACACCAACGCCGCGACGATCATGATCGGCGAGAAGCTCGCCGACATGGTGCGTCAGCCGCTGCGGCTCGCCGCTTAGCCGTTGGCCGATCCGACCCGCACGGCGAGCTGCTGGCCGCCGCCGTCCGCGGCGGCAAATGCGCGTCCAGTGGTCGAAATCTGACGCTTGGCACCCAGTTCGGAGGGCGACTCTCGATCCTTCCCGGCCATTTGGGGTCGCCCTTGAATGGCTCTTCGTGCCCCATACCCGTCGTTCGTAATCCCCGTCGGGATCGGCTCAGTTGGGTGGGAATCGGTCATTCGGTTCGGCATCGGATCCGCGCCGAAGCGGTGCTCGCGTCAGGCTGACTTCCATCATATCCTCAGCCGCAGATCTCCCTGTGAGACTGGCCTTGCGAGATGAGCGAAGGGCGGGTCGAGCGGCGCCTCGCGGCGATCCTGGCGGTCGATGTCGCCGGCTATTCGCGGCTGATGGGCGCGGACGAAGAGGGCACGCTCGCGGCACTGCGTGCGGTTCGCCGCGAACTCAGCGATCCCAAAATCGCCGAACATCGGGGTCGCATCGTCAAGACGACCGGCGACGGCCTCCTTGCTGAGTTCGCCAGCGTCGTCGACGCGGTACGCTGTGCGGTCGAGGTGCAGCGCGAGATGATCGCCCGCAACGCCGCGACCCCGGCCGAGCGCCGCATCGAATTTCGCATGGGCATCAATGTCGGCGACATCATCATCGAGGATGGCGACATCTTCGGCGACGGCGTCAACATTGCCGCCCGGCTCGAAGCGCTGGCCGAGCCGAGCGGGATCTGCCTCAGTGCCGCGGCGCACGAACAGGTGCGCGACCGCCTCGACCTCGCCTTCGACGATCTCGGCGAGCAGCAGGTCAAGAACATCACAAGGCCCGTGCGGGTGTACCGCATCCCGATCACCCTCACCCTTCCCCCGCCTTCGGCGCGGGCCCCTTCCCTCTCCCGCAATGCGGGAGAGGGGGAACCGCGGCGCGCCAGCGACGCGGTGGGTGAGGGCAAGCCGGTGCTCGCCCTGCCCGACAAGCCGTCGTTGGCGGTCCTACCCTTTCAGAACCTGACCGGTGATCCTGAGCAGGAGTATTTCGTCGACGGCATGGTCGAGGAGATCACGACGGCGATCGCGCGGCTGCCGTGGCTCTTCGTCATCGCCCGCAACTCCGCCTTCACGTACAAGGGCAAGCCGGTCGACGTAAAGCGGGTGGCGCAAGAATTGGGCGTGCGCTACGTGCTCGAAGGCAGCGTGCGCAAAGCAGGCAATCGGGTGCGCATCACCGGGCAATTGATCGACACGGCAACCGGCGCTCACATCTGGGCCGACCGCTTCGACGGTGCCTTCGACGACATTTTTGAGTTGCAGGATCAGGTCGCGTCCAATGTCGCGGGCGCCATCGAGCCAAAATTGCGCCAATCCGAGATCGAACGCGCCAGCCGCAAGCCGATCGCGAACCTGACCGCTTACGACTTCTATCTGCGCGCATTGGCGCAGTCATATCGCTTTACCGAAGATGGCTATGCCGAGGCGGTCGTCCTTGCCCAGCAGGCGCTGGCGATCGATCCCTCCTACGCGCCGGCAGCGGCCTTGGTCGGCTTCTGCCGAGGGCTGCAGTGGATTCAGGGGTGGGGAGCGCTGTCCGCTGACGACGTGGCCGAAGCCGTCCGCCTGGCCCGACAGGCGCTGGAAGCCGAGCGCGATGACGCCGAAACGGTTTTGCAGGCCGCCTACACGCTGTTTTTGCTGGCCGGCGAGGCGGCGATGGCGGCGGCGGCTCTCGACCGCGCTCTAGCGCTCAACCCGAACGCGGCTCCCGCCTGGCTGGCCAGAGCGCATATCCACACGGCGCGCAACCAACCCGAGGCGGCGATCGAAGCCATCGAACGGGCGCGCCGTTTGAGCCCGTTCGATCCGTATGCCTCTTTCTACGCCGCTAATATCGCTTTCGCTCATCTCGTCGCGCGACGCTTCGAACTAGCGATCGAATGGGCCGACCGCACCTTGCACGACCAGCCGCGCACGGTCGCAGTGATGCGGATGAAAGTCGTCGCGTTGGCGCATCTCGGCCATCTCGACGAGGCACGCGCCGGACTTAGTCGACTGCTTGCCGTCGACCGCAATTGGACCACCATCGCCGGCTTCCGCGCGTATGCTCACTTTATGGCACCAGAAGTTCTCGAACTCTTCGTCACCGGCCTGCGCCTAGCCGGCCTGCCGGAATGAGCGGAGATCGGGTCGAGCGCCGGCTCGCGGCGATATTGGCGGCCGATGTCGCGGGCTTCTCACGACTGATCGGGGCGGACGAGGGCGGCACTCTTCAAGCGCTGAAGGCGATCCGCACCGAACTGATCGACCCGAAGATCGCTGAGCACCGCGGGCGGCTCGTCAAGACAACGGGCGACGGGCTGCTGGTCGAGTTCGGCAGCGGGGTGGATGCGGTGCGCTGTGCGACCGAAGTTCAGCACGCAATGGCCGAACGCAACTCCGGTGTGCTGCCCGACGAACGCATCGAGTTCCGCATCGGTATCAACATGGGCGACATCGTGGTCGAGGACGGTGACATCTTCGGCGACGGCGTCAATGTCGCTGCGCGGCTTGAAGCCTTGGCAGAACCGGGAGGCGTCTGGGTTTCGGCGCGCGTACAGGAAGATGCCGCCGGCAGGCTCAATCTCGCCTTCGAGGACATGGGCGAACAAGCACTGAAGAACATCGCCCGGCCAATACGCGCGTACCGCGTAGCAACGGAGCCGCGCGCCGAGGCCGCAAAGGAACCGACGCCGTTGCCGCTCCCCGACAAGCCGTCGATCGCGGTGCTGCCCTTCGCCAATATGAGTGGCGATCCCGAGCAGGAGTATTTCGCCGATGGGATGGTCGAGGAAATCATCACAGCGCTGTCGAGAGTGCGCTGGTTCTTCGTCATCGCGCGAAACAGCACCTTCACCTACAAGGGCCGCGCCGTCGATGTGAAGCAGGTCGGTCGCGAGCTGGGGGTGCGGTATGTTCTCGAAGGCAGCGTTCGCAAGGCTGGCAACCGCGTCCGCATCACCGCGCAGCTGGTCGAAGCCGCTACCGGTAACCACGTCTGGGCGGAGCGCTATGACCGCGAACTCGCCGACATCTTCGTGACGCAGGATGAGATAACCGAGCGGGTAGTGGCGGCGATAGAGCCGCAGCTCTACGCGGCCGAGCACTTCCGCAGCCAGCGCAAGCCGCCCGAGAGCCTCGACGCATGGGAGTGTGTGATCCGTGCGCTGTCACTGATTTCGCAAGACACGCGCGCTAGAAACACGGAAGCCGAAGCCCTGTGCCGGCATGCCATTGAAATATCGCCGGGTTACGGCCAAGCCCACAGCTTGTTTGCGTGGGTGATTACGCGGGGGACGCTGTGGTCGGGTGACGTTACGACTGTTGCGGTGGAGGCCAACACGGCGGTGCGAACGGCGTTCGAACTCGACGAACGCGATCCCTGGGCACATCTGGTTCACGGCATGGTGCTCTGGCGGATGCGTCGGCACGGCGACGCGGTCCGCGCCTACCGTCGGGCGCTGGAGTTGAACCCGAACTTTGCGCTGGCTCATGCTCTTGTCGGTTTGCCGCTCGCTGCCGAGGGGTTGCACGAGGAAGCGGTTAGTAGCGCAGAGAACGCGTTGAGGTTGAGCCCGAATGACCGACTTGTCGATCGGTACGCCTCAGGTGTTATGGTCGTCGCCCCCTTCGCCGCTGGCGAGTATGACGACTGCGTCGCCAAGGCCCGCGAGACGGTCGAGAAATACCCGGAGGCCCTAGGGGTCCACATGCATCTTGTTGCCGCAGCAGCGATGCAGGGGCCTCACGACGCGGCGGCAGCAGCGCTGGCCGAGCTGCTCCGCGTGCGACCCGATTTCTCGCTTGCTTGGGTGAACGACAACGGTCCGCACACCGGTGAAATGCGCGAGCGCCTTCTCGAAGGCCTGCGCAAAGCCGGAGTGCCGGAAGAATGAGCCAGACCCGCCGTCTTGCCGCGATCCTCGCCGCCGATGTTGCGGGGTACTCGCGGCTCATAGGTGCCGACGAGGAAGGCACCGGCCGGATTAGGGCACTGCGCGCGGAACTCATCGACCCGAAGATCGCCGCGCACAACGGCCGGCTCGTCAAGACGACGGGAGATGGGTTGCTCGTGGAGTTCGCCAGTGTGGTCGATGCGCTGCGCTGTGCGACCGAGGTACAGGCTGGCATGGCCGAACGCAATGCGACCACGCCCGCAGACAAGCGTATCGAGTTCCGGATCGGCCTCCATCAGGGAGACATCGTCGTCGAGGACGGCGATATTTTCGGGGACGGCGTCAACGTCGCTGCTCGGCTCGAAGGTTTGGCCGAGCCAGGTCGCATCTGCGTGTCGGCGCGCGTGCAAGAGGACGCGGTCGGCAAGCTCGATCTCACCTTTGATGACATGGGTGACCAGGCGCTGAGGAACATTTCGCGGCCGGTCAGGGCCTACAGAGTGGTGATGGAGCGACGCGCTGACGCTGCGAAGGAACCGGCGCCATTACCGCTACCCGACAAGCCCTCGATTGCGGCGCTGCCGTTTCAGAACATGTCGGGCGACCCGGAACAGGACTATTTCGCCGACGGGATGGTCGAGGAGATCATCACGGCACTTTCTCGCATCCGTTGGCTCTTCGTGATCGCCCGCAATTCGACGTTCACGTACAAAGGCCAAGCAGTCGACGTGAAGCAGGTCGGCCGCGAGCTGGGGGTGCGCTATGTGCTCGAAGGCTCAGTCCGCAAGGGCGGCAGCCGGGTACGTATCACGGCGCAGTTGATCGATGCGGCGACCGGCGCGTACCTGTGGGCCGACCGGTTCGACGGCTCACTGGAAGACGTGTTCGACCTGCAAGACCAGATCGCAACCAGCGTCGCCGGTGTCATCGAGCCGACCGTGCGCGCAGCCGAAATGCAGCGCGCCGGCCGCAAGCCGACCGCGAGCCTCGATGCCTATGACCTCTACCTTCGAGCGCGTGCGGAAGTTTCGAAGGACACTGCAGCGGGAGCGTCCGAGGCTATCGCATTGGCGAATTACGCGATTGCTATCGATCCTTCTTACGCGCCGGCGGCCGCGATGGTCGGTTTCTGCCGCCAGCAGCAGCGACTGCGGGGCTGGGGTCCGATTTCCGATGCCGATGTCGCCGAGGCCGTCGGCTTGGCGAGAACGGCAATCGACACGGGCAAGGACGATCCGTACGCGTTGTGGATGGGTGGCTGGGTGCTCGCGACAATGGCTTTCGAGCACGTCGCCGGCCTGAACGCGATCGAGCGATCGCTCGCCCTTAGCCCGAACTCCTCTGTCGCATGGATGTTTTGCGGCTTTCTCCACGGCTTTGCGAACCGGCCGGGGCCGGCGATCGACGCGTTGGAGCGGTCGATTCGATTGAGCCCACTCGATCCTGTCCGCTGGGGGGCCGATGGCGGCCTCGGGTTTGCCTATCTGCTGGCCGGCCGCTACGAAGAGGCGATCGAATGGGCCGACCGGGCTTTGCACGCAAACCCGAAGGCGACGTTCATCTACGGATGCAAGGCCGCCGCCTGCGGCTATCTCGACCGGGGCGATGAGGCGCGCGAGTGCATCCGGCGCCTGTCCGAATTTGTCCCGGGGTTCACGACCATCACCCGCTTCAAAAGAGCATGGGAGAAATTCTGCTCGCCCACCGCCCTCGACATCTACATAGACGGCCTGCGCAAAGCCGGCCTGCCCGAAGAATGACCGCGACCCGCCGCCTCGCCGCGATCCTCGCCGCCGATGTCGTCGGCTACAGCCGGCTGATGGGGGAGGACGAGGCCGGCACGGCGCAGGCATTGCGCGAGCATCGCACCGCCGCCGACCCGCTGATCGCCGAGCATGGCGGGCGGGTGGTCAAGACCAGTGGCGACGGCGTGTTGACCGAGTTCGGCTCGGTGGTCGGCGCCGTTCAATGCGCCGTCGCTCTGCAGAAGCTGATGGCGCAGCGCAATGCCGGGCTTCCCGGCGAGCGCCGCATGGATTGGCGCATTGGCGTGCATCTCGGCGACGTCCTGGTTGAGGGCGACGACATCATCGGCGATGGGGTCAACATCGCAGCGCGGCTCGAAGGTATCGCCGAGTCCGGCGGCATCTGCATTTCGGAAGACGCCTTCCGACAGGTCCGAGGAAAGCTCGATGCCGAGTTCACAGATATCGGCGAACAGAGCCTCAAAAATATCGCCCGGCCGCTGCGCGTCTATCGCTACAGCGCTCTCCCCCCAGCTGCAGTCGAATTGCCGGCCAACGCTTTGCCGCTCCCCGACAAGCCGTCGCTCGCGGTTTTGCCCTTTCACAACCTGACCGGCGATGCCGAGCAGGAGTATTTCGTCGACGGCATGGTCGAGGAGATCACGACGGCAATCGCACGGCTGCCGTGGCTCTTTGTCATCGCCCGCAACTCCGCCTTCACCTACAAGGGCAAACCGGTCGACGTGAAGCAGGTGGCGCGCGAATTGGGCGTGCGCTACGTGCTCGAAGGGAGCGTGCGCAAGGCCGGCAACCGGGTGCGCATCACCGGGCAATTGATCGACACGGCGACTGGCGCGCATATCTGGGCCGACCGCTTCGACGGCGCGCTCGACGACATTTTTGAGTTGCAAGATCAGGTCGCGTCCAATGTCGCCGGTGCGATCGAACCAAAGCTGCGCCAATCCGAGATCGAACGCGCCAGCCGCAAGCCGTCCGCAAACCTTACCGCTTACGACCTCTATCTGCGCGCATTGGCGCAATCCTACCGCTATACCGAAGAAGGCCTTGCCGAGGCGGTCGCCCTCGCCCGGCAAGCGCTGGCGATCGATCCGTCCTACACGCCGGCCGCGGCTTTGGTCGGCTGGTGTCGGTGGCTGCAGCGGTCTCAGGGGTGGGGAGCGCTGTCGGATGAGGACATCGGCGAAGCCTGCCGCCTCGCCCGCCAGGCGCTCGAAGCCGCGCGCGATGACGCCGAAACGATTTGGCAGGCTGCCTGGACGCTGTTTCGGCTGGCCGGCGAGGCGGCGATGGCGGCGGCGGCTCTCGATCGCGCCCTGGCGCTCAACCCGAACGCGGCTCACGCCTGGCGGGCCAGAGGCCATATCCACGCGTCGCGCAACCAGCCCGAGAAGGCGATCGCAGCCATTGAACGGGCGCGCCGTTTGAGCCCGTTCGATCCGTATACCTTTCTCTGCGTCTATATTATCGCTTTCGCTCATTTCGCCGCGCGACGCTTCGAACAGGCGATCGAATGGGCCGACCGCGCGTTGCATGACCAGCCGCGCCTGGCCGCAGCGATGCGGGTCAAAGTCGCTGCGCTAGCGTATCTCGGCCGGCTTGACGAGGCACGCGCCGAACTCAGTCGACTGCTTGCCCTCGACCCCAAACTGACCATCGCCAGCTTTCGCGCGTTCGCTCACTTTCACGCACCGGAAGTTCTCGAACTCTGGGTCACCGGCCTGCGCCTGGCCGGCCTACCGGAATGAGCGAAGAGCGGGTCGAGCGGCGATTGGCGGCGATATTGGCCGCCGATGTCGCCGGCTATTCGCGGCTGATGGGCGCGGACGAAGAAGGCACGCTCGCGGCGCTGCGCGCGGTGCGGCGCGAGCTCGGTGACCCGAAGATCGCCGAGCATCGGGGCCGCATCGTCAAGACCACCGGCGACGGGCTGTTGGTCGAGTTTCCGAGCGTCGTCGACGCGGTGCGCTGCGCGGTCGAGGTGCAGCGAGAGATGATTGCCCGCAACGCCGCCGAACCGGCACAGCGCCGCATCGAATTTCGCATGGGCATCAATGTCGGTGACATCATCATCGAGGATGGCGACATCTTCGGCGACGGCGTCAACATCGCCGCCCGGCTCGAAGCGCTGGCTGAGCCGGGCGGGATCTGCCTCAGCGCCGCGGCGCACGAGCAGGTGCGCGACCGCCTCGACATAGCCTTTGACGATCTCGGCGAGCAGCAGGTCAAGAACATCGCAAGACCCGTGCGCACCTATCGTGTCGCTCTCGGCGCTTCGTCCCGCGCGGCGCTGCCAGCCACAGCTCCGCTGCCGCTGCCCGACAAGCCGTCGCTCGTGGTATTGCCGTTTCAGAATCTGACCGGCGATGCCGAGCAGGAGTATTTCGTCGACGGCATGGTCGAGGAGATCACGACGGCAATCGCGCGGCTGCCGTGGCTCTTCGTCATCGCCCGCAACTCCGCCTTCACCTACAAGGGCAAGCCGGTCGCCGTGAAGCAGGTGGCGCAGGATCTGGGCGTGCGCTACGTGCTCGAAGGCAGCGTGCGCAAAGCCGGCAACCGGGTGCGCATCACCGGGCAATTGATCGACACGGCAACCGGCGCGCACATTTGGGCCGACCGCTTCGACGGCGCGCTCGACGACATTTTCGAGTTGCAGGATCAGGTCGCGTCCAATGTCGCCGGCGCGATCGAACCAAAATTGCGCCAATCCGAGATCGAACGCGCCAGCCGCAAGCCGACCGCGAACCTCACCGCTTACGACCTCTATCTTCGCGCATTGGCGCAATCCTATCGCCTGACCGAGGAGGGCTTTGCCGAGGCGGTCGTCCTCGCCCGGCAGGCGCTGGCGATCGATCCGTCCTACGCGCCGGCCGCCGCTTTGGTCGGCTCGTGTCGGGTGCGGCAGCGGGTTCAGGGGTGGGGAGCCCTATCCGCCGCCGACGTCAGCGAAGCCTGCCGCTTGGCCCGACAGGCGCTCGAAGCGGAGCGCGATGACGCCGAAACGATTTGGCAGACTGCCTTTACGCTGTTTCACCTGGCCGGCGAGGCGGCGATGGCGGCGGCGGCTCTTGACCGCGCCCTGGCGCGCAACCCGAACGCGGCTCACGCCTGGCTGGCCAGAGGGAATATCCACGCGCTGCGCAACGAGCCCGAGGCGGCGATTGGAGCCTGCGAGCGGGCGCGCCGTTTGAGCCCGTTCGATCCGTTGGCCTTTGCCATCGCCCTTAATATCGCTGTCGCTCATCTCGCCGCGCGACGCTTTGAACAGGCAATCGACTGGGCCGATCGCACCTTGCACGAGCAGCCACGCCTGGTCGGGGCGATGCGGGTCAAAGTCGTCGCCAATGCGCACTGGGCCATCTCGACGAGGCGCGCGCCGAACTTGGTCGAATGCTTGCCGTCGACCCCAAGCAGACCATCGCCGGCTTTCGCGAGTTCGCTCGCTTTTTTGCACCGGAGGTTCGCGAAATCATCGTCACCGGGCTGCGCTTGGCCGGCCTGCCGGAGAAGTGAGCCGCCGTGCTCCCGCGATCCTGAAGGTCTGTCACGAAACAGGTCGGCTGGATGGCGCCTCTATGCCCTGGTCTCCTCGCGGTAGAGGCTCAAGGCCTTCATCACCGGCGCATCGCTGAAGCTGAACAGGAAGGCCGGGCGGTCGCCGCTGTTGACGTGCTCGTGGAAGGTCCAGGTCGGCACCGTGAACACGTCCTTCTCTTCCCAGTCCAACCGCTCACCGCCGACTGTCGAGTAGCCGGTGCCCTCGACGACGTGAAAGTTCGTGCAGCAGACGCGGCGGCACGCCTGCGTCCTCTCACCGGGACGCAGCAACTGCATGAAGCAAGCGATGGTCGTCATCACCGGTCCGCCGGTAACCCGGTTGGTGTATTCGAGGACGACCCCGTCGGCAGGGTCGCCGGTATCGGCAGCCGCCAGCCGTTGCAGGGCGCCCCGCATCTCCGACATCGGGTAGTGCCACGGCGACGCGTTGGAGGCCGCACCGAACACCTGCCGCTCGTCGGGGTACTCCTCGTAGAACCCGGCCTCCAGCATCCGCACCAGCGGGGTGTCAAGGCCATCCAGCCAGATCATCGGCGCGTCGGTGTCATTGGCATGGTCGTGCCATGACCAGTTGGGGGTGAGGACGAGATCGCCCGGGAACATCGGGACGCGCTCGCCGTTGACGACCGTGTAGCCGCCTCGACCCTCGATGATGAAGCGAAGAGCCGCCCCGGAATGGCGATGGGCGCGGGCGATCTCGCCCGGCATCACGATCTGAATGTTGGCGACCAAGGTGTTGCTGGCCGACATCCCGGGCAGCTCGGGGTTGGTCAGGCGCAGCACCCGGCGTTCGGCCTGCTGGGTACCGACCAGCTCGGCCGCCCGCATCGCCTGCGGGCGCAGATCGCGCCAATGCCACAAGTAAGGCACGGCTTGGCTGCGAGGCTCGACACTGATGCCGCCGCCGATCCAGGCCGGTATGATGTGTTGCGCTCGCAGCTGCGTGTAGTAATCCTGCAGCTCTTCTTCCGAAGATTTGATGTCCGAAAGCTCCAACATTGGACCCTCCCCACGTCAGGCTGGTTCTTTCACCGGCTCTTTCAAATGGGTCGCCCGCATTAGGCGCAGCGATTCGGGATCGCTCATCATCGCGGTCTGGGCGCCCTTCAGAAAGTCCTCGTATTCTCGTGCCATCGCCGGCGAGGCCACTTCGATCATCAGCCGGTTTTCCAGCCAGAACTCGATGACGTGGAAGAACGGCTTGTGGCCCTTCATGCCGCGGCCGAAGGTCTTGGCGCGCCAGCCCTCGCGGGTGCCGATCCGCTCGACTTCTTCCGGCTCCAGCGGCACCGACAGCAGCACGTGGAAGGGCCAGTTTTGCGGCGGCGACCGGTTTTCGCCAAAGACGACCTGATCGTCGCGGTCCGGGATGTCGAGCGTCGCGCGCTCCGGGTAGACCTCGATCATCGTGCCGTGCGCATCGCCGCTTGCCGCCATGAAGGCGCCTTCGAGCGGGCCGAACGGAAAGCACTTTCCGCCCATCAGTTCGGCCAGGACTTCGGCTACGTGCTGCGGCTCACACGCCG
>Ga0306926_10001210_pt1 | contig 25472 bp, 32 predicted proteins | sample flu12Cox44000178_FD_203759 | JGI IMG/M metagenome (GOLD analysis project Ga0306926, IMG submission 203759) | Lab enrichment of tropical soil microbial communities from Luquillo Experimental Forest, Puerto Rico - flux8day.12C.oxic.44.000.178 (v2)... | ecosystem: Environmental > Terrestrial >...
TGTGTACTGCTGCTTCGGCTTTCGTTGACGTTCTGGTATCAGCGGCTCAACAATTGCCCACAATTCGTCCGATACTTCCCATGATTGCAATCGTTTGACTGGCTTCTGCATGATCCCTTCAAATCACGCTTCTGGCCTGTTCTACCATTAAAATATTATTTACGGATAGGTTCTAAGGCCTAAATGGCCGCCGACATGTGGTCCCTAAGCCTGCCGTGCTTCATCCTTTGGCGGAAGGCGGAAGGTGGCGCTATCGATACGAGTTGGAAACGCAATAGGGTGCTCTGTTTTTCTCCGCCTTGAAAGCCGCGTCAATCATGGGTTTCGTTAACAGTAGACGGTCCGGCTAGAGTTACGCTGAGGCTCAATAATCAATTGATCCGCGGTCGGTTGGCTTCTCCCTCGACCTCAAAGCTCGAGCAGACCGACTTCATGCTGCGCTGGCCGTAGTGCTTCAGGCCAGCGATCATAGCCTCGATCCAGCCGGGGCAGGGAACGCGGTCAACCGGACGGCATTCGGGGAAGACGGTCGGGTACTGCATTTCGAGGCGAGTGACGACCCTTTGGTTCAACTGCTTGGCGTCGAGCGGATGGAGGCCGTAAGTTGCGCGCCACTCAGCGCAGTAGGCACGCACGGCGCGGTCCTGTTGCTGAACAGCAAAGACGGGCGGCAGTGCACCGTTCCCGATCACGCTCGCCGTCAAGGCGAGGGTGAGAGTCATTATAGGGATGAGACGCCTCCGCGACCGGAGCACACCACAAAATTACATGAATCCCGCCTAATAGCCCAAACCCACTGCCTTCCTGTGCGAGCATGATTATCTATGATGCCATAGCCGATCTGGTGGTCACCATCCACGCCGCGTACGTCGGGTTCGTGGTGCTCGGCTTCACGGCGATTGTGCTCGGTAGTGCGATGGGCTGGAGATGGGTGCACAACCTATACTTTCGCGTGGCGCATCTCGCGGCGATCCTGCTGGTCTGCCTTGAAGCGCTGATAGGAGTGCCCTGCCCTCTGGACGACGCTGGAGAATCGGCTGCGCGTGCTCGGCAGGGGCAGGCCGTACGCGGGAGCGTTCGTCGGTCATCTGCTCGATCGGCTGGTCTTCTATAGCTTCCCGCAGTGGCTTTTCACGATGGTCTATCTGTCGTTCGGCGCGCTGGTGCCGTTGACATTCATACTTGCGCCACCGCGGCTTAGTGGCTGGAAAAAGTCGCCATCAAAGATGGCGCGAGCGGCCATCGGTTCCGCAGCGATGAACGCGACTGCGAGTGCGGGGCGCACTGAGCCGAAAGTGGGTATTGATGGACGGCCCTCCTTGTCACTTTCAAAATTAAGTGGGTTCTTGTCCCCATTTTGGTGATGTCGAGAAAGGCCTGCAGTCGTCGGCCTGCGCGATCGCGCGCTTATCGCGGTGATGGTCTACAGCTTCGCGCGCATCAACGCCGTGCTCGAGATGCAGGTGCGGGATTATTTTGTGCAGGGCCGGCGCGGATGGGTGCGCCTGCACGAAAAAGGCGGCAAGGAGCACGAGGTTCCCTGCCACCACAATCTCGAAAAGTACCTCGACGAATATATTGCCGCCGCCGGCATCGCCCACGACCCCGACGGGCCTCTATTCCGCACGGGGGCCGGCAAGACTGGCACGCTGACCGGCAACGCTATGTGGCAGCAGGACGCCTACCGCATGATTCAACGCCGCGTGGCCGACGCCGGGCATCAAGACGCGCATTGGCAACCACACCTTCCACGCGACTGGCATTACCCCTATCTGAAAAACAAGGACACGCTTGAGGCCGCGCAGCACATTGCCAATCACGAAAGCCCCTGCACGACGAAGCTTTATGACAGGAGAGCGGAGGGGATTTCACTCGATGAGGTCGAGAAGATTTCGATCTATAGAATTCGCGGTTAATTGCACCATAGTTTCGCAACTGATTTTTGCCGGGTTTGAGTGATTTATGGGTATGCCCCAGGCGCGGTGCAAAAACATTCGTTTGTGCAAGCTTCAGACCTGTCCAATTACTAGGCTCTCCAGCGCCGCCCCCATCATCGTTGCTCATCAATCTGTCGATGCCGGGGCGCTGACTAGTAGCTCCGCTCGATCCACCACCGACCCCGTTCCACGAGCCCAGCGCCTTGAAGGCACTCGTAACCACCTGCCATCCTGTCGTGTCCAAATCTGCTGGTGAATAGACAGGATGAGCCATCACCCAACATCACCCGAAGCCACAGTCTTTTCCCGTTCATTTCTACGGTCGCAATCGTGCCGTTCTCGAGTCTGTTGCGGCAGCCGACCGTGCCATTCTCGCAGCTATAGAAACCTGTCATCTTCGACCGAACTGCCGGAAACAATGTGAACGTTATGTTCACTGCTCCACGGCAGCCGATGCCGGTGCCGATACGACCCCAGCGGCAGAGCGAGCCGCCCTTCCAGACACCGATCAGATCGTTCAGGGATGAAGACTCGGATGACCTCTCGGACAATTCAGCGGACGAGCTCTCCGGATTAATGGCCGCAGTGCAGCCCCCACTGGCTGCGATTAGTATCAACACGAGAGAGAGAATTTCGAGCCTGTCGACCATGTCACGGCTGACCTCGACTGGCAGACCAATCTTGAGGCCGGTGAACCCGGTCGGTCAAGGCCCAGTGATTTTGCAGGCTACTCTGGCTCGACAACTTGTTGATTTCGATACTCAGAAATGGTCCGGTGTGAAGTGAATGGCTAGGTTCAGCGTCATGCGCGAGCGGACCAATAAAGGGGTACCGGCGCGGTAAGGAGATGACGTCCGCCCGGCCTCGGATGGGTGGTGCCGACCTGGTCCGAGCGAAAATGAACGACCCTCCGCCGACTAAAAGTCGGACCAAAGCATCCTTGTGAAGTTTGGAAAGCTGCTTAGTTTTCCTCTCGCATTTTTTGGCGGCGCGCTAATTCTGCCTCGGTTGGCTTTTCCATGGCAAACGATCCCATTTTAACTTCTCCTGCGCGTTCATATGCGGCGATGATGACTCCGCTCGATGACATCTGAGATTTTCGCAATGCGAAAGCTCCTGGAGTGGTACCGTCGGCAAACAAGCGCTTCCCCACGCCAAGTGTGATAGGGAAAATTTTCAGCCAGTACTCATCAATCAAATCATACTTGAGAAGGGTTTGGATGAGGTTGCCACTGCCATGAATCTGCAATTCAGGCCCTTCTTGTTTCTTGAGCTTTTTAATTTCGTCGACGACGTCGCCTCGTATTAATATGGAATTGTTCCAGCCAAGCCCGAGTGATGTCCTCGAAACCACGTACTTCTTTGCATTGTTGATTGCCGCCGCAATAGGATCTTCGTCGGTTTTCTGATATGGCCAGTGCGCGGCGAAAATCTCATACGTTTTTCTACCAAGAAGTAAATCAAACGGTCTGCTCATTTGCTCGACCATAACTTTGCCGAGCAGCTCGTCGAAATACGGAACAGTCCACCCGCCGTATGTGAAGCCACCAGTAGGATCTTCCTCAGGTCCGCCGGGAGCCTGCATGACACCGTCAATTGTTATGAAAGATAGGACAATAAGTTTTCTCATATCATTATGGAAATTTCGGTTTTACCTTCTGCATTAAGTGTACTAGGCAGAGCTGTATTTTCCGATAAATTTCGCGAGTCTGGCGGCAACAAGAACTGCGCACGAAAACATCACGCCCGCCGCTCTTTCATCACAGCAGCCGCGAAGGCCAAAACCCGTTGGAAATCAACGAAATGTGTCACTGGCGTCCTTCCATTAGCTGATATTCTTACATCAATCTGTCTAGTAGCCTCGATAGGCCAAGAACGCGGGTCGCAAGTTCCGATGCGGTGGTTGTAGATCATGGTCTTCGTGGGAGCGCGCAATTGTTTCCGTCTGGCGAATACTCGCTCAGTCACTTCGCGGTTCGCTGCAACGCACGGAGGCACATGGGTTTTTCACAAGCCCGGGTCCTGAACCAGTATCCTCAGGGAGCGCATCGATGGAGCCTGCTTCTGATCACCGTCCTTGCGGTGATACTCGCTTCCTACGAATTCCAACTCGCGCCGGTGCTGGCGCTGCTGCTGCTTTATCTTCACATGAGCAAAATCGGATACGGCTACTTCGTCTCGTTCTGGGTGCTTATATCTGCGCTGTCCGCTTTCATTGGTGGCCCACTCGCCGATCGTTATGGGCGCGTGGTCATTATCGACGCGTGCCTCGCAGCAGTGACGGTTCTGGTATTCGCGAACCCATTCATTGTGGGAATAAAGTCGTTCATTATAGTCCGCACCATCATGGGAATCGTCGTGGGCCTAATGGCGGGTGCGGGAGCGGCACTAGTGCGCGACATGTCGCCACGCCTCAGCCGCGCACTTGCATTCGGGATTCTCACGATCGGACCCGTCAGATCGAAACTATCTGGCCAACTTCATCGCGGGAGTCACACTGCCGATCTATCACACTTGGCAATCGCAGATGTGGATCATGGGATTTCTCGGAATTGCGATGTACATCCCGATTATCTTGTTTCTGAAGGATCTTAGCCCCGAGCTTAGAATGCGAATCTACCAAAGCGAGATCGCGTCGATTGAAGCCGAAGGAGGAAGGCTTTCGACAACAGCCAAACTCTCATCTAGCGCGCGTGACGCATTTGCTTCGTTGCTGAAGCACTTCGAGCCGTGGCTCATGGTCCTGCCATTCACAGTCAGCCTCTCTCTGTACATTGCGATTCAGGCGTTTGGCCCGCTGGTGTTAATCGAGTCATTTCATTACACTCCCGCCGACGCTGCTGCGATGTGTGCGTATTTTTGGCTGGGGAATATGGGCGCACTAATCGTGACTGGTCTTATCTCTGATCGCTTGCAGATGAGAGAACCGATTGCGGTCCTCAGCGCGATGCTCACCGCGGGCCTCCTGATATGGTGGATTCCGACGTTTGGCGAAACGCTGCCGCGAACCACCATGGCTATCGTTGCAACTGTTCTTGGATGCTTCCTCGCGGTTGGATCAGTGCCTTGGGCCGCGCAGTACTCAGAGACGCTCGAGGACATCTCACCGGCGTTGCAGGCCACTGGTTGGGCTTTTTACGGTTTAGTGGCACGTGCCTGGGTCGCAATATCGACCCCCCCTGGTGCTCACCATCGCAGTCCATTACGGTTGGGCAGCTTGGATGAAATTCGCGCTCGCCGCGTTCATACTATTCGGTATTGCGATGTTGTTCACCCGTCCAGGCGGGGGTTTCCAACTCGCACAATATCGTCCACGCCTAAACCCCACCCCGGTCGCTAACTAAACCGAATGAAGCCGGAACCGCAGGCTGTTTCTTCGATTTTGAATTGTCAGGCACGGAGCCAGCGCGGCTCCGTGCTTATGATGCCGGCGTTTTGGAGACTGGCATACTCTGCGCGGCTGAGGCCAAGAATGTCGAGATAAACGGTGTCGTTGTGTTCGCCCAGCGAGGGCGCGGGGGTACTTGGTCGGAAAGGGCTGGCGGACATGCGCCAGGGTGTTGTCACGAAGCGATGCACCTTACCGACCTCGGGCGGTGCAAGGTCTTCCCACCAGCCGCGGGCCTCCAGTTGCGCATCAACCAGCAATTCCGATCCTTTGAGTACCGCGCCCGCGGGCACGCCCCGTCGCTGGAGGCGATGCATCAGGTCGTAATGATCGAAGCCCCGCGTCCAAACTGCCAGCTTGGCGTCGATTTGGTCGTGCCGCTGCCGCCGTCCGGCCCCTGTCCGCAGGCTTGGGTCCCGAGTCCAGTCTTGATTACCAATGACTTGGCAAAGCGCTTGCCACTGGGCATCGCTTTGCACCGCGATCGCGATCCACATATCCTCGCCGGCACACGGATAGACGCCTTGAGGCGCGGCGACTGCGTCGCGGTTGCCGACCGGTCCCTGCACGCGACCATTAAATGCATAGTCCATCATCGCGGCAGGTAAGAGCCCGACCGTCATCTCCCGTTGGGAGAAATCTACCAGGCAGCCTTTGCCAGTGCGCCGCGCCAGCCGCAGGCCCGCAATCAAGGCACCGACGCTGATGATGCCCGTAACCGGATCGGGATAAGTCTCATTGCTCATTAGCGGGTCACCACTACGATAGCCGGTGATCGAGACGAGTCCGCCAGTCTGCTCCAGGGTCGATCCCATGGAGCCGTAATTCCGCTCCGGTCCGGTGTTTCCCTGGCTGCTTAGCTTGAGATAGACCAGGCGTGGATTAACCGCGTGCAGGACCTCCCAGCCGAGGCCCTGACGGTCCATCACCGCAGCTCTGAAGTTCTCGACCAAAGCGTCACATATCGCGGCCAGCCGTTTCAAAACTTCCTTGCCTGCTGGCTGCGAGAAATCCAAAGTAATGCTGAGCTTGTCTCGATTACGCTGGTTGAAGAGGGCACCACGATTCCATGGACGCAGTCCTGGCACTCGCCCCGGATACTGTTTCAATTGCTCGACGCCGGTTGGCTCGACCGCGCCACGGGTTATATCGGGATGTTGGTTGGACTCGACCTTGATAACCTGAGCGCCGAGGGTGGACAGGAGGAAGCTCGCATAGGGACCGACGGCCACTTGCGTGAGATCCAGAATGTGGATTCCATCTAGCGCGCGACTGAGCATAGTTTTCCCTCGATTCAGTTCATGGTCGTCAAATCACGCCCTTTTCATGAAGGCGGTGAAGCTCCTGCTGGGAATAGCCCAGCACGCCAGCATATATGGCCTCGTTATGTTCGCCGAGCAGAGGCGCACGAATTTGCATCCAGGGCTGGTCGCCGACGCGAAACGGAAACCCAGGATAACTTGCCGGGCCTGCGACCGGATGGTCTATCATCTGAAAAAAATCGCGCTCCACCAGCTGCGGCGACCGATAGAGGTCCGCAGTGGTTGCCACGTAGCCTGCTATCGAGCGAAGTCCCTGTAGTAGATGATAGACTTCCTCCTTGCTCTGCATCCGAACCCAATCGCTCACCACCGCTTTCAGTTCCTCCCGATGGTCGCGCCGCGCGAAGGTAGTTGCAAAGCGGGGATCGTCGGCCAGCTCGGGGCGATCCATGATGTCGCACAGGCGCGGCCAGGTTTCGGCGGAAACGCCACTCTCGACTCCGACTGCAACCCAGCCGTCTTTGGCTTCGAGCAGCACGCTACTCCGCCGTCCGGGGTTGCTGTAGATCCAGCTCGCCTCGATGCTGCTGTGGATCTGACTCGTGGCTGTGGCCTCCTGGATCGAGATGTCGATGAACTGGCCGGACCCGGTGACGTCGCGTTGCCAAATGGCTGCCATGACCGCGCTGAAGGCAGAACCACCAGCATTGTAGAGTACGGCATCGCCGCCAATCTTTAGCGGCTCCCGTTCCGGCAATCCCATCGTATAGAGCAGGCCTCCGATAGCCGCGGCTACGATCTCGTTAATCAGATAATCGCGATACGGCCCATCTTGTCCGAAGGCCGTTATGGAGGTCATGACCAGAGTCGGATTGAGCGATGACAGTGTCGTATAATCGAGCCCCCACTTGGCCAGAATGCCGGGTGCGAAGCTTTCGACAATTACGTCGGCTCCGGCGACCATCCGCCGCAAGATCTGCTGACCCTCTCGCAGCGCGAGATCGAGCGTAACGCTCTGTTTGGCAGTATTGAGATAGAGAAATGGCAAGCTTCTTTCTCGGTGGTGAACGTCGCCGGCGAACGGCGGCATGTCGCGATCGCCCTCTCCGTTTGGTGGCTCCACCTTAATTACACGTGCACCGAGACCAGCCAGTAACTTGCCGCAATAGGCACCCGGAATGTCATGGCTCAGCTCCAAGACCGTGATATCGCCCAGGATGCGCTCAGTATCGGCCATCGCGATCGACCTCCTTCAAAGAACTGCCGTTCCTCAGCTCCACTAATAAGAATAAGAATTAGACCGTGGAGGTTGCGTCAACACCACGAGCGGCTGGATGGTGCCGCTGCGTGAAGAGGCATGCGATGGGAGGAGACAGTACCAGCATCTGCATTTGACATGATCTGGATATCGCCGAAATTGTTGGAAGAAGGCGCGACGAGTAGTGGCGAAGGTCGAGTTCCACTTCGGCGAGTCGTTTCCCCTGGTTGGCTTCATCGTGACCAACCTGACGGTTTCAAGCCAGGCGGTGGTGTGCTTCTATAACAAGCACGGCACGGCCGAGCAGTGGATCAAGGAAGGCAAGCAGGCGGCGGCGATGACGCGGCTTAGCTGCCATCGCTTCCGTGCCAATGAAGTGCGGCTGTGGCTGAGCGTGCTTGCTCATAATCTGGGGAACCTCTGGCGGCGGCTGGCACTGCCCAAGGCGATCGGCAACTGGTCGCTGACCAGCCTGCAGCAGCGCCTGGTGAAAACCGGCGGACGGTTGATAAAGCATGCGCGGTGCTACTGGCTCTTGCTCGCCGAGAGTCATCTCACACGGCGGCTGTTTGCCGGGATGCTGGATAAGTCGCGGCCCTATCGGTACCGGCAGGGTAAACGTTGTTGGTGCTGACCTTCAAATCGGGCGAGCAATAGGCAGGGAGATGGAGAGGTGTCCTCGAAAATCGGCTGCGGATGGGCAGCATCGGGGTTTGGGCACGGCTGCAACGATAGAATCGGCCGCTTCAGCAGTAGGCCGCGGCCCGCAACGAGATGAAGGCCCGCAACCCTTGCACTACACACCCCATTTGGTCTGGGGAGAACCTAACGCAGAAGGTAAAAAACGGAAATTCCGATTGAAATCTTGCATCGGCGGTTGCAGGAGAAAGGCTCCTGCGGAAAATGCAAGCCGTTGCGCATCAAGGTATCTGGGATACGTCTCAGTAGTTGGAGTCATGGCACCCCCCAGCGGAGCAATGCCGAGGTAGCTCGCGGGCTTCCGAGAGAAGCTGCGGGGCTTTAACCCATACGGAGTGTCACAGGAACCTCAAGGAGATGAAAGATGCCAAACTCTTTGTACGTTTGCCTGCAAGACGAAGACAAGATCGCACCCTTCACCTTAGATGCCAATAGCGGCCGACTTACGCCGCAAGCCGCGGTGCCGGTTCAAGGGGGACCAGCTTTCCTGGCGCTCAGCCCGGACCGACGTGTGCTCTATGTCGGGCATCGCCTCCGGCCAGCTATTTCGAGCCTCCGAGTCGACCAAAACACCGGCGGGCTTGCGCCACACGGCACGGTCTCAATGGAACACGCACCCACGTTTCTGGCCGCTGACCGAACGGGCAGATATTTACTGTCAGCTTATTATCAAGGCGGGTGTGTGATGGTTCATCCCCTCGCAGGGGATGGCGCGGTGGGCGCCCCATCCATCGACCGGATAGCCACGGCCACCGGCGCCCACGCCATACAGACTGATCCTTCCAACCGGTTCGCCTTCGTGCCGCACATCGCCCGTCTTATTGATAACGTATTGGAGCCTCCGAAGCCGGCCTATGATGGTCCCAATATGATTTTGCAATTTAGGTTCGACGCACAGACCGGTCGTCTGACCCCCAATTCCCCCTTCCGGCTTGACGCCGCCGAACACCTTGGCCCTCGCCACTATTGCTTTCATCCCAGCCAAAATCTGGTTTATTTTTCCAACGAGCAGGGCTCCAGCGTCACCAGCTATCGTCTGGACACCGCGACGGGTGCCCTCTCACCGGTGCAAACGATAATGACCCTGCCCAGCGGGTACACCGCGCGCAACACCTGCTCTCAGATTCACCTCACACCTTCGGGACGATTCCTGTATGTAGCCAACCGAGGCCATAACAGCATCGCAGGGTTTGCCGTGGACGCCGCCGGGCGGTTGACGCCTGCCGGATACGTCTCGACCGAACCGGTTCCCAGCAACTTTGTTTTGGATCCCACGGGACATTTCGCTTTCGCCGCCGGCTCCGAATCGGGCCGTTTGGCCTCATATCGCATCAACAGCGAGACCGGCGCGCTGACGCCGTTGGAGACGTACGCCGTGGGCCGACGCCCCATGGGGCTACTGTCAGCCGTCTAGGTGACTAGCAGGCGGTTGACGTATCACAGGCCTACTCTTATCTCCCCCCGAACCAGACGGGGGGAGAAGCTTGAGGAGCGGGCTGTCGTCCTGAGCCGGCGAGGAGCCGCAGCTCTGAGCTTGCCGAAGGAACGCGAGCCGTAGCGAAGTATCTCGCGCGGCATTCTTGTGCCGTGTGATTTAGCTGTGCATGCAAATCAAAAACATCACGGCCGCAAAGATGGCGGCCGCGCGGGGGTTGCCGTCCGGGCTGAACATGTGCATGAGGCTTTTCGGTGGAATGTGGGTGGCCTCGGCCAAGCCGGTGAAACCGACGGTCGCGTTGCGGAATTAACATGACGAAGGCAGCAGCAGCTTTGGACGGATGACAAACATCACGCGCGAAGGTTTCTTGACAAGGAGAGGGAAGCAAGAGTTAGAAGGATTAGCCAACGATGTTCAGGAGGAAAAACGAATGCCGCTTTATCTTGATGAAATTTATTACAACATCTCGAGCAAGGAAGAGTACAAGCAGGTCTGCGAGCGCATGACCAACAACATGAGCAAGGGATTCCCGCCGGGGGTAACGCTCAAGGCAGGACCGTGGTTCTCGAACGAGGAATCGAAGGTCATTCTGATCCTCGATATCCAGGACCATTCGATGACCTTCACGCCGTTCAGCAACGGGTTGAGCAGCGGAGTGGTTGCAAGACGGCGCCTCACGCCGATCGTCGACTGGGCCACGGTCGAGAAAACCGCCAAGGCTTTGTAATTAGTGGCCTCGCGGCAGTCTCAAATGGTGCAGGGCGAAGGAGGGGGAGGATATATGGTGCCTTATTGCGCTGCTGTCGGTGGTCCTGTCCCGGTCTATCGGGGGCACAGCTCGTGGTCCTAGGACAGATGAGCATTCATGGCGTCCTCTCCCGAGCGGATGGTTTGGGCGCCAAGCTTCGTGTCGCTAGGATCGGATGAAATTACCTGCAACCGTCCGGCTCGACCCAAAGGACCGGCCGATCTTGTTAGCCGCGATTCATGGCAGAGCCTATTATCTGCTGACCGGCGACGTCAGACATTTCGGGCATCTCTAAGAAGCGACCGTTTTCGGTCCCCTCTGTTGGTCTGGTTTATTGACTGATAAATCGGAATGGCCCGATGCGTCAAGGGGAAAACGGCCGAAAGGACCCTTAAGCAGCCTCGTCTTGAAAAATGAAGCCTACGCGCGAAATTGAGCGTTAAGTATCAAAAGCTGCGCTGGACTTGCAGTCGGGAATGCAGCGGCTTATACAGACGTGAGTTGCCGACGCGATGCAGCAAGGAGGATCGTATGGCCAGTCTCAGGATTTCGAACGAAGAAATGATGAAGCGGATCGCCTTCTTCAAGGACGTAATGCCGGTTGACTACTCAAGCATGAACGTCAGTCCGGAGCTCACGCGCGGGATGCGGGGAAAAGTCGTAATCGGACGCTTGAATAAAGCCGCACCGCCAGTTTCCGGCGCTCATGACTTCACGGTGGCATTCAATACGGTGCAGCCGGGAGCAGGCGCTCCGCTACACAGCCACAAAATGGTCGAGGTGTTCGTCCCATTGAACGGCAAATGGAAGTTCTTCTGGGGCGAGGACGGGACAGGGGAGGCCGAGCTTGGTCCGTGGGATACGATTTCGTTTCCTGCCGGCTTGATGGAGGGCTTCAAGAATATCGGAACAGAGGAGGGGACGTTGCTTGTAGTCCTGGGCGCGCCTGAGGTCGGCGAGGTGACGTATTTGAAGAAGGGGGTAGAAGCGAACGCATAGAGTGGGCCGGCGCCACATCAATAAAACAACCTGCACCTTCTCCTTTATCCTCCCTCATGACGAAATGGGGGGAGGATATCTCACGTACCAACAAAAAATAAGGAAGAGGGCGTGAGCGCGCGGTGCCCATGTCCCATGACTTAGTGGCGCAGCGATGCTCCCCGATGACCCGCGACTGTACCAGGTTGACCAGCAGCAGCGATTTCGACAATTGAGCGCCGATGTGCAGCGCATTCATCGCAAGCGCTCCAAGGAATATAGCGGTCTAATGGACCGACGGATTGTCGGGGTCTTCTACCATACCTTCACCCTGGCTCGCGCGCGAACACGAGGACTCGCTGCTCTGTCGCACGGATTTTTCACTTCGATACTTGACTACTTCGTTAGCAGGGTTGCACGAGAAAAACCGCTCCAAACTTAGCGTGAATAATGGAAATTCCGAATAAGGGAGGTCAGCCGGGGACCACACGGGTGCGGGGACGGGCAACAGCTACGGTGGTGCGGAGGGGCAGCGCTTCGGGAGATTGCCCCTGACCTCACATGGCCCCCTGACGCCAAGGAGCGGCACCATGGAAGCGTCTGTACGGACTACAGACAGACTCGAAAGTGTGCTACGTCCTCAACATTCCACCCCCACACTGAACGGTCAACGAGCAAGCTCAGTAGAGAGATGACGTGAAGATTCTCGCAGCCGGCCCACGAGCACAATCAGAACTGCGGCGAAGGCGCTACTGCTCGCTGACAATCGCGACAGTGGCAATTGAGTGCAGCCTGGCTTGACTTGCGCGATTAAAAGAATGGCAGCGGCCAGGAAAATTGCGATAGCAGATCAGGCATGTCTGGCCTGCGTGGTCTCGGCTCTCAGATTTTACCTATAAATAGCTTTGGCAGCGTTCCTATGTCACCGGAAATCAAGTCGTGATTATCGGAGAGACGGACAGAATGCACTCCATATTCAGCGTTACATGCCACTAGCCTTTATTCGCGAGTTCCATTCGGATCTGCTCGGTGTGTTCACCCAGCAATGGAGCTCGGGGAGCGTAACGCCACGGGGTTTTGTCCTGCTTCCGCGGATGCCGGGGATAGAGGAAACTGCGGTCAAACTCGGGATGCTCAATTTCAACGAAGTTCTGACGTGCGATGCACTGAGGATCGTCAAGCAGCTCTTCGGGATACCGGACCGGCCCGCAGGCGACGCCGCAACCTTGTAAGAGTTCAAAAGCTTCCATCACCGGTTTGGTCGCAGCCCACCCGGCGATCATCTCAGAGATCTCCTGAAAATGGGTTGCGTCAGTTGCGGCGAGCCGGGTAGCATCCGCGGCAAAGCCGTCGCGGGCCACCAATTCAGCGACCTTTTTGAAATCGGCCGGCGGTAGACCGAGAACATTGAGATACCTGCCATCCGCGCACCGGACCTGCAATGGAAGACGGCGGGTCTGATTGACGCCGTTGAAGATATAGCGTGGAACAGTGCCTTCGGTGCTGTGAGCGCATGCGTCGTGAATCGCAGCATCGATAAACTGGCCCGGACCGCCGATCTGCCGGCACAGCAGAGCGGCCGCGATTGCTACTGAAGCATGCTCGCCGACCTTACAATAGGATTGCCATCCTAGAGGATTAAATGGTGGCAAGTCCCATCGATTCCCGCCAACCGGATCATAACCGCAGCAATAGGCCATCCCTCCCAAGGCCGAATAGATGAGGTCGGAGGCTTTCAAATCGCGCCATGGACCGTTAGTGCCGAAAGGGGTGATTGAGCAATAGATGATGTCCGGACACCGGCACACCACAAATTCATAACCCAGACCGAGTCGGTCCATCGTGCCCGGTTCCAGACTATCGATGATCACGTCGGCGGTCTGTACCAACTCGTCATAGAAAGCGCGGTCTGATTCGCGATCCAGGGCCAGCACCATACCTCGTTTAGCCCGGTTGTAATTCCAGAAAAAGAGACTTCGGTCGGGTCCCGGGATGTCCTGGTAAAAGGGGCCGATGCGCCGCGACGGGCTACCCTCAGGAGGCTCGATTTTTATAACGTCGGCGCCCTGCCCGGCCATCAACATGCCGCAGAATTCGCCGCGCTCGTCGCCAATTTCGAGCACACGCACGTCATCGAAGCAGCCCGGAGGACGATGCGGTTCGCTGACTCGTGACATCAGATCACACCTCGTTCTTCGTAAAGTGCGATTTCGTCGTCCGTCAGACCCAACAGGGCGCTGTATACATAGTAATTATCTTCACCGACGCAAGGGCCACCGCGCTGAGTGATGCCGCCGGGGTGAGCAGGCGTGCGCGTCAGTTTAGACGTGAGGTGTCTTGTATGCGGCCAACTACCAAGATGACTGTGCGGCAGAGTCACGAAAAATTCGCGCACTTTGAGTTGCGGATCGCGTTCGACCTTATCGCTGGGAGATTGCACAACACCGGCCGGCATTCCCGCGGCCTGCAGCCGGTACATCAAGGCGTAGCGATCCTGGGTCGAGGTCCAGTCTTCAATGCGGCGGTCGAGACCGTCGGCATTCTTGACACGCTGCTCCAAAGTGGCGAACTGGAGATTGTGGCACCACGGCGGATCGCCCATTTGATGGCATAACGATCTCCATTCCTCATCGTTGAAAACTGCGATCGCGATCCAGCAGTCCTCGCCATTGCACCGATAAATTCCGTGCGGCGCGGCGGCGATAAACTGCGAGCGGTTGCCGGCACGCCGAGTACGACGTCCGTTGGCGCTGTAATCCAGAATCGAGGTGCCGGTCAGGAGCAGGCCGGGCTCATATTGTGCCTGATCGATATACTGTCCTTCGCCGGTGCGATTGCGATAGTAAAGAGCGGCGATCAGCGCCAAGGCGCCGTAGAATGGCGGCGTCACGTCCATGTAGGAGTGGTTCCACATGGTGGGCGGCTGAGGTTCGGGGTATCCAGTGAGAGCTCCCAGACCACTCATTACCTGCGCTATCGGACCATAGGACGCGTAGTTTTGGTATGGACCTGAGGCGCCAAAGCCGGCCATCTGCAGATAAATGATATCTGGCTTAATCGACTTCAATGCCTCATAGTCGATACCCCAGCTGCGCATCGCCTGCGGCCGAAATCCCTCGATTACGATGTCACTCTTTTTAACCAGGCGCTTGAATAGAGCGATTCCATCGGGATGGCGCATATTGAGCGTAATACCCAGTTTCCCCGCGTTGCGGTCACTGAATAGTCCACTGGCGTTTGCTTCAGGGATGCTCTGCGCTGATTTGGGTATACGATCCAGTTTCTTCAAGGGCCCCAGCGGGGGCTCTTTGGGCTTGGCCTGGAGCTGGCGACGGGTGAAGTCGAGGTGTCCGGGCCATTCGATGCGAATGACTTCGGCACCCAGGCCGGCAAGGAGCTCTGTTGTTCCCGCGCTCGCCAGCATCCAGGTGAGATCGGCAATACGGATTCCTTTCAATGCCTGCGGTGCTAGCGGATTCATCAAGAGTTCTTTTCTAGGCTCGACGCGATCGGACAAGGTGTTTTGCGATTTCAAGAAACACAAGGGGCGCCGTCGTCAATGCATACCCTCGGTATGTCAAGAAGCAGCTGACGGCTTTGCGCTAATTTGCCGAGACCTATGCCAAGCCGAAGGCACGGATCGCATTCCCTGCCAGGATCATCTGCTTTCTGTTGTCATCAAGGTTGACCGTAAGCCTGGCTATATACTCCTTGCTCTTGGGCCATAGAGTAACGCTGTGTGGATAGTCGGAGGAAAATAACATCGTACGCGCTAGAACTTCATCATGCTCGGCGGCGGCAAAGCCGACAAAGTCATCCAGGGTGGTGACAAATACATTGCGTCCGACGAAACTGCCTGGATTTTGGCTGAGCGGCAATCGGGCCCAATGCCGCTGCCGCTCGTACTCCTGCTCCATCATCTGGACCCACATCGGGACCCAACCGGCGTTCACTTCGGCTGCGACGAAAGCGAGCTTAGGAAAGCGCTGGAATACTCCGGTAAAGATCAATCTGGTTAAGGGAACGATGGCTGAGAAAAAACGCTCGATGATGCCGGCGACATTGAGACCCGGACGGCTGAGATCGACGTTGCCCATCATGATTTCTGACCGGGGAGCTCTACCACCCATAGTGCGATGGATCGTCGCCGCGGCACGGGCTTCCGAAAGCAGCTGCCACAGCGGGTTGTAATAATCGTCGTAGTACTGGTGTTCAGCATAATAGGGCAGAAACACTCCGCGCGCGCCTTTGTTCAGTACGCGCTCTGTTTCACGCACCGTCGTTTCAATCCCATCGTCGACTGGCACCAGCGGTAAGCCCAGGAGCCTACTCGGGTCAGCAGCGCAGAACTCGTCGAGCAGCCAGTCGTTATAAGCGCGCAGACAGGCCAAGGCAAAATCGCGGTCTGCAAGAGTGTATGCTTCGAGCGCCGCCATCGGAAAGATAACGGCGGCGTCGACGCCATCAAGGTCGAGATCTTTTAGATGGGCGGCGCCGTTATAGTTCCCTGGCAAAATCTCTTCGAAAGTAAGGCCGCTGGCCTTGTAGTCTTTATACGCTCGTCCAGCGACGGCATTCAGCCCGAAAGTATTTTTCGGCGGCTTGCCGTCGAATGACCAACCATCGCCACCGTCCACCCCGCGAAGTATCTGCGGCGCGCGCGCCCGATAAGCGGCGGGGAGTCGATCAGCGAAGGTATTGGGAGCCTCGATGATATGGTTGTCCGCCGAGATGACCTGGTATTTCATTGTCTGACCTCGCTGGTCGGTCAATCAATCGCAGCATACCTGGGGCTGCCGTCACGCTGTACATGTATAAAATTGCTCTCGGTTTGCCAAACGGATGTCTGATTTGCCGTTGCCATAGGGTAGCAGCAGCATGCCGATTGAAGAGACCTCGATAGGGCCGGCAGTTCGCTTCCTGTTGTTCGGTTCGAGGGCGACGCTGCTTGCCTGAAATGGACCTCTAATGATTTTTGACAAACAAGTTCGGCAATCATGAGGTATTGATGACGGCGGCCGGTCATACCGAATGGCGACCATATTACCCGTTTTGATCATCAAAGTTCATAAGGCCGCAGGAACGGGTAAGGACTAAGCCTGGAGAGCCTTGCTTGTGCAAGGAATCTCCCAACCATAAAATGCGCCAACCCGCGAGAAGCACAATGGACAAGCAAAATACGATTAAGGATAAGGCAGCCATAGTTGGCGTTGGCGAGAGCCGGTATTACAAGCGAGGTGGGTCGCCGATCAGTCAATTTTCGCTCGCTTGCCACGCAATAATTCAGGCGGCGGAGGATGCGGGAATTGAGGTGTCGGAGATCGACGGCTTTGCTTCGTACGCCAACGACCAAAACGATCCGAGCCGGCTGGCGGCCGCGCTGGGACTAAGGGAGCTCAATTTCTGCAATTTGGCCTGGACCGGCGGTGGTGGCGTGGCCGCCGCGGTCGCGAATGCGGCAGCCGCCGTAGCGGCAGGATATGCCAGACAGGTCGCGGTCTTTCGCTCGCTGGCCCAAGGTCGAGGCTTCCGATTGGGGCAAGCGCATTTGGGTGGCGGCCCGGCGGGCTTGCTGGGTTTTACCCTTCCCTATGGCGTCGCCTCACCTGCTCAGAGGATTGCCCTGAGGGTGCGTCGTTTCATGTACGAACACAAGGTGAAGCAGGATGCGCTCGCGGCGATCGCGCTGACCTCGTACCATCATGCGCAATTCAACCCCAGAGCCGTGATGTACGGGCGTCCCCTTAGCGCCGAGGCGTATCACAACTCACGCTGGATAGTTGAACCGTTTCATCTATTCGACTGCTGCATGGAAAACGACGGCGCCGCCGCCGTGATTGTCACCACAGCTGAGAGAGCACGGGACCTGCGGCAAAAACCAGTGTTTATTATGGCAGCGGCACAAGGCTCCGACCCACGTGATGTGCATGATTCATTGAATATCCCCGATTTTGGCAGTGCCAACTTCAAGCATGTTGCCCGGCGTCTGTACGAGATGGCAGGGATCGGGCCGCAGGATGTCGATGTGGTGCAGTCCTATGATCATTTTAGCGGTGCAGTGATGATCACGCTGGTCGAGCATGGCTTTTGCGCCCCGGATGAGATCAACGATTTTTGCACGGTCGAGAACCTGACCTGGCCCAGTGGCAAATTACCGCTTAACACCAGTGGTGGGAACCTGGCGGAATGTTACGTAATTGGCATGCAGTTGGTAAACGAGGCAGTACGCCAGGTACGTGGCATATCAACCTGTCAGGTGAAAGACGCTGTAATCTCCATGATGATATCGGGATCGGCCACGACGCCTACCTCCAACATTATACTCCACGGTTAAGGTCTATAGATGGGCAATGAAGAAACTGCTACAGCGTATTATCTTCCAGAAGTTCTGCCGGTGCCCAGCCCGGCTCCGGATGGACGGGACAAAGAGTTTTGGGAGGCGCTTAAGCGACATGAGATCCTGGTACAGTGCTGCAGCCGGTGTGACAGCCTCCAAATGGAGCCCGAGTGGCTCTGTTATAAGTGCCATTCGTTCGAGCTGGGCTGGAAACAGGTGGCGGGACGCGGACGCATTTATAGCTGGGAGCGGGTCTGGTATCCGATCGATAGCGGACTCAAAGACGCCTGCCCATATCTGGTGGTGGTGGTCGAATTGACGGAAGCTAGTGGGCTGAGGCTGCTGGGCAATCTGTTGGGCGATCCGCGCCAGGAGGTTGAGATCGGCGCCGAGGTGGAAGCGGTGTTCGAGGATCACAAGCAAAAGGGTTTCACGCTGCTGCAGTGGCGTTTGGTTCAGCCGGAATCAAGGCCTTAACCCAGCAAACCCAACCATTCGGCTAACGGGGTGGCGGAGAAACGCACCGCCTCCACACTAGCAGCGGGGAGAGTCACTGCCCTTCTGCAGACCATTGTCGCCATCTCAGCGATATTACCCGAAAGTTAAAGTGAAACGTTAGAAACTCATCGTTCCGCATAACCGCTGGTTATGCTATATAATTGGCCAGCGAGAGCAGGATGCCGCGATCTGTCACTGAGGAATTCCCCAAAGCGGATTTGCGGTTAAAGGCGGGGATGAGCTTAAACTCGCGCGCGACTCGCCTCCAATCTCGCGTGCCGTCTATTCAGGGACCGCGGCGCCGCTCGGCCGCTATACGATTTTCACGCCCTGGTGGCTAGCTCTATCGCTCGCGCTGGATCAATTCAACCAGCACTCCTTGCGGCGCTTGGACGAAGACGATTTTGATGCCAGGGGTGAAGGTCACTGCTCTACAGTGAAGTGAGCGCCTTTGCTTTTCAGCTCGGCCGCCGCGGCGTCGAGGTTGTCCACTGTCAGGCCGATGTGTTCCAAGCCGAAGTGAGGCGCCGTGGGCGGGTCGCCGTTAGGTGCTCTTGGATCGGTAGGCGCAATGTAGAAACTTGTCCCGCCCAATTTCATCGTGATACGTGATTGTCCGGCAAACGGAGTGCCAGCCGGATACAGACTGCGAGAAACCTCTGCACCGAACATATTTTCGTAGAACTGTGCTGTTGCTTCCGGATTGGGACTACGGAGATGGACATGGTCATATTTGAAGACAGTCATGATTGATTCCTCCGCAGGTTGCTACGGCGGCTCCCGGCTGCTGCCCTGCCACCCTGTCGTATGCGCCATATGGCGAGGGGGTCAAGGGCGCCCTCAGCCATTCACGAGGCTGGGCCTATCGGCTGCGCTCGCGAAAAACGGTTGGAAAGGCACCTCAATGAGCATTACCGCGCTGGGCACCGCGACCCCGATGCTGTTCATCATCGACGACCTGCGTAAACGCGGCCGGTGACCGTCCGGCATGTGACCACGAAGTGCGACGCGCCACCGGAGCTTATCCGGCGCGCGCCGCCACGGGCGCGACAACGGCTTGACCACCCCCACGCCTCAGTGCGCGCATCGCTGGGGCCCGGAGGAAGTAGCCGCGACAGCACACGTTACGCTGACGCCGATCATCGCACGCATCCCTGCCGGTGGCGGCTGTTACCGCAAATGCGATGTAGACAGTGACGACGACGAGACTGCTGGGGGGCCGCAAAGACGGCGACAGTACAAGCAGCCGCCACGGTAGAGTACGTTTCGGATGAGGCTGAACAGGTAACTCGCTACACGACCTTCGAATTGCCACAAAATCCCCTGGACAACGTGTTGCGCGTCGGGGGTGCCAGCGTTTCGAATTACCGCGCACGAATCCGAAGTCGGGAAGTAGCTTCGCGGTCAAGTTCAGGGTGAGTATGATCCTGATATTGGTGACGATCTCCTAGATCGATAAAGGCATGTTAGATCGTCGGCCCTGAACTCGAAGGTCGGAAATGCTGGTTTCGAGGCAAGTATCATCACTCCAAATAACCCTCCTAACAGGAGAGACGAAATGGCTACGACGAGAAATCCCGCAGAGGGAGCGATTTCTGGACTGAGCATCCGCAATGTATCGCAGGAGGAGATGCTCATACGCACGGCGCGCTTCAAGGACCTCAAATCCAGCCGCGAGGCTTTCGTTGACAGCCTGATCCCCGGCGGCGAGCGCGAGATTTTTAATGTCATCGGAACCGGCGTGACTGAGGACCCGTCGCTCTCGCCGGCGATCACCACGGTCGAAGACTTCAATTTGACTTTCGTCCGGGCCGAACCCGGCAAAGGCGCCGCCTTGCATTACCATCCCACGGTCGAGGTTTTCATGCCTGCTTCAGGCAAGTGGGCGATTTTCTGGGGCGACGACGCCGAGAACGAGATCGTCCTCGAACCGTTGGACGTCGTTTCCGTGCCGCCCGGCGTGATGCGAGGGTTTCGCAACGCTGGCAACGAGACTGGAGTCTTGATCGCGATGCTCGGTGGCACCAACGCCGGCCGCGTCACATGGCATCCGAAGGTGCTCGAGGCGGCGAAGAAGACACCGCTTCGGTTGGACGAGTACGGCAACGTCGTGCGCACGTCCTGACACGACGAATAGCGACCTGGGCATGTGTAAAAGATGGAACTTGCTCTGACAGATAGTTAAGTCCATGGGGCTGCTAGTGAAGTTGAATGTCCGACTGTAGCGTTGATAGCCTCCGCGCTGGCTCGCCGTCAAGGATTTGCGTGCCAGCGTGCATCGGCTCCGCCTCCCTTGACTGCAGCTGGCGCGCCGGCCGGAGATACAGTTAAGCAGTGGCGTAAAACTTTGTCCGGTATTTGGCGCACTTGAAAACCGCCTCGGTCTCGTTCGCGTCGCTGTCGCCCAATTGGTGAATGCCGGGACACAGACCTGAGGCTCACCTGCCTAGCATAGATCGCAATCACGGTAAGAGCGGTCGACAACAGCCGGCAGCTCGGTGCTCATGAGGTCTTCCACGTCTTCCCTACCATGAATCTCATACATGACTTAAGGACGTTATCATGTGTGAGATTGGCCAGAGAAAGGTCACTCGTATCGCCGGAGTCGCGGGAGGGACTGGCAGTCTCGAATGGCTAAATGCACGCGGAACCAGACACTTCGTGCGAAGTGATCGACGTTGTTTGCGTCATTCTTCTCTTCACTTGCCCTTAAAGGTCGGCAAGACTTCTTCGACATAACCTCGGAGCGCGTCCCAATCGAATGGCGCACGCAAGGCAATAGTTACCCGCGTGGCGCCAGCGTCGAAGTACTGCCCTACCCGCCCGATCGCATTCTTTGGGGTGCCAAACAGCATCCCACCCTCCATCATCTGCGCCATCGGGCCCCATTGGGCGAAGAAGCCCCGGCGTTCAGCCTCAGCCGCCGCAGCGTCGGTCTTGAGATAAAAGCCCAAATTCACGGTGCGAGCGAGGGTAGCCGGATCGCGACCTTCTTTTTCACACCAATCGTTCAATACTTGATTTTTGTGGCGAAAGACCTCAGGCGACATATAGGCGAGATTCCACCCATCGGCATAACGAGCAGCGGTGCGCAAGGTACGTTTCTCTCCGCCGCCGCCAATCCATAGCGGGAGTCGTTTCTGCATAGGTTTGGGATTGCAGCGGGCGTTGCTCACCTGAAAGTACTTGCCCGCGAAAGTGGTGGAATCATCCGTGAGCATCGAACGGACGATTTGTATGACTTCTTCAAGTTGATTTTGGCGAACGCCGATGCTAGCGAAGGGGATACCGTAATCGCGGTACTCCTGCTCGTGCCATCCTGCCCCCAGACCCGCCTCCAGGCGACCGTTGCTGGCGTGGTCGACCGTGGCAAGAGCTTTGGCGAGCACTGCAGGGTGACGGTAATTGACGCAAAACACTAGGCATCCGATTCGCACCTTGACTGTGTCCGCCGCCATCAAGGCGAGGACGGAGACGGTCTCGAAGCATGAGCCATTGCCGTCGATCGGCGGAGCCTCATAGAAGTGATCCCAAACCGACAGCCAATCGAAGCCGGCTTGATCGACATACCGCCAAAGGCGTCTTAGTTCCGCGAGCGAGCAGTTCTGTTGGCCGGTGTGAACACCGAAAGTGAGCGGCATGATCGGTTTCCTCGTTGCTTTTACGTGCTGCAACTGAGTGATTCGGCAGCAAAAACGTTATCTCAACCACCACGGGAGCAAAGCGAGATAACCAAAAACTTGTATTTCTGCGCAGAATTTTGTCGGACTTTGTATTGCTTGTGCCGTACGACAATCCGGGTTCGACTAGAAGTTTTTCTGACCTCGTTAGAGTTAGACTGCGGAAGCTGATCCACAAACTCACTTATTAATCCCATCGTCCCCCAATAGCATTTGGGGACCGACCCCACCCAAATAGACATCTCAAGTCGGGATTAGCTTGGCGTAGCGATCGAGGACAGGCAACAGCTTATCCGCCCCCTCCGGAGGAAGAAAGAAAACGGAACGTTCGACCTCTACAGCTTGGTACTGATCGATCACCTCGCGTTCCGGCTTCGCTCCAAAAGCAGTGATCAAAATCGACTTGGGATCGCGGCCGGCCTGTTCGGCGCAGCGACGCAGTTCGGTAATTTGCGGAATCAGATACTTAGGGTCAGCCGCATTCGGCAACCATCCGTCACAGTATCTCACCACCCGCTGAAGAGCGCGCGGTCCATGGCTGCCAAGGAGAATCGGTGGATGGGGCTTCTGCACGGGCTTGGGCCAGCTCCAAATCCGATCGAAGTTCACGAACTCGCCGTGGTAGCTGGCCTCTTCCTGAGTCCATATCGCTTTCAGCGCCTCGACGCGCTCGCGAAGAAGCTTCCAGCGCGATTTGAAGGCGGTGCCGTGATTCTCCATCTCCTCGACATTCCAGCCGCCGCCGATACCGAAGATGACACGTCCACGCGAGGCCATGTCGAGGCTCGCGACTTGCTTGGCCAGCACGATCGGGTCGTGCTCGATCACGAGACAGATGCCGCTTCCGACCTTGATCTTCCTGGTTGCCGCCGTGGCTATTGTGAGCGCCACGAAAAGGTCCATGGTATGAGAATATTCACGCGGTAGTTCGCCGCCCAGGGGATACGGCGTGCGACGGGACGCCGGAATATGGGTGTGCTCCACGAAGAAGATCGATTCGAAGCCGCGAGCCTCGGCGGCCTGCGCAATCTCGTCAGGCCTGATCGCATAATCCGTTTGGAAAATCACCACGCCATATTTCATAACTCGCCTCCAATCACGATTAATCGTCTCTCAACACGTTGCTAGCCTGCTCGATTCATACTTCAATCGCCCAGCGATTAAATAAACTTGAGCGGCGCCGCGACACAAGCCTTCGGCGGACGCTTCGGCAAGATTCGCCTCCGTCTCACTCCGCTCAGAATCCTTGATGGCGACTCTGTCGCTCTGGCGCGTTCCCGTGGAAAAGCCCATTCTGCGGTGTTTTTGGAAGTCACACGAGGTCTCGCACACGCAGGAACTGCTGTCGCTTCACATCGTCTAGCTGAATGCACGAAGGTTGACGACGCTTACGTTCGTGTCCTGACGCCGAGCTTCGCCCAAGTCCAGCGTCAGGAAGCGTCATGCATTGATCGGTCGAACATCAAGATGGTGCGGCGACCTCGCCCACCTCCATCACACAGAAAGCCTCATGGGGTAGCGGCAGCAGCCGTGCGAAAAAGAAGACGCGCCCAAGCCGAAAGTCTGGTTATCATGGTATTGGATGAGATTGCCAGTGCGCTGGAGCGCGGCAAGCGCGTGGAATTGCGCGGAGTCGGGGTCCTCACCGTTAAAGAAAAGCGCGAATGGCAAGGGCGTATCCCGCGTACCGGTGAAGCGCTGGTAATCGAACCGTATCGCGTGGTGCACTTTCGGGCAAGCGAGTTGCTGCTCGCGCGGCTTAATCGTCCTGACAACCGACGTCCGGAACGCCCGAAGTCGGATCCGCGCCAGCTGGCTTTTCCGATTGATGGCTGGCAAGGAGAGCCGGACGACACGCACACTCGTCCCGCACCGTCGCGGTTCGCCCGCAAACGAACAATAGAGAGGAAAGCAATAATCTATGAAAAAAGCGATTAAGCCGACCGACTGGCCTAGACGACCGCACGGCCATCGGTAACGGGAGAGACGCGGCATGAAATCCTCGAGACGCGAGGCAAGTCGACACCTGATCCGACAGCATCACCGCAGGGGTTCGAGGCGGCCGAGGCTGCTGATGGCGAGTAGTGACCGGTGAGTAGGTTCATCTGGCACGATAGGGTAGGGGGGCAGAGTGTTTTCGAGGCGAGTTTGTGGTCGCACAATTGGATCGGAACTTGAGGTTTAGCTCATGGAGGGGCACCCATGAAGGTCAAGTCTCTGATGGCAAGCGACGTCAAATGCTGCGCGATACACGATACATTGAGCACCGCCGCACAGATTATGTGGGACAACGATGTCGGCGTATTTGCGGTATGGTCACCGACCGGGACATTTGCATGGCGGCATATCTGCGCGGGATTCTGCTCACAGGTGCAGCGGTCTCGACGGCCATGACGAAGTCCGTATTCTCATGCTCGCCTGAAGATGATGTCCATGACACTGAGAAGTTGATGCGCGAAAAGCAACTGCGACGCATCCCTATTGTCGATGCTCATGGCCAGGTGGCAGGAATTATTTCGATTGCGGATATAGCGCGTTGGACTCAACAGGAGGCGCGCGCGCCGACCGACGCTGAACTTACGCGGGTTATGGCGTCGGTTTGCGCTCGACGACGGTAAGCTATCGAACCCGCACACCAAAGGCCATGGATGATTGAATCAACGCGCGTGCGGTGATGCACTAATCGCGCATCTTGATCTGGGGAACAGGCGAGTGGCGTTCGGATTCAGGCGTATTCTCTGTCCGATCGACTTCGATGAAAACGCGATGGAAGCGCTTGCATTGGCAGCGCAGTTGGCGCGTCGGAACGACGCGACTGTGATCCTTTTGCATGTTGTCCCTTTCGTGTTGCCTCCGTCTTATGCGCCGAGCAATGTGTACACGTCCGACGTTCAGCAGGAATCCGCTCGGAAGCGACTGCAGGAGATCGCGCAGAGGCACCTGAAGGGGATCAAATGTGAGCTATCGACCCATATCGGCGACGTTGCAGCCACGATTTTACGCGCCGAGCGAGAGTTTGCGGCCGATGTGATAGTGATGGCGACGCATGGAAGGCGCGGCGTCTCGCGAGTTCTGCTTGGAAGTGTCGCGGAGAGGATAGTTCGCCAGTCCTCGTGTCCGGTGCTGACGATGCGGCCCTCCGCGTCTGATTGAAGAGGTGTTTCTAACGGATAGACTGCAATACCGTGCGCGCAGCACGCTAATGGGACTGCTAGAAAATTACTTCAAGCGAGTCAATATCGACCGCGA
>Ga0306926_10001219_pt1 | contig 25350 bp, 18 predicted proteins | sample flu12Cox44000178_FD_203759 | JGI IMG/M metagenome (GOLD analysis project Ga0306926, IMG submission 203759) | Lab enrichment of tropical soil microbial communities from Luquillo Experimental Forest, Puerto Rico - flux8day.12C.oxic.44.000.178 (v2)... | ecosystem: Environmental > Terrestrial >...
TTGCCGCAGCATGGCAGCTGCGCTCGTCGGCCGGTATTTGACGCCGCGCAGAGCCAGCGGCACGAGCGCGATGATGATCAGGGCGTTAAAGATCACCGACGCCAGCACAGCGCTTTGGGGGGTGCGCAGGCCCATGATATTCAGGGTTGCTAGCGCCGGATACGTGGCACTAAACATTGCGGGCAGAATGGCGAAGTACTTGGCGACATCGTTGGCGATTGAAAACGTCGTAAGCGCCCCACGCGTCATCAGCAGTTGCTTTCCGATAGCCACGACTTCGATCAGCTTCGTCGGATTGCTGTCGAGGTCTACCATGTTGCCAGCCTCTTTTGCCGCCATCGTGCCGGTATTCATGGCGAGGCCGACATCGGCCTGGGCCAGTGCCGGGGCGTCATTGGTACCGTCGCCAGTCATGGCGACAAGACGCCCGCCAGCCTGCTCCCTCTTAATCAGGTCCATCTTGTCTTTGGGCGTAGCCTGCGCCAGGAAATCATCGACGCCGGCCTCGGCAGCAATGGCGGCAGCAGTCAGCGGATTGTCGCCGGTAATCATCACGGTGCGGATGCCCATGGCGCGGAGCTGATAGAAGCGCTCGCGCATGCCGCCCTTGACTACATCCTTTAAGTGCACAACCCCCAGCGCGCGGCCGCGATCGGCCACCACCAGCGGAGTTCCGCCCGAGCGCGAGATGCGGTCGGTGATTGCGACGAGTTCGGGCGGTACCGTACCACCGTGCTCGCGGACGAACTGGGCCACCGATTCGGTAGCACCCTTGCGAATACGCCGGCCATCTAGATCGACGCCGCTCATGCGCGTCTGCGCGGTGAATGGGATGAAGCGCGCCTCGTGGTCCATCACTTCGCGCCCGCGAATGTTGAATTTCTGCTTGGCGAGCACGACGATGGAACGGCCTTCGGGGGTTTCGTCGGCGAGACTCGAAAGCTGGGCGGCATCGGCCAGCTCATGCTCCTCGACGTGCGCCAAGGGAATGAATTCGACGGCCTGGCGGTTACCGAGCGTAATGGTGCCGGTCTTATCAAGCAGGAGCGTGTTGACATCGCCCGCGGCCTCGACGGCCTTGCCACTCATAGCCAGTACATTGTGCTGCATCACGCGATCCATGCCTGCAATACCGATGGCGGAGAGCAGTCCGCCGATGGTGGTCGGAATCAAGCAGACAAGCAAGGAAATCAGCACCGTCACGGAGGGCACGGCGCCGCTACCGCTCGAGGCGACACTGTAGGCCGCAAAAGGCTGCAGCGTGACGACGGCGAACAAGAAGATCAGCGTCAGGCCGGCGATCACTATGTTCAGCGCGATCTCGTTAGGCGTCTTCTGGCGCTGGGCGCCCTCGACCAAGGCGATCATGCGGTCGAGGAACGTCTCACCGGGGTTGGAGGTGATTTTGACGCGGATCCAATCGGAGAGCACACGTGTGCCGCCGGTTACGGCGCTGCGATCACCGCCGGACTCGCGAATCACAGGAGCACTCTCGCCAGTAATGGCGGATTCATCCACGCTGGCGATGCCTTCGATGACATCGCCGTCACCGGGGATAATCTCACCCTGCTCAATGATGACGATATCGCCAGAGCGCAATTGCGTGGCCGCCACGGTTTCCATCCGGCCGCCCATCACCCGGCGGGCGGTGGTTTCCGTTTTGGTCTTGCGCAGCGCGTCGGCCTGGGCCTTCCCACGGCCTTCAGCCATGGCTTCGGCGAAATTTGCAAACAGCACCGTAAACCAGAGCCAGAGCGTAATCTGGAAGGTAAAGCCGGCGATCGGAGCTCCTACGGCGAGATCGCGCGCGAATAGCACCGAGGTAATCACCGCGCCGACCTCGACCACGAACATTACCGGGTTTTTCAGCATCAGCCGCGGTGCGAGTTTTCGGAACGAATCTCCGAAAGCCCGTTTCACGATCGGAGGATCAAACAGCGGCCGTGCCCTCAGAGCCTTCTTCGGGATCAGCAGAGTTACATCTTCGGCAATAGGTTGTTGCTCGGTGGCCACTGGCATTATGTTACCCCCACACCACGCCCGGATTCAGTAGAAGCGAAAACAGCTTACCGTCCTGCATCAGATAATGTTCCACAATCGGTCCCAGCGAAAGCGCTGGGAAGTAGGTGAGTGCTTCTACGATCAGCACCACGCCGACCAGGAGGGCGACAACTAGAGGGCTGTGCGTCGGAAACGTCCCGGCAGAGACCGGGATGCGCTTCTTGGCCGCCAGGCTGCCCGCCATGGCGAGCAGCGGAATCATCATAAGAAACCGGCCTGCGAACATCGCCAGGCCGATGGTGGTGTTGAAGAACGGCGTGTTAGCGTTGATCCCTGCAAAGGCGCTGCGGTTGTTTCCGGTGCCGCTGCTATAGGCATAGAGCACCTGAGTCAATCCGTGCGGGCCGTTTTTGCTGATTGGCCGTGGTAGGGCCCGGCGGATTGATGTAGCTGTCTTCGGGAAAGTGGGCCACCGAGCCAAAGGCGGAGAAGCCAAGAATGCTCAAAGCCGCGACCAGCACGGAAAGCATCGCCATCTTGACCTCTTTCTGCTCGATTTTCTTGCACCAGTACTCGGGCGTGCGCCCCACCATGAGTCCCGCAATGAACACTGAGAGGACGGCGAAAAGCAGCATTCCGTACAAGCCTGAGCCTACGCCTCCGAAAATGATTTCACCGAGCTGGATATTGAGCAGCGGAATCATCCGCCAAGCGGCGTGAAGCTGTCGTGCATGCTGTTTACGGCGCCGCAGCTGCCGTCGGTGGTGATCACGGCAAACAGGGCGGAATTCGCGATGCCGAAGCGGACCTCTTTGCCTTCCATGTTGCCGCCCGGCTGACTCGCCGTAGGCGCGCTTTCGACCCCGAGCTTGCTGAGGTTCGGATTCCCGCCCTGTTCGGCAGGATAGGTCACAAACACGCTTGCCCAACCCACGGCGAAACAAAGGATGCCACCAGCGCCTTCGGCTTCCCAGCAACACCGTGGACCCAGGTGGCAGAACTCGACGAAGACCATCGCTGAGATCGCGAGCAACGACCAGCTCGACAGATGAAGGCAAGGTGGATCGCTGCGCAAGCTCCGCCAAGCGCGAGCCTGGGTGTTCCTCATCGCGGCCGGGCAGTCGAGATCGGCGGGATAGGGAGCCACGTAGACCGCCACCAGTCTCAGGACCACGTTGAGTCCGGCTGCCAAAACCGCCGCGCGCTCCATCGCCCTGCCGGTTAGCTCTGAGCCGATATAAGGTACCACTATTTCTAAGGTTCTAGCGCACGGGTGGCGGTCCGGCGCGAGGATCGAATCAAACCCCTTGCAAGACTGGTCCGCCGAAGTCTCAGTTCTGTTCCAGGTCCTCATCCTCGGTTTACAGGATACAGATTCAACCGTAAGGAAGTCCCAAGCGCCGCATCAGGATTCCGTAGAGACCGCGTCGGCGCCGCATGAAACCCATCGGCGACCGCATTAAAAAAGCACCCTGCGGCCGTGACATTCTATTGGATCCGGGCGACGTAGAGGAGGAGCAAGAAGATCGCGGCTGGAATCGCCGCGAGTGCGGAATACCACAGCACTCTCGTCGACAACGGAGCGCTGGGCGCGGGCGAGTCGGCAACCCGTACCGAGTCGGGGTGCTCGAGATCATGGGCGAGGTCGGCGGCGCGAGCGTACCGGTTTTCGCGGTCCCGAGCGAGAGCGCGAAGCAGGATCGCTTCCAGTTCAGATGATAGAGTGGGATTCACTGCGCGTGGCGGGACGGGATCGACTCGCAGCCGCGCGTTCATCACCGCAAACGGATTGGGGCCCGGAAACGGCGTCTTACCCGTCAGCATCTCGTAGAGGACGACGCCGAGCGAATACAGGTCGCTGCGCGCGTCGCCGCGCCGGCCCCTGACCTGCTCGGGAGAGATGTATTCGGCCGTGCCCATGATATTCGAGAGTTTGCCGAAGGTCAGACGGCGGGCGCCGGCTTTTGCCGCGATCCCAAAATCGATGAGCTTGATCTGATCTTCGCAGCCGACCATGATATTTTCGGGCTTGAGATCCCGATGGATCACTCCGTGGGAGTGAATATAGTCGAGGGCGTCGCACAAAGCCAGGGCCATCCGAACGGCACGCGGAGGGTTGAATTTGCCGGCCTCGGCGAGTATGTCACGCAATAGCCGCCCTTCCACCCACTCCATAACCATGTAGACCCGGCTGGGTTTCTTCTGCTCCATCACCTTGATCACGCTCGGGTGATCGAGCTGCCGGCCAATCTGAGCTTCCCGCTGGAATCGGTCGTAGAAGACGACATCGCACTCCGCTTGGAGATGCGGGATTTTGACGGCGACCTGAGTTCCGGAGCGAGTGTCTGTGGCTCGGAAGATGGACGCCATTCCGCTACACGCCACAAGTTCCTCCAAATGATACTGGTCGAGCTGATCCCCCGGAGCGAGTGGAGTCATAGTCAGCGTCACCCTCTCGCGAACCTCCACGATAGGCGAGCTTTCATAAAAATTGCATAAAGGAGTCGTCAGGATTTCATGAAGGTGGCGCCATTTCCTGCTCTCACGGTTACGATGAGTGAGAGAGCATGCATATCGACAAGCTGACGCTGTTCGGCCTCGTCGCGGTGACAGGGATGTTGGTGTGCTACTCGCTCGAGCAGCGCAGCCGTTGGTTTGTTCTGGCTTTCGCCGGATCGTGCATGATGGGGTCGGCCTACGGATTTCTGCAGGGTGCCTGGCCATTCGGCCTCGTGGAGGCGGTCTGGTCGGCGGTGGCGGTTCGCCGATGGTGGATTGGCGGCCGGTAATCGGTAACCCTCATGCCATCGAGTGCCCGCGAGGTCAGGATTCTTTCTGCCGGGCTTAGAATGCAGGTATTGCCGTCTTCAAACGATTCCTGGTTGTGGACAGGTGGAAAGCTGCTGGCGACGATTCTGGCGGTTGCCGCGGTGACGGCGGTATGTTGGTTCGCAGGGGTTAATCAGACAACAACAGGCTTCGCCTTCCTCATTACGGTCCTCTTCATTGCCAGAGGCTGGGGCCTCACTGAAGCGATCGTGGCTTCCCTTGCGGGGACGCTCTGCTATAACTTCTTCTTCCTACCACCGGTCGGTACGCTGACAATCGGGGATCCCCAGAATGTCGTCGCGCTGGTGGCCTTCCTCGTCACCGCCACCGTCGCCAGCCAGCTATCGGCGAGCGTCAAGCGGCAGGCCAACGCCGCCATTCGCCGTCAGCTCGAATTGGAGAGGCTTTACTCTCTGGGACGATCCATCCTTCTCGATTCAGGCAACAGCTCCGTGCCATCTCGGCTCGCCCGCCACGTCGCCGAAGCCTTCGAGTTACGGGCCGTGGCGCTCTACGATCTGACTTCGGAACAAACCTACCTGGCGGGCCCAGAAGACCTTGCCGTCCCGGTCGAGGTGGTGCACCAGGCCCTTGCCGGTGAGAGCGGCACGGTCGCCGACGAATCCGGTTCCCGCTTCGCCGTGATTCGGTTAGGGACTCGGCCAGCCGGTGTGCTCGCCCTTCGCGGCGTCGTCTCGGACACGGCGGTCGATGCCATCTCCAGCCTGGTCGCCATCGGGCTAGAGCGTGCGCGCACCCAGGAGATCGAAAACCTCGCCCGAGCCGCGCGGCAAAGCGAGGAGCTGAAATCAACCCTCCTCGATGCCATCGCGCATGAGTTCAAGACGCCCCTGACTTCCATCAAGGCGGCAACCACCAGTGTGCTCGCAGACCCGCAATTCACCGGGCAATACCGCGAGTATCTGAGTATTGTTAATGACGAGACCGATCGTCTCAACGATCTGGTGAGCGACGCGATCCAGATGTCGCGCATCGAGGGTGGCAAGTTCAAGCTCCATCGCTCGCTGGTTTCACCAAACGAGCTGATCGAAACGGTGGTCGCGCAGATGCGACCCCGATTGGAAGATCGACCCGTCGAAAGGATTGCGGGCCGTGACATTGGCGCGGTTTACATCGATCGGGACCTGATTCAGCTCTCCCTCCGGCAACTCGTCGACAATGCCCTGAAGCATGCGCCAGGCCAATCGCCCATTCAAATCGGCGCCGAAACACGCCCGTCGGAGGTCCGATTCTGGGTCGGGGACGATGGGCCAGGCATCGCTGGCGCGGACGCGGAAAGAGTCTTTGAGCGATTCTATCGGGGACGATTGACGCCTCACGCGGTACCGGGGTTCGGCCTCGGCCTTTCGGTGGTGAGGGAGATAGCCCGCGCTCATGGCGGAGACGCTTCGATCACCAGCGTGCCGGGAAAAGGCGCGAGGTTCACCGTCACGTTGCCTCTCACGAAAGAAACGCTTCCATGAGTTCAGCCAAGATTCTGGTAGTGGATGATGAACCGCAGATCCGTCGGATTATGAGAACCAGCTTAACGGGCCAAGGTTACGAAGTGCATGATGCCCGGTCAGGAGAGGAAGCCTTAGAGGCCGTGCGCGCCCAGCGCTTCGATCTGATCCTGCTGGACTTGAATATGCCGGGCATCGGAGGACTGGAGGCTTGCCGTATCATCCGTGCCACCTCGGAAGTCGCGATCGTCATGCTGACGGTGCGCAACGCGGAAGGAGACAAAGTTGCCGCCTTGGATGCCGGCGCCGATGACTACGTCACCAAGCCGTTCAGCATGCCGGAGCTGCTGGCCAGGATTCGCGCATCGTTGCGCCGCATTCCCGTCACTGGTGACGCTTCTGTCATCCAGGCCGGAGACCTGGAGATCAATCCCGCGGCACGGAGTGTGAAAGTTGGCGGTAAGGAGGTTCGGCTCACACCCAAAGAATTTGATCTTCTCCACTTTCTGGCAACCAATGCGAACGCGACGATTGCGCACACCAAGCTCCTGCAGGCAGTCTGGGGACCGGACTACGGCGACGAGGTCGAGTACCTACGAACTTTCATCAATCAGGTCAGGAAAAAAATCGAGAAGGACCCGGCCCATCCGAGGCACGTGATCACCGAGCCCTGGGTGGGCTACCGGTTCCAGATCTGAATTCACCCTATGAGGTGATTCGCACGTCCAGACTTGGCAATCGGCGTACCCGCGCGAGTCCATATCGGCACCTGGGGCCCATACCAACTGACGATGGACGCTCCGGCTGCAAAAACGGAGGTTCGTTCGCATGTAAGTAAACCAGCCTGGGTGACGAAACGCGGTACCTCGTCCTGCGGAGACTGCGAGGGGTCCTCATCGACACTCGCCGACTTGTGATCGTGCAAAGGATTCCTTTTGTACCCGAACATGGGGCGGGCGGCTTGCCGGTCAACTCTCCAAGTTGAACCGGGCCCGGCTACAGGTCGATCTGCCGGTTCGGAGCTCGATCCTTCAGGTCCCTGGAGATGACTTGGATATGCGCGGCCGAGGCCGTGGCCCAGACCCGTGATCCGCTGCCCGCCGCGCAGCGAGACTCGGTATCCGATCCCATCCCGCACCCTCCAGAACCCACGGAAATGATTGAGAAAACGACAAAAACCAGGGGCTTGGGGGATCGGCTAACACTTGGCACCTAGACGGCCCGGCAATGGAAGGAGCCTTGCTGGGTATTTGTGAGGCAGCGGCGTATATTTTAGGGTTGGATTTCCCTCGATTTTCGTCTTGAGGGCTAGCATCTGCCGTATGGACAATACTTTCAAGGATCGGCAGATGAAAGTAGGTGGCCATCGAGGGCATTGGACAGGCTGCGGGATGGGGATGGTGCGGGAGAAAATTATGCGCAAAAGCTTTTTTGTAACCATGGCAATAACGGCCTTGTGCGGATCGGCGTTCGCGATCGAGCAGCGTCACGGAATTCTCATGGGGGAGATCCTCAAGCTAGACGCCGCCGCCAAGACAATTGTCGTCAAGTTGGCCGATGGAACCGAACACACGCTTCACTTCGTAAAACAGACCGCAGTTCACGGTGCACAAGTCGCGGCGGTGGCTGGCACGGGGGCCTTTCATGGATTGAAGGAAGGCAGCGAGGTCATCGTCCACTACACCGCCAAAGGGACGCAGGAAACGGCCAATGATATCGACGCCATCGGGAAGGATGGACTGAAGGTTACCGAGACCACCGCAACCCACATCGGTGACGGCGCGAAAACAATCGCCGCAAAAACTGCAAACGGTGCTGAGGAAACCTACCATCGTACGGGTGGCGTCGCCAGGGAGGCGGGCAAGGACATCGCCGAAGGCACGGCAAAATCCGCCAAGGTAACCGTCCACGTCGCAGAGGCAGCCGGCCGCAAGATCGCCCATCTCTTTAAACGGGGCTGATGCCGTCAGTCACGCCGCTTCCACCCTAGGACACGAGTCCCAGATTCGGGGTGGGGTGGCTCGGGTCGGAATCGGCATCGGCCGCGAGGTTTTCGAGCTTCACCGGCGGCTTTGAAATTCTCCGAATTCAGAGGTTTCTATCCGCCTTCCGGCCGCGTCTTGAGGTTCTCTGGGCGGATGTTCTCTGGACGGTTGCCGCGGCACTTTTCATGTGATAGAGGCCGAGACAGTGAGCGGCAGCCCGATCACCATTCAGCAAAACCGCAGGAAGTTGAGGCCTTATCAATCTCAACCGAACCGCACTCGCAACGCACTGCTTTTGCGGCCGCTGGCTTTCTGAGTGAAGGCGCAAACCACAAGCCGCACCATCCCAGTAGGCATGGTTTGTAGTTCCTCGATCGAAGGCGCTACTACGAGCACCTGGCCAGCATCCAACCGGACGGCACCGTGCTATACGGTCGATTGGATCCCCGAATCACAGAAGGACATCTGCCAGACCCAGTTTGTGATCCAGCATCGGTCATCGGGTGCCTGAAGAACATCTCGGACAGGGTTCCGGGTCTGTCCTTTTCGAGGGCTCGATCTTCTCGAAGAGACCGACGAAGGAGGCCGGGCGGTAACCGGCCTTTTCCACTTACGCCAAGCCGAGCGAGAACCTCACCAAGCACAGCGGTGCGGTATGCAGCGTATCCAAAGATTCGAGAACACGTATCCCCACGGTTCATAGCCGAGAGCGGCGAAAGCCGGGAGATCACCCCGCGGGCCCTTCCGCGCCCGCCGATTGGCGGTGATAACCTGGAGAAACCAGTTCGGTTTAAACCTTGAAGGAGGGCTGGAGATGCCCGGCGAGCTCAAGATCCGAGTGAATGGACAGGTGCGGACCGTTTCGTCCGCGCCGGATACACCGCTATTATACGTGCTTGCCGGCGAACTCGAACTGCAAGGTCCGCGCTTCGGCTGTGGGCTCGCTCAGTGTGGCTCCTGTTCGGTGCTGGTCAATGGCGTCGAGACGCGTTCCTGTGTAACACCGGTTTCCGACGTCCAGGGTAAATCGATCACCACGCTCGAAGGGCTGCCAGCCTGGTACGCGGCGCAGAAGAAGCTAGGCTCGGCTCCCCCCCTGCACCCGGTGCAACAAGCGCTGATTGACGAACAGGCGGTACAGTGCGGCTACTGCTTCAACGGTATGATCATCAAAGCCTCCGAACTGCTCTCGAAAGTTCCGCAGCCGAGCGAAGCGCAAATCCGCACAGCCATGAACGGCCACCTGTGCCGCTGCGGGACATATCCGCGGGTCATTAAAGCAATCCAGCGCGCTTCCCGGGCCATGGCGGGGGTGGCGTGAGCAGCGTCATTCGCCGCGATTTCCTCAAAACCGGTGGCGCTCTCATCATCGGTTTCAGCCTTCGCGAGTCGCTGCCCGCGGAAGATCGGGGCAGTGTTGCCGGACCGCCGGATGCCAAGCAGATCGACACGTGGCTGGCCATCCACGCCGACAACACGGCTACCGTCTACATCGGGTTTGCCGAGCTCGGCCAGGGAAACTCGACGGCGTTGCTGCAAATCGCGGCCGAAGAGCTCGATCTGGACATGAGCCAGCTGAAAACGGTCCAGCTCGACACCAACGTCACACCCAACCAGGGCGGAACCTACTCGAGCGCTTCCATCCAAAGAGGCGGGCCCCAGGTTCGCACCGCCGCCGCCGAAGCGCGGCAGGCGTTGCTCCAGATGGCATCCCAGAAGTTAGAATCCCCCGTCGAGCATCTCACGGTGGCAAAAGGCGTGGTGTCGGTCGCCGGCAGCCCGGATCGCTCCGTCACCTATGGCGCCCTAGTCCCGGACAAGCCGTTCCACCTCGCGTTCACCGGGACCGCGCCGGTGAAGCCCCCAGCCGAGTACAAAGTGGTAGGCGCGCGGATTCCGCGCAACGATGTCCCAGATAAAGTCAGCGGCAGGTATGTCTACGTGCAGCACGTCCGCCTGCGAGGAATGCTGCATGGGCGGGTCGTACGGCCACGAGGCCAGCGGGCCTACGGATCCGGCGCCAAGGTTCTGAGTCTCGACGAGAGTTCGATTGGTGAGATTCCCGGCGCCCGCGTGGTACGCCAGGGCGATTTCGTGGGCGTGGTAGCGGAGAACGAGTGGGACGCTGTGCGTGCAGCCCGGCAGTTGAAAGTCACCTGGGACACGGCGCCCACGCTGCCAACTCACGCCAGGCTCCACGAGCAGATGCGAGCCGCCAAGACCACCGACCGGGTCGTTGTCCAGCGAGGCGACGTGGCCGGAGCCCTGGCAAAAGCGGCGCACGTGGTTTCCGAAAGCTATCGCGGCCCGTACCAGGCGCACGCGCCTTTTGGTCCGAATTGCGCCGTGGCTCACGTGATGCCCGATCGGGCGCTGGTCGTGTGCTCCACTCAGGATGTTTACGGAACGCGCAACAGCCTCGCCCGGCTGCTCGACATGCCGGCCGAAAAGATTCGCGTGCAGTACTACGAAGGTTCGGGCACATTCGGCCATAGCTGCTACGACGATGCGGCCCAGGCTGCAGCGTTGCTGTCGCGACTGGCCGGCAAGCCGGTCCGCCTGCAGTTCATGCGGTGGGACGAGCACGGGTGGGACAACTACGGTCCGGCCCACGTCGGCGAAGTTCAGGTGGCCTCCGACGCCGCGGGCAAAATCATCGCTTACGAGTACGAAGGCTGGCAGCATAACTGGAGCGCCGTGGAAACGTCGGCGCAACTGCTCGGAACGCCGGCGGCCGATTGGCCGGGCGGGGCGGCGCAGCAGGTCAGCGCTTTGAATTGCGGCGGCATGTACGACATTGCCAACGTGAGGCTGGTGAACCACCAATTGCCTGGAAAAGACTATCTCAAGGGCGGTTGGCTGCGCTCCCCGCTCGATCTTTCGTTTTCCTTTGCGTCAGAGCAAACCATCGACGAGTTAGCGTACCTGGCCCAGATCGATCCCTACCAGTTCCGGCGGCAAAACATAACCGATGCCCGCTGGCTCACAGTGCTCGACGCGGTCGCGAGGAGTGCGAAGTGGACGCCGCGGCGGGCGGCTTCCCAGCGTTCGGACGGAAAAGTGGCCACGGGGCGGGGAATTGGCCTGGGTACACATCTGGTGTCATACGGCGCGGCCGTCGCCGAAATCGAGATCCACAAGGAAACCGGCCGCGTCGTAGCGAAGCGTCTCCATGGCGCCGTCGACGCCGGCCTAGTGGTCAATCCAGCGTTTGTGGAGAACCAGATCAGCGGCCAGCTGGTGCAGACGGCCAGCCGGATGTTCAAAGAGGAAGTAACTTTCAACACCACCAATGTCACCAGCCTGGACTGGAGCACCTACCCGGTCCTGCGCTTCGAAGAATGCCCCGAGGTAACTCCCATCGTCGTGCAGCGCTTGAACGAAAGGTCTACAGGCGCAGGCGAGGAAGTGATGGCAGCCGCGGCGGCGGCGATCGCCAATGCGTTTTTTGACGCCACCGGAGTGCGCGTCCGGGAATATCCGCTCACACCAAGCCGTGTCCTGGCGGCGCTAAGCCGAGCCGCATAAGGCTCCCGCCCTGTGCGCGACTGAAGCGCGCTCTTACGGCGCCCCTGCCAGGCGCAACCGCTCCTCGACCTCCCTCCGGAATCGGTCCACACACCGGAGAACATAATCAGCCACCACCAGGTCCGGGTCGTCGACCAGCGGCGTCAGGTCCATCGCATAGCTCAGCGCGCTTTCTTCATCGGTGCCGTGCGAAGCGTAGTAGGTGGCGTTGGCCATGCGGCGGCCGGCCGTCGCCAGGTCGTAGCGCTTTCCGCCGCTGACCTGCGAATCAAAGATCCCCACCAAAGCCGCAGCGATGTTCGATCGGGCCGAGACCGGCAGCACCTGTTTGTCGGCGTCAGGCAGCCAGTCGAGATCGCGCCAGACCTCGCAACCGTAGACTCGCTTCGGACGAGTCTTGCCGCGCACGGCGCGTAAGGCGGCGATCGAGCGCAGGGCCACTGCGACGTGGGTGTCGTGCTTGTCGGCCAGGTTGTGCAGGTACACGATCTCGGGTTGCGCGGCTTCCAGGATCTGTTTCAAGTCTTCCACCACCGCCGGCTCGTTCGGATTCTTGACCTCGGTGCTGCTAAATCCGAGTTGCACCTGGCAGCCGTACTCACCGACATACGCGGCTTTGCGCTGCTCTGCCTGGCGCACCTTCTGCATCTCGTCGTCGGTATAGGTGCCGTAGACGCCCGTGCGCGGGCTGCCGGCCCCGTTGGTTGCCACCACGCCGGTGAACCAGTGGTCTGGCTGAGCGAAGCATTGGGCGATGCCATGGTAGGCCATGATCTCGATGTCGTCCTGGTGGGCCGCAATGCACAGGTGCGTGGTGCGCGCGAGCGCCGCGTCCGGCTTCAGGCCGTCGGGAACAAACAGGTCCGCGCTGGGATTATGAAACCGCATCGGCTTTCTCCTGAACGTGAATGGCGGGGAGGCTGGCCGCGGCAATCGCCTGGCCATGCCTTCTATTTGTCTCATCGGGCAGGTGAAAGCCGACGCGTTCGGCGAGCTCGGGAAACTCTTCGCGCAGCACCTGCCCCCCCGTCGAGAGAATCACATCTCCGCCTTCGCCGGTCATCACGCGCCCCAGCACCAGCAGGTTGCGGAATTCGTAGAAGCCGGCGAAGGTGGCGATGGCGTAGCCGAAGTAGACGCCGATCGTTTCGTAGATCGAGCGCGCCCGCGGATCACCGGCCGCCATCAGCCTTTGGACTTCATCGAGCTTGGCGGGGAGCGGCATGTCTTTGGGCAGGACGATGCCGGCCGGCGCGAGCAGCCGCGCGACCGCCTGCTGGGAGAAATACTGCACGCCCACGCCCGTGTCGCCGGACCACTCGTCGACCGGCCCACCCTCACGGTAGTCGAAGGGCACAAATGCCAGCTCGTTCAACCAAGACGTGATCGCGCCCTGCGGCGTGACAAAGCCGGCGGCCAGGCTGCTGCCCATCGCGATTCCCAGCACGGCGTTGTCGCGAAGCGCCATCGAGCCCGCCAGCGCCGTGACCTCGCCGTCGTTCACCACTTCAAACGGCACACCGCCCCAAGCCTTTTGCAGGTCGAAAAAAAGGCGCCGGATGCGGCTGTCAAACAGCGACGGCGGCACCGAGCGGTAGAGCGAGCCGACGCGTACCTCGTTGTTCACGTAGACTCCGGCCGCGCTGCCGCCGATCGCATCAACTCGCCCCAGATGGGCAGCCGCCCTGCGCAGGGAATCGTGGATGCCGTCGAAGTGATACTGCGGGTCCGCTTCGGTGCCCGGCTGCCAGGGCACTTCTTCACTAAAGACGACCCGGCCTTCGACGACCGCGGCACACTTGCGATCGCTCGCTCCCAAATCGAAGCCTATGCGAGAGCCATCCAGGTGGCGGCCGAGCGGCACGGCCGTTTCTGTTTCGTCCGGGCATTCTTCGTACCGTGTGCTCTCGATAGTCAGGGGATGCCCGTAGACGCGCTGCCCCATGAAGTCGTGGTCGAAGGCACGCGCGCCTCCCGGCCCGTAGACGCCGCGGAGATAGGTCGCGAGACGAGGATCGCCCGCGACCGTAACCTTATACCCGCCCTTTTGCCACAGCAGAAACTTCAACAAACGCTCGATGTACCGGTGGTTGGCAGCAAGATGGGCGGCGTCATGGGGAAGAACACAAGTGCGGAAGACCGACGCCGAACCGTCGCTTCGCTCGAGAGCGAGGGCGACCTTCGAGCCGCCAACGGCTTCGACCGCGGCGCCGTAAGCGCGATTCCACAATGACGCCGGAACAAATCCCGGATCGAGGGACGGACGGAATCGGGGTGACACCGGGATGCCCACAAGCGCAAGCACCATGTTCCATCTTTCGCGAGCGGCCTGTCCAGTGCACAACCGTTACGGGCGCGGTTATGCCCAGTTCGTTACGGTCGCATCGCGCTAGAATGGGGTCGCATGGCAGAGGGGGATCGGGACTTCAACCGGCCGTCGCACCTCCCGGAAGAAAGGATCCGCGAGGAGTTGAACCGCATCCTTGCCAGCCACGAGTTCCGAACCAGCAAGAGAAGCCAGGATTTCCTGCGTTACGTGGTGGACCACACGCTTCGCGGTGAGGCCGACCTGCTCAAGGAACGCACGATCGGCGTGGACGTTTTCGGCCGCTCTTCCGACTATGATCCGAGCGACGACGCCACCGTCCGGGTGAAAGCAGGGGAAGTTCGCAAGCGCCTGGGCCTGTATTACGCCGAACAGGGCGCTCGCAATCCAATCCGCATCGACCTGCCCTTGGGCAGCTACGTGCCGGAGTTTCGCGAGTCGGAGAACCGGGCAGCTCCCGCGCAGCCTTCTGGGGAAGCTTCCGTGTCCCCGCCCCAAGCCCAGCCGAAGATGCGCCTTGGAACTCGCGTCGCGGCGGGCGCGATGCTTCTCGCCGTTCTTTCGGCGGCCTTCGTTTGGTTGCGCACCCGCCCAGCAAACACTCCGCTCGACCAGTTTTGGGCCCCGGTTCTGACGGGTAATGCTCCCCTTCTGTTGTGCGCCGCGTACGTCCCGGTTTATCGTCTGGAACCCGATACCAACCCGCACCCTCGGGCGGAAGACTTCGTTCCGCTCCCCGATCAATTCGTTGGGGGCGGCGATCTGATCGCCATTTCGCGTCTGACCGCCATGCTGGCGCGTATGGGCCGAGCGTACCGGCTCAAGGTGGGTAACGACGTTTCGTTTCAGGACCTGCGCACGGGTCCCGCCGTTCTGGTGGGCTACTCGTATACGCGCTGGCGCGAAATCAGCCGAGAGATGCGATTCTTCATCGACACCACACGCCTCCCGCTGGGTATCACCGACAACGGTTCGCCTACCCGGTGGTCGCTTCCCAAGCTACCGCCGGACCGGCACACCGACGAGGACTACGCCATCGTGTCGCGTGTCTTTCATCCCGATACGCACGCCATGCTGGTGGAACTGGCCGGCATCACTCAGTATGGAACCGACGGCGCCGCAGACCTGGTCACCAGATCCGACCTCTTGGGGGAAGCTCTTCGCGGCGCTCCCTCCGGATGGCAGAACAAGAACCTTCAGCTGGTACTGCATGTCAAAGTGATCGCTGGCGCTCCCACCTCACCCAAAGTGGTAGCCACCCACTTCTGGTAGCGCCGGCGGTTTCGACCGCCGGCGCCGCCGGGGAAATTAAAACCGATACTTTAAGGCAAACTGCAAGTTGCGGGCTCCTTGTGAGGTATTCACGACGCCTGCGTTCACGCTCTTCGTGTAGTTGATGTCGGTTCCGTACCGACTCACGTTCGCGTTCCAATCCCCGGGGATCACGTCAGTAGCGTAGCCGGCGACGGTAAAGACGGGCGTATTGAAGGTGTTGATGGCGTCGAAACGGAACTCGAGCGATTGCCGCTCGCTGATGCGGAACTGCTTCGACAGGCTCATATCGATCTGCTTGAGACCGGGTCCCCGTTCAGTCGAGATGCCGCAGGTGCCGAGTTTCCCGGTTCCCGGAATCCGCATCGTGGTCGGATCGAACCAGACATAACCGCCGCCCACGAAGTTTTTGTACGGTGTGGCGTTCGACGATGCGATGCAGTCCGGACGCGGCTGGAAATAGGCGCCGGTAGGATCGTTGCCGAACTGAATCATGGAGATCGGGAAGCCTCCATGGGCGGTGAAGATGGTGCCGTAGTGCCAGTCGCCGAAGACCGCGTTCACCGCTTTATGGGCGTTCTTGCCGAAGGCCCGGTCGTGGCCGAACGGCAGGTCGTAGTTCAGGTAGCCGCTGAAGACGTTGGTCACATCCGCGTCGCAAAGACCGTAGTCCAAACCCCGGACATTGTACACATACATCTGGAACGCAACATCGGCCGTGGTCTGGGCGGCCGCGGCGTTGCCGTAGCGCCCGTAATATCCCTGGTTGTCGGTGAGGCACTTTGACCACGAGTAGTTAAACTGGAACGAAAGGCCCCTGGTGACGCGCTGCTGAGCGCTCAATTGCAAGCCCTCGTAGTTCTGTATTGCGGTCGAGGTGTTGAGCCGCTCCTGGGCGCTGGCCCCAAAACTCTTCAGCGTAGGATTCCCCGCCAGATACGGACCGGCCACACTAGTGCCGTCAGGATTGAGTACTCTCTGGCCCATGTTGTAGATGGCAGCTAAGTGATCGCTGTGCTGGCCAACGTATGCGGCCTGCGCGGTGAACGAGTTCCCTACCTGGCGCTGGATGCTTACGTTCCACTGATTGGCGACGGCCGGCCGATAGTTGGGATCGGTCGCGTGCAGGCGGACGCCCTGGAAGCAGGAAGCCGGAGCGGAAGTCACATTGGAGGTGGTGCAGGGTGCGCCGGAAGCGCTTAGCGCCGCAAAGCCTTGGTCAAGGGTAATCTGGTTCGCGGGTATCCCTCCCGTCCTCGTAGCGCCCCACTGTCCTACCAGATCCGCATTCCAAGGAGCGTTGGTGGGGAGCCGGTTGAATTCACCGGTGCCTTCCTGGAAGCTGGAACGGGAGAAGGCCGCGCGAACTACAGTCTTGTCGTCGAGTGTCCAGGCCAGTCCCAGGCGGGGCAGGAAATTGGCGATGCCGTTGTACTGGTTATACAGAGCCCGGCTATTCCCGTTGACGCCGGCGAGCATGATTTGACCGCTGTACATCCCGAAATTCGTCATGCGGTCCCCGACTTCGTAAATCGGTGTGAACAGTTGCCAACGGATGCCGAAGTTCACCGTGAACCGGCTGCTGATCCGCCAATCGTCCTGTAGGAAAACGCCGATGGCGTTGTTGCGCTGACCGACGGTCCCAGCGAAGCCGAGTCCGTAGCCCATGTAGGACGGCAGTCCCAGGAAAAAGTCCGCCTCGGCGTTGCCGGTGTAGGTATCGGTAAAACCAATTTGGCCGGCTGCGCCATCACTGCTCGTCGCGGGAATGTAGTTGTTCCGATAGCGGATGAGTTGGAAACCCATCTTGAGGGTGTGTGTGTTCCTGCTGTAGATCGCAGTGTCGGAAACCTGGATGGCGGTCTGGTGGAAGATCTCTGCCCCGTTCACTGTGCCAAAGGCAAAGGGTCCGTTTTGCCGGCCGCCGAGAGGTGCACCCGCGAAATAGAGACCGGGAAGATATTGGGTGGGTTGGCCGGGAATCAGGTTGGCGCCTGTCTTAGTGGTAAGCGCCTGAATGTTGGCCTCTGCCGGAAAGTAATTCATCCCGACGCGAATGTCGTTGACCAATGTGGGACTGACCGTCCTCGTATAGTTGAGCACCGCTTGCTGCAGCGGGAAAGAGTTACTGCCATTGCTGCTGTACTGGAAGACTTCGCTGTTCACAAAAGGCTGCTCGATGTGTTGCTGGGAGTAGCGGGCGAAGAAGCGGTCCTTCTCGGTCGGGGCCCAGTCCGCTTTGATGTCACCCTGGTTTCCATGCGTGTAGTTCTGCTGTACGTTGTTCAAATTGTTGAGCGTGCCATTGCTGCCCGGCGTACCCGGCAGGTTCGGCTGGGGCAGGGCATTCGCGATCTTGAGCGCTGTCGGGCTGATGCCGGTGATGCAGGGATCGACTCCCATTCTCTGCCCGGCGCCGCAAATCGCCGCGTGCGTCAGATTGGACGGCATAGCGACGCTGGTTCCCGGGTAGTGGAGGGCGACTCCCAAGTCGCTCAGATTGCCGGTCACGTCGAGCGCAGTAAAAGTAGTCCGGGGATCGGGAGTGCCCGGCAGGTCGAACCGCGAACCCTGAAAATCGCCGAAGAAGAACAGCTTGTCTTTCTTGATCGGCCCGCCGAAGGTCGCGCCGTACTCATTCCACCGCTGGCGCGGCGTCGGCAGGTTGTTGAAATTGTTGGACCACTCGTTGGCATTAAAGAAGTCGTTGCGCAGATATTCAAACGCGCTGCCATGGTACTGGTTGGTGCCTGATTTGAGGCTGACATTGATCACACCGCCCAGAAAGTGACCAAACTCCGCGTTGGGATTGCTGGTGATAACGTTGAACTCGCCAATCGCATCCACGTTGGGCGAGAAGGCGACGTTGTTATCGACAAACTCGTTGTTGTCCAGGCCATCGAGAACGTAGTAGTTCGCCTGCTCGCGGTTGCCATTCAAGTTGGGCCGCGCCGCGTTGAAAGTCTTTTGGCCCGTGTTAAATGACGCAGGGCTAATGGTTACCGCTCCTGGAACCAGCAAGGTGAGCTGGTTGTAGTTCCGCGTCTCGAGCGGCAGGTTGGCGATGGCACTGGCCTGCATCACCGTACCGACCTGAGTAGTTTCCGTCTGCAGCAGCGGAGTCGCGGTGGTGACTTCGAGGGTCTGAGACACCTGCCCAATAGTCAACATGAAGTCCACGCGGGCGGTCTGATTCAAAACCAGGTTAAACGGCGGATGGATGGCCGTTTGGAAGCCCGACACTTCAACGCGCACCTCATAGTCGCCAACTGGCAGCCGAGGCAGGTTATAGGTTCCTTCCTCGTTGGTCTCGGTTTTCCAGATCGTGCCGCGTTCGACATCGCGGGCGGTCACAGCGGCTTTCGCGACTGACGCGCCGGAGGGGTCGGCCACCCTTCCGGTGATGGCGGCGGTCACCTCCTGCGCCTTCCCGTGCGGGATTAACTCCGCGCCCACGATCAGAATCGGCAGCAGAAGAAGGCGGCGGTTGCGCCGGATTCTCCGCGGGGACTCGCTCGTTGTCATAGACACCTCGATTCTTTCCTCTCCACGTTATTGTTCGTGCGACCGGAGCATCCGGGCCGCCGGCCTAACCACCCAAAGCTTGGAATTCAGTCTCATAGTGGACCGGTTTGTCTCAATTGTCCAGTTCAGAACCGTTGCAGGGGTGTTACACAGATGTTCGATACCGCGGCGAACACTCGCGCTATCTAGAAGTTGCAGCCTGAGTCGGGCGGTCGGCAAAGGCCCTACCGTGGCCACGAGCAGGCGCACCGGCCGCACCGCGGCGAGGCGAACTTGCGCCGTAGGCTGCTCCAATCGATCGAGTTGCCGGCTCTGCTCCTCGACCCAACCGCCGGGGGCCGGCTGCTTGGTTTCAATCAGTTCGAGGGCCCGCAAGCCAATGCGGCCGGCAGCGGCGAGATGAGTCGCCAGCGGCACGACCTCCGCCACCAGCAAGTTCGCCTCCCCGAGCGGCCTGAGTTCGGCCTCGTTGGCAGCCCACTCGGTGAGTGTAGCCCGCAGCTCCGGTATGGCAGCCGAACTCGTGGTTAGGCTTTTCACCGCGAGCTCCAGGGTCCGAACGCGCTCGCTCTCCGGCCGCACGGCATCCACAAACCGATTCAGCGGAACCAGGCTGGCGTTTTCTGCCAGGTTCCGGCGGCCCTCGATTCCCAAAGCTTCCGAGACGGCAGCTAGCACTCGGAGCGCATGGGACGACCGGCCACTCGCCAGCCGGTCGAGCATCGGCTCCAAAGCCGACTGGTGCTCGACGCCGGTCCATTCTAGCGTGCGGCTCACGTTCGCCAGCCGCTCATACATCGAACCGGCATCGGTCACGTCGCGAGGTGACCAGAGCCTTTCGGCGATCGCGGCCAGACGCGGCCAGATTCGCGAGTCCACGGTCTCCGCGTTCACGTACTCGGACCACATGCACGCTTCGCCGCCCAGGATGTTTTTCGTCTGCTCCGGTGTGAGATCGCCTGCGGCACCGTCGAGCGGGTCAATCGCGTAATGGCGGCTGGCCGGCCAGAGCTGGTCCAAGTAGTAGCCAAACGAAAGCACTGCGCCGTGACCTCGAACGGCCGCTTCCGCGAGCGATGCCTGCCCGCGCCAGGACTGAATCACGGTTTCCCGCGCCAACCCGGGGCCGAGCACCTCGTCCCACCCGATCATGATCTTGCCGTGCTTCTGGAGCAGCTTCTGCAAGCGGTGATTGAAATAGGCCTGCAAATCGCGGCTGGTGGCCATCTGGTGCTCACGGGCGAAGGCTTGAATGGAACGAGACTGCCGCCACGCGGCGCCGTCCACTTCGTCGCCGCCCACGTGGAAATAGGGGTCTGGAAACAGTGCAGCCATCTCGCCGATCAGCCCGTCGAGAAACGCGTAAGTCGCCTCGCGCGACAGGTCGAGACTCGGCGCGAACACGCCCCACTTGCGCTCGATCGCGTACGGGCCGGGTGCGCTCGCTAGCTCCGGATATCCGACAAACCAAGCCGTGGTGTGGCCGGGCATATCGAATTCCGGGATCACGCGGATGCCGCGGTCCTGTGCGTAGGCCACCACCTGCCGGACGTCGGCCTGTGTATAAAAATTGCCGTCGCTCCCCATCTGCGTGAGGCGGGGATAGCGTCTACTCTCGACGCGGAAGCCCTGATCGTCCGAGAGGTGCCAGTGAAAAACGTTAAGCTTGACGGCAGCCATGGCGTCGAGATTCCGCTCCACGACCGATACCGGCATCCAATGCCTGACCGCGTCGAGCATTAGCCCGCGCCAAGGGAATCGAGGCCGGTCCTCAATGGTAACTGTGGGCGCTTGAAAACCATCTGGTCCAGGGCGAATCAACTGGGCGAACGTTTCCAGCCCGCGGATCGCGCCCGTCACCGTGCGTGCTTCGAGAGAGGCCTGGTCGGGCCGGATCTCCAAATGGTACGATTCATCTTCGCCTAGCGCGGGCACCAAGCTGCCGCGCTCCTTGCACTCGACTTCGAGAGTGGCAGCCTTGCCGGGCAGCATGGGCATTCCGGTCTGCCGCGAGACGCGCGCGACGAAGCGATCCACTGCGGCCATCAGACGAAGGTCGGAGTAACCGTTCAGTCCGACTCGGAAGCTGGAGTCGACGCGAAGTCTGCCCTCCGACAAGATTGCCTTCGAGGGCAACGGCATCAGAGGGAGTTCCGCAGCGGACACCGCGGCGCTAGACGCGATCAGGGTGCCGATCCGGATGGCCAACTGGAACCGACGGGCGACAAGCATCCGGCAACGAGCTTGCGGCGTCCGCTCTCAGGCTGTCCAGTTCACAACGGTTGCGAGGGCCGTTATGGGCCGGTTCGCTACTGACCGAACGTATTTATTTTCAGTGGATTTAATGGTCGAACCGTTAGCAAAACACGAAGCCCGGCCCGGCGCTAGCGCTGGCCGTGGTGGTCGTTGTTGGTGAGGCGGCTGCCGTCGGTTTCCACGCAGCGCGGCGATTCTTCAAGGGGATCGTTGGACGGCTTGATGACGCGCGGAGGCGCGGTCCAGGCCGCCGTGAGCACCTTCGGATCGTCCACAGTGAACTGGTACGCGAGATTCTCACCGTTCCGCCACAGGCGCTCGGTGACGTGCATGGCATCGCTATGGAAGTAGCCGTCTTCGCCGAACCAAGTGCTATCGACAAAATTAGTGACGTCCACTACCAGCGTGTCTCCCTCCCAGTGGCCAACCGAATCGCCGTAATAGGACGGGTTTCCGTTCGCGCGGTGCGGGCGGCCGTCGGTGGGAATGATGCGATACGGATCTCCCGAGATGTCTTCGTAAAAGAAGATGACTTCACCCGGGGTTTGCACGATTTTTCGCGGAGAACCGATGCGCGGGATGCCTGGTTTGCCGCAATAGAAGACCTCGTCGGTCTTGCTCTCGTGATCGGAGAGATCCTTCACCTTGGCCAGGTACTCCGGCTTGTACGAAGGGGTGGCAGTGAAGGGCATCGCACCGGGGACTGCGGTTTTGGCGGGCCGGCGGGCGCTCTGATCGACCGTCTTGATGGCCACAGCGCCGTTGACCTCACTTTTCAAACCGCCCGGAGGCAGGTCGATGCCGAATGCCCAGACGCCGCTGAGGTCCGCGTGCCCATCGGCCGTGCGCTTCACACTAGCCGTGTTTGCGGGCTTGTTCGTCGGTTGGGCAGCTCCAAGGACTGGAAGAAGGGCCGCCGTGGTCACCACGCAAACGAAGTTCAGTCTCATTTTCCACCCTCCTGGGCCGTATTGGCATTGACGAGTTCCAACGATGTCCCATCCGGCATAATGATCTTTTGAAGGTAGCCGTAGAAAGAAGCGTCCTTCGCGCGCACGCCTTCGACCTTGACGGTCTGCCCGATGGCTTTAGCGAGGTCGGCACGGCCCACGCCGACGCGGCGGAACCATGCTGGCGGATTGCTTTCAAAAGACCAGTTTTCCACCTTTCCGCTTTCGCTCTTCACTTCCATCGCGACCTTAATGTGAGGATTGACCCAGTCGACACTCGTGAGTGTGCCGGTCAGCGTAATCCGCTTGGTCATATCGAACTCGGCCGACGGTGAGTGATGAGCCCACAAGGAAGCTGCCGTCACGACGCACATGGCTACAATCCTGGCACTGGAGATCTTAGGTTTCAAGGAAGGAACTCCTTTCCAAACGTGGAGAAAGTATATCACAGCACGGTGCCGGTCATAGGGACACACACGGGACTTTCAACCGCTTTTGACGGGCACACGGCAAGGTGCAAATGCGAACAACGGGATTGTGCGGCGGCTGCAGATTAACCCTTGCAAGGCAAAGCCATTGGGGGCTGCGATCGCATACGATGAGTCATAGACCTTCCTATTCAAGACGCTGAGGCGGCTTCCACTCGGGCATGGACTGCGATACAGTGACACGATTGGGCCGGGTTTCCGTGTTGAACATAGGTTGGGTACTCACTGGATTTGCCTTGTGCGCCGTTGCGGCTCCTTCCAATTCCGCGTCTCCCGCGTCCTCCTATCGCACGATTGTCGACCGCTACTGCGTGGTCTGCCACGATCAAAAGCTCAAGACGGCCGGGCTTGAACTTGACACGCTCGACCTCACGAAGGTTCCCGAGCATGCGGAGACCTGGGAAAGAGTGGTCGAGAGGCTCGAGTCGCGCACGATGCCCCCCATAGGGATGCCGCGGCCGGATTCAGCCACCTACGAGAACCTAGCGACCTGGCTCGAAGCGCAACTCGATGCGGCTGCCCAGGCCCATCCTCACCCGGGCCGTCCGGTGCTCCACCGCCTCAACCGCGCCGAATACGGCAACGCCATCCGCGACCTGCTGGCCCTCGACGTGGATGCCGCATCGTTGCTGCCGCCGGATGATTCGGCCTACGGGTTCGACAACATTTCCGATGTGCTCGGGCTTTCGCCGGCGCTCCAGGAGTATTACCTCAGGGCGGCGCTGAAGATCGGTTCGCTGGCCGTGGGAGATGCTCACGCGAGTCCTCGCGGCGAGACCTACCGCGTCCGGCAGGACCTTTCCCAGGACCAGCATATTGAAGGAATGCCGCTGGGCACGATCGGCGGGACGCGGGTCCGCCAGAACTTCCCCCTGGACGGCGAATACGTTTTCCAGGCCAGGCTGTATCGAACCAATCTGAATATTATGCGCGGTCTCGAGTCGCCGCATCAGGTGGAGTTCACCGTGGACGGGCAGCGCATCCACGCGGCGAGGATCGGCGGCAACGAAGATCTGGCGGGTCTATTTGAAAAACCAACCGAGACGGGAGATGCGGTCGACGCGCGACTGCGCGTGCGCGTCCCCGTGAAAGCGGGCCCGCACGTGGTGACGGTGGCCTTCGTGCAGGAGCCGGAGGTGGCCGGGCCCGACCGGCTGCAGCCTTATATCCGCAGCTCGGTGGACAACTTCGACTGGACCGGCAGGCCGCACCTCCAAACGCTGACTATCACCGGACCTTTCGAGGCAACAGGTCCCGGCGAGACACCCAGCCGGCAACAGATTTTTGTCTGTCACCCGCGCGGCCCAGCCGAGGAGGCGCCGTGCGCGCGGCGCATCCTCCGGATGCTGGCCCGGCGCGCGTACCGGCAGCCGGTGAAAGCGGCAGATGAACAACGGGTGATGCGGTTTTACGAACAGGGGCGGCGCCAGGGCGGTTTTGAAGCCGGGATTGAAGCGGCACTCGAACGCATTCTAGCCAGCCCGAAGTTCGTGTTTCGCGTCGAGCGCGATCCGGCCGGCCTCGCGCCCGGAACCGCGTACCGTATTACCGACCTCGAGCTGGCTTCTCGGCTTTCCTTTTTTTTATGGAGCAGTATTCCAGATGACGAGCTGCTTCAAGTGGCCGCCGAAGGCAAGCTGAAGAACCCGGCCGTATTGGAGCGCGAGGTGCGGCGGATGCTGGCCGATCCGCGGTCCCATGCCCTGGTTGCCAACTTCGCCGGCCAATGGCTGCACCTGCGGAACGTACGAAACGTGCTGCCGAACTCCGATCGGTTTCCAGACTTCGACGACAACCTGCGGCAGTCGGTAGAGCGGGAGACGGAGCTGTTGTTCAGCAGCATCATCCAAGAAGACCACAACGTCTTGGATCTGCTGACGGCCGACTACACCTTCCTCAACGAGCGGCTGGCGCGGCACTACGGAATTCCGGATATTTATGGAAGTCGCTTCCGGCGCGTCAGGATCACCGAGGACGCCCGTCGCGGGCTACTCGGCCAAGCGAGCATTCTGGCGGTGACTTCGCACGCTGAGCGGACGTCGCCGGTGGTGCGCGGCAAGTGGATTCTGGAAATGCTCCTCGGCCTTCCGGTTCCACCGCCGCCGCCGGATGTGCCGACGCTCAAAGAGAACGCCGACGGCGAAAAGCCGCGGACGATGCGCGAGCAGATGGCCGAGCACCGGGCGAATGCGGTCTGCGCGTCCTGCCACAGGATTATGGACCCGATCGGGTTCGCGCTGGAAAATTTCGACGCCGTGGGCGCCTGGCGGACGCACGAGGCTGGGGAAGCCATCGACGCTTCCGGGGTGCTCGCCGACGGAACCAAAGTGGACGGCGTCGTGGGATTGCGCAACGCTCTGGTGAGCCGGCCCGCGATGTTTGTCGGCACGATGACGGAGAAACTGCTGACGTATGCGCTCGGCCGGGGGTTAGACCATCACGACCGGCCGGCGGTGCGGGCGATTCTTCGGGACGCGGCGGGAACTGACTACCGGTTCTCGTCGCTGGTGATGGGGATTGTGCGGAGTGTTCCGTTTCAGATGAGAATGACCGCCGAGAGGGACGCTCGGACCGGAGGCTCCTGAAATGATCGTTCTTAAGAAAGCACTGCGACGGCGCACACTGCTGCGCGGGATGGGCGCCTCCGTGGCGCTGCCGCTGCTGGATGCGATGTTGCCTGCGTTCACGCCGATCGCCAAGGCCGATGCCAGGCCGCGGCTTCGGTTT
>Ga0306926_10001222_pt1 | contig 25272 bp, 24 predicted proteins | sample flu12Cox44000178_FD_203759 | JGI IMG/M metagenome (GOLD analysis project Ga0306926, IMG submission 203759) | Lab enrichment of tropical soil microbial communities from Luquillo Experimental Forest, Puerto Rico - flux8day.12C.oxic.44.000.178 (v2)... | ecosystem: Environmental > Terrestrial >...
CTGCTTGCGCGGCACGCGGTCTGGCAGCCGCCCTTCATAGGCCTGGGCGGAGGAGCCTGCGGGAACCCGACGGCGCTGTGGGTGGCCGAGCAGATGCCCGTCGGCTGGGGTGACACCTACATCCAGTCGATCGCGGGCCAGAACTTCGACATCACCAACGTGCCCAACGGCACCTATTACATCCAGATCATCGCCAACCCGGAGAAGGTCCTGCACGAGACCACCACAAGCAACGACGTCTCGCTGCGCAAGGTCATCCTCGGCGGCACCCCCGGCCACCGCACGGTGAAGGTGCCGGCGTGGCACGGGATAGACCCCGAGCCCTAACCGGTCCGGTGCCAGGCGGCGGGCGGCACCACCGCCGCCCGCCGCCTGGCCGCACGGTCACGGTGTGCAGCGCAGCCCGGCGGCAGCCGTCCGTCGGGTAAGGTTTGCGCCACTACCAGAGGGGGTGCAGGTGACCGGCCCGGCGCAGGAGCGGCTCCGGCTCGATGCGTGGTGAGATGACGCCGGGCGTGACCATGATGGACGCGCTGGATTCTGAGCCCCCCACCGCCGGCGATACCAGCCGGTGGCAGGCCGTCACGGCCACCGAACGCGGCGCGGCGCATCGCGCCGCTGGCCTCCCCAACCAGGACGCGGTCGAGGTGCGTCCGCTCGACGGCGGCATGGTGGCTGCGGTCGCGGACGGGCACGGGCACGCCAGGCACTTCCGCAGCGCCCGCGGTGCCCGGCTGGCCGTGTCCATAGCCTGCCAGGCCGCCGCCGACCTCGCCACCCGCCCGGGCGGGCTGCCCGCGCTACCAGACGACCTACGGCATCTTCTGGTGCCGGACATCGTCACGCAATGGCGTGACGCGGTACACCGAGACGTGACGGCCGAGCCGTTCACCCGCGCCGAGGAGTCGGTCCGCCGCGGCGACGACGCCACCATCCCGTACGGAACGACGCTGCTGGTAGCGATTGGTGTGGGGGAGCGGCTGCTGCTGGCGCAGATCGGCGACGGCGACATCGTGTGCATCCGCCCGGACGGCACGGCACTGCTGGCGGTGCCCGGCGACCCGCTGCTCGACGGCCGGCACACCACGAGCCTGTGCTCGCACGGGGCCAGCGATTCGTTCCGCGTTGCCGCGGTCGACCTGGCGGGCACGGCGGTGCTCGCGGCCTTGCTGGCCACGGACGGCTACGGCAACGCTCAGGTGGCACAGGCGTGGGAGAGCGTGGTGAGCGCGGAGCTCGCCGGGCCCATCGCGACCCGGCCGCTGTCCTGGATGGCGAGTCAGTTGCACGCGCAAGCAGGCCAGTGCGCCTCGGTGGACGGCAGTGCCGACGACACCACCCTCGCGCTGCTGCTCGCTCCCACCGCCGCGCAGGCTGGCCCGGCCGCTCCGGTTCCGCCAGCGGGCGGATGATTCAGCAGTCAGCGGCGGGCGCCGCACGGCAGTGCGGCCGCCCGGAAAGGCACGAACGGTGAACAAGCTTCAGGTGAGCTGGGACGGCCAGCGGTCCACCTTCGAGCAGGACCAGACCGTCAGGATCGGGCGGAGCACGGACAACGACGTCGTGGTCAGCGATCCGACCGTGTCCAGACAGCATGCGCGGCTGGCCTGGGGCCCGGACGGCTGGGTGTTCGAGGGCCTGGGCCGGGCCGGCACATTCCTTCGGGGAGGCGCGGTCACCAGGCTGCTTGTGGCCGAGCCGGTGGAGCTGACGCTCGCCTCTCCGCACGGCCCCGTGGTCAAGCTCGAGCCGTCCCAGCCCACCGACGCGGCGGCATCCTTTGGCCAGGCGAGCCCCGGGCCAGCAAGCCTCATGCCGCGTGACGACGGAACGCGGCCCGAGGCCGACGAGGCGTTCCAGGGCGGGCCAGCAGGGCCCCGGCCCGGTGACGGAGGAACCGGGCCGGAGGCCATCGGGGGGTTCCAGGGGGGTCGCCCCCCCAGGCCAGCACCGCCCGCTAGCCTGGCCGCGCCGTCCCCACCGGCGGACTGGGGCGCGGGTGCGCCACCGCCGGGCCAGGCCGGTCCGTCCGGCACCGCGGCGATGCCACGTGTCGGTGTCCCGCTGCGGCTCGGCGCGGCGGCCGAGGCCCGGGAGGAGCTCGCCTCCGCGGTCCAGATCCTGGTCCCGGTCCGTAGCTGGCTGACCGACCCCGGGTGGCGCCAGGGCCTGCGGCTGCTGGTCATCGCGTACGCCCTGCTGCCACTGGTCTTCCTGGCACTGTTCGCCTCGTCGGGGAACCTGACCACACCCGGCTGGGCGTACAGCCTGTATATCGCGCCGCTGTGGGGAGTGGCGTTCTGGCTGCTGATCCGGCCACCGGAGCCGCACGGCAAGCGGGAACTGCTGATCGGGCTCGGCATCGTCATCTGGGTGATGATCTGGATGAGCCTCATCACGATCAACATCAACCTGATGTTCAACCCCAAGAGCCTGGTCGGCGCGCTGGCGGTCGGGTTCAACGAGGAGATCACCAAGGCACTGCCGATCCTGGTGGCCGCGCTGGGCCTGCTGAAGCTGCGCTCGGTGAAGCTGGACGTCCGGATGTGGATGTTTCTCGGCACGATCGCCGGCCTTACCTTCGGCGTCAGGGAGGCGTCGCAGTACACCACCATCGCCATCGAGCACATCGCCGCCGCGGCCGTGCACCATTCCGCCAATGCCGCGGTCATCGGCGCGCTGAGCTTCGCCTACCGGGTGTTCGTCGACGGGTTCCAGCACGCGATCTGGGCCGGGGTCGCCGCGTTCTTCATCGGCATCGCGGTCAACTACCCGCGGCGCCGGGTGCCGTTGATCCTCTTCGGCGTGACCATCGCCGCGGTGCTGCACGCGCTCAACGACTGGTACCTGTCCAACTTCTCCCTGCCCTGGCCGTGGATCTTGCTCCAGGCGTTCTCGCTGCTGCTGTTCCTCGGCTACACCATGTCTGCCGCCTCGATCGAGAGGCGGGTGCGGCGCACCCCGCTGTTCCGGGGTGAATCCATGATCATGGATAAGTTCACCGAAACCGGAGAGCAGCGCCGCGCCTGACCGAGCCCGCCCGGCCACCGGCTGCTTCCATAGCCCTCTCATGGGAGATGAATTACCAGAGCTTTACTCTCAGCTGGCCCACGCATTACTCTCACCCGTCGTACGGTCGCGCAGACCGCCGCAGACATGGCCGAAGGGTGATAGTCCGCTCATTCCGTCGTGACTGCCCGAAGCACCCACAAAGGAGCCTTAATGCTACGCAGATGGTGCATCCCTCTAGCCGGGCTGGCCCTGGCCGGCGGCGCGCTCGCCGCGTCCGCGCCCGCAGCCGCCAGCAGCCACCCCGCCGGGCACACCATCCACCTGATCCGGCCCGCCATGCACGGCACCGCGCCAATGGTCGCGCACGGCCGGCCAACTAACGCCCAATCCACGAACTGGTCCGGCTACGCGGCCCGCGGCAAGACCTACAAGAAGATCTCGGCGAGCTGGGTCGAGCCCACCGGGCATTGCGGGAGCAGCCGTAGGTGGTCCAGCTTCTGGGTCGGCCTGGACGGCTTCGGCAGCAACACTGTCGAGCAGACCGGCAGCGAAGTGGACTGCGTCAGCGGCCACGCTAAGTACTACTCCTGGTACGAGATGTTCCCCGCGTTCCCGGTGAACTTCTCCAGCCCGGTGAGCCCGGGCGACCACTTCACCGGCTCCGTCACCTTCACCGGTAGCGGGCACTTCACCTTGGTGCTGAAGGACACCACCAAGGGCTGGTCGCACACGATCAAGAAGACCCTCGCGAGCGCGCAGCGCGCCTCTGCCGAGGTCATCGCCGAGGCGCCATCCTCGGGCGGCGTCCTGCCGTTGACCAACTTCGGCACGATGCACTTCACCAACTCGCTGGTGGACGGGACGGCGATTGGCAGCGCCGGCGGCGTCAAGATCACCATGGTGAACGGCAGTGGCCGCGCGAAGGACTCGGTCTCCGCGCTCACCAGCAGCAAGAACTTCAGCGTGAAGTGGCTGCACAGCACCTGATCATCTACCGGGCCGGGTAGACCCGGCTGGCTCAGTGGCCCCCGCGACTTCGCCGCCGGGGCCACTTCTATAGTCCAGGTATGACCGCGGGAAAGGTGATCGTCCGGGCCGCCGGGGACCGGCAACTCGAAGCCCTGGCCAGCGGCCCGACGGGTGGGCTCACGCTCGTGCTGCACAACGGGACTCCCGCTGGACTGATGGCCGCCCCGGCCATCGCTGCGGCGGCAGCCGAGCGCGGCCTGCGCCTGGTTCTGTACGCCCGGCCCGGGTATGGGAGCTCTACGCCGGTTCCGGGCCGCCGGGTCGCCGCCGCCGCTGCCGACCTCGCGGCCGTCCTCGACGCCCTGGGCACCGGGGAGTTCGTGACCGTCGGCTGGTCCGGTGGCGGCCCGCACGCTCTGGCCTGCGCCGCACTGCTGCCCGGCCGGTGCGTGGCCGCGGCCACCATGGCCGGACCGGCGCCACACCAGGCCGAGGGCCTTGACTGGTCGCAAGGGATGAGCTCGGAGAACCTCGCGGAGTTCCGTGCGGCCCTGGCCGGGCCGGAGGAGCTGACCAGGTTCCTTGAGCCCGCCGCCCGGGAGATGGCCACACTCACCGGCGCCGACGTGGTGGCGGGGCTGGGGGACCTGGCGTCGGCGGCCGACAAGGCGGCCCTCACCGGGGAGTTCGCCGACTACCAGGCGGCCTCGTTCCGCGCCGCGGTGGCGGGCGGCGTGGCCGGCTGGCGCGACGATGATCTCGCCTTCGTCACCGACTGGGGTTTCACCATGGCAGACGTAGGCGCGGGTGCACCCGTGGCGGTCTGGCAGGGCGATCAGGACATGATGGTGCCGTGGTCGCACGGCCACTGGCTGGCCACGCATATCCCCGGTGCCCGGGCGCACCTGCTGCCAGGCGAGGGCCACCTGACCCTGGTACACAGCTTCGGCGCCATCCTCGACGACCTCCTGGACCTGGCCGGTCACCAAGGCTAATCGCGCACGATTGCTGCGGAGCTGCTCAGGCTGGGGCGGCCCGGCGCAGGGCACGGCGGAGCGCCAGCACGAACGCGACGGCTGCCACCACGGCCGCGGCACCGAGGCTCCACGCCTCGCCTGCGCCAACCCCGTGCTGCACCATTTCGGTGTTCACCGCCTGGCCGAGGCACACCACGGCGGCCAAGGCGGCCAGCGCGGCGCCCAGTGCCTCCGCGGTCCCCGCGGGCAGGGCGGTGAGCGTGCCGCGGTCCTGCCACCGCTGCCGCAGCGTGAGATAGGCCGCCAGAGCGATCAGCCCGAGCAGCCCGGCCGCGGTCGCCTGCAACAGGAAATCTCCGACGTGGTCGGCGAGCATGGCGGTCACGCAGGAATGCGTGCCCGGGTTGCCGGCGAGCCAGCGGGCGCAGTCCGCCCTGGTGTAGGTGCCAGCCGGCCAGGGCGCGGTCAGGAACTCGTTGCCCTTCACCGTGAGCAGCAGCCTGGCGAACACCCCGGCGACACCGATCGCCAGGAAGCCCGCGCCGCCGATCAGGGCTGCGGTGAGCGCGAGCCGGCGGACCAGCGCCAGGGACGGGCGGGTCAGCGCGGGCCTGCGGCCGGTGACCCCTTGTACCGGGCCCATCCGCGCGACCGCCTGTGCCTGCGCCTCCGGTTCGGTCATCCCGGCGGCAACGCCCTCGGCGACCGCATCGCGCAGGTGTGCCTCCACCTCGGCGAGGGTGTGCCGCACCTGGCGCGGGCTGCCGCTCAGCGTGACGAAGAGCCGGTCCAGGTAGTCCTCGACGGGGTCGGCCGGCGCGTCCGGGGTGCGCGGGCTCATGCCGTCACCCCCGGCAGGGCCGTCCGCAGCGGCGAAACCGCGGCGGGCGTGCCGAGCACCCTGGCCACGGACCCGCTGAACTCGCTCCACTGCTGCGACTGCTCGGCAAGCGCTTCCTCGCCGGTCAGGGTGAGCCGGTAGATGCGGCGGCGCCGCCCGGACACGATGTCCCAGGCGCTGGCCAGCAGGCCGGCCTCCTCCAGCCGGTGCAGTGCCGGGTAGACGGTGCCCTCGGGCAGTTCGAAGGCGCCGTCGCTGCGGTCGCGCAGCCTGGTAATTACCTCGTAGCCGTGGCCGGGACCACGGCTGAGCACGGACAGCAGCAGCAGGTCCAGGTGCCCCTTCAGCCTCTCGGATCGCATACCTAGTAATCCTAGGCATGACCGCCCGGCCTGTCGAATCGACGCGCTCATTGCTTCCTGGCCGGGAAGGGAGCGGCCGGAGGATGGCCCTGGCGCGGAGGACAAAACTCCGCGCCAGGGCAGCCCCCGTCCACCCCCGCGCCTGGTTCCGGGCCGCGCACCAGCGTTCAAGACGGCGGCGCAGGCGGCGCGCGATTCTGGGGTATGCGCTTCGATACGAAGATCGCGATAGCGGTGCGCTCCGATCTCGCGGTCTGGCAGAAATTGAACGTGACGGCCTTCCTCGCCAGCGGGATCGCAGCGGGCATCGACGAAGTGGCGGGCAAGCCTTACGAGGATGGCTCCGGCAATCGCTACCTGGAGATGTTCCGGCAGCCCGTGCTCGTCTACACCGGGACGGGCGAGGCACTCGCCGCAGTCAGGGAGCGGGCGGTTTCCCGGGATATGGCGGCAGCCGTCTACACCGAGGAAATGTTCACGACCGGCGACGACGACGCCAACCGCGCCGTGGTGCGAGCCGTTGCCGCCGAGGATCTTGTAGTGGTCGGGATCGCCATCTACGGCCCGCGCAACGCCGTGGACAAGGTCTGCCGCGGCCTGACGCTCCATTCGTAGACGCGGCCCCGGGATCCGTCGCAGGAGTGGACGGGGGTTGCTCTGGCGCGGAGTTTTGTCCTCCGCGCCAGAACCATCCCCCGGCCGCTCCCTCCCGGCAAATGGAAGCAACCGGAAGTCTCGACGCGGCGGCATACTGGCAGGGTGGGAGGCGACAAGTCGGAGGACTGGGCGCGGTATTGGCGGTCAGGCGATGGGCAGGTTGAGGCGATGCACGCCCGGTTCCGCGGGCACGTCTATCACCGGCACAGCCACGACACCTATTCCCTGGGAGTGACCGAGTCCGGGGCGCAGGCGTTCACCTGCCGCGGCGCCGGGCACGTCAGCACGACCGGCCTGGTGATGGCGTTCAACCCCGACGATCCGCATGATGGTCACGCCGCCACCGGGACCGGCTTCACCTACCGGATGATCCACCTGGCCCCGGCCCTGCTGACCGGCCTGCTCGCCGACCTCACCGGGACCAAGGGCGGTATGCCGCTGTTCGCCGCGCCGGTGATCACCGACCCGGCGCTCGCCGCGGCGCTGCGGCGGTTGCACCGGTCGCTCACCGGGCCGGCCAGCCCGCTGGAGCAGTCCGAGCGGCTCGCCGCCGCGGCCGCGCTCGCCGCCCGCCATGTGAGCGGGCCGCGCCAGGATCTGCCCCGTGCGGCCCCGGCAACCGGGCTGACCACCTGGGACCAGGCGGCCGCCGCCGACCGGATCCGCGAGTTCCTGCACGACGACGGTGCCGCGGAGGCGACGCTCGCCGACGTGGCCATGGCGGCGGGCTGCAGCCGGTTCGTGGCCTATCGTGCCTTCCGCAGCCGTTACGGCGTGCCGCCCAGCGAGTACCAGCGGCTGCTGCGGCTGCGCGCAGCCCGCCAGGCCCTGGCCGGTGGCGCGGCCCTCGCCGACGCCGCCGCGGTGAGCGGGTTCGCCGACCAGGCGCACCTCACCCGCTGGTTCCGGCGCTGCTACGGGATCACACCGGGCGCCTACCGCGCGGCCTGCGCCCAGGCCTAGCCGCACCGGGCCGGGCTCGTTCCTCAGCGGGCCTTGGCCAGGTCGTAGACGGTGACCCCGCCGACGGTCGCGGCCGTGAAGTGCGCCCGCACCCACGCGGTGATCTGTGCCGCGGGGCCGCTGCCGCCACCGAAGCTGGCCTGGTTGGCGCCGATGAAATAGTGGATCTCACCGGCCGCTACCATGTGCTCGAACTCGGCAAGCGTGGGGGCCTCGTCGGTGCCGTTGAAGCCGCCGATCGCCATGACCGGCTCGCCGCTGGCAAGCTGCAACGGTGCCGCGCTCTCCGCGCCGACCGTTGCCGCGGCCCACCGGTACCCCGCCGCACCGCGCACGAGCAGCCTGGTCAGGGCGGCCGCCACCTGGGTGTTGCCGCCCAGGCCGCCGGGGCCACCGGCCCGGGCACCCCCGATCCCGCCGGGAGCGCCGCCCGGGAACCTGCCGGTCCCGCCGGCCTGCGGGAAACCTGTTCCTCCTGACCCGTCACCCGTGCCGCGAGCGGGCGCACTCCCGGTACCGCTGGCGCCGCCGGGGAACCCGCCCGAGCCGCCCGGTGCCCGCACACCGCCAGGTAGCTGGCCCCGCCCGGGCACGGCGCCGCGGGGGGAGCCGCCCGGCCCGCTGCCGAACGCGCCGGTGACCGCGGGCCCGGCCGAGGGGAGCGCGCCGGTGTGCGTGGCGGCGGCCGTAGCGATGCTGTAGGCGGCCGGGCCCGCCAGGGCGGCGACCAAGGCCAGTGTGACGGGCACGGCGGCCAGCGCCGTCCTGCCGCGGCCGGTGGCCGCCAGCCTGGCCATGGCGGGCATGGCGAGCAGCGCCGCGGCGGCGAGCAGCCCGCACAGCAGCACCACCGTGCACAGCCATGGCAGCCAGGCAGGCGTCCGGCCGAGCAGCAGGTACGCCCAGATCGCCATCACCGCGATGCCAGCCGCCAGGGCGAGCCGCGCGGCGGCGTGCTGCCGCCTGCGCCACAGTTCCACGGCACCGATCCCGGTGAGCGCGCCGATCGCGGGCATCAGGGCGACGGTGTAATACGGGTGGATGATGCCGGCCATGAAGCTGAACACCGCCCCGGTAACCAGCAGCCAGCCACCCCACACGATCACGCTCGCACGCAGCCAGTCGGTGCGGACGGCACGCCAGCTTAGCCAGGCCATGACGGCGAGGCCGATCAGTGCGGCGGGCAGCAGCCAGCTCACCTGCCCGCCCATGTCGGCGGCGAACAGCCTGGTCAGGCCTGCCGAGCCGCTGAACCGCGGGCCCGCCCCGCCGCCGAAGCCGACGGAGCCTGCCTCGTTCCCGCTCAGCCTGCCGAGGCCGTTGTAGCCCAGGGCGAGTTGCAGCATGCTGTTGCCGGTGGAGCCGCCGATGTAGGGCCGGTCGGCCGCCGGGGTGAGCTGGACGATCGCCACCCACCAGCCCGCGGCCAGGACCAGCGCCGCCCCGGCGGCGAGCAGCTGCCACAGCCGCTTGCCCAGCCGGGGCGGCCCGGCCACCAGGTAGGCCAGCGCGAACGCCGGGACCACCAGGAACCCCTGGAGCATCTTGGTCAGGAACGCGAACCCCAGAAGGGCACCGGTCAGCATCAGCCACCGGGTGCGCCCCGACTCGATCGCCCGCGTCGTGGCGTAGGCGGCGCCGGTCATCAGCAGCACGAGCAGCGCGTCCGGGTTGTTGAACCGGAACATCAGCACGGCCACCGGGGTGAGCGCGGCGACCGTGCCGGCGATCAGCCCGGCTGCCGGGCCGTGCCACCGGCGCACCGTGGCGTACAGCAGCGCCACGGTGGCCACGCCCTCGGCCGCCTGGGGCAGCAGCAAGCTCCAGGAGTTCAGGCCGAACGCCCGGGCGGACAACTCCATCACCCACAGGGACGCTGGCGTCTTGTCCACCGTGATGAAGTTGCCGGCGTCGAGTGACCCGAAGAAGAACGCCTTCCAGCTCCTGGTGCCCGCCTGGACCGCCGCGGCGTAGAAGTCGTTGGCCCAGCCGTTGCGGGACAGGCCGATCGTGTACAGCGCGGCGGTCAGGACGAGCAGGGCCAGCAGCGCCGGCCGGGCCCAGCGGGGCTCGCCGGGACGGCCCTGGACCAGGGCGGCCAGGCGCGGCCGCCGTGCCGGGATGCCCGGGCCCGTGCCGCGCGGATCGGTGGTGATCGTGGTCATTGATGGTGTCCGTTCGTGTTGATATCGAGGCTGGGGACGGCCGTTCGCAGCGCCTGGCCGGTGAGCGCCGGGGGGCCGGCGGGCTGGGTACCCGGCCCGGGGCGCCGCTCACGGAACACCCAGTGCCGGTAGGCCAGGAACCGGATCACCGTGGCCGCCAGGTTGGCGCCGACCAGCACGGCCACCTCGGTGGCCCTGGCCGGCCGGGGCACCGCCGCATGCAGCGCGGCCAGGGCGGCGGAGGTCAGCGCCAGCCCTGCGCCGAACGCGAGCAGCCCCTGCGCCTGGTGCCGGGCCAGGTCCGGCCGTCCCCGGATGCCGAAGGTGAACCGGCGGTTGACCGCGGTGTTGAGCATCGCGGTCGCCAGCAGGCTGGCCGCGTTGGCCGGTTGCGCCGGCAGCGCGGTGCGCAGGCCGAGGTAGAGCAGGACATAGGCGAGCGCGCTGGCCACGCCAACCGCGAGGAACCTGGCCAGTTGCCGCGGCAGCCGTCTTGCTGCCCCCGGCGGCGCGGCGGCGGGCAGCCGCGGCACCCGCAGCGTGCCGCGAAGGAACCCCCAGCGCATCCGGGCGATGCCACGCAGGTCGCCCAGGGCGGTGGCGGCGAGCTTGACCCGCGAGTCCAGGTCGTCGATCCAGTCCACCGGGACCTCGTGAATGCGCAGCCCGGCCCGCTCGGCCAGCACCAGCAACTCGGAGTCGAAGAACCAGCCTCCATCACGGGTCAGCGGCAGCAGCAGCCGTGCCGCCTCGGCCCGGATCGCCTTGAACCCGCACTGGGCGTCGGAGAAGCCCGCGCCCAGCGTGGCGTGCAGCAGCGCGTTGTAGCACCGGGAGATCACCTCCCGGCGCGGGCCGCGGACCACGCGGGCGCCGCGCGCCAGCCGGGTGCCGATGGCCAGGTCGCTGTGCCCCGACAGCAGCGGCGCCACCAGGGGCAGCAGGGCGTTCAGGTCGGTGGACAGGTCCACGTCCATGTAGGCCAGCACGTCGGCCCGGCTGGCGGACCAGACGCTGCGCAGCGCATGACCGCGCCCAGGCCGCTCCAGCCGCACGGCGCGGACGCCGTCCAGTTCCTCGGCCAGGTCCTGCGCGGCCGCCCAGGTCCCGTCGGTGCTGCCGTTGTCGGCGATGGTGACGACGGACCGGAACGGGAAGCGCCCGGCCAGGTAGGCCACCAGCCGGCGGACGCTAAGCGCGAGGTCGCGCTCCTCGTTCAGGACCGGGACGACGATTTCCACCTGCGGGAGCCGGTCCGGCTCCCATGGCGGAAACTCGTGACCCACCAGGCACTCAAGTGATGTCATGCCTCTCAAGTTGCCTGGCTGGGCTTGGCCTGCCCTGGGCCGCTCCTCTGCGGCCGCTATGAACAGCGGCGTTACTCAGGCCGGGGTTGCTCAAGCGCTCGCGGGGACGGAGGTCAGCCGGGGCAGGGTGATCACGAAACTGGTGTGCCCGGGGTGGCTGGTGACGCTCACACTGCCGCCATGCGCGGCCGTGACCGCCTGCACGATGGCCAGGCCAAGCCCGGTACTTGTGCCAGCGTTCGAGCGGGCGGAGTCGCCGCGCACGAACCGCTCGAACAGGGCGGGTTGCAGTTCGTCTGGGATGCCGGGGCCGCTGTCGGTCACGCTCATCCGCACCATCGGTGGGTCTTCTCTCGTGGTGAGCGTGACCGTGACGATGGTCCCCGCAGGGGTGTGCTTCGCTGCGTTACTCATCAGGTTGGCGAGCACCTGGTGCAGGCGGTGCCCGTCGCCCTCCACCATTACCGGCTCATCCGGCAGCTCAAGCACCCAGCGATGGTCCTGGCTGGCCGCCCGGGCATCGCTGGTGGCGTCGATGGCCATCCGGGTAAGGTCGACCGGCTCCTTGGCCAGCGGCCGCCCCGCGTCGAGCTGGGCGAGCAACAGCAACTCGTCAACCAGTACGCTCATCCGCGCCGATTCCGACTCCACCCGGCCCAGAGCGTGCGCGATGTCATTGGGCACAGGGCCGGGATGCCGGCGGGCAAGCTCGGCATAGCCGCGGATGGCGGCCAGCGGGGTGCGCAGCTCATGGCTGGCGTCTGCGGCGAACCGGCGCAGCCGTGCCTCGCTGGCGGCGCGGCGGGACAGCGCCGCCTCGACGTGGCCGAGCATCCGGTTGAACGCCGAGCCGACCTGCCCGACCTCGGTGCGTGGGTCCGCGTACGGCACCCGCTCGGGCAGAGTGACCTCGCCGCTGGCCAGCGGCCGCTCGGCCACCTTGGTGGCGGTGGCCGCGACCCGGCGCAGCGGCCGCAGCGACAGCCGCACGAACCCGGTGCCCAGTACCCCGGTGAGCAGCAGGGCGGCGCCGAACACCATGATCTCGACGGTCGCGACCCGGCGCAGAGTGGAGTTCACTTGGGTCATCGGCAGGCCGGTGAGGTAGGTGACGCCGGAACCGGACTGGTCGGGCACGGCGAGCAGCCGGTAGTCGCCGAGGCTGGACAGCTCGCTGGTGAACGGCTGCCCATCGGCCGGATACGCGGTGAGCACCGCTTTGTCCGCGGCCGACAGGTGGCAGTGGCCGGCCGCCACGGAGGGATAGACGAGCATGCCATCGCTGACCTGGGCAGTGAACGTCTGCTGTTGCTGCCGCTTTGCGCATTCGTCCGGTGTGCCGGGCGGCGGCGGCTCTGGCTGGCTGTCGCTGTCGTGGTCGTGGTGCGGCGACGGAACGCCCAGGCAGGCCTGGTAGCGCATGTTTGCCTGGACAAGCTGCTGGTCGAGCTGGCCGAGCAGGTAACTGTGCAGCGACACATAGGTGACGGCGCCCACCGCGGCGCAGGCCACCGCGAGCAGTGCCAGCAGCCCCGCGATCAGGCGGCCGCGCAGGGTACGGCGGGCAAGCCAGCGCGCGGGCCGGCCGGAGCCAGTACCCGCCTTCCCGCTGGCCGCGCCCGCCGTGGTCATGGGGTCAGCTCGCTGGCTTGAGTACGTAGCCGACGCCGCGGACCGTGTGGATCAGCGGCTCCCGGCCGGAGTCGATCTTCTTGCGCAGGTAGCTGATGTACAGCTCGACCACGTGCGCCTGGCCGCCGAAGTCGTAGTTCCATACCCGGTCCAGGATCTGCGCCTTGGACAGCACCCGGCGTGGGTTGCGCATGAGGAACCGGAGCAGCTCGAACTCGGTCGCGGTCAGCTCGATCAGCTCGCCGCCGCGGCGCACCTCCCTGGCGTCCTCGTCCATGGCGAGGTCACCGACGACAAGCTCGGTCTCACCGCGCGCCCGGGTGATGCCCGCCCGCCGCAGCAGCCCGCGCAACCGGGCGAGCACCTCCTCCAGGCTGAACGGCTTGGTGACGTAGTCGTCCCCGCCCGCGGTGATGCCCGCCACCCGGTCCTCGACCGCGTCGCGCGCGGTCAGGAACAGCACGCACACGTGCGGCAGCTCGGCCCGCACCCGGCGCAGCACCTCCAGGCCGTCGAAGTCGGGCAGCATGATGTCCAGCACCACGGCATCCGGCCGGAACTCACGGGCCGTGCGCACCGCGCTGCTGCCGTCGCTGGCGGTCTGGATCTCCCAGCCCTCGTAGCGCAGCACGCTGGCGAGCAGCTCGGCCAGGCTGGGCTCGTCGTCCACGACAAGCACCCGGACGGGCGTGCCGTCGGCGCGCAGCAGGACCGGGGGCTGCGCCCCGGACGCCGCAGCTCCCGGCTGTCGCCCGGTCATTTCGGTCACCTCAGCAGTCCATGACAGCTCCGTGGCCATTGCTGCACCCTCACGCTACCCGGGTGAGGGCCAGCGCCAGCGCCGGGCAGCCGGCCACGGCGCGGCGCGCCTCACGAATCAGCCCGCGCGGCACCGGCTGGTCCGCCACGATCGGATAGCCCCACTCGTCCCGCACGATGAGCTCGGGCAGGAGCTCCGCGCAGGCCCCGTGCCCGGCACAGGCCACGGGATTCACTCGCAACTGCTTTCCCATGTCAGCTCCAATCCTCCTCGGTGGCGGGCGAGGTAGCGGGTACCGGCAGGAACGGGCGCGGGTCCGTGCCGCTGCACTGTCCCTGCTCGTGCAGCCCGGCCTCGGCCGCGAAGACGCGCAGCGCACTGCGGATGAACCGCACGCTGCCGTCCGGGTGGTGGCAGGCGCCGCGACCGGCGACCAGGCCGGCCCAGCGCTCGAGGTCGGCCCGCGCCCGGGGGTCGGGGCGCGGCCCGGCCAGGTGCCCCACGGCGGCGGCGATGCGCGGCAGGCCGTTGAAGCACGGGCCGCACTGGCCGGCCGACTCCAGGGCTAGGTACCTGACCACCCGCGCGGTCTCGGCGAGGCCGCACCGGTCCGCGGGCAGAGCGGCCAGCACCCCGGCCCCGACCAACGCGCCGAGCGGGCGCAGCGCCGCGTTTGCCAGCGGCAGGGCCGCCGCCTCCGCGGCGGGCAGCCAGGCACCGTGGTAGCCACCTACGAGCACGGCCTGAACCGGGCCGAAGGCGCTGGGCACATCCGGCCCGGCCGCACCAGCCTCGGCCGGGCCGGGCCCGCGATCCAGGCCGAGCAAGCCGGCCAGGCCGGCACCGAGTGGTACCTCCACCACGCTGGTCCGGCCGTCGGCCAGGTGCAGGGTAGCCAGCATGGTGCCCGGCTCCGCCTCGGTCCCGGCCTTCCGGAACCAGGCCGCGCCGTAGCGCGCGATCAGCGCCAGGTGCGCCAGGGTCTCGACGTTCTGCACCAGCGCCGGCCGCCCGGATGCCAGCCGCGGCAGCCCGCGCACCGGCCGGTAGGCGGGCAGGGCTGGCCGGTCTGCCAGCCGGCTCACCAGCGCGGACTCCTCCCCGGCGAGGAACCTGTCCGGGGCCGTCACCAGTTCCACCCTGGCGGCGTCCATCCCGGCGGCGGCCCGCTCGGCGATGGCCCCGGCCAGCCGGCCATGCAGCCGCTCGTTGCGCGGCACGTAGAGCACGGCACTGCGGGATCCGGCCGCACCGGCGGCGAGTTGCAGCCCGTCAAGCACCAGATGCGGGGAAAGCCACAGCAGGGACCTGTCCTTGCTGCTGGCCGGCTCACCTTCGGCGCCGTTGCCGACCACGACGGGAGCCGGCCTGGCCTCGGCGGCCGCGGCGAGCTTGCGGGCTACGGGAAAGGCGGCGCCGCCCCGGCCGGTCAGCCCGGCGCCCGCTACCTCGCGCAGCAGGCCGTCCCGGCCGCCTGGCGTGCGGAGCGGACCGTACATGGCCAAGTGCGCGCGCAGGTCCACGGGCACGGTGCCAGCGCCGGGCAGCAGGCCCGGGCCAGGCAGGCCGGACGGTGGGCCGCCGTGCGCCATCGCGGGATGCGGAAGGGTGAGGCTGTCGGTCATTTACAGGCCGGCCTTTCTGGCGGACATGCGGCTGAGGGCGGCGGCGGCGCGCCCGGCCCGGGGGACCTCCCGTGCGGCATGCGACAGCCGCCAGGCCAGCGCGGCCGCGGTGGCCAGCACGCAGCCGACGAGCACCCCGAGCACCAGGCCGTTTCGGGCGTCGGCGCTGCTACCGATGCTGTGCACGACCGCGAGCGGCCAGGCGGCGTAGCCGAGCCAGTGGATGGCCCGCCAGGCGCGGCGGCTCATCCTGCCGCGGGCCAGGCTGGTCAGGATCAGCGCGGCGACCAGGTCCAGCGAGATCGCCCCCAGGCCCAGCCAGAGCGGCTTGTAGGGGGAGGCGAATGGGAGCACGGTCGCGGCAATGCCGATCGTGACGTACGGGTCGGCGATCGCGGTCACCACGTGGATCGCCAGGAACGCCACCGCCAGCAGCGAGACGTTCCTGTGCAGGCCCGTGACGGCGAAGCCGGGCAGGCCGGGCAGCCGGCCCTGCCGGTTGACCAGGATGCCGAGCACCACCACGGCGGTCAGCAGCAGCAGCGTCACCACCCCGGTCGCCCGGCTGGCGTACCACAGCGCGGTGCTGCCTGTGATCCCGGTCATGGCCGGCGATCCGGTCGCTGGAAGTTCATGCCCTCAGCATCACCGGCGGGGCACAGCGCTTCCTCTTCGCCGCCTCTGAGTTACCTCTGAACGCGGACGTAGGCCAGCGGGGGTTCCGGGGGTCGCCCACTGGGCAAGCACGCGCGGTGGGGCCTGCCGGCTTGCCGGCCAGACGCCACCGGCGCCCTCGGGGGGTTCCGGGGGGTCGTCCCCCCGGGCCAGCAGGGCCTGGCAGAATGCGCGCGTCGGGGCCATCAGGACGGAGGTTTGCATGTCTGCCCACACCGGGCGCGTGCGGCGCGCTGTGGGCAGGGCGTTCGTGGATGTCTCACCGCTGCGCCGCCATGCCGGCTTCCGGCGGCTGTGGACCGGCCAGCTCATCGCGTCGATGGGCAGCCAGCTCACCGTGGTGGCCGTGGGCTACCAGACCTACCGGCTCACCGGATCCACCGTGATGGTGGGCCTGGTCAGCCTGGGACAACTGGTCCCGTTGCTGGCGGGCTCGCTGTTCGGCGGCCCGCTCGTGGACGCATGGGACCGGCGCAAGGTCATGCTGGGCACCCAGTTGCTGCTGGCCGTCGGGGTGACCGGGCTGGCGGTCAACTCGATGCTGCCGCACCCGCTGCTGTGGCCGATGTTCGCCTGCACCGCGGAGTTGGCGGCGTTCCAGGGGGTGGACTGGGCGGCCCGCCGCGCGTCGCTGCGGCGGCTGGTGCCCCTGGCCGATCTGGCCGCCGCGCTGGCGGTGCAGTCCGCGGCATTCCAGATGACCCTGGTGGTGGGGCCGGCCGCGGCGGGCCTGCTCATCGCCTACGCCGGGTTCAGCCTCGTGTACTGGCTCAACGTGGTCGCGTTCGCACTGGCGTTCCTCACCGTGGCGCGGCTGCCGTCGCTGCGGCCCGCAGGCGGGGGGCAGCCCGCCAGCGCCGCCTCGCTGATCGGCGGGGTCCGGTACCTGAAGTCGAGCCCGCCGCTCGCCGGGGCCTTCCTCATCGACCTGGGCGCGATGGTCTTCGGTATGCCCAGGGCGCTGTTCCCGGCGCTGGCGACGACCGTGTACGGCGGGGGAGCGGTCACGGTGGGTTACCTGAATGCCGCGGCCGGGTTCGGCGCGCTGGCGGGATCGCTGCTGACCGGTCATGTCGGGCGGGTGCAGCGGGCCGGGCGGGCGGTGGCGATCTGCGTAGCGATCTGGGGCCTGGCCATCATGGCGTTCGGGTTCGTGCCGTGGCTGCCCGCGGCGCTGGCCCTGCTGGTGCTGGCGGGTGCGGCCGACGTGATCTCTTCGGTGTTCCGGATGATGATTGTGCAGCACGTCACCCCGGACGACTTCCAGGGCCGGGTCAACAGCCTGATGTTCGCCGGTCTTCAGGGCGGCCCGCGGCTCGGCGACGCGGAGGCGGGTGCCGTGGCGGCCTTGGGCGGCTCGCAATTCGCCGCCTGGACCGGTGGCCTGCTCAGCGTGATTGCCGCCGCGGTAACCTGCTGGGCGATTCCGGAGTTCTGGCGGTACCGCACTGGGACCGGCGGGGCGCACGGCACGGGGGAGGGACCGGCCGGGACTGCCGGCGCAGCCCCGGCCGGAGAGCCAGCCGGCCGGGCCACAGGCCCCGGAGAGGCCGGGCCGGAACCGGGCCCGGCCAGCTGACGCGCCACGGCTCGGTGACGGAGGAACCGGGCCGTCAGGCATCGGGGGTTCCGGGGGTCGCCCCCCGGGCTAGCAGTGCCGCACGGCCCGGTGACGGAGGAACCGGGCCGTCAGGCATCGGGGGTTCCGGGGGTCGCCCCCCGGGCTAGCAGTGCCGCCAGTCCAGCGGACGGTTCCGTGATCAGGCGGCGGAGTGCTGTTCCGGCGGCCAGCCGCCGAGGGTAACCACGGCGCCCGACTCGGCCACCAGCCTGGCCGGGAGCCGCAGGCCGTCAAGCCAGGGCAGCGCGGCCTCACCGCGGATGATCGCCGCGGTGCTCGCGGCGTTCGCGTCGGCGCAGGTGGCAGCCGCGACGGATACGGTCCGCCACACCGGCGCGGCGGGCAGCCCGGAGCGGGGGTCAAGGATGTGATGAAGCACGTCGCCGCCGCGGCGCCACCGCCGCGCGGTCGTGCTCGAGGTGGCCAGGCCACCAGAACTTATCGCGATCACCGCGGACGGGCCGGCCGGCGGGTCCTCGGGCCGCCCGGTGACGTCCTGGACCCGGACCCGCCACCCGCCGGGCGGTGCCGCTCCGGCCACCGCGATGTCCCCACCCAGGTTGACCAGGACGCCGCAGCCGAGTTCGCCGGCGATTCGTGCCGCGGCCCGATCCGCCGCCCAGGCCTTCGCGGTGGCGCCCAGGTCCAGCCGCGTGCCGCTGGGCAGGGACACCAGCCCGGCCGCCTCGTCGAGTTCGACCTCTCGCCAGCCGGGAACGCTGTGGACGGTCAGCCGTACCGGCGGCCCTTCCCGGCGTACCAGCGCGAAGTCGCGGTCATAGCCGGCCGCGCTCATCGCCCCGCCCACGGTCGGGTCCACATCCCCGTCGGTGAGCCGGGCCGCGCGCAGCGCCCCGGCCAGCGCCCCGGCCAGCAGCGGGCTGATCCGCACCGGCCCGATGCGGCCGTGCTTATCGGACGGCGCGCCGTCCAGCGCCACGATCTCGGAGTCCGTGCGGAACCTGCTGCACGCCGCGTCCAGGGCGGCGAGGTCCTCGGTGAGCATGCGCCGCGCCGGTGCCAGTGCCCGCGGTCTGGTGACGAGCAGGTGCACGCTGGTGCCGATCGCCTGCCAGGCCGCGGCGCCCTCATGGCCGCTTGGCCCGGCGGCGGCCGCGGCCGGCATCAGGACCCCCCGGACGTGGTCTGGCCGCCAGAACCCTGCGCGGAGGAGATCCCGGAGCCACCGGAGAATCCCGAGTTGGCCGACGACCCTGAACTGGCCGAGGAGCCCGACCCGTCGCCAGACCCCAACCCGTCATCAGATCCCAGGGAACTGGACGAGCCGGAGGAGGTGCCAGAGCCACTGGACGAGCCGGAGGAGGTGCCGGAGCCACTGGACGCCGCGCTCCCGGAGGAGCCGGTCGTGCTCGCGTGCGCCGACCCGGGCAGGGTGTAGGCGACGACACCCGCGACGGCCAGGCCCGCGGCACCGATTCCAGCTGTGACGGCGCGCACCCGTGCGCGACCCCGGCTCCGGGCGGCTGCCGCGGCCACCGGGTTCGGCTGTTGCGAGTTCATGGGCTTCCCTTCGTCGTTACCCCCGCAGTCTGCGGGCCCGGAGTCGGGGAATCCTCGAAATAACCTCTGACTGTGCTCTGAGTGCGCGCCGCAACCGGCGCTAGTCGGCCACCGCGCCCATGGTCAGGTTGACGGTGGTTCCCGTCATCCCGCTCGCCTTGTCCGACGCGATGAAGACCGCCATATTCGCCATCTCGTCGAGCGCCATGACCCGTCGCGTGTGCGCGGTGCTCGCCAAGAACCCGGTGAACTGTTCCCAGGTCAGGCCCGATGACTTGGCGTAAATCTCGGCGAGTTCCCGCATCGTGGGCGTCTCGGGCATGCCGTGCGGCCGCAGTCCGACCACGCGGATGCCGTGCGGTGCCAGCTCGGCGGACAGGTCCCGGGTGAGTGCCTCCTTGGCGGCCATCGCCGGGCCGTATCCGCCGTTGTTCTGGGTACCCATCCGCGCGGGGAGCGCCGTGACGGTCATGATCACTCCCGACTTCTTCGGGATCATGTGCGCCGCGGCCAGGTGCGCAGTGAGGAAGTACGACCTCGTGTAGGTCGTGATCGGCAGGGAGAACCTCTCGGTGTCCATTTCGGCCAGCGGGATGCCCCCGGTCTCCGGGTCCGGGAGGCCGATCGCGTTGAACGAGATGTCGACGCGCCCTTCCTTGTCGAGCACCTCGAGCAGGTGCCGGTCCACGGCCGGTTCGTCGAGCGCGTCGACCTCGGCCGCCTCGGCGGCTCCGCCAGCGGAAACGATGTCCTTGGCGACAATCTCCACGGGTGCCTGGAGGCGCCCGGTGAGGTACACCCTGGCACCCTCACCCGCGAAGGCGCGCGCGACCGCGCCGCCGATCGCGCCGCCGGCGCCGTAGATCACCGCAACCTTTCCCGGTAGCAGCATCGCTGTTCCCCTCTGTGCTGTGTGGTGAGATCCATCGGGGATTCAGACACCGCGGCGCCGCCAAACTGGGCCCCCGCCAACCGCCCAGTTCGCCCCCTGGCCGGTGTCTGTACACGATGGAAGTGCGGCATTGTGCGGACGAAGGCGAGGCAAGGCGTGGAACTGGCGGCAGACGAGCTGATCTCAAGGGCGCGGGCCGGGGACGGCGACGCGTTCCGTGAGCTGACCGAGCCGCACCGCAGGGAACTGCAGGTGCACTGCTACCGGATGCTCGGATCTTTCCAGGACGCCGAGGACGCCTTGCAGGACACGCTGCTGGCCGCCTGGCAGGGCTTCGGCGGGTTCGAGGGACGCGCCTCGCTGCGCACCTGGCTCTACCGGATCGCCACCACGCGATGCCTCAACGCGCGCCGGTCGGCCAGCCGGCGATCCGCGAAGGGGTGGAACATTCCCAAGGTTGAACCGCCCGAGCCGACCCGGCTCGGCGAGGTCGTGTGGCTCGAGCCGTATCCCGACGCCCTGCTCGAGGGTGTGGCCGACGTACCGCCCGGCCCGGAGGCCCGCTACGAGCAGACCGAATCGATCTCCCTGGCTTTCGTGACCGCACTTCAGGTGCTGCCGCCCCGCCAGCTCGCCGTGCTCATCCTGCGTGACGTACTCGGATTCCACGCCAGCGAGGTGGCCGGCATGCTGGACTCGACCGTCGAATCGGTCAACAGCGCGCTCAAGCGGGCGCGTGCCAGCCTGCAGCGCCAGCAGCCCGCGGCCGCTGGCCACGACCGGCCTCCCGCCTCCGGTTCAGCGGCGGAGGATGCGATCGTGGCGAGGTTCGTCCGCGCGTACGAGTCGGCCGATCTCGACGCGCTGGTGGCACTGCTGACCGACGACGTCTTCGTCTCGATGCCGCCGATGCCCTTCGAATACGAGGGCCGCGAGATCGCGGCCCGCTTCTGCACCAGCCTGTTCGGCGCGGGCCGGAGGTTCGACCTCGTGCCGACGCGGGCCAACGGCCAGCCAGCGTTCGGGGCCTACCTGCGCGCCGCTACCGGCATTCGCCACGGCACCGGCCTCATCGTCCTCACCCTTTCCGGCGAGCGGATCAGCGCCATGACCCGTTTCGAAAGCAGCGCGCTCCCGTGGTTCGGGCTGCCGCGATCGCTGCCTGCCCGATAGTCACGCGCACTCAGGACTGCGGCCGCACGGAATCAAGCAGCTGGCGGAGCTTGGAGGCGCTGGGAGAGGGCCGGGCACCGGCGTCAAGCAAGAGCTGCCCGGCTTCGTCGAGGAGCCCGGCCGGCCCGCTGCCCAGTTCGACCTCCACCTCCCGCCACGCCGTGGCGGTGCGCCAGGCAGCCGGGTCTGATGGGCCGTCCGTAGCGCATGCATCCTGATCAGGGAGCGAGCCGGTCACCTCGTCGTCGGCGACCTCAGCCAGCACCTGCCCGGCGGCATCGGTGAGCCGGCGCACCGTGCGAGTGGTCTGCAGCCGGGCGATCGGGCGCAGCGGCCGGCCGCGGATCCACTCGGCCACCAGGCCGGCCAGCTCCTCGGGCACCGGCTCGCCGCCCGGGCCGAGCGGGGCGTGCACCTCACGCCTGGCCCCGGCCCCCGCGGGCAGCTTCAGGTGCCAGCCCGCGTCGGTCCCGCCGGTGCGCCGCCGCAGCGTAATGCGCGCCGCCGCCAGGTCCAGCCCGGGAGTGTCCAGGTAGACGGCGGTCAGGTGGTAGGTGTCGGGGCCGGTGACCGCCGCCACGCCGGGCACCGCGGACAGGTCAGGCACCACGAACCCGGCCTCGACCGCGTACTTGCGCTCGATCTCAAGGGAGCTGTCGGGGGCGCTCATACCTGCGACCCTACGGCGTGGCCAGCAAACGGCTGCTATGACCTGCCCGCGCTCCGCGATGGGGAGCGCGGGCATGGCTATTGGACCGTCACGTTGATGGTGGGGTACCCGGTGGCCCCGTTGGGCGGGGGCGGCGCCAGGGCCGAGGTCTGGGTGTAGCCGGTTTTGTCCGTGGCGCGGGCCTCGATGACATGGTTGCCGCGGGTCGCGTCCCACTCCCACACCCACTGCCGCCAGGTGTCGACGCCCGGCACCGCGGCCAGCGTCGCCTCGTGCCATGCGCCGCCATCCACCCGCACCTCGACCGCCTCGATGCCCTTGTGCTGGGCCCAGGCGACGCCCGCGACGGGCGTGCGGCCCGCGCGCACCGTGGCGGAGCCGTTCGGCACGTCGATCCGCGACTCGGTCTTGATCGGCGCCTGCTGCGACCAGCCGCGCGTTATCCAGTAGCCGGCCTCGCCGGCCCACGTGGTCACCTTGATGTCGGTGATCCACTTGCAGGCCGACACATAGCCGTACAGGCCGGGTACCACCAGGCGGGCCGGGAACCCGTGCGCGACCGGCAGCGGCGTGCCGTTCATCGCGATGGCGAGCAGGGCGTCGCGCCCGTCCATGACCGTCTGCACCGGGGTGCCCGAGGTGAAACCGTCCACCGACGTGCAGAGCAACTGCTCGGCCCCGGCGCGGATCCCGGCGGCGCGCAGCAGCTTGGACAGGCTCGTGCCCAGCCACCGCGCGTTGCCGATGTACGGGCCGCCCACGGGGTTGGATACGCAGCACAGCGTGATCCAGTCCTCGAGCAGCGGGAGCTTGAGCAGGTCGTCGAACGTGAGCGTCATCTCGTGGGCGACCATGCCGTGGATCCGCAGTTGCCAGCTAGACGGCGCGACCTGCGGCACCACCAGCGCGGTGTCCACCCGGTAGAACGAGTTGCTGGACGTCACGAACGGGCTGAGGCCGCGGATGTGCAGGTCGGCTCCGGAGGGCAGGGCCGGGGCGCGCTGGACCAGGGCCGGCAGCTTGATCGCCGCCCGGGCCTTGGACACGTTGCCGCGCTCTGCAAGGACGCGGCCAACGAGGCCGCTTGCCCCGGCCGCCACCACCGCCACCCCGCCGGTGACCAGGAACTGCCGCCGGGCTGACCCCGGCACAGCTGCGGGCCGCGATGCCGGAAGCGGGTCACCAGGCGGCATGCCGGGTGCGACGGGGCTCCGGGGCACCCAGGACGTACCGGGGTCGCCTAGCTCACCCGCGCCCGACCGTCCCCGGGCCGGTGGCTCTCCGGCCTCGTCCAGGGCGACGCGGCCGTCGGCATCCTCGTGTGCCGCCTGGACGAGCCGCCACATGACGAACAGCCCGGCGGCACCGCCGACCAGGGAGGGCAGGACGTCGGCCGCGCCCGCGGTGGGGCGCGAGAGCGCGGCAGCCAGGCCGATCGCGGTGAACACGGCCAGGCCCGCCACGCCGTACGAAAATCGCCGCACCGCCGCGACGCCGATCACCGCGGCGAACACGGCGAGCAGCACCAGGATCCCGGTGACCAGCGCGGTCTTGTCGTTGGAGCCGAACGTCGAGATCGCGAAGTCCTTCAACGGCGGCGGGGTCAGGTCGATGCTGGCGCCGCCGACGGCGACCACCGGAGAACCCACCGAGCCCGTGAGGCCCGCCACGAGCTGGCCCACGCCCAGCGCGACGGCGGCGGTAATCAGGCCCGTGAACACGCCGGTAACGACGCCCGGCCCGGTTCGGGGCCGGCCTGGCGTGGCAAGTTGCGGATCGGAGGACACTGTCACATCTTCTATTCGTTGTAGTCACCGGCAAGGATTGGCCGCAAGCGGCAGAAGGCCAATCCGATCCGCCACCGGCCACGAATCATAAGGAAGAACGGCCCGCGGCGAGGGGGCCTTGGGAGGGCTCGCCGAGCCGTCTAGCGGATATGTACGTGATGTGCCTGATGTGAGGATGAGGACGCGACGATGACCGCGGAGCTGCCGGGCGAGCGCCCAAGTGCGGCGCCCGCCAGCGAGCTGGCCGGGCTGCTCGCCAAGGTCGCGCGCGGCGACGAAGCGGCCTTCGCGGGGGTGTACGACCGGTTCGGGACGGTCGTCTACGGCCTCGTCCGCCGCATCGTCAGGGACCCGGCGCAGTCCGAAGAGGTCACGCAAGAGGTGCTGCTTGACGTCTGGCGCACCGCGTCCCGGTTCGACCCTGGTGAGGGCAGCGCGCGCAGCTGGCTGATGACACTCGCCCACCGCCGCGCGGTCGACCGCGTGCGCTCGGCACAAGCCTCAGCGCAGCGGGAGGCCCGCGCGGCCGTGGCCGCGACGGATTACGACGTCGTGGCCGAGGAGGTGGAGACCCGCCTGGACGCGCAGCGGGTGCGGCGCTGCCTGGATTCGCTCACCGAACTGCAGCGCGAGTCGGTCACCCTTGCCTACTACGGCGGATACACCTACCGCGAGGTGGCGGCCCTGCTCGGTGTGGCCGTCGGGACGGTGAAGACCCGGATGCGGGACGGGCTGATCCGGCTGCGGGACTGCCTGGGGGCGGAGTCATGAGGCTGCGCCGGACCGACCCGCACACACTGGCCGGTGCCTACGCCCTGGACGCGCTCGGCGACGTCGACCGGGAGAAGTTCGAACGCCACCTCGGCGTCTGCGAGGCGTGCCGGGCCGAGGCCGCCAGCCTGCGCGATGCGGCCGGCCGGCTGGCCGAGGCCACCGCCGAGGTGCCGCCGCCACGGCTGCGCGGGCAGGTGCTTGCCGAGGCCGCCCGGACCAGGCAGCAGCCGCCGCCGGTCCGGGTCGCCGAGCGGGTCCGCAGGTCCTGGCACGGGGTGGGCTGGCCTGCCGCGCCACGGATGGCGGTCGCGATCGCCGGGGTCGGCATCCTGGTAGCCCTGGCACTGGGCACGCTGCTGATCAACGACCAGAACCGGCTGCACATGGACGCCACAGAGCGCGGCCAGATCGCGGCCATTCTGAACGCGCCGGATGCGGACATCATGACGGTTCCCGCGCATCCACACGGCTCGGCCACCGTGGTCATGTCGCACGCGGCAGACGCCCTGGTGCTGACCACGGCACGGCTCCCGCTGCTGCCCACGAACGAGTGCTACCAGGTATGGGTGATGGGCACGCACAAGATGCGCTCCGCGGGGCGGCTGCCGTCGCCGAAACAGGGCATGACCGCCCCGATGATCGTCGCCGGGATCGCGCCCGGGGACCGGATGGGGGTCACCGTCGAGCCGGCCAGTGGCTCCCCGCACCCGACCACAACGCCGGTGCTGATGCTGGCCCTGCCCTCCGCCTGAGGCGGGCCTGCGCCCTTCCTGTGCCCCCGGGGGGCCCGCAGGCCGGCCGGTGAACGACAGCCCAACGCGGCCGGTGCACTAACGTGTGGACTCGTGAAAGCATCTCCGCAGGCGCAGCTGAAGCTCCTCGAACTGGC
>Ga0306926_10001225_pt1 | contig 25238 bp, 19 predicted proteins | sample flu12Cox44000178_FD_203759 | JGI IMG/M metagenome (GOLD analysis project Ga0306926, IMG submission 203759) | Lab enrichment of tropical soil microbial communities from Luquillo Experimental Forest, Puerto Rico - flux8day.12C.oxic.44.000.178 (v2)... | ecosystem: Environmental > Terrestrial >...
TTCAGCTCTTCACCAGCGGACAGCCGCCATCGGCCAGGGGGCGGAAGGCTTCGTCGGCCGGGATGGTGGCGCGGAGTTTGTAATAATCCCACGGGGCCTTCGATTCCGCCGGCTTCTTGACTTCGAATAGATACATCGGGTGGATCTTGCGGCCGTCGGCGCGCACCACGCCCTTGCCGAAGAGCTTGTCGTCGGTCGGCATCTCCTTCATTTTCGCAACAACCGCTTTGCCATCGGCGTCGCTCTTGAGCGCCTCGACTGCCTTGAGATAGTGCGTGACCGCCGAATAGACGCCGGCATGGACCATGGTCGGATGCACGCCCCTGTCCTGAGGCGCGAATTTCTTCGCGAATTCGCGGTTGGCGTCGTTCAGATCCCAATACCAGGCTTCGGTCATGATCAGGCCCTGAGCGGTCTGCAATCCGAGCGCATGCACGTCGGTGATGAACGCCAGCAAGGCGGCGAGGTTCTGGCCGCCTTGGGTGATGCCGAACTCAGACGCCTGCTTGATCGAATTGATGGTGTCGGCGCCAGCATTGGCGAGCCCAATGATCTTCGCCTTCGAGGCCTGCGCCTGCAGCAGGAAGGACGAGAAGTCCGTGCCGGGGAAGGGGTGGCGCACTTTGCCCAAGACCTTGCCGCCATTCTTCTCCACCACGGCAGCGGTGTCGCGTTCGAGCGCGTGGCCGAAGGCATAGTCGGCGGTCAGGAAGAACCAGGTGTCGCCACCGGTCTTCACGATCGCTTTTCCGGTTCCGTTGGCGAGCGCCCAGGTGTCATAGGTCCAGTGGATCGTGTTGGGAGTGCATTTGGGGCCGGTCAGATCCGACGCCGCCGCGCCGGAGACCAGGAATACCTTGTTCTTGTCGCGTACGATCTCGTTCACTGCGAGTGCAACCGAGGACGTCGGCACGTCGACGATCACGTCGACTTTGTCGACGTCGATCCACGTGCGCACGACGTTCGAGCCGACGTCCGGCTTGTTCTGGTGGTCGGCGCCGACGATTTCGACTTTCATGCCTTTGGCGGCGGCGCCGAAGTCCTCGACCGCCATCCGGGCCGCGATGACGGAGCCCTGGCCGCTGAGATCGGAATAAGTCCCCGACATGTCGTTCATGACGCCGATCTTGATGCTTCCGTCGCTATATTGCGCCTGGGCGCAGCCGCACCCGAACACGACCGCGAGCGCCGTGAGGCTGAACAATCGTTTCATAAGGCATCCTCCTGTTAATCGCTCTTGATGGTTTGCACCCCGGCAGGCGTGCTCGCAGCTAAAGAGTCACACGCCCAGATAGTCGTGAAGCTTGTCGAGATTGGCTTCGAGCTCGGCATTGGCGAACCGGTCGATGATGCGACCATTTTCCATCACGTAGTAGCGATCCGCAACCGTCGAAGCGAAGCGAAAATTCTGCTCGACCAGGAGGATGGTGAAACCCTGCTGTTTGAGCATTCCGATGGTCTTGCCGATTTGCTCGATGATGACCGGGGCAAGACCTTCGGTCGGCTCGTCGAGGAGAAGGAGCCGCGCGCCGGTGCGCAGGATGCGGCCGATGGCGAGCATCTGCTGCTCGCCGCCCGAAAGCTTCGTGCCTTGGCTCGACAGGCGTTCTCGGAGATTGGGAAAGAGCTCGAAAATGCGATCGAGTTCGAGCCCGCCGGGCCGCACCTTGGGTGGCAGCAAAAGATTTTCCTCGACGTCGAGGCTGGCGAAAATTCCGCGTTCCTCCGGACACAGCGCGATGCCGAGCCGCGCGATCCGGTCGCTGGTCAGACCGATGAGCTCTTTGCCCTCATAGCGCACCGACCCGGTGCGCTGGCCTACGATGCCCATGATCGATTTCAGCGTGGTGGTCTTGCCGGCGCCGTTGCGACCAAGCAGCGTCACCACCTCGCCGGCCAAGACCTCGAAGGTGGCGCCGTGGAGCACATGGGATTCGCCGTACCAGGCTTGCAGTCCCTCGACCGCCAGTAGCGGCGCGATGCCCGGACTAAGCATGGCCAACCCCGAGATAGGCCTCGCGCACAAGCGGGTCGGCCGAAACCGTCTTGTAGTCGCCCTCGGCGAGCACTCGGCCACGCGTGAGCACCGTGATGCGATGGGAGAGGTTGGCGACGACGCTGAGATTGTGCTCGACCATCAGCACCGTGCGGTCGGCGGCCACCGACTTGATGAGCGCGCTGATGCGATCGATGTCTTCGTGACCCATGCCGGCCATCGGCTCGTCGAGTAGCAGCATTTCGGGGTCGAGCGCCAAGGTGGTTGCGATCTCCAGGGCACGCTTGCGACCATACGGCAATTCCACCGCCGTCCAATGGGCGAAGGACGACAAGCCGACGTCGGCGATGAGCGCCATCGCCCGTTCGTTGAAGACGTCGAGTACGCGCTTCGAGCGCCAGAAATCGAACGACGATCCGCGCTGCCGCTGCAGCGCGACGCGGACGTTTTCAAGCACCGTCAGGTGAGGGAAGACGGCAGAGATCTGGAACGATCGCACCAGTCCAAGCCGCGCCACCCCGGCGGGAGGGAGCGCCGTGATGTCGCGGCCCTTGTAGACGATCCGTCCTCGGGTGGGACTCATGAATTTCGTCAGAAGGTTGAAGCAGGTCGTCTTGCCGGCGCCATTGGGTCCAATCAGCGCATGAATCGTGCCGCGCGTAACCTTCAGGCTGACCCCGTTGACCGCAACGAAGCCGGCAAATTCCTTGGTGAGATTCTCAGTGTGGAGGATGAAATCGTCGCTCACGACGCCATGGTCCCGCTGGTCGACCATAGTGTTACCACGTCCAGAGCAAGTTGAGCAAAAGCAGGGTGCGGCTTGCGCACGCAGTCATGCTCGGTGTGCCGAGAGGTCGAAGGCTGCATCCGTACGCGCGCGGTCCCGCCCATCCCTGCCACCCTTCCTCAACCTTCCCCCCCTTCTTATGTAATGGCACAGTAATGGCGGCCATCGCCGATTCTGCCTAGCGAACCGGCGTCGGCGGCAGCAGTGGGAGCACTGGCCTTGCGCCTCCTCGTGATCGAGGACGATCCCGATCTCAATCGGCAGCTGGCGACCGCGCTCGTTGACGCGGGCTACGTGGTCGATCGTGCCTTCGACGGCGAGGAGGGCCACTTTCTCGGCGAAAGCGAGCCCTACGATGCGGTGATCCTCGATATCGGCCTGCCCAAGATGGACGGCATCTCGGTGCTCGAGGCTTGGCGGCGCGCCGGCCGGGCCATGCCGGTCCTCATCCTCACCGCGCGCGACCGCTGGAGCGATAAGGTCCAGGGCTTCGACGCCGGCGCCGACGACTACGTCGCCAAGCCTTTCCATCTTGAGGAGGTTCTGGCGCGCATCCGCGCGCTCTTGCGTCGCTCGGCCGGTCACGCCAAGAGCGAGCTCAATTGCGGCTCCGTGCGGCTCGATACCCGTACCGGCCGCGTGACCGTCGACGGCAATCCGGTCAAGCTCACCTCGCACGAATATCGCCTGCTCTCCTACCTCATGCATCATACCGGCCGCGTGGTCTCGCGCAGCGAACTGGTCGAGCATCTCTACGACCAGGACTTCGATCGCGACTCCAATACCATCGAGGTGTTCGTCGGCCGCGTCCGCAAAAAGCTCGGCGTCGATGTCATCCAGACCGTGCGCGGGCTCGGCTATCTGCTCGCTCCACCGGGCAATGCGTCTTAATTCGCTCGCCCTTCGGCTGTTCTTCTCGGCAACGACTTGGACCGTGGTGATCCTCGTCGTCACCGGCATTGTGCTGTCGTCGATCTATCGCGCCGCGGTGGAGCGTGCGTTCGACCGAAGGCTGGGCGTCTACCTGCGCACCCTGGTCGCCGACGTCGCGACTCCGGAGGAGAACGCCGGCAAGTTTCCCCAATCGATCGGCGAGCCGCTGTTCGATCTGCCGCTCTCCGGCTGGTATTGGCAAGTGACGCGGCTCGACGCGCCGACGCCCGATGTGCGCTCGTCCCGCTCGTTGTGGGACGCGACGCTGCCGCATCTCGCCGACCTCGGCCCCTCGTCGACGCCGGGCGGCGCGCGGCAGGGCTACGCCGAAGGGCCCGAGGGCCAGCAGCTGCGCGTCGTTGAACGCACGATCGACCTCGGCGAGGAGGGCCGTTACCTGGTTGCAGTAGCCGGCGACGCGGCCGAGATCGAGGAGGAGACCCGCAGCTTCGACGGGGCGCTCGTCATCACCTTTGCGGTCCTGGGCGTTGTGCTGCTGCTGACCACCACCTTCCAGGTTCGTTTCGGCTTGGCGCCGCTCAAACGTATCTCCGAGGGCCTCGCCGCCATCCGCTCGGGTACGGCGGAACGGCTCGAAGGCGCCTTCCCGGTCGAGATCGCGCCGCTTGCGCGCGAAACCAATGCGCTCATCGACGCCAATCGTGAGATCGTGACGCGCGCGCGCACCCATGTCGGCAACCTCGCGCATGCATTGAAAACGCCGATCTCGGTCATGATGAACGAGGCCACAAGTCATGGCGGTGATCCGCTCGCCTTGAAGGTGCGCGAGCAGACCGAGATTATGCGCGACCAAGTCACGCGCCATCTCGAGCGCGCGCGGCTCGCCGCGCGCGTCGCCGCGATCGGTACCGTCACCGATGTGCGTTCGGTGGTAATGGCGCTCGCTCGCACGATGGAAAAGATTCATCACCATCGCGGTGTCGCCATCGACGTCGACTCGCCCGAGGGTGCACGCTTCCGTGGCGAGCAGCAGGACCTCGAGGAAATGGTCGGCAACCTTGTCGACAATGCCTGCAAGTGGGCGCAGTCGCGGGTGGCCGTCGAGGCATTCTCGGAAAAGCCTGATCCAAGGGATGATCGTCGGGTCGTGCGCATCGTGGTCGACGACGACGGGCCGGGGCTTTCGCCGCAGCAGCGCGAGCAGGTCGCCCGCCGCGGCCGCCGTCTCGACGAAACCAAGCCGGGCTCGGGGCTGGGGCTTTCGATCGTGGTCGAACTCGCCAGCCTCTATGGCGGCGGCCTCACGCTCGGTACCGCGCCGATCGGCGGGCTGCGCGCCGAACTCATGCTGCCGGGGGCGTGACAATCTCCAGCCACGCCGGCCGCCATTAACGCTGCGGGAACAGAGTTTTGCCCCATTTGGGCCATTAGCTAGCGAGCGGGCACTGGCCGATGGGGATCGCCGGCCTGCTCAGAATCACGGGGTCAGATCATCTGGGGGCTTGAGACATGTCTTTCGTTCGCCTGAGCGCTGCCGCGCTCGTCGCGCTGTCGATGGCGGCTTGCGCTGGTACTCCTGAGACCGGCCAAGGACCGAAAGAAAATACGGGCACGCTCGTTGGCGCGGTTGCCGGCGGTCTGATCGGATCGCAGTTCGGCGGCGGAACCGGCGAGCGCATCGCGGCCGGCCTCGCCGGCGCGGCGCTCGGCGGCTTGATCGGCAATCGCATCGGCGCCGGCATGGACGACGACGACAAGCGGCGCGCCTATGCGGCGCAGATGCAGGCGCTCGAAGGCGGAAAGTCGGGCGTGGCGGTGGCGTGGAAGAATCCGGATTCCGGTCGTTATGGATCGGTGGTTCCGGGTCCCGCCTATGAGTCCAACGGACTGCAATGCCGGCCGTACACCCACACCATCTACATCAACGGCCAGCCGCAGGTCGCACGCGGCAACGCTTGCCGCAATCCGGACGGCACGTGGACCGCGGTGGGCTGACGCCCGCACCATCCCGGCTGCAGCCAGCGCACACGGGCGAGTCTACGACAAGGTCGCGCGAGCGTGACTGGGCTGCGCGCGCGTGGGCGGCATCCCGCACGAAAAAGGCCAGCCGAGCTTCATACCGCACCGCGCTGAGGCCTCGGAGTCCGGCACCCCCGGCGTAACCCTGCGACCCGCTGGCCCAACTACGGGGTGTGCGCGACGTCGACGCGCCGCGTTGTCGCAACGCCGCTCGCGCTTCGTTATCGTCAATCACGTTCGAGCATATCGTTCTTGGTTACGGCAAATTTACGAGGCCCCGCTTCCCCATGTCGCGGCTTTGACGGTCGTTCGCCGTTGCAGGGGGGCCGCTCGCCGTGATGTAACCGCGCTGGGTGTGCTCCGATCCGCGACACTCCTGTTTTCGCCGCGTCGCATCGGCAATGTTAAATTCAGCCCGATGGATTTGATTTATGACGCTGTGGTTCGCACTCGCACTGATGACGGCCGCGGCCATTTTGGCCGTGGTCTGGCCGCTTGCGCGCCGCGCGAGCCTGTCGCGCTCGGGCAGCGATGTTGCGATCTACCGCGATCAGCTCGACGAAATCGAACGCGACCGTGCGGCCGGCCTGATCGAGGACAATGAGGCCGTGAGCGCGCAGGTCGAGGTGTCGCGCCGGCTCATCGCCGCAGCCGACGCGCAACCGGCGCCGCCGAGCGATGTGCCGTCGGCGAGCTGGCGGCGGCGGGCGGTCGCGATCGTGGCGTTGGTGCTGCTGCCGTTGGGCGCAACCGGACTTTATCTCGCGCTCGGGTCCCCGTTGCTGCCGGATCAGCCGCTGGCACCGCGTCTTGCCGCTGCCCGCGGCGATCAGTCGGTCGACACTTTGATTGCACAGGTGGAGGCCCATCTCGAGCGCAATCCCGAGGACGGACGCGGCTGGGAGGTGATCGCGCCGGTTTATCTGCGGCTCGGGCGTTTCGATGACGCGGTGAAGGCGCGGCGCAATGCGCTTCGGCTCAACGGCACCTCGGCTGAACGCGAAGCGGCGTTCGGCGAGGCGTTGGTGTTCGCCGCCAACGGGGTCGTGACGGCGGAGGCGAAGGCTGCGTTCGAAAAGGCGGTCGCACTCGATGCAAACAGTGTGCAGGCGCGCTACTTCCTGGGGCTTGCAGCCGAGCAGGACGGCGATCGCGCGCAAGCCGCCGCGACTTGGCGCGCACTGATCGAGGCCGCTCCCCCCGATGCGCCATGGATCGACTTGCTGCGACGCGCGCTCGCCCGCGTCGACCGCGCCGGCGCGCCCGGCGGTTCAAACGGTGGTGCGAGTAGTGGTCCGAGCGACGAACAGGTGGCTGCGTCCTCGGAGCTGGCTCCCGGGCAACGCCAGGCCATGATTCAAGGTATGGTCGAGCGGCTTTCCGAGCGGCTGCATCGCGACGGCGCCGATGTCGAGGGATGGCTGCGGCTCGTTCGCTCCTACGTGGTGCTCGGCCAACCCGATAAGGCGCGCGCCGCCGTCGTCGACGCGCGCCGTGCGCTTGCCGGCGATGCGATCAAATTGCGTCGGCTCGACGATTTCCTCAAAGGACTTGGTCTCGAAGGCTGAGCGCCGGGGATCGCGCGATGACCCGCAAGCAACGACGCCTCTCCCTCATCGGTGCCGCGCTCGGCGTGCTCGCGCTCGCGGTGGCTTTGGTGCTCGGCGCGCTCAAGGAGTCCATCGTCTTCTTCAATTCGCCGACCGACGTGGTGGAAAAACACATCAAACCGGGGACGCGCATCCGCGTCGGCGGCCTGGTGAAGGAGGGCAGCGTTTGGCGCGGCGACAGCCTTGCCGTCCGTTTTGAGGTGACCGACGGCAAGCGTACGATTCCGGTCGCTTATCAAGGTCTGTTGCCGGATCTTTTCCGCGAAGGGCAGGGCGTGGTCGCCGAAGGCGCCCTCGATCCGGCTGGTACCTTTCGGGCCGACAGCGTGCTCGCCAAGCACGACGAGACCTATATGCCGAAGGACGTCGCCGACGCTTTGAAGAAGCAAGGTCACTGGAAGGACGACTACGAAAGGAAACTCGGCGCCGCGCCGCAGGGCAGGGCGCAATGATGCATTCCGCGCGTTCGCGCGCGGGGTGATTGAAGGGGCACGATGATGATCGCCGAATCCGGCCACTACGCGCTCGTGCTGGCGCTCGTCCTAGCGCTTGTCCAGGCCAGCGTGCCGATGGTTGGGGCGCGCAAGAATGATCCCGTGCTGATGGCCGTGGCCGGCCCGACGGCGGTTGCGCAATTCTGCTTCATCGCACTCGCCTTCGCCGCGCTGACGATGTGCTACGTGCGGTCGGATTTTTCCGTCGTCAACGTGTTCGAGAATTCCCATTCGGCAAAGCCGCTCGTCTACAAGCTCAGCGGCGTGTGGGGTAATCACGAAGGCTCGATGCTGCTGTGGGTGCTCATCCTCAGCGTGTTCGGCGCGCTGGTCGCGCTGTTCGGCGCTAATCTGCCGGCGCGGTTGAAGGCCAACGTGCTCGCGGTGCAGTCCTCGATCGCGGTGGCATTCATTCTCTTCATTCTGGTCACGTCGAATCCATTCCTGCGCATCCCCGATGCTCCGTTGGAGGGCCGCGACCTCAATCCCATCCTGCAGGATCCCGGCCTCGCCATTCATCCGCCGCTGCTCTATCTCGGCTATGTCGGCCTCTCGATCTCGTTTTCCTTCGCCATTGCCGCGCTGATCGACGGGCGCATCGATGCCGCCTGGGCGCGCTGGGTGCGGCCGTGGACGCTGCTCGCTTGGATGTTCCTGACGCTCGGCATCGCCATGGGCTCATATTGGGCCTACTACACGCTCGGCTGGGGCGGTTGGTGGTTCTGGGATCCGGTAGAGAACGCGTCGTTCATGCCGTGGCTCGCCGCCACTGCGCTCCTTCACTCCGCCCTCGTGATGGAGAAGCGCGACGCGCTCAAGGTATGGACCATCTTGCTTGCGATCTTGGCCTTCTCGCTCTCGCTCATCGGCACCTTCCTCGTGCGCTCGGGTGTGCTGACCTCGGTGCACGCCTTCGCCACCGACCCGACGCGCGGCGTCTTCATCCTCGCGATCCTGCTGCTGTTCATCGGTGGCAGCCTCGCGCTGTTCGCGTTGCGCGCGCCCTTGCTCAAACAAGGGGGTCTGTTCGCGCCGATTTCGCGCGAAGGCGCGCTGGTGCTCAACAATCTCTTCCTGGTGAGTGCTTGTGCGACCGTGTTCATCGGTACGCTCTATCCGCTTGTGCTCGAGGCGCTCACAGGCGAGAAAATTTCCGTCGGCGCGCCGTTCTTCAACGCGACCTTCGCCCCGCTGTTCGTTCCGCTCCTTATCGCCATGCCGTTTGGTCCGCTGCTGGCCTGGAAGCGCGGCGACCTGCTCGGCGTCGCTCAGCGTCTGGTCGGCGCCGCGGGCATCGCCGCGATCGCCGTCGCCGTGATCTTCGCCATGGAAGGCGGCGGACCGCTCCTGGTGCCGTTCGCGATCGGTCTTGCGCTCTACGTCATGGCCGGCGCGTTGACCGAAATCGTAGAGCGCACGGGCCTGCTCAGGGTTCCGCTCGCGACCGCGTTCGCGCGCGGGCGAGGTTTGCCGCGCTCGGCCTGGGGCGCCACCTTTGCGCATTTCGGGCTCGGGATCACGCTCCTCGGCGTCATCGGCGAGACGCAATGGAGCCTCGAGCGGATTGCGGAACTCAAGCCCGGACAGTCGATCTCGATCCGCCGTTATGATCTTCACTTCGACGGCGTGACCACGCGCCAGGGGCCGAACTACCGCGAGCTCGCCGCTCATTTCACCGTGCGACGCCATGGCGACTTGGTCGGCGTCATGGAGCCGGCCAAGCGCAGCTTCCCCTCGCGCGGCACCGCCACCACCGAAACCGCGCTGATGACGCGGGGCGTCTCCCAGCTCTATCTGTCGCTCGGGGACCCAAACCCTGACGGCTCGCTCGCGGTGCGGCTCTACTACAAGCCGCTGGTGCTGCTCATCTGGTTCGGTGCCGTGGTGATGGTGATCGGCGGCGCGCTCTCGCTCTCGGACCGGCGTTTGCGCGTGGGCGCGCCCAAGCCGGCGCGGAGCAAGGCCGCCCTCTCGCCAGCGGAGTAGGCCCATATGAAGCGGCTTTGTCTCGTCGTCGCGGTGCTCTGGCTGATGGTGCTATCGCCCGCGGTTGCGATCGGGCCCGACGAATTCCTTTCGGACGCTGCATTGGAAGCACGCGCCCGCGCGCTCTCGAAGGAGCTGCGCTGCATGGTCTGCCAGAACCAGTCGATCGACGATTCCGACGCGCCGCTCGCGCGCGATTTGCGTATCCTTGTGCGTGAACGATTGCAGGCGGGCGAGAGCGACCAGCAGGTGATCAATTTTCTGGTCGCACGTTACGGCGAGTTCGTGCTGCTGAAGCCGCGATTTTCATGGCACACCGCGCTACTGTGGCTTGGTCCGGCGGCGGTGTTGCTCATCGGCGCGTGCGGCGTCCTCCTCCTCGCCCGCCGAGGCCGCGCCGATTCGGATCGCGTAACCCCAGCGCGGGAAAAGCTCACGCCGGCCGAAGCGGCGCGGCTAGCGGAGATTTTGCGCCAGGGCGAGCAATGAGGCGTGTCGACTTAAAAGCAAGCGATTGAGATTCCATAATTTTTCGAAGCCCCCCGACCTTACCAAACTTTAATTTCTCCGACAGCGCGCGGTAAGGAAGCGTTGCCCATCTTGCTGTGCAACGGGTGCCGCTCGGCCCCCGTCGCACCAACGATGGAGTGACCGTTATGACTGCGAGCGTTCCCGCTCAAAAATCGCGCATCCTCTCGGCGCGTCGTCTCGTTCTGCTTGCCAGCGTCGCCGGCCTTGGCGTGACCGTGCTGCTCGGTGGTGCTGGACTTCTCCCGCAGCCGACCAGCCCGGCTCTGACCGCGATCGCTTATGCCCAGGGTGTCCAGCGCCCGATGGGATTTGCCGATATCGTCGACAAGGTGAAGCCCGCCGTCATGTCGGTCCGCGTCAAGAGCGCTGGCGGCGCCAAGATGATGGGCTTCGAGGGCGATTTGCCGTTCCCGCCGAACTCGCAGATGGAGCGGTTCTTCCGTCGCTTTGGCTTGCCGGAAGGAGCCACTCCTGAGGAACCGCGCGCGCCGCGCAACCGCCTCGTGACCGGCCAGGGCTCCGGCTTCTTCATCACTGCTGATGGCTACGCGGTGACCAATAACCACGTGGTCGATAAGGCCGACACCGTCGAGGTCACGGCCGATGACGGCAAGACCTACACCGCCAAAGTGATCGGCACCGACCCGCGCACCGACATCGCCCTGATCAAGGTCGATGGCCGCAGCGACTTCCCCTACGTCCACCTCGCGGACAAGCCCCCGCGCGTCGGCGACTGGGTGCTCGCGGTCGGCAATCCGTTCGGCCTCGGCGGCACCGTGACCGCCGGCATCGTCTCGGCTCGAGGTCGCGACATTGGGGCCGGTCCTTACGACGACTTCATTCAGATCGATGCGCCGGTCAATAAAGGCAATTCCGGCGGCCCGACCTTCGACGTCGACGGCAACGTGATCGGTATCAATACCGCCATCTTCTCCCCCTCGGGCGGCTCGGTAGGCATCGCCTTTGCCATCCCCGCTCCGACCGTGAAGTCGGTCGTTGCTCAGCTCAAGGACAACGGCAAGGTCAGCCGCGGCTGGATCGGCGTGCAGATCCAGCCCGTCACCGCCGAAATCGCCGACAATCTCGGTCTCAAGGCCTCGGAGGGCGCGCTGGTCGCCGACCCGCAGGCGAACGGCCCGGCCGCCAAAGCCGGCATCATGGCCGGCGACGTGATCACGGCGGTCAACGGCAACCCGGTCAAAGACGCCAGAGACCTCGCCAGGCAGATCGGCAGCATGGCGCCGGGCGCCACCGCGAAACTGACGGTATGGCGCAAGGGCGAGGAGAAGACCTTCTCCATCGCACTCGGTGAACTGCCCAACCAGCGCGAGGCGCGCGCGACGACGATGCCTGACTCGCCCGGCGCGGAGGGCACCGACGTGCCGCGGCTCGGCCTCACGGTCGTACCCGCTGGCCAAGTCGCCGGCAGCGGCTCGGAAGGCGTGGTGGTTACCGAGGTCGATCCCAACGGAATTGCCTCCGACCAAGGCGTCAAGACCGGCGACGTCATTCTCGAGGTCGGCGGCAAGAAGGTTGCCAATCCGGCCGACATCCGCAGTGCGCTCAAGGACGCGCAGAAGGACGGTAAGCGTACGATCCTCATGCGGGTGAAGTCGGGCGACGCGACGAAGTTCGTTGCGCTACGGCTCGGCAAGGCTTGACCGAATGGGGCGCACCGTCGGCATCCGTCGCCCCCGCCGGCGGTTCGAACCAGGGGGACGGGCCCGGCGCCCGTCCCCATCCCGTCTAACTTCGTCCCGGCATCCGTCGCCCCCGCCGGTGCGGAGTTGGTTGAGGGGCGGCGGGTCAAACCGCCGCCCCTCGCATTTCTCGGGCCGGCGTTCTCGCTTCGGCCCCACGCCAGGACACTTTGAAATAGTGCCGCTATGATTAGTGCAGTCCAGTACGGTTCCTCTGCGAGGGACATCGCTTATCCAAGAGACGGCGGGTTCGTCATGCGTCTCCTGATCATCGAAGACGACCGCGACGCCGCCGACTATCTGGCGAAGGCATTCCGCGAGGTCGGACATGTCGCCGATTTGGCAGCCGACGGCGAGGAAGGACTCGCCCACGCGCTCGACGGCCAATACGACGTGCTGATCGTCGATCGCATGCTGCCCAAGCTCGACGGGTTGGCGGTCATCGGCACCCTGCGCAGCAAAGGCATCGAGACGCCTGCGCTCATCCTTTCGGCGCTCGGCCAGGTCGACGATCGGGTCAAGGGATTGCGGGCGGGCGGCGACGACTATCTCCCCAAGCCATATTCGTTTTCGGAGCTGCTCGCGCGCACGGAGGTGTTGGCGCGTCGGCGCGGGGGCCGCGAGGAGACGGTCTACCGCGTCGGCGATCTCGAGCTCGACCGGCTATCGCATCAGGTGACCCGCGCCGGCGACGAGATTGTCCTGCAACCGCGGGAGTTCCGCCTGCTCGAATATCTCATGAAGCACGCGGGTCAAGTCGTGACTCGCACCATGCTGCTCGAGAACGTGTGGGATTACCATTTCGACCCGCAAACCAACGTCATCGACGTGCACATCTCGCGGCTGCGCTCGAAGATTGATAAGGGTTTTACCCAGGCTTTGCTGCATACGGTTCGCGGCGCAGGCTACATGATCCGCGACAGCAAATGACGTCGTCATTGCCTGCGGCGCGCAGGACGACGTGCGGGGGTGACGGATGACCGCGCTCGGCAAGCTTCTGCGCACGACGGCGTTCAAGCTGACGCTGGTCTATCTCACGGTGTTTGCGCTGTTTGCCGCTTTCCTGCTCGGCTATTTCGCCTGGAACACGCGTCGGCTGATCACCGAACAAATCACGCAGACGGTCGATGCGGAGATCACCGGCTTGGCCGAGCAATATCGCCAGGGCGGTATCCGCCGGCTCGTGTTCGTCGTCGATGCGCGGTCGCGTCGGCCCGGCTCGAGCCTCTATCTCGTGACCACGCGCGCGGGGGAAGGGCTCGCCGGCAATGTCGGATCGCTCTCGACCGGCATTCTCGAAACATCCGGCTGGACGGAAACCGCCTATCGGCGTTTAGACGATCCCGACGGCGCCGAGCATCACGCCCTGATCCGCGTGTTTCAATTGCCGGCCGGCTTCCGGCTCCTGGTCGGACGCGATCTCGAAGAGCGCGAACGCTTGCACGACATCGTGCTCGCGGCCGGCCGCTGGTCGTTGGCAGTCGTCATCGTGCTCGGTGTTGCCGGCGGATTCTTCGTGACGCGGCGGGTGCTCAAGCGCGTGGACGCGATGACGGAGACGACGCGGCAGATCATGGACGGAGATCTGACCGGGCGCCTCCCGATTGCGGGCACCGGCGATGAGCTCGATCGCCTCGCCACCAACCTCAATGCCATGCTCGAGCGCATCGAGGCGCTCATGCACGGCCTCAAGGAGGTCTCCGACAATATCGCGCATGATCTCAAGACGCCGCTGACCAGGTTGCGCAACCGGTGCGAGGAAGCGTTGCGTCTCGCCGAGGACGAATCTCAGTATCGAGCGGCGCTCGAGAGCACGATTGAGGAATCGGAGGCGCTGATCCGCACTTTCAATGCGCTGCTCATGATCGCGCGCGCGGAGTCGGGCCAGGCGCGCGACGGCATGACCGAGTTTGATGCGGCCGAGATCGCGCGCGGGGTGGGCGAGCTGTACGAGCCGCTCGCCGATGACAAGGGCATCCTCCTCAAGGTCGAGGCGCCGGCGGCGGCGCCGGTTCACGGCAACCGGGAGCTCGTCAGCCAGGCGCTCGCCAATCTGGTCGACAACGCCATCAAATATGGCGCGCCCGACGGCGGCCGAGTGAACGGGGCCGACGGTGAAATCGTGGTCACGGCGGTGGGAGAGAGCGACCGAATCCTGCTTGCGGTCGCCGATAGCGGCCGCGGCATTCCCGCGGCCGACCGCGGCCGCGCGGTCGAGCGCTTCGTGCGGCTCGAACAGAGCCGTTCGCAGCCGGGCTCGGGGCTGGGGCTAAGCCTGGCCTCGGCGGTGGCCCGCCTCCATGGCGGCGAGCTCAAGCTCGAGGATAATCACCCCGGCCTCAAGACCGTCATCTCGCTGCCGCGCGCCGGATCGGCCCAACCGGCGGCATGAACCGTTACGATACCGACGTCATGGCCGGGCTTGTCGTCCCCGCAAAACCGGCGTGGACAGCTTGCGGCACGATATACCGCAGCTGCGGGCAAACCGCAGATGCGCCGCCATTCACCTATTTGATGCTGCGCGTCTGCTAAGAGGGGATGCCCGGACCGTGCGGGCATGACCGCATTCGGAGAATGACGTCGGTGGAGAGCTTAGGCGACAGCTCGCTCGTGCGACGGATCGCAGCGGCGCCGCACCTTCAAGCCACGGACGAGGCGCGTGCGCGCGTCGCCAACTGGCGCGTTGAAATCGCCGGTGTGTCGGCCGGCAAGACGCTGACCCGGCTCGCTGCCGCTCACCCGAGGCTTGACGCGCTGATAACGGGACTGGCGGGCGGCTCGCCCTATCTCTGGGATCTCGTACGCGATTCGCCGGAGCGATTCGTCGCGCTTCTCGAAGCCGAGCCCGAACGCCGCTTCGGGGACATGCTCGCTGACGCAAGACGCGCGATCGCGGCAACGCGCGATGAAGCCGAAGCGATGCGCCTGCTTCGCCGCATGAAGGCCGAGGCGGCGCTGTTGATCGCACTCGCCGATATTGGCGGCGTTTGGCCGGTGACGCAGGTCGTCGAGCGGCAGACCACGCTGGCCGATGCGGCCGTTGGCGCCGCGGTTGACTATCTGCTCGTCGATGCACAGCGCCGCGGCAAGCTCAAAGTCTCCGGGTCCGGGCGTCCTGGGCAAGGCTCGGGCTATATCGTGCTCGCCATGGGCAAGATGGGAGCGGGCGAGCTCAATTATTCGAGCGATGTCGACCTCATCGTCTTCTACGACCCCGCAGCGTTCGTCGCGGCCACGGAGCCAGCGGCATTTTATGTGCGGCTCACGCGCATGCTGGTGAGGCTCTTGCAGGAGCGTACCCCCGACGGCTACGTATTCCGCACCGATCTGCGGCTGCGTCCCGATCCTGCCTCTACTCAAATCGCCATCTCCACCACGGCGGCGCTCGACTACTACGAGAGCCGCGGACAGAATTGGGAGCGTGCCGCGCTGATCAAAGCGCGGCCATGCGCGGGCGACATCGCGGCCGGGGAGGCGTTCCTCGCGGGACTTGCGCCCTTCATCTGGCGCAAATATCTCGACTTCGCGGCGGTTGCCGACGTGCACGCGATGAAGCGGCAGATCCACGCCTATCGCGGCCACGATAAGATCGCGGTCGAAGGGCACAACATCAAGCTCGGCCGCGGGGGTATCCGCGAGATCGAATTCTTCGTCCAGACGCAGCAACTCATCGCCGGCGGCCGATATCCCGAGCTGCGCGTCAAAGAGACGCTGCAAACGCTCGCGGCCCTGGCCGCCGGCGGCTGGATCGACAACGAGGTGCGCGATGATCTCGCCGCCGCTTACCGTTTCCTGCGTGTGGTCGAAAACCGTCTCCAGATGGTGGCCGACGAGCAGACCCACACCTTGCCGGGCGATCGGGACGGGCTCGAACGCTTTGCCCGCTTCGCCGGCTTCTCCGACCGGGACGCCTTTGCGCATGCCTTGCTCGTTCATCTGCGCAATGTGCAACGCCACTATGCGACGCTGTTCGAGAATGCGCCCGTCATCGAGGTCGGTCGCCGGACATTGCTCTTTCCATCTGAGGCGGACGATCGCGAAACTCTCGACCGATTGACCGAAATGGGCTTTCGTCGCCCGCTGGAGACCTCCGCTCTGGTGCGGCGCTGGGGCACGGGAAGCTACGGCACACTCAAGGGCGCGTTCGCGCGCGCCCAGCTCGCCGAAATCGTGCCCATGCTGCTTCAACATTTTGCCCGCTCGGCAAACCCCGATGCGGCGGTCGTGGCGTTCGACCGCTTCCTCGCCGGGTTGCACGGCGGCGGGCGGCTGTTTTCGTTGTTGCGACAGAATCCCGATCTGACCGCGCTGATCGCGCTCGTGCTTGGCGCCGCGCCACGACTGGCCGACGGCCTCGCTCAGTTTCCAGAGGTCATGGACGCGGTGATCGACCCGAGCTTCTTCGGCGCGCTGCCGGAGGAAACCGAGCTCGCGGCCGCCCTCGAGCGCTCGCTGCGCCAAGCCGGGTCGTACGAGGACTTCCTCGATCGCATCCGCATCTTCGCGCAGGAGCAGATGTTCCTGATCGGGACGCGCATTCTCTCGGGAACCGTGTCAGCGGAGCAGGCGGGCGAGGCCTTCGCCCGGCTGGCGGATGCGCTCATTCGCCCGCTTCACCGCGCGATCGAAGAGCATTTCGCGCACTTGCACGGCCGCATCGCAGGGCAGCAGACCGCGATCCTGGCGCTCGGGAAGCTCGGTGGGCACGAGATGACGGCAAGCTCGGATCTCGACCTCATCGTCGTCTATGACTTCGATCCCGAGCATCCGGAATCGGTGGGTCCGCGCCGGCTCTATGGCGCGCAATATTTCTCGCGGCTGACGCAGCGCCTGATCAGCGCGCTCACCGCGCAGACCAATCACGGCTTGCTCTATAAGGTCGATATGCGGCTGCGGCCCTCCGGACGCTCCGGGCCGGTCGCGACCCAGATCGACGGTTTTGCGGCTTATCAGGAGAACGAGGCTTGGACCTGGGAGCACCTCGCGCTCACGCGCGCGCGCATCGTGTCGGCGACGCCGCAATTCGCGGCGCGGGTCGAGGGGGTCATCCGCTCCGTGCTATGCCGAGCGCGTGACGTGGAGACGGTCGCCGGCGACGTTGTGGAAATGCGCAACGCCATCGCGGCCGAGAAAGGCGACAGCGACCGCTGGAATCTCAAATACGTCGCCGGCGGGCTTATCGACATCGAATTCATCGCCCAATATCTGCAACTTATTCATGCGGCGCAGACACCCGATATTCTCGACACGTCGACCACGCAGGTGCTCGACAAGGCGTGGCGGCTCGGGCTGCTCAAGGCCGAGGATGCCGAGGTGCTGCGCCGAGCGGTGCGACTTTATCATGATCTCACGCAGATTCTGCGCCTATGCCTGCCGGGCGAGTTCGATTCCAAGGCGGCGGCGTCAGGCCTCATTGGGCTGTTGGCGCGCGCCGCGGATGTGCCTGATTTTGCCACGCTCGATGCGTTCCTGGGCGAGACGCAGGCCAAGGTGCGTGCAAGCTTCAATCGCATCCTCGGCGCGCGATCCTGACTGCGTGATGCGGTAGGGCCGCCCCACTACGCAGGTTCGACATGCCCGTCGGCGAGATGCAGGTCGAGGGGCACATCGGGCTGTTTTACTTCCTCGGTCTGCCGGCTCAGGGGGCTACGTTGCTGGGTGACCGTCGCGGCCACTTGCGGTTCTGCCTTGGACCGCGCGTTTGTACGCAACGACCGTTGCGCTCGATTGATATTCTGCCTCGGTGACGCGGCTCCATTGGCTATGGATCCTTGCGTACGCTGGAGCACGCCTACGGGTTCTTGAAGGACTATTCGGCTCTTGAAGAATAATACGACCGATACGAACGCGCAGATGGAAATCAACACGTTGGCGACGACGCTAAACAGCAGATGCTCCCAAGCGAGGCCTTGTTGCGGATGTACGCGCCGGTATTCGTATAAAAAAGTCATGTCGTACAGCACCGCGAGAAAACCGACCGCGCCTGCAATTGCGATCAGTGTTCTCGTGAAGGAGAGGCCGCGCTGCGGAGTCTCGGCGTCGCAGGATGCAAGATACCATGTGGTGAATAGGCAGACTGCAACCGGAATGAATGACTGTATCATCGGGAGCATCAATCTGGCAGCTGACAGGGCCTCTTTCGACACGTTGAAGGTGCTTCCATACTCGTAGAGCAACCCTGCACTCTTGAACACAATGGTGACGCCAATGCATAGACCGAATACGGAAGCACCGGATCGAAAGAACCCGATCAGTTCGCCGTTCGATATGGCGGACGGGGATGGCCTTGGGTTCCGCGTCTGCCTGGCTCCGTGTGGTCCCAGCAAGCTGACGGCCATCATCAGGCAAACGAAGATTGGAGGAACGATTGTCCAGAGCTCGCTGCCAACGTTGTCGAGATCGTTGGGCCAAAGGCTCTGATCGAGCGGCTTGCCGAACACGCGCGCAATCGGGTCGGCAAGCAACGCGAAAACGAGCGCGACGGTCAAGATGCAGATGGAGAACAGCATGCCACTTGCCGCGAGGCCCGTAAGAAAATAACCGAGGTTATTGAAGCGAGGTCTTGAGGAGGAAATTCCAATAGCGTCGGCGACCTTGACCAGAGCTCGCGTCCCCGACTGGCGCATCACCGCGACCAGCGTACAAAAAGTAATTCGCTCAATGAGTCCCCGTAACTCCTTCGCTGAGCTCTCCTTGATGGCGTTCTCGAGAGCGACCGGGTCGGCGAGATCGAGCCGCTCGAGCTGCAGCTTGTAAAAAGCGATGTCGCCGTAGGTTTGCACAGTCGAGTAGACATCGCCGCTGACGAGGTTTCGCACTTCTTTTGCCAGAAGCCGTTTGTCCGCCCCCGCGCGCGCCTCGATGGCGCTTGCCAATCTCTCGGCGAGATCGATGAGGCGTTTAGGTACTTCGATCTGATCGTGGAAAAAATCCCGTTGGGCCTCTCCGAAACGCGAAAATACCGGAATGACCGGTTGCGTGAGCCCGATGAATAACGCGGCGATGTAGAGCCGGTACGGCACCCCCCGAATTGCCGTCTCTGGATCTGCATCGCTAAACAGCTTTATCGCCCCCTTGAGGATGTCGGGAGAAATTTGACAGGCCAAGTAATAGGCGACGAGGCTCACGCTCAGAAACGCCAAAAGTGCGACGTGGTACGCGTAGGGCCCGACGAAATCTCTGACTTTCGCGCCGGGCAGCAGCGCGAGATAGCGGCCGGTCACCGGGTTAGCGAGGTTCAACTCACCGAACTTGGTTGCATGAACAAGGATGACGAGCACGGCTCCAAGCAGAAAGGACTGGTCCTGCAACGTGGCCCACATGGCGCCACTCCGCGGCTAGCATCGGCCGTTGGGACAGAATCTTTGCGCTACGATCATTTGACCGTCCGAGGGGGGATCGAGGGGTTCGGTCGCTGCCTCCTTCGCGGCGCCGATGACGACTGCGACAAAAAGCATTGCTGTGAGGACCACTTTCATTTCAGCCTCCGTAATTTGAGCCCTTCCGCAAAGCTAAATAAGTTGGCCTTGGATTTGTAACCGGCCTTTGAATGCACATGTGTGAACCGTTTCACTCTCCGAGGACAATTGGTCTAGCAGCGTCGAACAGGACCAGGTTCCTGCCGAATTACCATCGGGCCGGTCGCAGCCGACGGTGCGAACGACACGACCGCGCGGCTGTTTGCGCAGAAACTTTGGGAAAGCTTGGGGCAACAGTTCTACGTGGAAAATCTGCCAGGCGCCGGCGGCGGACCATTTCGCCGAATGGATCAGGGCGGACATCGCCAAGTGGCGCAAGGTCATTCGCGACGGCAATATCAGCGTGCAATAACGGCGCGCGATGCGACTAGGCCGCGGCCTCGGCGAGGTCCTCCTTCTGCGCGGCTGTTCGGCTGATCGGCAGCCGCAGCAGCACCATCGTGCCGATCCCCGGCGTCGAGCGGATGCGCATCGCGCCATGGTGCAATTCGGTGAGCGACTTTGCGATCGCAAGCCCCAAGCCCGAGCCCTGATGGCTCTTGGTGAGCTGGCTCTCGACCTGCTCGAACGGCCGGCCCAGCCGCGCCAGCGCATCCTCCGGAATGCCGATGCCGGTATCCGCGATCGAGACGCTGACCCAGCCGCTGGTCGCCCGCGCGCGAATGGTGACGCGGCCGCCTTCCGGCGTGAACTTCACCGCATTGGACAGCAGGTTCAACACGATCTGCTTGAGCAGACGGTGGTCGGCAGTCAAGCGGATGCCGCGGCCGATCCGGGCGGTGAGCTTGAGCCGTTTGTCGTCGGCGCGTCCGGACACCACGCGCATCGCGTCGTTGAGGAAGGGATCGAGCTCGATCTGCTCGGCGTCGAGCCGGATGCGTCCCGCCTCGATCTTCGACATGTCGAGAATGTCGTTGATCACTTCGAGCAGGTACTGGCCGCTCTGATGGATATCCCGGCAATATTCGCGATACTTGTCCGAGCCCAACGGCCCGAACATGCCGGACTCCATGATCTCGGAGAACCCGATGATGGCATTGAGCGGCGTGCGCAACTCGTGACTCATGTTGGCGAGGAATTTTGACTTGGCCTGGTTCGCCTCCTCGGCGCGGGTTTTCTCCTCGGCGTATTTTTCGGCGAGATCGGCGACCTCCTCGGCCTGCCGCTCCAGCTTCTGTTGCGAGTGACGCAGATCGGCGACCGTTGCCATCAGGCGCTTCTCGCTCTCCATCAGTTTCTCTTCGTGCAGCTTGATGTTCGTGATGTCGGTGCCAACCGAGACATAACCGCCATCCTTGGTGCGGCGCTCGCTGATATGCAGCCAGCGGCCGTCGTCGAGTTGAGCCTCGAAGGTGCGGGCGCCCGGGATCTGACCTTCGCTCGTGACTTTCGAGCGCACGACCGGCTTGCGTCCGGCCGCCACCACCGACTCGTAGGAGGCGCCGGCCTCGATCGCGGCGTCCGGCAGGTTGTGAAGCTCCTGGAAGTTCGAGTTGCACAAGACGAGGCGATTCTGCGCGTCCCAAACCACGAATGCCTCGGGGATGGTCTCGATGGCGTCGCGCAGCCGCAAATCCGCTTCGACGGTGCGCTCCACCAAGGTTTTCTGCTCGGTGATGTCGACGGCGATCCCGATCAGATGTGGTCCGCCTTCACCGGACTGCTGGACCAGCTCGCAGCGCGCGCGCAGCCACACCCAGTTGCCGTTGGCATGGCGCATACGGAAGGCGTGGTCGACCAGCGTCGCGGTAGCGTCGGCGAGTTGGGCGGCGAGCTCATAGAGATGGATATCCTCGGGATGGACGAGGGCGTCGACCTCCCCAAAGCTCAACAGCGTGTCCCGCGGCTTGAGGCCTAAAATCGCAAACATGGAATGCGACCAGAACACGCGTCCGCGGGCGAGATCCCAGTCCCACAATCCGCAACGGCCGCGGTTGAGCGCCGTATCAATGCGCGAGCGAACCGTCTCATAGATCACGTCGGCTTCCCGCGCGCGGGTCGCCTGCCAATGGAAGGCAAAGCCGAGGATCAGGACGACGAATCCGGTGGTGGCCGAGAGCGTGACCGTCAACGCCGTGTCCGACGCCCACGCCGCCAGCGCTTCGGCTCGCCCATGGATGATCGCAAGCTCGCCGTTCGACCCGTGAAAGCTGCGCACCGTCCCATAGGCCGGGCTACCGTCGGCAAGCGGAATTTCCAGGACGCCGGCGGCGGCACCGAACGTGGTCAGCGGCTGAGTGGGGCCGAGCACGTCGATCAGCCGACGTCCGACCATCCCGGCCTCGAGCGGCGCGGTCGTGCTGATCGTGCCGTCGACATTGGTGACGACCTCATGGCGGATGCCGGCGACGATGACGCCGTCGCCGTTGGCGATCAGCACTTGGCGGCCGGGCGCGCGCGCCCAGCTCGGCATCACGCGTTCGAGCTCGCTCTGCAGCCGACGCTCCGAGCCGGCTTTCGGCTGCTCCAGCCGTTCGAGCCGATCGACGAGGAAATCGGCGCTGCCTTCGATCTGCTTGACGATCTCGCTGATCGCCTGGCGACGATGGTCCAGCACCTGCACGATCGCACCGACGCAGATCGTGAGGAGGAATGCGATGATCAGCGCGGGGACGGCACGTCGCAACGCCGGCTCGGCGGTGAGCAGCCGCCGATAGGCGGGTTTGGCGATCGACTGAGCTAGTCCCTTGATTGAATCAGAACTTACGGACGCGCTCGCGACTTCGGCGCGCGCCATGCCTCGCCTCCGTTCGGGTCCCCATCACCTTCATCGGAAGGATGTGCCGCATCTCTCCGAATCACTTTTGATTGGAATCGAAAGATGGCGATTTGTCGAGAGGTCCGTTAACGAATTTGCAAGATTGATGAATCGGCGCTTTGTCCTTGATCGGCAATGGCTTTTGGCCCAAAACCCGCGCCGTTTGCGTTCTTGTTTCGTGCCGCCAAGGCGTGCGCGCGTCAGTCCTTGGCCAGCGCGCGTTGCACGATGTCGCTCACGTCGGGTGAAAGCGAAGGCGCCGCCGCTACCCGCCGCAAGGCCGCTTGCGCCCGCGCGCGCCGTGTCGGCTCGAGCATGCGCCAGCTCTTGAACGCCGACAACAGCCGCGCCGCGACCTGAGGATTCTTGGGATCGAGCGCCAGCACCGTGTCCGCGACGAAGTCGTAGCCAGCGCCGTCGGCGCGGTTGAACTCCTTCTGGTTCGCCAGCGCAAACGTGTGGATCAAGGCGCGTATGCGATTGGGATTGGCAAACGAGAAGGCGGGATGGCTGGTGAGCGCCTTGACGCGGTCGAGCGTCGCCGGTTCCGGAACAGTGGCCTGCAGCGTGAGCCATTTGTCGACGATCAGCGGATCGTCGGCGTAGCGGGAGTAGAAATCGTCGAGCGCGGCGGCGCGCTCGGGCACGTCGCACAGCGACAACGTCGAGAGCGCGGCCATGCGATCGGTCATGTTGTCGGCCGCCCGGTACTGTCGCACGGCGAGCATGCTGGCGTCCGCCCGGCGTGTTGCAACAAGAAGGTCGAGACAAGTATTGCGCAGCGTGCGCCGTCCGGCGCTGGCGGCGTCGGGCTGGTAGGGCGCGCTTTCGGACAGCAGGCGATAGCGATCGAAGAGGGGCTCAGCGAGGTGCTCGCCGACCGCCGCGCGCAAAGCGGAGTGCGCCGCGAACACCGCATCGGGATCGACATCGCGAGCGATCTCGCGCGCAATATCCGCCTCGCCGGGAAGCGTCAGCGCAAGGGCGACAAAGGCAGGTTCGAGCGCCCCGTCGGCGAGAATTGCGCCCAGCGCAGCGAGGAGGCCCGGATCTTGCCGCGCCGCGCCGTTCGCACGCACAGCAGCGGTATTGTCGACGAGCAGGCGAGTGGCCAGCGTCTGCAGCGCCTGCCAGCGATTGAACGGATCGGCATCGTGGGCGGCGAGGAACCGCAGATCATCGGCGCCAAGATGGGCGACGAGCTTGATTGGCGCGGAAAATCCGCGATTGAGCGAAAGCACCGGCGGTTCGCCGATATCGGCGAACACGAAGGTTTCGGCGGGCTTGGTCAGAGTCAGGACGCCGTGCTCGATCGCGCGCCCATCGCCGAGCTTGAGCGGCAGGTCGCGCCCATTGCGCCCGACGAGTCCGATGGCGAGCGGAACGACCATCGGCTCCTTGCTCGGCTGGCCGGGTGTTGCGGGTACGCTCTGGGCGAGGTCGAGGCGATAGCTCTGCGCGTGTGCATCGTAGCTGCCAGTGGCGACCACCTCTGGCGTGCCGGCCTGGGAGTACCAGAGCATGAATTGCGTGAGGTCCGCGCCTGACACGTCGGCGAAGCATTGCACGAACTGCTCGATAGTCGCCGCCTCGCCGTCGTGGCGGGCGAAATAGAGGTCCATGCCTTTGCGGAAATTCTCCGGACCGAGCAGCCGCGTGAGCATGCGCACGACCTCGGCGCCCTTCTCGTAGACGGTCGCCGTATAGAAATTGTTGATCTCGCGGTAGACGGTAGGTCGCACGGGATGCGCGAGCGGACCTGCGTCCTCGACGAATTGATGCGCGCGCAAGCCGCGCACGTCGCTGATGCGCTCGACGGCGCGCGAGCGCTGATCGGCTGAAAACTCCTGATCGCGAAAAACCGTGAGACCTTCCTTGAGGCATAGCTGAAACCAATCGCGGCAGGTGATGCGGTTGCCGGTCCAATTATGAAAGTATTCGTGGGCGATGATCGCCTCGATCCGCTCGAAATCGTTGTCGGTCGCGGTCTCGGGCGAGGCAAGCACGTATTTGTCGTTGAAGACGTTGAGACCCTTGTTCTCCATCGCGCCCATGTTGAAGTCCGAGACCGCGACGATCATGAAAATGTCGAGATCGTATTCGCGGCCGAACGCGGTTTCGTCCCAGCGCATGGCGCGCTTGAGCGAGTCCATGGCGTACACGCAGCGCGTTTCCTTGCCCGGCTCGACATAGATCCGCAGCGCGACCTCGCGGCCCGACATGGTGCGGAAGCGGTCCTCGACGCAGGCAAGCTTCCCGCCCACCAGCGCGAACAGATACGACGGCTTCGGGAACGGATCGTGCCAGACCGCGAAGTGCCGCGTTGTGCCCGGCACGTCGCCTGATGCGACGAGATTGCCGTTGGCGAGCAGCGCCGGTGCGTCGGCCTTCTCAGCCTCGATGCGGGTGGTATAGACCGCCATGACGTCGGGGCGATCCGGGAAATAGGTGATGCGGCGAAAGCCCTCGGCCTCGCATTGCGTGCAATAGATCGCGCCCGAGCGATAGAGGCCCAACAACTGCGTGTTGGCCGATGGGTCGACGACGGTCTCGATCTCCAGCCGGAATCGGCGCTGCGGCGGCTGCGCAATGGTCAGCCGCTCCGGCGTCGCGACGAACTGTTCCGGCGGGAGCGCGGCGCCGTCGAGCTTCAGCGCGCGCAGCTTCAGCGACTCGCCATCGAGCATGAGGGGCGCGGGCGCCGCGCCGTTGCCGTTGGGCCGCAGCGTGAGCGCGGCGCGCACCTGCGTCGCCGTGGGGTCGAGGGAGACGTCGAGTTCCACAGTCTCGACCAGCCAGTCGGGCGGGCGGTAATCCTCAAGATGGACGGGGCGGGCCTCTTCAGTGCGCATGTCGGTTCCGTGGGTGAAGAGCAAGCAGGGACGTTTTTACTCATATACCGTCAAATCGCTTCCTGCTTTAATCGCTTCCCAGGAAGCCGCAACCCATTGTATGGCTGCGCCGACAATATTGGGAGGAATGTGA
>Ga0306926_10001227_pt1 | contig 25233 bp, 22 predicted proteins | sample flu12Cox44000178_FD_203759 | JGI IMG/M metagenome (GOLD analysis project Ga0306926, IMG submission 203759) | Lab enrichment of tropical soil microbial communities from Luquillo Experimental Forest, Puerto Rico - flux8day.12C.oxic.44.000.178 (v2)... | ecosystem: Environmental > Terrestrial >...
GAAGTGCTGCTGCTCGTAGCCGGGCGCAAGCCGCAGCGCCTGCGGCTGGATCCAGATCTGCAGCAGGTGCACCTCCTCGGTCGCGGAGGGATTGAACTCGCTGTGGGTGACTCCGGTGCCGGCGCTCATGCGCTGCACATCGCCGACACGGATCACCGAGCCGTTGCCCATGGAATCCTTGTGCTCGAGCTGGCCGGCGAGAATGTAGGTGATGATCTCCATGTCGCGGTGCCCGTGCTTGCCGAAGCCCTGTCCCGGCGCGACGCGATCGTCGTTGATGACGCGCAACGGGCCGTAACCGACCCAGTCCGGATCGTAATAATCCGCAAAGGCGAAGGTGTGGAAGGTCTTCAGCCAGCCGTGATCGAAGTAACCGCGCTCGGCACTGCGACGCACTTCCAACATGTCAAGGCGCTCCCCTCTCAGCGGCGTGTTTCAGCATCATGTGCCAGGAATACATGATCCGGTCCTTCAGCAACAACATACCGGTGGAGCGATAGTTGTCGGCATCGAGCTGTGCCAGGTGCTCGGCGCCGTGATAACCGGACTCCTCGCAGCCGTACACCGACAGGATCGAGGGCCCGATGACCGAGTAACGTCCCTTGAGCTTGCCGAACATGGCGTTCTCGAACGTCCAGCGCACGCTGCCACCCTGCGGGTGGCTGGGCGGCTCGATCCAGTAGGCGTGCACGAACTCCACCGGCGGCGAGCTCAGCACCTTGAGCGTGCCGGACAGCAGCCAGCATTCCGGTCGGTGTGCGATCTCCGTTCGGCCCACCGCCTCGAGTGCTTCCCCGTCGGCGCGCCAGAAGGTCCCGGCCACGCTCCATACCCCAGGCTCGAACAGGTAGGTGTGCTTCACGCAGTCATTATGGCGCGCGTTGGCGTTTGGGGGTACGTTGCGCTCGAGCGGGGTACGGGAGGTGGTTGCCATGCTGGTGGAGCGCGTCTGGTCAGGGAACTCCCTGCGCAATTTTCACTACGTCATCGCCTGTCCGCAGACCGGCGAGGCGCTCGCGGTTGATCCCCTGGAGTGGCGCATGTGCCTCTCTGCGGCAGTGCGGCAGGGCTGGGAGATCACCCAGATTCTCAATACCCACGAGCACAGCGACCATACCGGGGGAAACGCGGGGCTGAAGGGCGCTACCCAGGCGAAGGTGCTGGCGCACGCGGGCGCGGCGGGGCGCATCGGTGGTGTCGACCGGGGTCTCACCAAAGGCGATGTGATCAAGGTCGGGCGCACGGTCGAGCTCGAATGCCTCGACACCCCCGGGCACACCATGACTCATATCTGTCTGCTGTCGCGGACCGAGCAACCGGCGCTGTTCTGCGGCGACACGCTGTTCAACGCCGGCGCGGGCAACTGCTATAACGGCGGGCAGCCCGAAGCGCTGTACGACACGTTCGTCAACCAGCTCGCCGGGCTCCCCGACAGCACGCGCGTGTACCCGGGGCACGAGTATCTGGCGCGCAACCTCGAGTTCACCCTCGATCGCGAGCCGGGAAACGACGACGCCCGTGCGCTGCTCGGCGATGCGCGTCATCACGACCCGGCTGCGGCGGTGGTGACGACGCTCGCCGAAGAGAAGCGCATCAACACCTTCTTCCGGCTGCAGAACCCGACGGTGATCGCGCGGCTGCGCGAGGTGTTTCCTGACATCGGAGAAGCGCCCGATGCCCGCACGGTGTTCGTGAGGCTGCGCGAGCTGCGCAACCGCTGGTGAAGCGCCGCAGCCGCGGCTGCGCCGGGGCGGCGGCCGAGGCATCGCGTTGCGCCGTGGTTCCCGCTACGCTTGGCGCTCATGCATTCCACCTTCTACCGGCGCTGCTTCCAGATCGTGATGGCAGCGGTTCTGGGCTACGGGCTCTACAAGCTGCTGAGTCCGCTCTTCGGCATGATCGGCTGGGCGGTGGTGCTGGCGTTCATCCTGCATCCGCTGCAGGAAGGCCTGACCCGGCAGCTCAAGGGCCGGCGATCCCTCTCCGCGGGCGTGCTTACCGTCCTCACTCCCTTTCTGGTGCTCGTGCCGATCTCGGTGCTGGGGCTGGTATTCGCGGGACAGGCCGCGCGGCTGCTGCAGTACCTGCACGACCACAGCTCGCTTTTCTCGTACGACGAGCTGCTCGACCGCGTCGCACGCCTCCCGATGATCGGGCGCGCGGTCGACTGGGTACGTGAGGACGCCGCGGTGAGCGCCGCGCAGGTGCAGGGGTGGATCACCGACAGCGTGCAGACCGCGCTGAAGACCGCGGCGACCATGGGTGGCGATGTCGCACTCGGTTTATTCGGCACGCTGATCGGCTTTTTCATGATGCTGTTCATGCTGTTCTTCTTCCTGCGCGATGGCCGCAGCATCGTCACCGGCCTGACGCGGCTCATCCCGGCCGAGCCCGCGCGGCGCGCCCAGCTGCTCAAGTATCTCGGCGAAGTCACCCGTGCGGTGGTGTTCGGCTCGGTGGCGACCGCACTCATCCAGGGCGTCATCGTCGGCATCGGCTTCGCGCTGGTCGGGTTGCCCTCGCCGGTCGTCTGGGCGGTGGTGGCAACGCTCGCCGCTTTCCTGCCGGCCGGCTCATCCATCGTGCTGATCCCGGCGGTGCTGTACCTGGCCTTTCAGGGCCGCTGGGGCGGCACCATATTCCTGGCCTGCTGGATCGCGCTGCTGTGGATCGCGGAGAATCTCCTCAGGCCGATCCTCACCGCGCACCACGCAGAGGTTTCCACGCTCGCACTGTTCATTGGCGCGATCGGAGGAGCGGCGGCCTGGGGAATCCTCGGGCTGGTCATCGGGCCGGTGCTGCTCAGCTTCGTGGTGGCGTTGGTGCGGTTTGCGCACGAGAGCGTGCCCGCAAGCGCCTGAAAGGCGCCCCAGGAAATCAGGCTCAACGTACCAGCGGAGGCGCGAAGGCCGTCGCTGGCAGGGGTTGCGGAGCTTTGCCGTAGGCGCTGGTCTTAGCGTATAGAATGCGCCCCCCATGGATTTGTCCGCCGTCCTCAATCCCCTGAACGACGCGCAGCGTGCCGCCGTGACGGCCCCGCTCGGTCCGGTGCTGGTGCTGGCCGGAGCGGGCAGCGGCAAGACGCGCGTGCTGACGCACCGCATCGCGTGGCTCATCCAGGCCGAGAGTGTCTCGCCGCACGGGATCCTCGCCGTGACCTTCACCAACAAGGCGGCCGGGGAGATGCGCGGCCGCGTCGAGCGCCTGCTCGGCGTCCCGGGCGCAGCGCTGTGGATCGGCACCTTCCATGGCATCGCCCACCGACTGTTACGGATCCACTGGCGCGAGGCGAACCTCAGCCAGGGCTTTCAGATCCTCGACTCCGAGGACCAGCAGCGCCTCATCAAGAAAGTCCTCAAGGCGGCCGAGCTCGACGAGAGCCGCTGGGTGCCGCGCGAGGTGCAGTGGTTCATCAACAACAACAAGGACGAGGGGCGCCGGCCGCAACACCTGAAGGACGGCAACGACCCGAGCCGCTCGCAGCTGATCAAGCTGTATGCCGCCTACGAGGAGGCCTGCGCGCGCAATGGCGTGGTCGACTTCGCGGAGCTGCTGCTGCGCGCCTTCGAGCTGTGGCGCGACAACGCGCAGCTGCTCGACCACTACCGCAGACGCTTCCGGCACGTGCTGGTGGATGAGTTTCAGGACACCAACGCCATCCAGTACGCATGGATGCGCCTGCTCGCGCCGCCCTCACAGCCGGCGCCCGCCGCGCAGCCTGCACCCCCCGGATACCCCTTCGTCGTGGGCGATGATGACCAGGCGATCTATGCATTCCGCGGCGCACGCGCGGAGAACCTGCAGCAGTTCCGCCGCGATTACCCGCAGGCGCAGCTCTTTCGCCTCGAGCAGAATTACCGCTCCACCTCCAACATCCTCGAGGCCGCCAACGGCCTGATCGCACACAACGCGACCCGCCTCGGCAAGAACCTGTGGACCAGCGGCGCCCGCGGCGAGCCCATCCGGCTCTATACCGCCTTCAACGAGCGCGACGAAGCGGAATTCGTCACGCATCGCATTCGCGAGTACGCGGCACAGGGGGGACTACGGCGGGAGATCGCCATTCTCTATCGCTCCAACGCCCAGTCGCGGGTGTTCGAGGAAGCCTTCCTGTCGGCGCGGGTCCCCTACCGCGTGTATGGGGGGCTGCGCTTCTTCGAGCGTGCCGAAATCAAGGATGCTCTCGCGTACCTGCGTCTCATCGCCAACCGGCGCGATGACGCTTCCTTCGAGCGGGTAGTCAATCTGCCGGCGCGCGGCATCGGCGCGAAGAGCCTCGAAGTGCTGCGCGAGGCCGCGCGCGGCGCCGGCAGCTCGCTGTGGGAAGCCGCCGGCGCCTGCATCGGCAGCGGCGCCCTCGGCGCCAAGGCGGCCGCGGGGGTGCACGGCTTCATGGCGCTCATCGAGCGGCTCGCCGCCGAGGTCGCCACACGCGCGCTGCACGAGCAGGTCGACCAGGTGCTGAAGGCGAGCGGCCTGATCGAGCACTACCGGCGCGAGAAGGCCGATCGCGGTGAGGCGCGTGTCGAGAACCTCGATGAGCTGGTGAGCGCCGCGCGCGGTTTCACGCCCGAGGGGAGCGAGCTCGCACCGCTCGAGGCCTTCCTCGCGCACGCGGCGCTCGAGGCGGGCGAGGGCCAGGCGGACGAATGGGAAGACTGCGTGCAGATGATGACGCTGCACAGCGCCAAGGGCCTCGAGTTCCCGGTGGTGTTCCTGGCGGGGCTCGAGGAGGGGCTGTTTCCACACCAGCGCTCGGCGGGCGACCTCGTCGGTCTCGAGGAGGAACGGCGCTTGTGTTATGTGGGTATGACGCGCGCCATGCGCCAGTTGTACCTGAGCTACGCCGAGCAGCGCCGCCTGCACGGTGTCGACAGCTACGGACAGGCGTCGCGCTTCGTGCGCGAGATCCCGGAAGGGTTGATCGAGGAGGTGCGGCCGCGCGTGCAGGTGTCGCGTCCGCTGGCGGTCGGGCGTTTTCGCGCCGAGGAGCCCGAGGTGGGCGGCGTGCGTCTCGGCGCACGCGTGCGCCATGGCAAGTTCGGCGATGGCGTGATCCTCAATGTAGAGGGCTCGGGCGCGCACGCGCGCGTGCAGGTGAATTTCGAGCGCCAGGGCACCAAGTGGCTGATGGTGCAGTATGCCAACCTGCAACCACTGTAGAGCGCGGCCGGACAAGTCATGAAAATCCTCATACTCGGCGCCGGGCAGGTGGGACGCACCGCCGCGGATCACCTCTCGCGCGAAGAAGCCAACGAGGTGACCGTGGTCGACGTCAACGAGGACACCCTGCGCGACGTGCAGGACCGTTTCGACGTGCGCACCGTCGCCGGCAACGCTGCCCATCCGAACGTGCTCGAGGCGGCGGGCGCAGCCGAGGCGGAGATCATCGTGGCCCTCACTTCGAGCGATGAAGTGAACCTGGTCGCCTGCGAGGTCGCGTTCACGCTGTTCCGCACTCCCACCAAGATCGCCCGCATCCGCGCTGCCGAGTACACCAGCCGCGCGGGCCTGTTCGGCGGCGACGGCCTGTCGGTGGATGTGTTCATCAGCCCCGAGCAGCTGGTGACCGAATACGTCGAGCGGCTCATCCATCACCCGGGCACGCTGCAGGTGCTCGACTTCGCCGATGGCCGGGTGCGTCTCGTCGGGGTGCGCGTCCGCAGCGGCGGGCTGCTGGCAGGCCGCAGTCTGCGCGAGCTGCCGCAACACTTGCCGAAAACTGAAGTGCGCGTGGTAGCCATCTACCGTGACGGCCGCAGCGTCGCCGCCGAGGGCGACACGGTTCTGGCGGATGGCGATGAGGTGTTCTTTCTCGCAGCGCGCGATGACATCCGCCGCATCATGAGCACGCTGCGGCACGACGACAGCGCCGCACGGCGCATCGTGATCGCCGGCGGCGGCAACATTGGCTTTCACCTGGCGCGCACGCTCGAGAAGCACAACCAGGTGAAGGTGATCGAGCGCGACGCGCGCCGGGCGCGCAAGGTCTCGGAGCTGCTCGAGAACGCCATCGTGCTGCACGGCGACGCGGCCGACGAGGAGCTGCTGATCGAGGAGAACATCGACAGCGCGGATGTGTTCGCCGCCATGACCAACGCGGAGGAGGCCAACATCCTGTCGGCGATGCTCGCCAAGCGTCTCGGCGCGCACAAGGTCATGGCGCTCATCAACAAGCCCTCCTATGCCGAGCTGATGGAGTCCCATCCGGCCATCGACATTGCCATCTCGCCGCAGACCATCACCATCGGCTCGCTGCTCGCGCACGTGCGCCGCGGCGATGTGGTGCGCGTGCATGCGCTGAAAACCGGCGCCGCCGAGGCATTGGAAGCGGTGGCTCGCGGAGATGAGCGCACCTCGCGGGTCGTCGGGCGCACCGTGGCGCAGATCGCGCTGCCGGAGGGTGCCTCGATCGGTGCCATCGTCAGGGGAGATCAGGTCATCATGGCGCATCACGACACCCTCGTGCTCGCCGACGATCACGTCATCCTGTTCCTGGCCGATCGCCGCCACCTCGAGGCGGTCGAGCGGCTGTTCGTGCGCTCGCCGCGCTGATGCAGCCCACCAAAATGCACCCCACCAAATTTCGCCCGCCACGGTTGATGAGCACTCATCGACCAGCAAGATGCGAAATTTGGCGGGGACCCCGCTAGCCGCAAAGGGCCAGACGCGTGCTTGCCGTCGCGCACGTCCTCGGTTTGCTGCTCGCCAGCTTCGCGCTCAGCTACGCGCTGCCGGTCGGCTGCGCGCTGCTCTACGGCGATGGCCTTGCGACGCGCTTTCTGCTGGCCGCAGCGATCACCGCGGCCGTGGGCCTGGTACTCGCGACGGTCACCGCGCGCGCGCGGCGCGAGCTCAAGCCGCGCGACGGGTTCCTGCTGGTCACGCTCGGCTCGCTGCTTCTGTCGTGCGCGGCGGCGTTGCCGCTGCTGCTCGCGCTGCCGGGACTGAGCTTCAGCGGCGCGTTCTTCGAGGCCATGTCCGGCCTCACCACCACCGGCTCCACGGTTCTCAACGGGCTCGACGGGCTGCCACCCTCACTCAACCTCTGGCGACACACACTGCACTGGATCGGGGGCCTCGGCATCATCGTCATGGCACTCGCGGTGCTGCCGCTGCTCGGGGTAGGCGGTATGCAGCTCTACAAGGGCCAGGCGCCGGGGGCGGTGAAGGACGAGCGGCTCGCGCCGCGCATCACCGAGACGGCGAAGCAGCTGTGGCTCGTGTACACGCTCATCACCGCCGCGGGAATCGTGGCGCTGCGGGTCTGCCGCATGAGCTGGTTCGACGCCATCTGCCATGCCTTCTCAGCGGTTGGGCTCGGCGGCTTCTCGACCCATGACCGCAGCATCGCGTACTTCAACTCACCGGCGATCGAGCTGGTGCTGATGGCGCTGATGGTGATTGCCGCGCTCAACTTCGGCCGCCACATCATCGCGCTGCGACGTCTGTCGCTCGCGACCTACCGCCAGGACCCCGAGGCAAGGGGAATATTCGCCGTCCTGGCGGTGAGCGTCCTCGGGATGTCGACGCTGCTGGTTGCGCACGGGGTGTATCCGGATTTCCTGGTCGCGCTGCGGCACGCCGCATTCAATGTCATCTCGCAGGCCACCACCAGCGGCCTCACCAGCGAGGACCTGCAGCAGTGGCCGGTGTTCGCGCCCTGGTGGATGCTGTTCCTTTCCTGCATCCTCTGCAGCACCGGCTCGACCGGCGGCGGCATCAAGATGTTTCGCACGCTGCTGCTCACGCGCCAGGCGGGGCGCGAGATGCAGCTGCTCATCCACCCCGCGGCGGTCGCACCGCTGCGCATCGGCGGGCGCCCGATCCCCGAGGGTGTCGGCTCCTCGGTGCTCGCCTTCATTTTCGTCTACTTCATGACGGTGGCACTGCTCACCTTCGCCATGCTGCTCACCGGCATGAATTTCGCGGACGCGGCGGCCGCGGTGGTCGCCTCCATCAACAACACCGCGCACGGCTTCGGCGCGCCGGGTGCGGTCCACAATTTCCACTCACTCAGCACGGTACAGATCTGGATATGCAGCGCGGCGATGCTGCTCGGCCGGCTCGAGGTGTTCAGCGTGATCGTGCTGTTCCGGCCGGCCTACTGGCGCAGGTAGCGCGCCTTGCGTGCGCTCGTCACCGTGCGTTGGCTGCTGCTATCGAGTGCGCTGCTGCTCCCCGGCTGTGCACCGCCCCAGGGGGACACAGAGGCACGTATCGACGCACTGATGCATGCGTACAGCGGCGCGGCTCCCGGAGCCTCGGTGCTGGTGCTGCGCGATGGCGTGCCGCTGTTTCGCCGCGCCTACGGACTCGCCAATCTCGAGGAGCACATTCCCGCCACGCCCGCGACCAACTACCGCCTCGCCTCCATGACCAAGCAATTCACCGCGGCCGCGATCCTGCTGCTGGCCGAGGAGGGACGCTTGTCGCTGGATGACCCGGTACGCAAATGGCTGCCATCGCTGCCGCCGGCCGCGGACGCGGTCACGGTGCGGGAGCTGCTCACGCACACCTCGGGTCTCCTCGACTACGAGGACCTCATTCCTCCCGCGGCCTCCCAACAGGTGCACGATGCGGATGTGCTGCGCCTGCTGGAGTCACAGAACAGCGGTTACTTCGCACCGGGAGCGAGCTACCGCTACAGCAACACCGGCTACGCCCTGCTGGCGCTGATCGTGGCGCGGGCCTCGGGCGAGGACTTCGCCACCTTTCTGCGCAAGCGGATTTTTGTGCCGCTCGGGATGCGCGGCACGCTCGCCTACCAGGCGGGCATCTCCACCATCGATCACCGCGCCTTCGGCTACAGCTACGAGCACGGGGCGTGGCAGCGCACCGACCAGAGCATGACGAGCGCGGTACTGGGCGATGGCGGGGTGTACTCCTCCATCGATGATCTGGCGAAATGGGATGCGGCGCTCTATGACGGGCGGCTGCTGTCCGCCGCGAGCCTGCGCCAGGCGTTCACGCCGGCGACGGCCACTGACGATCCCGCCGTGCGCTACGGCTTCGGCTGGCGCATCAGCGGCGAGACGCTCTGGCACTCGGGTGAGACGGTGGGATTCCGCAACGTCATCGTCCGCTATCCGCGGCACCACTTCACCGTCATCGTCCTCACCAACCGCGACGAGCCCGAGCCCTATCCGCTGGCACTCGCGATCGCCAGGCTCTATCTGCCCGACGCCGAGGCCGGGCACGCCACGAGCAGCGCCGCGGGTCCCAACCCGCTCGCGCGCCCGTTGCCCGCCAACGGCCATTGAGCACGGCCCGTCGATGACAGAACGCCGCCGGGAGCGCACTCCCGGCGGCGTCACATCAGCAGTCAAAACGCGCCGTGATCAGGTGTCAGGCTTGACGACCAGCGCATTGTGCACGCCGCGCACGCCGTCGGTGTCGCGGGCGATCTGCACCGCGCGTTCCACCTCGGACTGGGAGCGCGCCGTGCCGCTCAGGTACACGACGCCATCCGCGTCGGTGTCCACCCGGATCTTCGCCAGGCTGCCCATATGGTCAGCGGCGAGTTTGGATTTGATCTTGGTGGTGATCGCCGAGTCCTTGACGAACGCTTTCGGATGCGACCGATCGACGTCGGCATCCTGCGCGTAAACCGCCGTGCCGGCGAGTAACCCTGCGGCCGCGAGGGCCGCAGTCGCAATTGCCAGTTTCATCATGACTTCTCCATGGGCCGATTGGAGGTGTCAGTACAACAGCTGCACGGGTGAGGCGGTGTAGGTGTGCGCCGTCACATGGCGTGGGTGTGCGCCTAAGCATGCGCTGGGCGCGTGCGGCGCCGCTGTTTCGTTCAGCCTGTTGTCAGGTTGTCAAAGTTCGCGGTCGATGGGAAAGAGCTCGAGAAAGTGCACTTCGAACTTCTGCCAGGCGCTGCGCGCGCGTTCATCGCGCAGCACCAGCGGCTGGCCGGATTCCACCGTCGACCAGGTGAGCTCCGGATCCCCCGGCTCCTTCTCCGCCAACCGCACCGCATAGGCATTCTCCGGCTGAGTCATGAGGTCGAAGTGCCGTGCCGTCTGCTCGGCGAGTACGCCGCTGTGAATGATGGCGCCGTTCTCGGTGTTGAGGCGGCGCGAGCGCTGGTCGTAGTTCATCGAGCCGACGTACACGCCACTGCGGTCGAACACCAGCAACTTCGCGTGCAGGCTGAAATGGCCGTAGCTCGAGAGCCTGGCCGACTGCCCGGTGCCACGGCTGCTCTCGGGGCGCGCGCGGATCTCGTACAGCTGCACACCGGACTGCAGCAGCGGCAGGCGGTAGTGCATGTAACCCGCCTGCGCCGCGTGGCTGCTCTCGGACTCGAGCGAGCTGGTGAGGATGCGCACGGTGCGTTGCTTCTCGCGCAGCTCCTGCAGCAGCCGCATCTCATCGGGCGCGGGCACCAGATAGGGTGACACCAGCGTGAGCTCGGAGCGGGTGGCGTGAATCGCCTCGGCCACCGGTGCAAACAACAGGCTGCTGACGCCCTCGCCGGCGGCGAGACGCTTGCCTTTGTAAGGGCTGTCGTAGGTCACCACGGCGTCCGCCCAATCGAGCGCTGCACTACCGGCGAGCACGCTCGCCAGCGGCTCGTTGGCGGCAAGTTTCTCCTCGTAGTGTGAGCCGGCGCTGGCCGCCTTCTGCGGCACCGTGACGCGTTGCGCGAGCGCCTGTGCCGCCGCCGCAGCGGTGGCCTTCGCTGGCGTCAGCGCCTGCACCGGAATCGCCAGCTGGCTCTCCCAGTACTGCTCGAAGCCGGTCGCCAGCTCCTGCACCGCGGGTCCCGCGCTCAGCACATCGTCGTCGGCGAACTGCCAGCTCGGGTCGACCTGGAAGTATTCATCGCCGATGTTGCGCCCGCCGATGAGCGCGATGGCGCGATCGGCGATGAACAGCTTGTTGTGCATGCGGAAGTCGAGCCGGCTGTGGCTGAAGAGATACTCGACATCGCGCATGAAGCTGTTGTGCCCGCGGTAACGCCACGGGTTGAACACCCGCACCTCGACGTTCGGCTGCCCCGCCAGCGCGTACAGCTGCTCATCACCGCGGAGCGCCTCGCCGTCATCGACGAGGACGCGCACGCGCACCCCGCGGACGGCCGCTTTGCTCAGCGCTTCGGTGATCAGCTTGCCCGACTCATCGCCGTGAAAGATGTAGTACTGCAGATCGAGTGAGCTGTGCGCGGCCGCGATGAGCTCGAGCCGCAGCAGCAGCCCGTCCACACCGGCAGCGTACATCCGGAAGCCGGACTCACCCGGATGTGCGCTCGCGCCAGCGGCGGCCTGCAGCAGGGCGGGGTTGGCGGGCTCGGTAACCGAGGGCGAAGGCGGACGCGGATAGTCGCGGCCCGGCAGCGTAGTGCAGCCGCATAGCAGCAAGGCGCAGCAGAGGGCAGTGAGCCGTGGCATCCGTGCCAGTGTCGGTGATGGGGGCTGAATCAGCTGTGAATATAACTCTCCAGCTGCTCGATCTGTTGCTGCTGCTCAGCTATGACAGCCTTCACCAGATCGCCGATCGACACCATGCCGACCACCCGTCCGCTCTCTATCACCGGCAGGTGCCGCACGCGCCGCTCGGTCATGAGCTGCATGCACTTCTCCACCGTCGTCTCGGGCTGCACGGTCAGCACTTGCGCGGTCATGATGTCGCGCACCGGAGTGTCGGCGGAGGAGCGGCCCATGAGGATGACCTTGCGGGCATAGTCGCGCTCGGAAATGATGCCGCTGAGGGTGTCGCCCTGCATCACCAGCAGCGCGCCGACGTGGCGCTCCGCCATCATGCGGATCGCCTCGAGAACCGCCGCGCCGGGTGGGACGGAGAAAACCTCCCGCCCCTTGCGGTCGAGCAACTGACGCACGCTGATCATCAACTCTCGCTCCCGGATGAGCCTTAGCCTAGCGCGCCGCGGGCCCCACTTCCACGCTGAGCGTGACGTCGGCGGTAACATCCAGAGTCCCGGATTCAACCTGGGTCTGCGGCGCCGCTTCCGCGTTCATGGCGCGTGCGGCACCGCCATAAACACGCACCGGCGCGAAGCGCGGACTGCTTTCCTCGACGCTGAGGATGCGTAACACCTTTACTCCGAGCGCGGCGGCGAGCACATCGACCTCGGCGCGCGCTCGGGTCGCAGCCTCGCGCAGGGCCTGGGCACGTACAGTGTCCTGGTCGCGCAGCGTGAACTGGATGCCCTGCACGCGGTTGGCTCCGGACTGGGTCGCGGCGTCGATGACGGCTCCGATCCGGGTGAGGTCATCGAGCTGCACCTGGACCACGTTAAGCGCCGTGTAGCCCTCGATGGTCGGCTCGCCTTCCTTCGGGTGATAGCGATAGTTGGGAGTGAGTGAGTAGCTGAGGGTTCTGAGCACGGCCGTGGGACCCGCGGCCTTGCGCACCGCAGCGAGCACCGCTTCCAGCTCGCGCGCATTCTGCGACGCGGCATCCTGCGACAGCGCGGCTCGCGTGGTGACCCCGACATCGATCTGCACCCGGTCGGGCTTGGCGGTCACCCGGGCATCGCCGGTGACGCGAATCGACGACACGGGCGGCTGCTGGGCGAAGGTCGCTGCCGCCGTACCACAGGCGAGCCCCGTCAGCCACCATCGCCTCCAACCCAAGGTCCGCCCGGAACGCATTCGCATATTCTACGCACGCCGCGTGCGGCAGTTCATAGTTTGACCAGCCGGCCGCGCCGATGACGGCGGCAGGCAGGTATACAGTCGTCCATGGAGAGTCGCGAGATTCACGTGGCAGCGGATCGCTTCGAGGTCTCGTCCGGCGAGGCGCTGCTCGTTACCGAATTGTCCTCGGCCATCGCGATCTGCCTGTACGATGCCGCCGAGGAGGCAGGTGCACTGCTGCACCTGCGCTGCATCGTCAAGAGCTCCAAGCCCGCCGACGTGACCGACACGACCCTCGCCACCGAGCTGTTGCTGCTCGATCGCTGCCTGCAATCGCTGCGTGAGATGGCTCCCGCCGCACGTGACCTGCAGGCACGCATCGTCGTGCACCTGCCGGAGCCCGCGCAGGCCGGCCCGGCGTATCAAACCGTGATCTCGCTGGTGAAGCGCTTTCTCGAGGATCAGAAGGTGACGCTGCTGCCGGAGGATGTCTCCACCGGACAGCCGCGCCGACTGCGCTTTCGGCCGAGCATGGGGTGGGTACACACGCACAACTGAGGTGCGCATGCGAGCCGGACGCGAGGCGGCACTACCGCAGGCCGTCAGCGCCGCCCTCGAGCAGCTGCTCGGAGAGCGGGTCGCGCATGTCGAGGTCATAGAGCACTCCTGGTTTGCCCGGCTGCACGGAGCCTGCGCGACCACGCGCCGGCAGCGCATCTACCTGTCCGGTAGCGCCGCGGACTTCTTCGGCAACCCCTGGCTGATGTTGCACGAGTACTGCCACGTGCTGCGGCAGTGGCAGACCGGCTCACTCACCGTGCCGCGCTACCTCCTGGAGTGTCTGAGGCGCGGCTACTGGAACAACCGCTTCGAGGTCGAAGCGCGCGCGTTCGCAGACCAGAACGCACCCCGGCTGCACGCGCTGCTTGCCGGCTCGGTGGCCGCGCCACCGCAGCCGCCCGAAGCTCACCCCAGCAGCGCCTCGCGCCGGTAGAGCCGCCCGGCTGCGACGATGAGCAGCGCGGCAACGGCGAGCGTGACACCCACCGAGAGCGCAACCCAGTTCGGCGGCAACGCTTCCGCGCGCAGCAGGCTCGTGATGAGGAAGTGCTGGCTGAGCGAGGGCACCGCCATGAGGGCACGCTGCGGCCGTAGTCCCAGGAGCCCCGCGAAGGCGAGCGGTACGGTCGGCACGAGCAGCAGCAGCGCAAGCCACGTCTGCGCTTCGCGGTAGCTGCGCGTGTAGGCTGCAACCAGCGTCATGAGCGCCGCCCCGAGCGGCACCAGCGGCAGCGTGAGCAGGATGACTTTCAGCGCCACCACGGGTGCGAAGTTGACACTCATGCCGAAACGCTCGAGCCCGATGAACCGCAGCACGATCGCGAACGCGGCCACGGTGAGCGTCAGCGAGAGGATCATGTAGGCGCAGGTCGCGAGGATCTTGCCGTAGATCAGCCGCTGGCGGGGCACCGGCACGGTGAGCAGCGGCTCGAGTGAGCCGCGCTCGCGCTCGCCGGCCGTCGCGTCGATGGCGAGATACATCCCGCCCATCAACATGGTGAGCAATATCAGGTAACTGAGCGTCCCGAGGATGAGCACCGAACGGGTGGCCGGGGTGGAAACGTCGATGTCCTGCACGGCAATCGGCGCCACCACGAGCAGCGGATCGATGCCGCGTGCAGCGAGGCGCAGCCTGCCGAGGAGCGATGAGTACTGCTGGATGAGCGCCCGCGTGCGCGCGCTGTCGCCTGCGCCGGTGAGGTCCGAGGCATCTGCGAAGAGTTGCAGTGGCGCTGGCAGGCCCGCGGCAAGCCGTGCAGCAAAGTCCGCATCCACCGAGAGCACCTGCTGCTCGCGGCCGGCACGCACCGCAGCGCGCGCCGCCTGCTCGTCATAGTCGACCGCGGTGACCTTCACCCCGTGCTCGTGCAGGAAGCCGAGCAGGTTCGGGGCGCGCTCGGCATGCGCGACGGCGAGCGCGATGGGGCGCTCGTTCTCACCGACACCCCGCTCGAGGCGCAGCGTGAGTCCGCCCGCAAACAGTAGCGGCCCGAGCAGTGGACCGAGGATCAGCGCCGACAGCAGGGTGCGGCGCTCGCGCAGGTTCTCGCGGAACTCCTTGACGAAGACGGTAAGAACGGCGTGCATGGTGCCGGTTCAGCGATGGGCTGCCGCGATGAGCCGCACCAAGGCCTCCTCGAGGCTACCTGCGCCGGTGCGCAGGCGGATCTCCTCCGGGGTGCCCTGCTCGAGCACCACGCCGTGCGCGATCACCACCACTTCATCGCAGAGCGCGCTCACTTCCTGCATCACGTGGCTGGAGAAGAGCACACAGTGCCCCTCGGCGCGCAGCTGCTGCAGCAGTCGCCGTAGCGCGCGTACCGCCATGACATCGAGCCCGTTGGTCGGCTCATCGAGCACGAGGTTGCGCGGACGGTGCACGAGCGCGCGCGCCAGCGCGGTACGCAGCCGCTCGCCCTGCGAAAAGCCGCGCGCCGGGCGGTCGGCGAACTCCTCCATCTCGAGCAGCTTCAGCAGCTCGGCGGTGCGCGCTCGGCGCGCCGCGCGGCCGAGACCCTGCAGCGCCCCGAAGTAGAGAATGTTCTCGCGCGCGCTAAGGTTGGGATAGATGCCGGCGGCGTGCGGCAAGACGCCGAGGCGTGCTCGGGCCGCGAGCGGTGTGCGCACCGCGCTGTGCCCGTCGATGAGGGCATCGCCCGCGTCGGGGACCAGCACCGTGTAAAGCATGCGCAGCGTGGTCGACTTGCCGGCGCCGTTGGGACCCAGGAGCCCGGTGATGCGTCCATCGGCCGCGCGCAGGCTCACCTCGCGCACCGCCGTCACGGCGCCGAAATGTTTTTCCAGCCGCTGCGCCTCGATCACGGCGGCGGTCCGTTCAGCGAGGTGAAAAATCCCAGCGGGCGTGCGGCGCGCACGCAGCTGACATCGAGCGCCTCCACCGACGCGCGCGTCACGAACTGCGCCATCAGCTGATCCACACAGGGGGCGGTGAGCTGCCCGTGCCCAAACCCCTCGAGCACCACATCGAGGTGATGCGTAAAGGCGCGCGCGACCTCCTGCGCATAGCCGGGCGGGGTCGCCGGGTCGTCGCTTCCCGAAAGCAGCAGCGCGGGCACCTCGCTATTGAGCGGTGCCCGCAGGTCCTCGTCCACAGCTCCTCGCGGCCACACGCGGCATACCGCCTCGAGGCCGTCGAGCTGACGGGTGCCGAGGTAGGTCGCCGCGAGGCGCGTGCGGTCGATGGGGTAGTCCGGGAAGAGCGGTGCGTCCTCGGCACAGACCACGCTGTTGTGCATGCCGACGGCGATGGTCTGCGCGTAGGCACGCTCCACCATCAGGTACTGCGCCGCGAGCGGCGCGTAATCCTCGTGTACCGCGGCGGCATGCAACACGAGCGGCACCAGCGCCGCATACTCACTCGTGTAGGTCAGCAGGCGCAGCACGCTCGCCAGGTGGTCGGCTCCGAACTCGAAGGAACGGTCCTCGCCCGTCGAGGGATCGCGCACGCTGATCGGCACGGTGCTCACCCGCAGGGCCGCGCGCACCGCGTGGTAATCCGCCGCCGGATCACCGAAGCGCTCGCGGCAGGCGGCATCGCCAGCACAGCGCCTGAGGATGTTCCCGAGCGCGGACTCCGCGTCGATCGCGGTGGATGGACCCATGGGCTGGCCGACCGGGACCACCCCGTCCAGGATCACGCTGCGCACCCGTGCCGGGAAGCGGCGCAGGGAGTGCTGCGCGACGCGCGTCCCGTAGGAGGCCCCGTAGAGGTTGATGCGCTCGAGCCCCAGCGCTGCGCGCACCTGCTCCAGGTCCTGCACGGCGAGGCTGGTCGTGTACTCGGCGAGGTTCGCCCGGGGGGCGAGCGCGGCGAGGCACGACCGTGTCGCCTGCACGATCTCCGCCGTGCTGGCGTGTCCGAGAAGGTCTTCGGGCTGCGTGCACTCGAGCGGATTGGAGCCCCCGGTGCCGCGCTGATCGACGAGCACGATATCGCGCTCGCGCAGGATGCGCGCGAACGCCGGTGCCACCGAGGCATAGAAGGCGGCAGCACCTGCCCCCGGGCCGCCCGCCAGCACGAACAGTGGGTCCGGCTGTTTGCGACGGCTGATCGCGCCCACCCGCGCGACGTGCAGGCCGATCTGTCGCCCGTGGGGCTCGGCCGGATCCTCCGGCACGGTGAGCGTGCCACACTCGGCCGCAAACACCGCGAGGCGCAACGGATGCTCGAGCTCGCACGGCGCGAGGGTCAGCACCGGCGCCGCGAGCACCGCACGCGCAAGGCCGAGCGCCACGACGATGGCGCACGCGCTGGCCCTACGCGCGGGCAACGTGCACCGACTGTGATCCGGGGACGGTGACCATCGGCGGCCAAGGATAAGACAAGTCCCAGGGTTCTTGTTCGTGCCGGGTGCCGCCCTACAATACGCGTCCCGCCGGGCACGCCCGGTGATGTACCCCAACACCGTGAAGCACCCCAGCCCCAGCGCGATCTACGACGTCATCGTCATCGGCGGCGGTCACGCCGGTACCGAGGCTGCGCTCGCCGCCGCGCGCATGGGTGCGCGCACACTGCTTCTGACACAGAGCATCGAGACGCTCGGGCAGATGAGCTGCAACCCGGCTATCGGCGGGATCGGCAAGGGCCACCTCGTGCGGGAAATCGATGCGCTCGGGGGCGCCATGGCCCGCGCGGCGGACGAGGCCGGCATCCAGTTCCGTACGCTCAACGCGAGCAAGGGGCCCGCAGTGCGCGCCACTCGCGCGCAGGCCGACCGGCAGCTCTACCGGCAAGCCATCCGGCGGCGTCTCGAGAATCAGCCGAACCTGCAGCTGTTTCAGCAGGAAGCGGGCGACCTCCTGGTCGAGGGGGGTCGGGTGCGGGGTGTCGTTACCGTCACGGGCATCACCTTCGAGGCCTCCAGGGTCGTGCTCACCGTGGGTACTTTCCTTGGTGGTCGCATCCACGTCGGGCTCGACAATCACGCCGGTGGACGGGCTGGAGATGCTCCCTCGAACCGGCTGGCCGCGCGGTTGCGGGAGTTGCCACTGCGGGTCGGAAGGCTCAAGACCGGTACCCCGCCGCGGATCGATGGGCGCACGGTCGACTGGTCGCGCCTGAGTCCCCAGCCCGGGGACAGCCCGACTCCGGTCTTTTCGTTTCTGGGGCGTACCAGTGAACACCCGAGGCAGGTTAACTGTTTCATTACGAGTACAAATGAGCGTACTCACGACATCATTCGCGCAGCGACCGACCGCTCGCCCATGTTCACCGGGGCGATCGAGGGCATTGGTCCGCGTTACTGTCCCTCCGTCGAAGACAAGGTCGTACGGTTTGCTGACAAGCCCTCGCACCAGATCTTCGTCGAGCCCGAGGGCCTCACGACTCACGAGATCTATCCCAACGGCATCTCGACCAGTCTGCCCTTCGACGTCCAGTGCGAGTTCGTCCACAGCATCCGGGGTTTCGAGAACGCGCATCTGACCCGGCCCGGCTACGCCATCGAGTACGACTTCTTTGACCCGCGGGATCTGAACGGCTCGCTCGAGACGCGCGTCCTCGGGGGTCTGTATTTCGCCGGACAGATCAACGGGACGACCGGCTACGAGGAGGCCGCCGCCCAGGGTCTCATCGCCGGCATCAATGCGGCGCTCAGCCTGCGCGGCCGGGAGCCCTGGACACCGAAGCGGAGCGAGGCCTACCTCGGGGTGCTGATCGATGACCTGGTGACTCGCGGCACTCGCGAGCCCTATCGCATGTTCACCAGCCGGGCCGAACATCGGTTGCTGTTGCGCGAGGACAATGCGGACCTGCGCCTCACCCCCCTCGGCCATGAGCTCGGGCTCATCGAGCCTGAGCGCTGGGAGCTGTTCAACGCCAAGCAGCGCGCATGCACCTCGGAGATCGCGCGGCTCGAAGCGCTGCGGCTGCGCCCGGCGGAGGTGCCGGCCGAGTGGGCGGAGCGCGTGCTGCATGGGCCGCTCGCGCGCGAGGTGACTGCGCTCGAGCTGCTGCGGCGGCCGGAAGTCACCTACGAAGCGCTGCTCGAGCTCGCGGGTGAGCCGGCATGGCTTGCGGAAGCAACGCCGCCCGATGACCGGCTGCCCGCGCAGGTGCGCACCCAGCTCGAGGTTCATGCCCGCTACGCCGGCTACATCGAGCGGGCACACGAGGAGATAGCGCGCGCACGGCGCAACGAGGAAACGGCTCTGCCGGCTGACCTCGACTACACACGCCTCGCGGGCCTCTCGCACGAGGTCCGCCAGCGGCTGAGCGAGGTGCGCCCCGCAACGCTCGGGCAGGCCGCCCGCATTCCCGGCGTCACCCCTGCGGCCGTGTCGATCCTGCTCGTGCACCTGAAGAAGCGGGCGCTCGCAGCACCGCCGAAGGTCGCATGATCCCCTTCACGCAGCAGCTCGAGCGCGCCTGGAGAGAGAACGACTCGCTGGTGTGCGTCGGGCTGGATCCCGAGATCGAGCGCTTCCCGCCCCGCATTCGCGCCGAAGCCTCGCCGATCTTTCAGTTCAACCGCGCCGTCATCGATGCCACGGCCGACCTGGTCTGCGCCTACAAGCCGCAGTTCGCGCACTACGCCGCCTACGAGGCGGAAGATCAGCTCGAGCGCACCATCGAATACATCCATCGGGTGCACCCGGGAGTACCGGTGATTCTCGATGCGAAGCGGGGCGACATCGGCCACACCGCCGAGCGCTACGCCATTGAGGCCTTCGAGCGCTACGGCGCCGATGCCGTTACCGTGAATCCGTACCTGGGGGGCGATTCGCTCGAGCCGTTTCTGCGGCACACCGAGCGCGGCGTCCTTATCCTGTGCCGTACATCAAACCCCGGGGCGGGCGACCTTCAGGATCTGCGGGTCGAGGGCCGTCCGCTCTACCAGGTGGTGGCCGAGCTCGCCGCACGGCGCTGGAACGTGCACGGCAACTGCCTGCTGGTAATCGGTGCCACCTATCCGCGCGAGCTCGCCGAGGTGCGCGCACTGGTCGGTGACATGCCGCTCCTCGTGCCGGGTGTCGGCGCCCAGGGCGGTGATGTGGAGCAGGTGGTCGCGAGCGGCTGCACGCGCTCGGGGACAGGGCTGATCGTGAGCTCCTCGCGCGCCATCCTCTACGCTTCCGCGGCTGATGATTTCGCCCAGGCTGCACGCGCGGCCACCGCGAGCCTGCGCGAGAAGATCAACGCGAGTCGCCGCGGCCGCTCCGCATGAGCCGCAGGGGACCCGCGGCGGCGCGAATCCCTGTCGCCTGCGCCGCCATCGGCCTGGCGGCGCTGCTTGCCGTGGGCTGCTCGGGAGGGACCGAGCAGTACGCCAGCGGTGAGAACGCGATCCTGGTGCGCGGCGGGGGACCTGAGCCCGATTCGCTCGATCCGCAGAAAGCACGCGGCTTCGAAGCCCAGAGCATCCTGCGCGATCTGTGCGAGGGGCTCACCACGCTCGACAGCCACGGCCGCGTCGCCCCGGGAACCGCGCGCAGCTGGAACGCGAGCCTCAACGGTCTCAGTTACACCTTCGATCTGCGCCGTGATGCCCACTGGTCCAACGGCGACCGCGTGGTCGGCGCCGATTTCGTGGCGGCTCTGCAGCGGCTCGCCGATCCTGCGACCGGGTCCCCCTACGCGCAGTACATCGATGTAATCGCCAACACGGGCGACATCGTGGCCGGGCGCAAGAGCGTCAACACCCTCGGGGTGACCGCACCCGATGACTGGACGGTGGTCATTACCCTCGACACTCCCGCACCCTATCTGCCGACGCTGCTGTCGCACCCGGCCACCTGCCCGGTACACCGGCCGACGCTGCAGCAGCACGCGGAAGCGCTGGCCCGCCCCGGCACGATGGTGAGCAACGGCGCCTTCGTGCTCAAGGAATGGGTGCCGGGTGCCTATATCCTCGAGCTGCGCAATCGGCACTACTGGAACGATGCCGCGACACGGCTGGAAGGGGTGCGATGGCTGCTGATCTCGGATGAGAACGCGGAGCTCGCCCGTTACCGCGGCGGCGAGCTGCAGGTCACCTTCGTGGTGCCGCGCGGCCAATTCGACTGGATCAAGGCGAATCTCGCCGACCAGCTGCACCTGTCGCCGCAGCTCAGCACCTACTACTACGGCTTCAATCTCCGCCGCTTTCCCTTCAGGGATCAGCCGAAGCTGCGCCATGCACTGTCGCTGGTGATCGATCGGGAGAAGCTCACGCGCCTGGTGCTGCGCGTGGGCGAGCTGCCCGCGTACGGTTGGGTGCCACCGGGAGTCGACCATTACACCTCTCAGACCTTCGACTACGCCGAGCTGCCGATGGCTACGCGCATCAACGAGGCGGAGCGCCTGTACCGGGAGTCCGGTTACTCACGCGACAAGCCGCTGCGTTTCGAGCTGCGCTACAACGCCGGTGAGGTGCACACCAAGCTGGCGCTGGCCATTGCCTCCATGTGGAAGGAGACGCTCGGCGCGGAGGTCCGCCTCACGCAGGTGGAGTTCAAGTCGCTCCTGCAGGATATCGATCAGGGGGATGTGGAGATGTTTCGCTCGAGCTGGGTGGGTGACTACGACGACGCGTACACCTTCTCCCAGGTCCTCAAGAGCGACTTTGGAGTGAACCTGCCCCACTACAGCAGTCCGCACTATGACGCATTGCTCGCCAGCGCAGCACGCCAGCAGGATCCGCTGCTGCGCGGTGCGCTGCTGGAAGAGGCCGAGCGGGTGATGCTGGCCGATCATCCGCTGCTGCCACTGTACTTCTACGTCAGCAAGCACCTGGTGAAGCCGGAGGTCCTCGGCTGGTACGACAACGTAATGAATGTCGTGTACAGCCGCGACCTGGCGCTCGCGCCGCGGCGGCGCTGACTGAGAGCAGCAGCCGGCAGTCAGGCGTATCGACGCCTCAGCTGCGCGTGCTCTGCGCGAGTCCGCGCCCGACCGCGCGCGCGAAGCGCTCGATCATCTCCTCGAGCTCGGCATCGGTCGCGATGAAAGGCGGCGCGAGCAACACGATGTCGCCCTCGATGCCATCCGCGTTGCCGCCGGCGGCGTAGCAGATCAGCCCGTCCTCGAACGCGCACTGCCCGATGGTCTCGGCGAGCGCCCGCCCGGCCGGGAAGGGCGCACGGGTGATGCGATCCCTTACCAGCTCTACGCCGATGAGGAAGCCGCGGCCACGCACATCCCCGACCGCCTCGTAGCCAGCGAGTGCCGCGCGCAGCGCCGGCTGAAATTCGGCCCCTGCGGTGCGCACCCGCTCGAGGAGTCCGTCGCGCTCGATGATGGTCTGCACCGCCAGCCCGGCGGCGCAGGCCGCCGTGTGGCCGGTGAAGGTATGCCCGGTGAGCGGTCCGCCGTCGGCCGCATCGAGCACGGCCGCAACGGCGCGAGAGTAGATGGTCGCTCCGAGCGGCAGGTAGCCGCCGGCGAGGCCCTTGGCGACCGCCATGATGTCGGGCAACACCCCATCCTGCTCGAGCGCGCGCCAGGTGCCCGTGCGGCCCGAGCCGCACATCACCTCGTCCGCGATGAGCAGCACACCGTGGCGGCTGCAGATCTCGCGCACCCGCCGCGCATAGCCGGGAGGCGGGGGCAGCGCGCCGCCTGCTGCACCCACCACCGGCTCGAAGATGAAGGCGGCCACCCGCTCAGGTCCCACGCGCAGGATTTCCGCTTCGAGCTCGGCCGCGGCATGCGCGCCGAGCGCCTCAGGGGCAATCCCCGCCGGCGGGCGATACATCGACACCTGGGGTAAGAACGAGGCCTCGACCAGCGCGCCTTCGAAAGGCGCACGCCGGTCGAGAAAGTCGGACACAGCGAGCGCGCCGAGCGTGTTGCCATGCCAGGAGCGGCGGCGCGCGATGAAGCGGCGGCGTGTCATTTCGCCGCGGGCGCTGTGGTACTGCAGCGCCACTTTGAGTGCCGACTCGACCGCTTCCGAGCCGCTCGAGACGAACACCATGGCATCCAGCGCGCCAGGACTGCGGCAGGCGCGGATGATGAGCGCGCGCAACTCCTCGAGCGGGTCCGAGGTGAAGGTGTAGCGGTAGCCATGTGCAATGCGCTCGAGCTGGCGCACGATGGCCGCGGTGACTTCGGGATGCCCGTGACCGAGGCAAAAGAGCGCGGGTCCGCCGGAAGCATCGAGGTAGCGCTTGCCGGCGGTGTCGTAGACATAGACGCCCGAGCCGTAGGAGACCTTCGGCAGACTGCGGCTCCCAGTCCAGCTTCTCGCCCGCGAGGGTATACGTCGTGCCTGCGTCATACGCCGCTATAGTAGAGGCTCGACGCCGGGGAGTGAGGGAAGATGAGCACCGAAGTCATCGTCACCTGCGCGGTCACGGGCGCCGGCGATACGGTTGCGCGCAGCGACCGGGTGCCGGTGACTCCCGCGGCGATCGCGGCGGCGTGCATCGAGGCGGCGCGCGAGGGAGCCGCGATTGCGCACGTGCATGTGCGCGATCCGCGCAGCGGTCAGGGCTCGCGCGAAGTCGCGTTGTACCGCGAGGTGACCGAGCGCGTACGCGATGCGGGGACGGAGGTCATTCTCAACCTGACGACCGGCATGGGCGGTGACTACCTGCCCGATGAGACCGACCCGGCACGCGCGGGCCCGGGAAGCGACCTCGTGCCACCGCTCGTGCGGCTCACGCATATCGAGGCGCTGCGGCCCCCGCTCTGCAGCCTCGACTGCGGCACCATGAATTTCGGCCCCGGTGTGTTCATGAACACGCCTGCGCACCTGGAGCAGATGGCAGCGCGTATCCGCGAGCTCGGTGTAAAACCCGAGCTCGAGGTGTTCGAGCTCGGACACATCCGCTTCGCGAAGGAGTTGATGGCACGCGGACTGATCGAGCCGCCGCCGCTCTTTCAGCTATGTCTCGGCATACCCTGGGGCGCGCCCGCCGATCCACGTACGCTGATCGCGATGCGCGATGCACTGCCGCCCGAGGCATTGTGGAGCGCCTTCGGAATCGGACGCGAGCAGTTCCCGATGGTGGCGCAGGCGGTGCTGCTCGGCGGCAACGTGCGCGTGGGCCTCGAGGACAACCTGTATCTCGCGCGCGGGCAGCTCGCCACCAACGGCGAGCTGGTTGCCCGCGCGGTCGAGCTCATAGGCCGCCTCGGCCGCAGCGTGGCGAGCCCCGCGAGCGCGCGGCGGATGCTGCGCCTGCGCGGCTGACCTGCGCGGCTCAACGGATCTCGTGCGCGATCTCGCACCTGCCGGTGTCGTTCGACCAGACACTCTGCATGGCGAACTTCCCGGTGGTGAGGCTCAGATTCGTCGCATGGCCGGGACCTGAGCTGATCCAGGCGCAGGCATCGCCGGCTTCCTCGCCCGAGACCGGATTGGTCCAGCCGCCGGACGGAAACTGGTCGGTGAGCGTCTCGGCATATTCGTGGCCGGCCACGATCGAGAAGGCATCGAGCTCCCCGTCGTTCCCGTGATTGAGGAACTTCACCCCGCAGCTTTTACCCGCATCACTTACGTACGGCAGGTTGGAGTACGCGATGTCGCCGAAGGGAGTGCGGGCGTAGTAGTGCCAGCCACAGAAGTTCTCGCCACTGAGCCCGAACCCATCCGGATGAGTCCCGCTCGGTGAGACGATGAAATACTGGACGTAGCGGTTAGCCCCGGGGGTCGTGTTACCGAAGTGCGCCGCGGCGTTGACCGCTTCCTGCGAAAGCTCGGTCTGAGTGGCGTTCTCCGGCGCCGGGGCCGCGGTGTCGAACCACACTCCGGCGAGTGCGCCCTGTTTCGGATAGCCGACGTGGGGCGTGCTGGCAGGATCGCAGCGCGTCGCGCCCTTCGGCACGTTCGGTCCATCGCAGTACTGCGTCATGGTGCCCGACCAGCGTTCCCCGCCCGTGCCGAGCCCCGTGAACAAGGCCTGCAGGAATGTCGAGACTCCGAGGGGGTCCCCACCTCCGGCCTGGGCCCACTGGCTGCCGTAGAAAACCAGGTAGACCCGCGGCGCACCGCTGGTGACGCCGACACCCTCCACGCCACCGCCGAAGGCCAGGGTATCGCTCGTCGGGGCACCATAGGGATGTGCGCTCTCCCACTGACCCATCCGCTCAGCGCACTCGCGCGTCGGCATTACGCCGTAGCGGTACGGGTGCTGTTGTTGCGGCGAGTAGGGGTTCTCATACCGTGTCGGCTCGGTACTGCAGCCCGCCAGAGCGCAGGCCAGGAGCAGACAACACGCGTTGCACAGCGTTTTCCCTGAGATAGACATGGCGTTCTCCTTGACTAGAGGTCGGCTTATTAAGGGTGTGGTGAAGGACCTCACTTTCCGATGCAGAAACTGGCGAAGATCCTCCCTAACAGGTCCTCGCTGGTGAATTCCCCTGTGATTTCATTCAGAGCCTGCTGAGCCATGCGCAGTTCCTCGGCGACGAGCTCCCCGGCGCGGCGCTCGGTGAGCAGACTCGCGGCTTCCTCGGCATGCGTGCGGGCGCGCGCGAGCGACTCGAGATGCCGGCGGCGCGCGCTGATGGCGCCGCCATCGAGGCTTTGATATCCCATGCACGTCTTGAGGTGCGTACACACTTCCGCAAGGCCAGCGCCGGTGAGCGCCGAGATCATGAAGCGTGGCGGTTCGC
>Ga0306926_10001233_pt1 | contig 25216 bp, 24 predicted proteins | sample flu12Cox44000178_FD_203759 | JGI IMG/M metagenome (GOLD analysis project Ga0306926, IMG submission 203759) | Lab enrichment of tropical soil microbial communities from Luquillo Experimental Forest, Puerto Rico - flux8day.12C.oxic.44.000.178 (v2)... | ecosystem: Environmental > Terrestrial >...
TTTTGCGGTGCGGTTTAGGGTTCCCCCTTATATACTTGACAACGGCAACTGTCTATGTGCCAATGTCAATATAAGGAGGGGACCATGCTCAAACCGGCCGATAAGATGGTGGGCGCGATCCGCGACTTCAACCGCTTCTACACTCGCAAAATTGGTCTGGTTGACGGAACGGCCAGCAGTCCCTTTTCGCTTGCCGAGGCGCGGGTTCTGTTCGAACTGGCGCGCCTTGAAAAACCTACGGCTACTGAGATCCGCAAGGAACTGGGACTCGACGCCGGCTACATGAGCCGGATCCTGGGTGAATTTGAGCGCCAAAAACTCATCACGCGCGAACGGTCCGCTGGGGATGAACGCCAGAAGGCCGTGTCTCTCACGGCCAAAGGGCGCAGTGCGTTCGCGCCGCTGGACGAGCGTTCGAGCCGCCAAATGTCGGAAATGGTGGAAAACCTGTCGACTCGAGAACGGAAGCAGCTGGTGGATGCGGCGCAAACTATCCAAAGGCTGTTGGGCGACAAGCGGAAGGCAGAACCCCCATACCTGTTGAGGGAGCACCAGCCGGGCGATCTCGGCTGGGTCGTCCACCGCCAGGCGCTCCTTTATGCCGAAGAGTATGGCTGGGACGGGACCTACGAGGCGCTGGCGGCGGAAATCGTGGCTCAATTCGTCAAGCATTACGATGCGAAGCGCGAGCACTGCTGGATCGCAGAAAGGGATGGAGCCCGTGTCGGCGCCGTTTTGATCGCAAAAGCGTCGGATGAAATTGCAAAGCTGCGCCTGCTGCACGTGGAGTCGGAGGCGCGCGGCCTGGGCATCGGCGGGCGCCTGGTGGAGGAATGCATCCGGTTCTCACGTCGCGCCGGGTATCGCCAGCTGACGCTCTGGACGCAGAGTATCCTTCATGCCGCCCGGCACATTTACAAGCGGGCGGGATTCGAGATTGTGCGCAGCGAGCCGCATCACAGCTTCGGCAAGGATCTGACGGCTGAAACCTGGGAACTGGATTTGCGGGCGGAGACCAATGCGGCGCCGCGAACGGCAAGCTGAACGATAGGCGCCGGTTGGTTCGAAAATCGATATCGGTTTGCCTAGGATGAGCATGAGGAAGCACACAACGGAACAGATCGGACTCAGATGTAATTGCCCGGCTTAAGACCGATGAGCGTGGGTAGCAAACCAGGCAAATCGGTTGTTGCGAAGCGCTCTGCAGCATTTTGCGAAGGAAGCCGGCACTGGTTGGGAATGCTGTCGGTGCACTTGGACAAACCTTCCTGAGCGAGGTCTGATATCCGCAGGCCTTCCACAATACCGCTTACAGGTCTAGCTCCGGCACCTGAAAGTGCCAGGAATTTGCGGTTCCATCTTGCCAAGGACCTCGCAAGTTTTTGCGGGCGAGCTGGTGAAAGAGTGTCTTAAGATCGTAGGCCCCGAGCGCTTTGCTGCAGCTCAGCGAAACGTTCGGCTGCGTCCGTGCGTCGAAATCGATAGACGGAGAGAAACGTAGTGAATTCTGCAGGGAACGGAAGCTGCTCTACCCGATCCGCGCTGCGAGCGCTGCTTGCAATCGCTGTCGGCGTCGCCGCACTGTTGTGCGCCTGCTCGAAAACCACCTCCACCAGCGTGCAAGGCGACGCCGCGCACCCGTCGCCAGTACATCTTTACACGGTTGAGGAAGAAGTGACTCAGCGGCGGGTGCAGGCCGTCGGCTCGCTTTATGCTCTCGAAGAAAGCACACTGAGCGCACAAGTCGAAGGTCAAGTCGCACAGGTGTTGACGGACGAAGGCGATACGGTGAAAGAAGGACAGCCGCTGGTAGTGCTCGACACCCGTGAGTTGCAATTCGAGGTGGACCGCCAGCGGGGACTGGTGCGGCAGGTTTGCGCGCAACTCGGGATTGGGCCGAACGACGCGCCTCCGTCGGATCCCAAGACGATTGCCTCGGTACAACGCGCCGAGGCGGACTTATTCGACGCGGAGCGCAAGTATGGCCGTGCGCAGGAAATGTTCAGGGACAGTCTGATTTCGCAGCAGCAGCTCGACGAGGCGGCCAGCCGTTTTCAGAGTGCTAAGGCAACCTACAGCGTAGCGCTACAGGAAGTCGATAGATTGAAAGCGCTACTGATTGCAAACCAAGCTACGGAAAAGCTCGCGGAAAAGAAGCTGAATGACGCAACGATTCGCGCACCCTTTCCGGGAGCGATCCAAAAGCGCAGCGTTCATCCCGGCGAGTACGTGAAGGTGCAGAGCCCAGTGATGGTCATCGTCCGCACGGATCGCTTACGAGCACGGCTTGCTGTACCAGAGCGATGGGCGGGTTGGATCAGGGAAGGCGCGCCCGTGGATTTGCAGGTGGAAGCGTTTCCCGGAGAAACCTTTCACGGCAATGTGTCCAGTATCAATCCAGCAATTTCGCAGGATTCGCGCACATTTGAAACGGAAGCTTTGCTGACGAACCTGGATGGCCGGCTGAAACCAGGCTTTTTCCTGCAAGCCTCGATTCCCAGTGCGAAGTCGGAAAAGACGATTCTTCTACCTGAGCGCGCGGTGAATTATCGCTACGGAGTCTACAAGGTTTTTCTGCTCCATGGGAATCGGGTGAGCGAGAGGCTGATTCGCCCGGCCGGGCAAACCGAAGATCAACGCGGGCGCCGCTTTGAAATTGCGGAAGGCGTAAGACCCGGAGACCGCGTCGCCGTGGCGGTCTCCGGGGATTTGCACGACGGAGCCATGGTTCAGGAACAGCCGGAAGGGGCTGCCGTCCCAAGCAAGTAGCTGTCGCTCTTTGCAGCGCATCGATTTTCATGAAACTGGCCGAAACCTGCGTCAGATATCCCGTCTTCACGGTGATGCTCATCGCTTTTCTGGTGACGCTGGGAGTGTTTTCTTACCGCGGCTTGGCGGTGGATCTTTTTCCCAAAGCGGATCCTGCGACCATCAACGTAAACGTGCAGCTCCCCGGTGCAACGCCGGAAGAAGTCATCACAGGCGTGGTGCTTCCCTTGGAAGACGCCATCTCGTCTGTGAACGGCATTGACGAGATGCAGGTGTACTCGTCGGAAGGCTTTGCCGACATCACCTGCACCTTCGTGCTCGAACGCGATATCGAGGGAGCCGCCCAAGACATCCGCGAAAAAGTCGCTGCAGCAGTTTATCGGCTGCCTCGCGAAACGCTTCCGCCGGTAATCACCAAGGTTGATCCCCAGTCGGACCCGATTTTGACGTTGCTAGTGAGCGGACCGCTGCCTTTGCGTGAGTTGACGGAAATTGCGGACAAACAAGTGCGACGAGCGATTCAAACCGTTGACGGCGTCGGCAGCGTGGCGCTGAACGGCGGGCAGGCGCGGCAGATCCGTATCTTCCTGGACGCACAAAAGCTCACGGCGCACAACTTCACCGTGCTCGACGTGCGAGGCGCCCTGCAACGCGAAAATATCGAGGCGCCAGGCGGCCGCTTAATTACCGGTCCGCAGGAACTTGGTCTCAGAACTCTTGGCCGCGTAACCTCGGCCGAGCAGTTCGGTGAAATTGTCATCGGCACGCGCGGCGGCACACCGGTGCGCGTTCACGATGTCGCACAGGTGGAGGATGGCGCCCAGGAACTACGAACTTGGTCGGCTCTTTTCCGAAAAAATGCTGCCGGGCAGGAAGTCGTCGCGGTCCAAGTGGTCCGCCAGGCCGGTGCAAACACCGTCCGTGTCGCTGACGACGTCAAAGGCCGGATTGAAGAGCTGCGCGGGCAATTGCCGCCCGGCGTACAGCTCCAAGTCGTTCACGATATTTCTGACTTCATCAAAGCTTCGGTGCATTCGTTATTGGAGCATTTGATTCTGGGCAGCATTCTCGCCAGCGCCGTTGTTTGGCTTTTCATGCGCAATTGGCGCGCGGTGTTGATTGCGGCCGTCGCGATTCCTGCCTCCATCATTGCTACCTTCACTCTGATGCGCGGCATGGATTTTTCACTGAACAATATGACTCTGCTGGCGTTGACGTTGGCGGTGGGCATCGTCATCGACGACGCGATCATCGTGCTGGAGAACATATTCCGGTTCATGGAGGAAAAAGGGCAAGAACGGAAAGCGGCGGCAATCGAAGCCACGCGGGAGATCGGCTTGGCTGTTATGGCTACCACGCTTTCGCTGGTCATCATTTTTCTGCCGATCGCGTTTATGACCGGCTACGCCCGCAAATACGTGAACTCCTTCGGTTGGACGATGGCCATGGCTATCATGGTCTCGTTGCTGGTCGCTTTCACGCTGACGCCGATGATGAGTTCGCGATTCCTCAGGGTGGGAGACAGAGAACGCAAGCACCACGCTACCGGAATTCTGCACCGGATCGAGCAGGTCTATATGGCCATGCTGCGTGCGTCCCTGGCCCATCGCGGCATCGTCGTTCTGGTCAGCGTGGCCGTGTTCCTCTCCACATTCGGACTGTATCAGCTGGTTGGCCGCGATTGGATTCCGCCTGACGACCAAGCCGAGCTCATCAGTTCCTTTACTCTTCCGGAAGGCACTGCGCTCGAAAAAACGAGGCTTATGGCCAGCGATATGGCCGGACGGATGGTTGCGCTGCCCGAAGTGGCGTTTGTGCAATCGTTCACCCACGGCCCCACAAACCACGCACATTTTTTCATCGGCCTTGTCCCGCGAACGCAACGCAAACGTAGCCACGAGCAGATGGCTGCGGTAGTACGCGGGATCCTCGCCGACTACCGGAATATTTACTACAACGTTCGCCTGCCCTCGGTGTTTGGCGGAGAAACATACTTTCCCATTGGGGCGGTGATCCGCGGACCGGATCTCAATGAACTCGCGGAAATCAGTAAAAAAGTTGCCGACGCGATGCGCAAGTATCCCGAATTGGTTGACGTTAATCCTACGCTAAATCTGAACACTCCGGAGCTGCAGGTTAAAGTTGACCGTCAACGTGCCGCGGATATCGGCGTGCGCATGACCGACATCAGCGACGCTGTGCGCCTCTTTTATTCCGGCGAAGACGAGATCACCCGATTCAAGGAAGGCTCCGAACAATATCCGGTGACCATGCAATTGCTGCAGGAGCAGCGCGACAATCCGGAGGTGCTCGCCCGCATGATGGTGCCATCCAGCAAGCTGGGCCAGGTGCGGCTGGAAAATGTCGCTTCCATTGTGCGCGGTGTCGGACCGGCCACCCTGTGGCGCTACAACCGCGAATTTCAGGTGATGGTTTTCGCCAACGTCGCCGCCGGTTATCCTTTGGATCTGGGCGCGGCGCACACCGTTCAGTCGATCAAAGAAATTGGACTGCCGGCCGGATACTCCTATCGGTTCACGGGGCAAGTCAAGGTTCTCGAGGAAACTACCTGGAATCTTCTGCTGGCTATGCTACTGGCGTCGGTTTTCATGTACATGGTTCTCGCCGCGCAGTTTGAAAACTTTGCGTATCCCTTCATCATCATGTTGACGTTGCCGCTGAGCGTTCCCTTTGCGCTCCTGTCGTTGTGGATTACAGGGCGCGCCCTCAGTCTGTGGAGTGCCCTGGGAATCTTTCTGCTCCTCGGTATCGTTAAGAAAAATGGAATTCTTCAGGTGGACTATACAAATCGACTGCGGGCAGCCGGCCTGCCAGTTCGGGACGCCATTTTGGAAGCCAATCGTGTCCGGCTCCGCCCAATTCTGATGACCACGCTTTCCATCGTCGCTGGCCTCATTCCCGTCGCCGTCGGCATTGGTGCAGGTTCGGAACAGCGCGCCTCGATCGCGGTGACGATCATCGGTGGACAAACTCTTTGCTTGTTGTTGACTTTGCTCGTCGTTCCGGTGGCCTATTCCTATCTTGCTGAGGTGGAATTCTTTGGAAAACTCATGAGACTGGCAGCGCGTGGGAGTCCGTCGGCTCCATCGTTAATAGGCAGCGAGCCGCCGAAAAGCTAGTGGCAACCGATTCGCCCAGGCAACGCTGCATGTCCGCCGGCATTCTCAATTTTGATTGCGTGCTTAGTTTGGGTATGCAACGGCTACGAAGGAGACAGTGAACCGACGCTAGCAACCTATTCCCAATCAGCAGGTTGGTGAAGGCGAGGGCGGGGACTTGGAACCGCGACCGGCCGACTACGAATTGTCTCGTTGGTTTTGAATGTGTCTTTGTCGCTGATATTCGGCGTGGGTTGAGCCTAGTCGGAACAGAAACGTGCAACGCCATTTGGTGGTCCGTTCAGTTTTACACCGTGCGCGACCACGTATCCCCTCCATCAAAAACACAATTCGAGGGACAAGTTGTAGTGGGCTGACCGACCATGATGACGACTCCAATTTTTGGAGGAGCGTTTCTCAAGGGAGGTCTACATCGAGCGCGTAGATTTCGTGGATGCCTGTGTTTCGTAGGAAGATCGGACTTCCATCCGGGGCCACTCCATAATAGGCCCCGACGCGGCCGGCATTTTCACCGCGAACGTGCTCGAAATCTGCAACGCGTTCAACCTTGTGATTTTTGATGTCCACCCGGGAATATGTCAATGGCGGCCCACCATCGATATAAAACACGCTTTTACCATCTAACGACCATTCCGGCCAGCCAACCGATCCGTTTGCAAGCTCCGACCACCGCGGGCCTTGGAAATCAAAGAGCCGGAGCTTTCGGCTGTCCCAGGTTATAGCGACGACATAGCGGCCATCTGGCGACCAGCGCGACGAGTAAAGGCCCTCGGAGGCTGGCAGCGGCGAGACTCTTCGGGTTTGCAGGTCGAGGAGAAGAACGCGGCTGGTAGCGTCCAGACCGTGGTCATTCACCTCGAAAAAAATCACTGAATTTCCATCCGGCGACCACGTGGGATCTCCTGCGCCGGTTTGACCAGCGGAGCTGGCGGTAATCGCTTCGGGGCTGCCTCCCTCTGCGGGGATTACATACAGGTGGGGTTTTTCTCCGGGCATATTTCCGGAAAAGACAATCCGCTGGCCGTTCGGAGACCACCGAGGCCCGGACGCCTGGAGTGGCCGAACGGTTAACTGCTGGCGATGACTGCCGTTGATTCTGCTCTTCCATAGCACAGCTTCCGGGTAGGTGACGTAGGTAACCCACTCGCCATCCCTGGAAAAACTGAGCTGCTCGGCAGAAATTCCTGAGAGATAGCGAACGAATTTTTGCGATTCAAGATCGAACTTAGTTAACTCGCCGCGAAGCTGCTCGCCAATGGCGAAAATCCGCTTACCGTCTCTGCTCGGTAGCGGAGACGTGAACCGGATAGGGCCGGATGTTAATTGAGCCGGAGATGAAATCGAGGTCGGCGAAGAGTGTGAGTTTTCGCGCATGGCCCATATTCCGGTGGCGCCGTCGCGAGTAGACTGAAAGACGAAGTATTTTCCATCGGCAGTCCAATTTCCGCAGCAATCTTGAGAGCGAGAATCGTCCTGAACCGGAAACAATCTCTGGATGTTTACGCCGTCGCTCGTCGAGACTTGCCAGATGGAAGAGGAGCCCAGCGCAGTAAAGTTGTCCGTGGAGGTGAAACGCAAACGGGTTCCGTCCGGGGACCATCGAATCTGGGTGGCGACACCATCCTGGACGCTCGCCAATTTCTTGCACGTTGTTCCTTCGATGTCGGTCTGATAAAGCTCATGATTCTTGGCGAAGACGATGCTGCGGCCGTCGGGTGACCAGGATGCGTCGTGACCGACCAGAGTACCTAGCCGACGCGAAGTTCCACTGGGAACCGAAACTACCCACATGGGCCGATCCCACGAGTACACGCCACCTGTGACCAGCACCTGCGAGCCGTCCGGTGAAACGCTGGTTGGAATCGGCCACTCGAACGAAGTCCGAATCGGGTTCGTCGAGCCGTCCGCGGCACTGGAGCTGGGAATTTCGGCAAAGGCGTGAGAGTCCGACCCCGAAGCGATCTGTGAAAAGTAGATGCGCGGGCCGTTGGAGACCAGCTGGATCGACCAGGGGAAATTTTGCACCACCTTCGGAAGCGCATCGTTGGTGAGTTGGCTGTATCCCAAGACTCGGGGAGTTCGCTGTAACGCAGGGCGGACAAGATGCTCTACGACGGCGAGGAAAACCAGCCCGGCAAACCCGAGGGTGACAATCCCGATCGCCCATTTCTTCCATTTCGCGAGAGATACTTCGCTCGACAGAGGAGTCACAACGACGGGCTCCTGCCTAATCTCGCCAATGAAACGATAGCCTCGCCGAGGTATGGTCTCAACGAATCGCGGATTTTCCCAGGAATCTCCCAGTGCCTCACGGATCTTATTAATGGCCGTGTTCAAATTGTGATCGACGTCAACGAAGGTGTCCGGCCACAGGCGCCCTTGCAGCTCCTCGCGCGTAACTACGGTGCCGGGCCGCTCCAGCAGAATCGCCAGCACTTGCAACGGCTGGCCCGTCAGTTTCTGTCGCAGGCCACCCTTGCGCAGCTCTTGCTCCTGAAGGTCAACTTCAAACGTGGCAAAGCGAATCACCTGGCTGGTGCCGACCTGGTTTGGCATCGGTGAGTTGCCTCAAGTAGCCAAAGTCTAACACCGACCCGCTTATTGGCAACGGCCGCAACAGTCGAGTCTCAGGAACGCCAGAAAACCGTCCATCTCTAACAATGTCGACCCCGTCAAACACTTTTGAAGGCTTCTCCCTTCACTCCCGCGAGTGGTCTTGTTAGGTGCTCTTGACTCTTAGATCGACGACCACGGCTCGCTCAATAAGCTGACGCTAAGAAGCATCCGCGAGCATCCGGACCCGCGCCTCTGTGAATCGGTGCGGATTGTTGCTGCCGGTCCTAGGAAGATGCTGCGGAAGTAGGTTTTTACTAATTGTTATCTCAGTGCGGCAAATGCGCTGTAGAGACCGCGCCTCAGTCGTCCGCGATCATCTTCTGCCTGTTGTGCGCATCACTCATTTGCGGTTGGGGTCTTGCCGGCGGACGCCGTCTCGATCATTCTCGCGAACATTTCTTGCTGGAGATCAGCGAGACGCTCTACTCTTTCGCGTAACCGGACGACTTGTTCCGGCGTGAACCTAAGGTTGCTCGTCTGTGCCTGTTGAATCTGATCGCGACCCCAATGTGACTGCATGATTCCAACCAATGAATGGGTGTCCTTTTCCAAAAACAAATGACCGAGTTCGTGAGCGATGACGCAGCCTAAAAGAGTGGATTCCTCCGATGGGGAATTGTCACGTAAGGAGCGGCTGACAATATTTTCGTAGTGAATGGTTGCGAGAACCGGAACTGTAGCAAAACCAAACTCCAAGCCCCGAAACTGTTTTGTCACCTGTCCCGAGAGCAGGCGCAAGGCGGGAAGTTCCGGACTCCAACCCATTTCGCACAACACCCTGGACTGAAGGTCTTGGGCTTTCCCAAGGCAATCGAGCCAGATGACCTGCCGCCCTGCTGCTGACAAGATGTGGTCGGCTTCGCGCTCAGCCGAAGAGAGCGTGCGGACTGACACCTGTGCATAGTTGAACACCCGAACTGTCAGCGTGGGTGTGGGCCTTGCGAAGATGCAACTGGGGGAAAACGCTAGTAGGCAGAGTGCTGCCACGGGAGAAAGTACCCGGACATTCGAATGCCCACTGCACTGGGCCTTGAAGCCGAAATCGGAGCTCGCTTTCATATCGCCTCCTCTGCGCTGCCTATGCGTCGGGGCGAAATTGCGGTTAGTGCGGGGCTATTTCAATGCATAGCGAGTCGAAATGGGTAAGCCCGAGGTCGAAAGATTCTTAACGTCCAAGCTGTTGGAATCAGAGTACTTAGCAGGCCAGCTCAGCGCCAACTTCTGCGTGTGAAGCCCGGTTGCGGCGCTTTCTAGTGACCGGGAATGCTTCTGCGCGAGAAGACCTCCAAGCACACCCGGACCGTGTCGGTATGCCGATGAGCGCGGCCGTTGCTACAGGTGACCGAGCCGCGCGGTCCAAAGGATTTTCGGCAGCGGCTTTCGGTTGGGCTGGCTCAATTGCCTCGCAGGCTCTTGGTTTTCAACGTCCGCTCGATTTCGCGCGTTCGTTCTTGGCCAGGCCGTCTCTCCAGTATCGGTTGAAACCTTGGTAGTCCGAAGGAAGGTTTGCCAGGATGGTCCGTCGCAGCTCCAGAATGTCCACCGTTCCCAGGTTCTTGTAGAGTACAGCTCCATTGGCATCCAGCAGCACCGTGTAGGGCACTGCCGACTGCCAGTCCGGATCGAAGGCGGCCTGCAGGGCCGCCGTGTCGTCCGAAGCGAAGAGCAAATTCCGGCTGGTCGCATGCTTTTTCTCTAAGATTCTCATCACCGTGTTTTTCTCGTCGGGCATGTTGGCGGCGACGGTCACCAGGTCGAAGTCGCGCACCTGATACATCAGAAATGTCTCCTGAAAATCGGAAAACTCATCAATACAGGAGCCGCACCACGTCGCCCAGAAGCTGATCAGGGTCATGTGCCTGGACGGATTCTCGCGCAGCTTTTTTAGATCCGCCACATTTGCCATTTCCAAGCGTACCGGCTTGGCCTCGATCTTGCGCAGCGCTTCCAGCCGTTGTGCGGACTTCTCCTGCCATTTTGTCGAGCAGCCGAAGACGCCAGTATGTTTCAGCGCAACCTCGCGGCCTGCCAGCACCGCTTCGATGGCATTTCGCGCGTCCTGGGTCTTCGCCAGTTCTATCCGGTAGTTGTTGTCCATGCGACCTTCATAGCGCAGCTTCCGGTCTTTGTCGAAAACGAAAACATGCGGCGTCGCCTGCGGACCGTAGGCGCGGGTCGCGCTTTGTGTCTGTCCGTCGTAGAGGTACGGATACGTCAAATTCCGGTAGGCGACGCGCATACTCATCTCCTCTAGCGTGTCGCTAATGTCGGACGAATCCAATTCATCGATTCGGATGGCCTTGGGATCGTTCGGCTGAATCGCCACCACGGCCACGCCGCGGTCCCGGTAGTCCGCCTGCAGCTGCTCGATGCGCTGCTCGTACATCTGCGCGATCGGACAGTGGTTGCAGGTGAACACTATCACTAGCACCGGGCTGGAGGCGTAGTCCGCCAGGCGGTGGGTTTTTCCGTCCACTCCGGATAGCGAAAAGTCGGGCGCCGCGGCGCCTATGGCCAAAATCGGATGGTTGCTCTCTCCCCACGCCGAAACGGCCAGCGACAGCAAAAAAATCAATCGCCACATTGGCCTCTCCTATCAAATCGTTTCCCCCGCGAAATTTGCGGGTGTCGCGCGATTACTTGGCGGCGAGCGGCCGCGGCTTCACGTCTGTGCCGGTCAGTCTCATGGCCGTCTTGACGCCTCGACACACGTCTTCCGCATTTTCGGTGGTCCCCGTTTTGCTCGACATGCGGGCAACGCCTCGTAAAATACACGCCTCCTGCCGTACAGGTTTGGCCTAGGCCACCGCGAATCGCGATCGTCTGGCAAGTTCATTTCAGTTCCGGTTGTCCAGCTGCCCAGAAAATGGCGTTGCGAAAGATTCTGGTGAAAGCAGGATTCTGAAAATGTTCCGGACGGTGTCCCATAAAGATGTAAACGTTCCGTGCTTTCATGCGCTCGTTTGTCCAGATAACCGGATGGTCGCCCATCTTCAGGCTGCTGTCCGGCGAGTAGCTGTTTTCGTCGACGCTCGCCAGCACATGCACATTCGGCCGCGGTGGTCTGTCGTAGGTGTAAAACTCTTCTCCCCCAACCGCAAACGACGCGGGAACGCCGTCCATGATCGGATGCGCCCGGTCCTCCACGTTCACTGTAGCGTTCACGAATGTGGCGATGTAGTCCTTAAAGCGGATGCCGCCCATGAAATCGCGGAACCACGGCCAGATCGGAAATCCGTCGAATTCTCCGAGCAGCGTGGCGTGATGAAACCCGATCCACCCGCCGTGGCCTTCTTGGATGTAGTTGATGAGGGCGGCCTGCGCCACCGGCGTCCAGCGGTATGGCGGGTAGTCGAGTTGCAGGAACAATGCGTATTTTGCGAGGAACTCGGCGTTGATTTTTCCGGTGTCTTCTATGTAGTCCACTGAAAAGTGCTCGCGTGCCGCCAGCTCGTTAAGCCAGGGAATCGTCCGATCAACAAACGGCCGGTGGATGCTGGTGTGCTCGGCCAACGCGAGTACCCGAAACCGCGCCTTCTCTTGTGCCGCACGGGCGTCAGTTCCCGCAAGCGACAGCGCAACAACGATCGCCAGCCACCATCTCTTCCTAAGTCGGTTGGTGAGGCCCAAACGCATTGCCTACCGGATTCCCCCTTTTCGAAGCACGTTCGAAGGCGCGCGATTGCCGTTGGGTCCTCGAAAGCGGAACAAATTCAATCGCCATTGGTCCGCATATTCAATCCATATCATGGGCCCTCGAGCAATTTCAGCCAAATTGCCTGTGTGCCATATGCGAGTGTATTTACATATAGTCGCACTAAACGTAAGGGGACTTGCGCTGGAAAAGCTGGAAAAATTGTGACATGCGTGCCAGGGCCGGGTAGGAGGTTTGCCCCGCGCTTTGGTTTAAGGGGCAATGGTTGTCCGGTGAGCGAGGAAGTTCGGGAGGAAGGACGTGTGGGCTGAGCCCGTGATTGCCGCACTCCGGATAATGTCAGGCCGGCGGCTTCAAAGAAGTCTACGAACCTACTCTCCTTGGCGCTGTTTTGAATCTAGGTCTTATCGATGCGCAGATACTTAAGAAAATGGTAGTTCCAGGGTGCAAGGTCCACGTACAGGCCCGGCGACACCATTTCGCCTCCATCTCGGTCGTAGGTAGCTCGCGAAAATCCGTCGATCAAACGCCAGGTTCCACTACCGACATCAGCCCACGGAACTTGAACTCGGGCTTGCGTACGATACTCGCTGAGATTGACAACGATCACGTAGCGCTCGTCGTCGGCCAGCCAGCTCCAGGCTAGTAAATTCTGAAAGCTTGTGTTATCTGGCCAGCCCGTCCGGTCACACAAGTGCCACCGGCCCTCGCGAAAAACGGGTCGATTGATTAACTCTAGAAGTTCTTGGTAGAACGCGTGCAGGTCTCGATCCAACGGTTCATCCGGACGCCTACCTAGGAAGACCGGCAGTCTTACCTTGCGTCCTTCCAACTGGCCCTCATGGAAAAGCTTTATTCCCGGGAGCGTAGCCGTAGTCAACGCAACAGCTCGCCGTTTTTCGCACGAGAAGGTCGCCGAGGCCCGCGGCTCGTCGTGGTTCTCGATAAAACGGACGAGCTTACCTTGATAGGCGAGATCGGCACAGAGATGAAGTCGGATGCTCTCCGCGTTGTTGTGCGCTAGCCTATCGTAGAGTTTCTTGTCGTAGCAGAAATCGAAACCCCGCTGCTGGAGCTCCCATTCCAAGTCCCAGTAAGCCTCAGCGACAAAGAGGAAGCCTGCATGGCTTTTCTTGATTGCCGAGATCACATCTTCCCAATACTCCGTTGCGGGCCGCGGTCCAGCACTTTCGCTCCAGGTGCGCTCGAAGATTTGATTCAGAAAAAGCATTGCCATGTCACAGCGAATCCCGTCGCACTGTTGGGCTATGCTTAATATGGTTTCAATCGCGGCTTGCCGAAGACCCGGTTCAAAGGCGTTCAATTGCAGGACGTCCGGCCAGGCTGGAAAGTACGGGTCTCGTCCGCAGGCACAAACGGTGCCGCATACCTCTATGAAGGAAGAGGGGGTGTCCCTGAGGCTGTCGGCATTGCCTCGTATGAAGTATTCAGGATGTTCGGCGACCCACGGATGATCCGGTGCCACGTGGTTGGGCACGAAGTCAAGCATCAAGTTCATGCCCCTTTGCGCGAGTTCCCTGCGAGCAATTGCAAGGCCTTCGGTGCCGCCAAGGCGACGGTCGACTATGTAACGCTTCACGCAATATGGAGAGCCTACGTTATCGCCTGAGCGAAAGTCAGGAAGTGCCCGCCAAAAATCATTAAGCAAATTCTCGTTCTTATCAGCAATCGCGATGCCCGCCGAACTCCGTTCCCATACTCCCATGAACCACACTGCGTCGAAGCCGTACGCAGCAATGGCATCCCACTCGGTCGCGGGTACTGAAGATAAGTCGATGTTCTTTCCCAGCTTTTGACTGAGCTCAGAAACCCAAACCCAGGTGTTGATCTCGTACAGAGTAGGATATCGAGGCCAAACAGAGTGGGCCGTACGTGCCATCGCACTCTTGGCAAAAGAGGCGGTCATACTCATTGCTCCAATATGAACGAATGACACTCAGCGGGCAGAACCCGATGGGTACGCATACTGACTCCAGGCTCGCAAGAGTAAGAAGTAGATCCGACAGCGTTTTTCAGGGACAACGATTATGAATTATTCGGAAAAAGAAGGAGGCTTCACACCTGCTAGAAATACTAGATAAACGAACAAAATCCTTCTCTTGAGCCGCATTTATAGTAATCGATGAGTGAAAGCTGAAACGCCATGTCGTGCATGGTTATAGATTGGCCGGTGACTGTGAAAGCGCCCGGGCTCGTTCCGATTTGGCAACCGCTTGCAAAACGTTCGCTCCGGCAGGAATGCCGGGTACTGGATCTGGCACATCACCCATCCGCCTAGGAATTAGCTGAGTGTGGCTGTGTGGACTCGTTTGACCCGCGACCTCCGCCATGGTTGAAGCCTACCCACAGATCACCCGGTGTCACGAGCGTCATTCAGGCGCCGCTGCTCCTGGGTGTCTACGTAATCGATCGCAGACTTCCCGGTTTGGTTTTATTGGCTTTTCTTTCCTTCACGCGACCTGCATCTATCCCCGTTTTGTGAAAAGACGCTGAAAGAGTAGTCGTTCCGGGGACTGAGTTCCACCTAAAGGCCGGGCCGACCCGAGTGGAGGGAGCAAGCGGCTACTTCAGGGAAGAGAGCCCGGGCTGCAGCCAGGAGAGGACGAAGTCCGTGATTCCTGGAAACACTCGGGTCAGCAGGCCGACCAGCGGTGCAAATCCAAAACCCACCAGTTTCAGCCAGAATTCTGAGCCCAGTTCTCCCGGCTTGGTGTTGGTCACGTGGCTCAGCGTGGCGTCGCGGTGCATCTCTGCGTAGACCTTCACCATCACCGTGCCCACCCCTACGAAAAGCCCTACCAGGACCGCGCTCAGAGGTTGCCGGGGGTCGAAGGGATAGCTGGACATGGCGAGGGCTGTGGCGATGAACAGCAGCACGATGGTCAGGGCCATGGTGCGGAGCCGGCCGAGAACGTTCTGGATGAAACCGAGATAGGCCAGGCAGACGAACTCCTCGGTGTTGCGGATGTGCTCGTCCGGGGCCGGGGACAGCGTTCCCGATCCGCTCTCTTCTTTATCCTTCTCTTTGGGCTCTTTGGGCCCCGGTGTCGCCAGGATCAGGGAATGCTGCTCCTTCCTCCACGCGCCAACCAGAAGTTGCGAAAGAAGCGTGCCGGCTGTTGCAGCCATAGCCGTCTGAAAGCGCTTGAAACGGCTAAGGTCTCCGGCCTTGGGATCGGCATAGTTGGCCGCATACCATTCCGCGAACCGGAAACTCTCCATGCGCATGGCTTGCAGCGAGGCGAGAGCCGGCTTAATGCCGCTCTCCCCGCGGCCGGAGGAGTTGCCGGCGAGTTGTTCGAGGCTCGCGATCGAGTGGTTCATCGATTCCATTTGGCGGGAGATGACCTTGTAACGCACGTCAAGCACGTTTCCACTCATCTTCCATACGCTGCCCCAGGAAAAGCCGTGCAATACAGCTAGCGTCCGCCGCAAAGGCAAGCGATCAAGAAAGATCAGAAGGATCTTCAGCTTTCCCCAGATCTCATAGAGCCGCCAGGCCTCGACAATTGAGAGGCTGCAGCAGAGGTCCAGCCATAGGATGAAGATGATTGCATAACTCCGCGACCCGAGGCTGCGCACTGGAACCCCTTGAGCGACGCCGAAGGCCACCACCAGAAACAGCGCAAAGATCAGCGCTCCGACCTTGACGACCTTCCAGCGCAAGGGTACAGCTAAGCGTTCGATTTCGCGGCCGGCATGCTCGTGGCTGAACATCTTCAGAAAGTCGCGGTCCTGCCCCGCGAGGTTCTTGACCAAGAGGGTGCGCTTTGGGGGAAGGCACGGGCGGTCCGGACCAAACAGTGCGCGGCCGTGCAGGCCGAGCCAGAAGGTGAGGTAGAGACCCGCGAACATCGCGAACATCGGCACGATCGGTGAGACGCCGCTCGCGAGGTGCATGGCCCGCCAGAAGGTCAGGATGCTGTTCTTCTCGTCGAGGTTTAAATGGACCGGCCGGATGAACGCCAAGCTGAACACGATCAAAGCACCTACGAACAAGGCCGGGCCGGTTGTCTCCCAAAGGAGGAAGCGCCGGTCATAGAGCCTGCGCACATGGAATTCCTTGCAGGTGCCGGCGAGTTTCCAGCTCGCGAGGTTGTGCTCGTGAATTGCCGCGCCGGAGACAATCGACACAAAGGCCACCGCGGCAAGAGCGAACCACCGATACCGCAAGTCCCAGTCCATCCAAGAGAAGGCGCCGCAACCCCACCCGGCCACGAGGGCCAGGAAGGCCAGGCAACAGCTTAAGCCGAAAACCAGCAGCTTCTGACGCGGATCCCCGGTGCTGGCAAAGTGCGAGCGGAAGGCGGGCTTTGCGGTGTAGGAGCCGGAAGCGCAGCACCACAGGTGGAATAGAGAAAATCCTACCAGGACGAGGAGGAACACCTGCATACCTGGCGGCATCTCCGGTTTGGCGTCCGGCTCTTTGGTAGCCTGACTTTGACGCACGCAGTGAAAGCCCTCAGGTACGGCAACGGGCTGGGTTCCTTCGGCTAAGGAGGCCATGGGCCAGAACCGGTTGGCTCCGATCACCGACAGCCAAGTCGCGGGCCCCGGAGAGATGCAGGCCCTATCCGGCGCTTTCGCGAGTGCACTAGGGATCCAGTATGGGGGCCCATAGTCGGGAATCGGCGAATTCTTTGTCGGGTCTTCCCGACAGGCGATGGGCGGAACGAAGACCTCCTTAGTCGGCTCCAGAACGTAGCATCCGTCCGCGTTGACTTGCCCACCGTTGAGGCCCTTTTCGTTGAGCAGCAAGCGTAGTGCCACGTAGGTGCCTTCGATGGTGTCGCCGCTAAAGACCCGGTCTGCCGCCGGAAACGAGGGATGCTCGGTCCAGTCCCGCTCCAAGGGAAACAACGGGTAGGTGTTGAGGGTCATGACGCCGGCGAGTCCGGTGGTGCCGCGCTCTCGGGCGAACATGAGATCGGAGCCCAGGATCACGATCCGCACGTCCGGGTAGGTACGGCGCAGGAAGTTGGTCAGGAAGAGTTGATCGAGGGTATTGCTGCTGCGCAGCAGGATGTACTGGGCATGGAAGTCGCTCAGTGCGGCTGCGATCCCGAGCAAGAAGGCTTCCTGGGTGAGCGGTGTCTGGTTGCCGCCATAGCTGCGGATCGAGTCGTGCACCTTTCCCGCCGGGTCGGCGAGATCGGTCGGGAGGCTTCTACGCTGAGAGTCGGCGGACTGTGAAGTCGCGCCGACGTCGAAGAGCGACTTGGTCTGGTAAGCCCCGCGCAGGGCCGAGATGTCGCGCGGATAGTAGAGCTTGAGAGACTGGGCCGGGCAAGCATCTTCCTCGCCGTCGGCGGCTTCGAGTCCTGAGCTGCCATAGGCGGTCTCGTCTTCGGAGACGATCGCCAGTCTGCGGGGGTTGAACCGCAGCTCGTTCTTCATGTATTCGCAGAATCGGGCCATGATTTTGTCGTCGTTCTGCACGAAGCTGTGGAAAGTGACACGCGAGTCAAAGGTCTTCGCGAAGCGAAACGCGGAGTCCCTGCCGCTAACGCTGCCGCTGTAGATGGCCAGCTCCTCGGGAAGCTTCCGCGCGGGATCGGAGAGGAGCACCTGCGCGAGAGAGGGCAAGGAGCCGGAGAAGGAGGGGCCGAGGACGGCCATGCGCCGTGGCTGGCCGATCCCGGACGGCTGCAGCTTCCCAATCCAGGCCAACGCATTTCGGAACTGGGCGCGATGTAATCCCTCGGTGGCTTCCTCCCCGACTACGAAGATGACGAGCCCTTGCCGATACGCGGCCAAGAGGTTGGGGTTTTCCCCGCAGCTGGCGGGCGGCTCCTTTACGCGGCAATCGATGGTCTTGCGAAAAAGGATGATTCCGGGTTGGTTCTCCTTCAGCTGCTTCTCCTGGTTGAAGGTCTTCTCATCGGAAAGCAAGGCATAGGATGGGTCTTCGTCGTCCCAGGGAAGCCAGGAGCTGTCGAAATCGTACTTTTCGTCCTGCGCAGCCTCTTGGATTACGGCCGCCGTTTGGTCAAAGTTGGCGGAGAGGTGCGTGTGCACAGGGTCGGGAAGGGTGGCGATGATGAGCTTGAGCTGCGATGATCGCTCGACTACTTCTACCAGGTGGTCGTCCTCGAGAGTATGGCCTAAGGGGAAGCAAGTCTCAGGCGGGGTGACCGGGACGTCAAGGAACTCTCCAAGCTCGTCGGCAATCCGCTGGCAGCCCGGAAGAGCCTCCTGCGGTCCGTTGCCGCCTGGCGAGGGCTTCGACGCCCTTACGGTGCCCCGCTCGGCCACTCCGTTCCCTCCCGGCTTGGGTCCGGACTGCAACGAAAATCCGGCCACCGCCGCGATAACCAGCAGGGCCCCCACGCCGATGGTTCCATCTCTCTTCACGGCACGTTCCCTAGGAAGGTGAGTTTTTAGAAAGAGCTGACCCGTTACAAGGTAGTGTCGCGCGGCGAGGAAACGTTACAATGAGCTCCGGTCGGCTGTAACCACCTGCACGACCGCTTCAGAACTCGCTGAAGATCTTATCCTCCAGTCTCGCAGAACATCCGAACCCCACATTCTCGAAGAAGGACCGCACAACAGAGATATGTTTTATGGAGACAACTTTCGTAATCCATCGAGTCTGCTGAAGGACAAGAAGGAAATCAGTCTCAGCACTTCTTTCGCGGGTCAAGCCGCGGGTATCAAGGAAGTCGACGACGGCAACTGGCTGGTCGGCTTTATGGACTATGGTCTGGGTGAGTGCCGCATTCCAGATAACGTCAGGCCGGCGGCTGCAAAGAAGTCCACGAACCTATGTCAGCGCTCGATCCTGGTGATTTTGGAGCCGAGGGCGGGACTTGAAGCTGCGACCTGCCTGATTTGTCTTCTTGAGTTGCAAGCCGTCCCTTCATGAGTATAATCGGTTCCCCCGCGCAGATTGGCTATCGTATGGACGGTAAGAAGCCTGTCGCGCTTTCTGATGAGCGTTTTCTCCTGGCTTTGATCGTCGCGCTTTCCGTATTGGCCGTGGCTGCCTGGATCCATACTTGGTAAGGCTTTGTCAGCTCGATGCCTTATTCGGCCCTAACCGGGGCGATTTCTGCTCCTCTTGGCAGAGAATGTTTTGTCTCGAGCTTGGGACTGCTCGGTCTATTCGGGAATCATTCCCAGACCTTCAGCAGTTGTCCTAGAGCAACGACAACCACCCTTTTGGGCATGCAAAATTTCGATTCCATAAACCGACGCCATATCGGCCGGCAGGGCTTCGTGGTATGCTTCCGGCCACCAGGTCCCCTACCGCAACCGAGTAGCAGCATTCTGACTTTGTTTTAGTATTCGGCTTTCGCTGGAAGGTTATGGAAGTTCCCGATTACTACGAGTTTCTTCAAATCAACGCGAAGGCCGAGCCCGATACGATTCACCGCGTCTATCGCTTCCTTGCCGCTCGCTTCCATCCGGATAATCCAGAAACTGGGGACGATGAGAAGTTTTATTTGTTGACGCAAGCGTACTCCGTGCTCTCATGTACCGAGCGCCGCGCAGAATACGATGCGAAGCGGAAGAATGAAGCAGCGTCGACTGAGCCTCTTTCCTCTACTATCGATTTCATGGATAGCATAAAAGGCGAGTTGAACCGTCGGCTAGCCATGCTCTCCGTTCTTTATTTTCAGCGCCGATCCAATCCTTATTCGCCGGAACTTTCCTTTCTTGATATCGAGGCACGCTTAGGCTTTCCTCGCGAATACCTGGAGTTCACGGCTTGGTACCTCAGAAGCAAGGGCTATATAACCCGCTCTGATAATTCGGACCTCGCTCTTACCGCTGAGGGCGTTGATTTTGTGGAGACCCAGCGCGTCAATATCCCCGTTCTCAACAAATTGCTGAGTACGGATTCGCTTTCCAGTGGCGTAGATCGCCAGCCAGGCGTCCGGTCCGCCCCTCTTTCAACGAATGGAAACAGAACTGAATTTCCAACGAGCAAGGATTCCTCGCCTAGAATAGGCAGTCCAGAGAGCTAAGTCACCGACCAAGCTAGCCGCTTTCTTTTGACTTGTGAGGCTCCTTTTTCGACCCGAAAAGACTACGCTTTTGCTGTACACGAGCGACTCTTTCGCGAACCCGGCCTGCCGGCCAACGTTCGCAGCGACAACGGTCGTGGAGTCGTTGTGCCAGGCTGCTCAACCTGCAACAAGCGAGCTAACGCCACGACTCAATTCTTGGAGCATGTCGCCAACGACGCGATTCCACGACTAACTGAGAAGCTTTCGCAGAGAAAGGAGTTGTTATTTACCAGACTTTACAGATAGGTAGAGGTGTGCTAGAAGTATCCCCGACCGCAGACCGGGAGAAATCCTATGAAATTAAAACTGCCGTACCTGGCGCTGGTATTGGTGTGCTCAGCCATTTGCACGTGCGACGCTTCGGCGGATACCATCACCTCGGGCGGTCTCTCTTTCACGTGTCCTGCCTGTAGTGATGTGCTGCAATCTGGCGTTGCCGACATAGCACCGACGTCCGGTTCGTTCGTCTTCGACAACACGACCAATACCTTCCTGAGCATTGACGTCACTTGGGACGGTGTCCCGCTCGTCCTCAACGGGGCGGCCATTGTGGTGCCTACACCAACCGACGAGGCCACAGCCTATCTCGACCTAATCGGGCAAGGCATTCCGTTGACTTGGGAAGGTATCAGCGTAGGGCCGGCCTTCGTGGATGGGTGCGGGGCAAGCCCACCGCTCCGCTTTGCCTTCTTCGAGAATCGTCACGCGAACCCCAACACCGACGTCGGCATTTGTTTGGGATGGGCGACCCTCCCACCTACGTTCGATCCAGCTGTTGGGACCGGCTTTGTGACCGCAACGGATCTTGTCACCACCACGCCCGAACCTCCGTCTTTTCTAGTCCTCGCAGCTGGCTTAATCGGGCTTGGGGCCAGACAACGCCTATGCCGGAGCCGGAATTCCATATGAATCGTCAAAGGATGCCAGCGATTACTTTCTGATTATGGCTCTGCCTGGCGAAGTTAGCGCTGATTCTACTCCGCCAACGACTTCGATCGGGGCGTCGCCAGGCCAAAACGCCAACGGCTGGAATAATACGAGCGCCACGGTCACGTTGAACGCGACGGACAATCCGGGTGGCTCCGGGGTAAGACAAATTCAGTTCGTCCTTGCTGCCGCACAGAATTCAGGACTGCAAACGGTGACTGGAAACGTCGCTTCGATCACCATCTCCGCCCAGTGCATATCCGTCCTGAGCTACTTTGCCAAGGATAATGCCGGAAACCTGGAACAAACCCAGAAACTAATGGTCAAAATTGACGAAATCGCGCACCTGGCGACGAAGATTTCGCCGGGCGCCACGGAATCGCGAGCGTCAGCTGGGAAGACTTTCTCATTGGCGGTCCAGGCGGAACGGTGAGGAGTCGCGGAAGCAAATGGGGCTAAAAATAGTGGCTGACTGTTTCCGGACTGGACCTGAGCGTCGGATCATCCCCTTACAAACCGTTCCGGCACATCTTTGGAGCGGGAACACGCTCAAGGTCGTGAACCAACGAACCCCTCTACTGAAGCACCCAAAAGCCCGGACCAGTCCTTCCAGGCGTAAACCGTCGCGGACAAATTTTCGGGATTTTGGCAGCTGCCAATGAACGGGGCACCCTCTACGCTTGAAGCGTGCAAAGCCGCCAAAGCCGGAGCCAATAAAACAAGGTGAGAGTCAAGGGCAAGCTGATGAAGGTCACCAAAATCTATTCTGACGGTGCCTTTGATGCCCAATGAGCCACAGCAGCGTTCTAACCGGCCGACTTCTACAAGCCGACCCGACACGAGTGCCTAACTTGACGGCTTAACGCGCCAGCGAAGCCCTTGGGTTTGTTCCTGGTACGCCAGGTCCACGAGTTCGCGGACTTTGGCCGCAATCTGGTTGCGGACTCGACGGAAAGCTTCGAGGCGTTGTTCTGTTGGGCCTTGGACGGTGAGAGGGTCCTCTAGGCTCCATTGAAAACGTCGAAATGCAAACGGAAAAACCGGGCAGCGTTCTTTGGATTCGTCGCCGAGTTCCACTACATAGGCGAAGTGCTCTTGAAGGGCTGTGCGAACATCTTTAGCCATTTGATGGGAAATGTCGATTCCAACCTCTTTCATGGCGTCAACGGCCAGAGGGTCGAGAGGGGCGGGTTCCACAGCAGCGCTGACGGGTTGGAGCGCGTCCTTTGTTAAGGCGCGCACGAATCCCTCTGCCATCTCGCTGCGTTCGGCGTGACCAGTGCAAAGGAAAAGGACTTTTGGCTTGTCCCACATGCTGCCCTCCGATGATTGACTGGGCACCTCCTTCTAGTCGGGCTGAGCATATCTGCCCAGGCAACGATGCTAGTGCTCCGCGCCAGGAGATGCAAGGCTCCAATGGTGCCGACCGTCCGGACGACATTCATGCCTCTCGGCGGTGGGGGACGCTGCGGTCTAATAGGTGCCCAATTTCTTAAGGGCTTTGGCCTATGGCACAGCGCTGCGACAAAAAAGGGCGACTCTCCCAAACAGTCGCCCCCGGTTATCATTAATATAATCGAATTAAGTCCCCTTACGCCGTCGCGGCCCGGCTTAGAAAGTCCTTTGCCTTCGCCAACTCTGCATCCCATATTTTGAGTTGCTCCGGCGTCAGGAATTTTTCGAGTTTCTCCCGCCCAGTTGCCCGATTCTTGGCAATGTATTGGGCGATGTCTTCTTTGGAGATGTTTGGATTTTTCTTTCTGTATTCTTGCAGCTGTTCGTATTTGTCCGCCAAAAAGGTCCTTAGGCGCTCTTTCTGGTCGTCAGACAGGTTTAGCTCTCCGCCGAGGCGTTTCAATTCACTGGCAATATTATTGACTTCTTCCGGGGTCATGTTTCTTCTCTTTCTGGGCTGGATTTATTTGTATTTCGAGTGGCTGGAAAATGCGGGAGGACCGATTCAAATCAATCCCGCGCGGCCGAAACACGATTGCCAGACTACTACCTGGATATGTCACCGCAACTGCCAAAACAGGCAGTCTGGGGAACGAATCATGCTTATGCTCGATAAGATGTAAAAATCGGGGATGAGTTCCCGGTAGGCCTCGCAAGTGCTTCGGACGCTCGGCTTTGCTGAAAAAGCCGCATTAAAGTCCGGGGGGGGCACTTCGTTGGCCGGTTTTGCCGGTGCGGAAAGAATAGGGGGCGTTCTGCAAGTCATTGATGAGCAGTCGGGAACGTAGGATGAAAGTGGAGCCCAGGGCGGGACTTGAACCCGCGACCTGCCATTACGAATTGAGCTATTTTAGTGCATCTCATTTCTTTTCAATGTGTCTACCTCGCTCACATTCGGTGTGGTTTGAGCTTGGTTGGGACTGAAACTCGCAACGCATCTTGGAACGTAAACAAACTAGGAAAATCTCCGGCGGGATGCGGTGCGGAAGAAGCTGAAGCGAAGCTCGTTGACGTTCGCCGTTCCAAAAGCTTTGCTGTTGCTGAGCACGAACTGCTGTGCGAGTGTTGGCGTGAGGCTCGAGAAATCCGGCACGGTGCTATTACCTCCATACGGATCGAATACCGAGGAGTTATCCCAGTGATAGAACCCAAGGCGCATGACCAGACGCGATCATTGGGCAGACCACTGGGATCATTCTTTATTAGTTCCCGATTCGTTGGTCGCCGCCCCGCCAAGGATGCAATGCTCTCAGCTACCGGCGGCGGTTGTTGGTTCGAAATGGATATAGCAGGGAGGGACCATGCAGATTGAGATCGGGGTAAACATGGAGTTCATCCGTTCCGAGGACAGATCGTTTGAAGAAGGAGTGCGTCGAGCTGCGGAGCTCGGCTACAAGTGGGTGGAACCCATGGTGCACAATGGCCGGGAATTGCTCAGCGAAGCTGGATATTTTCATTCCTTCTCGATGGACAACGATCCGCTGGAAATGCAAGACATCCTGGACCGCTATTCGGTGCGGCCTTCCGGACTTTCCTCTCATTGTCCTCTCATGCGGCCGGAGATCAGCGTGCCCTATCTTGAAAAGGCGATCCGCTTCGCCGCAGCGATTGGCGCGCCCGTTCTGGCGACCGACGAAGGGATTCGCCCGGAGTGGCTTGATGATCGAGAGTGTTTCGAAGTCATGAAATACACGCTGAAGAAAGTTCTTCAGTTGGCGGAACGGCGCGGCATATTTATCGGGATCGAACCCCACCAAAGCATTTCAAGAACGACGGAGGGCTTGCTTCGCATTGCGAACCTGGTGGACTCCCCGATGCTCAGGGTCAACTACGATACCGGTAACGCCTTTCTTGGTGGTGCTGACCCATACGCCGGTTTGCAGAGTGTGCTTCCGAAGTTGGTCCACGTTCACGCCAAGGACATCGCGTCAACGCAGGCGGAGGTCGAGAAAGGCAAGGTCACCGGCACACCAGTTGGATGTGCCTGTGGGGATGGCGTCATCGATTGGGGACGAGTGCTTTCCATCCTCCGTGCGGGCAATTACAAAGGCGTCTTGTCAGTTGAATGCGGAACATCCGGCCAGGCGGCGAAGAGCTTGTCGCACCTGAGAGATCTTCTGCAGAAGGGTTAAACATGCTTAAGGAGAATTCCTTTTTTTCAAATTTCCTCGCCAGCTCTGCGAAAACAAACACACTGCGCTTAGCGGCCGTCTTTATGCGCGGATTTCTCGCGATCTTAATCTCGTGCGCCGCCTCGTCAACCGCACAGGAAAAGAAGGAACCGAACACTCCCGCGTCCGAACCCGAAAACTCGGGCGCCGCCGACGATTCTCTCAGGAGCATTTATCCGAACCTGCCCCCAAACCAGGATCGTGCGGCCGTGGCGCGGGGCAAGGACCTCTATGGAGCCAACTGCGCCTTCTGCCATGGCAAAGAGGCCACCGGCGGGAACACCGGGCCGGACCTGCTCCGCTCGGTGTTGGTGAATCATGACGAGAAGGGAGAATTGATTGGTCCTGTAATCCGCCAGGGCCGGACCAGCAAAGGAATGCCGGGCTTCGATCTGCCGAACAGTCAGATCTCTGACCTCGTGGCCTTCCTCCATCAGCGCAATCGCGATG
>Ga0306926_10001234_pt1 | contig 25211 bp, 22 predicted proteins | sample flu12Cox44000178_FD_203759 | JGI IMG/M metagenome (GOLD analysis project Ga0306926, IMG submission 203759) | Lab enrichment of tropical soil microbial communities from Luquillo Experimental Forest, Puerto Rico - flux8day.12C.oxic.44.000.178 (v2)... | ecosystem: Environmental > Terrestrial >...
CTTCACCGGACATTACCTTTCGGCCTGCGCGCTGCTCGCGGCTCAGACCGGCGATACCGAGATCCGCAGCCGCGGCACGCAGCTCGCAGCTGAGCTCGCCCGCTGCCAGGCAGCCATCGGAACCGGCTACCTGAGCGCCTTCCCGGTTGACCTTTTCGACCGCTTGCGCGCGGGGCAGCCGGCCTGGGCACCCTTCTACACGCTGCACAAGATCATGGCCGGGCTGCTCGACACCTGCACCCTGAGCGGCGATGCCGGTGCACTCGATACGCTCCTCGGTATGGCGCGCTGGACCGAGCGCTGGGTGCAGCCGCTCGGTGATGCCGAGATGGCGCAGGTCCTCGAGCGCGAATACGGCGGCATGAACGAGCTGCTCTACAATCTCGCGGCGGTGACGGCCGATGTGCGCTGGCAACGCCTGGCGCAACGCTTCGACCGGCAGCGCGTCCTGGCACCGCTCGCGGCTGGGCGCGACGAGTTGCAGGGCCTGCATGCCAACACGACCATTCCGCAGATCATCGGTGCCGCGCGCGGCTTCGAGGTCACCGGCGCTGCCGGGCTGCGAGCGGCGGCGGAGACCTTCTGGCAAACGGTCGCACAGCGGCGCACCTACTGTACCGGTGGAACGAGTAACGGCGAGAGCTGGAACACTCCCCCGGGCGTGCTGGCCCACGAGCTCTCGGGGTACACCGAGGAATCCTGCGTCACCTACAACATGCAGAAGCTCACGCGGCTGCTGTTCGGCTGGACGGCGGATGCGCAGCTCGCCGATTATTACGAGCGCACGCTCTACAACGGCATCCTGGGCGTGCAGCATCCGCAGGATGGCGACAAGCTCTATTATCTGCCGCTCGAGAGCGGTTACTGGAAACTCTTCGGCACTCCGCTGCACGATTTCTGGTGCTGCACCGGCAGCATGGCCGAGTCCTTCGCCAAGCTCGGCGACAGCATCTACTTCCACGACCGCGACGGCGTGTACGTCAACCTGTTCATCGCCTCAGAGCTCAACTGGGCGGAACGGGACCTGCGGCTGGTGTTGGATACGCGCTTCCCGTGGGAAGACACGCTGCGGCTCACCGTGCACACGGCGCGCCCGCAGCGCCTGGCGTTGCGGGTGCGAATCCCTTACTGGACCGCAGGTGCCTCGGCACATCTGAATGGTGAGACGCTGGCCGCCGCTGCCGCACCGGGCAGCTACCTCGCACTGGCACGCCGCTGGCGGGACGGGGATCAGCTCATGGTGCGCCTGCCGATGCACCTGCACGTCGTACGCATGCCGGATGATCCGTCGCTCCAGGCGGTGATGTACGGTCCGCTGGTGCTTGCGGGGCGAATGGGCACCGCCGGGCTCGATGCGGGGAGCCTGCGCGCCGAGCCGACACGTCCGCGCACGGTTCCCGAATATCGCTTGCCGCCGCTCGCAGCGCCGGTCATCACTGCACCCGCGGCCGATCCATCGAGCTGGCTCGAGCCACTCACCGGCCGTCCGCTCGTGTTCCACACCAAAGGTCAGGCGCAGCCGCTGACCCTCGAGCCGCTCAATGGCATCTTCGATGAGCGCTACGCGGTTTACTGGAAGGTGCTGGAGCGGCCGCCTCAGCCGGGTGCGGGCTGATAGCGCGGATCGTGCGGGGTGCGCGTGAAGATGCGGCGCACCAGTGGCTCGAAGAACTCCAGGCTCTCGGCGGGATAATCCGGATCGAAGGAGCATTGGTCCCACGCCGCACAGAAGTGCACGCAGGCGTCGTACCAGCGGTGATCACGCAGCCGATCACGTGCGTGGCGATCTCCCCCGAAGTGATGCACGTAGTAGTAGTTCTGAAACAGCCCGTGGTGCTCAACGATCCAGGCGATCTCGGGCCGCACATACGGCCGCAGGATCGCCGCCGCCATTTCCGAGTGGTTGTAGGGCGCGAGCTCATCGCCGATGTCATGCAGCAGCGCGGCGACGATCATCTCTTCATCGGCTCCATCCCGCAGTGCACGGGTAGCGGCCTGCAGTGAATGCTGGAGTCGGCTCACCGCATAGCCGTAGAGCAGGTGATCGAGCTTCTTCAGGCTCTCTAGCACACGGTCCGGAAGGCCTTGCGCGTACCTGCGCTCGGACTCATCGAGCAACAGGTAATCCTCACGCGTACCATCCTCCATGCGGCGAAAACCTACGATTCGTTGCGATGCACTCACGGCCCGAGTCTAGCCTCGCGATGAGAGCACTGTCCACGTGCGTCGGTGCGAAGCCGGCCGCTGCCGGGGTGTCTACGAGAAGCTCGCGCGTGTGCCACCCTCCGGGTCGAGGCCGCGCGCTGCGAAACGTTGTGCCAGTTGCACGAGCAGTCTCGAGCGCAGCGCATCGCGCTCGGCTGCCGGCGGGCTGGGGACGCGCAGCTCGAGCGTGGCACCGTCGGCTTCCATGCGTGTCAGAAAGCAGCCGAGCACCGCCGACTCTCCCAACAACTCGCGCGCGGTGCCGAGCGCTACCAGCCGCGCCGCCTCGATGTCGGCCGCGCGACCGATGCGAATCGTGATGGTGAGCGGCGCGGGCGTATGCGCCTGCGAGGCGCTCAGATTTATGGCCACCTGGCTTGCGGCAATGCTGTTGGGTACCACCACGAACCGCCCATCGTCGGTGCGCAGGGTGGTGTAGCCGAGGGAGAGGGTCTCCACATTGCCGACTTCCGTCCCGGTCGGGGCGGCAACCTGCAGCCGGTCGCCGAGGCGGAACGGGCGGTAGAGGGTGATGGCCACTCCGGCCACCAGATTCCCCAGCGTGCTCTGCGCCGCAAGCCCGATCACCACCGAGGCGATGCTCGCACCGGCGAGCAGCGCCGTGCCGAGTGAGCGCAGCACCGGGATCAGGTGCGCATACAGAATGAGCATGATGATCCAGATGGCGGCAATGCCGATCTGCTGCAGAAAAGTCATGGTGGTACGATCGAGATGCGGCTCACGCACCATGACACCGCGCATGGCGAGTCGCAGCGCCCGCGACAGCAGTAGCGCCACCAGCACGGTGAGCAAGAGATAGACGATTGCCCCGAGCAGGGTGTCGGGATGCAGGCGATGCAGGATGTCCTCCCAGCCGATCGTCAGGTCGCGCATGACTCGGCCAACATAGCACAGCCCACCCCTGCCCTTTGCCCGCGGCACGGCACGTAGTCGCGCCCACGGCCACGGTGTATCTTCGACAACACGGGAGGAAACCGCGCATGAATCTGAGCCGCCGCGATCTGCTGAGCGCATCTGCACTGCTGCTGGCGGGGCCGGGAGCAGCTTTGCGCGCCACGGCGAGGCAGGGCACCGCCGCTGCACCCCTGGTGCTGTGTTGGAATGAGAACCCGTACGGGCCTTCACCGGCGGCACGCGCGGCAGTGAGCCGCTCGATCGCGGACGCCTGTCGCTACCCGGACGACGAGGTTGCCGCGTTGACGGCCGCGCTCGCCGCGCGTGAGGGAGTCAGCGCCGAGCACATCGTGACCGGCACCGGCTCGGGTGAGCTGCTGCGTGCGCTCGGGCTCATCTACGGACGGGACGGCGGTGAGATCATCGCCGCGCAACCCACCTACGATGAGCTGGCACACTACGCGCAGGTCTGGAAAGCGACAGTCAGGTTCGTGCCGCTCGACGCGCAGTTGCGGCACGATCTGCCTGCCATGCACGCGGCGGTCTCGCCACGCACCCGTGCGGTCTACCTCTGCAACCCTAACAACCCCACCGGCACGGTCGTGGCTGCAGCGCAGATACGCGAGTTCGTGCGCTCACTGCCGCCGACCGTGACGACCATCGTCGATGAGGCCTACATGGATTTCGTCGCCGCGGGTGCGACGGGCTCCGTCGTAGACCTGGTGACCGGTGGGCAGCCGGTGCTGGTGCTGCGGACCTTTTCCAAGATCCATGGCATGGCGGGCATGCGTTGCGGCTACGCCATCGCGCCAGCCGACATCGCCGCTACGCTCGCCAACGCGCGCATGAGCACGCCCAACATCTTTGCGGTGCGTGGCGCACTCGCGAGCCTCGGCGATGCGCAATTCCTCGCCGACTGCCGGCAGCGCATCCTCGCCAGCCGCACACGCATCACCAGCGAGCTGACGAGCCTCAAGCTTCGCTATGCCGAGCCGCAGGGCAACTTCGTGTTCTTCGATACCGGGATGCCGCTCACGCGCTTCACCAGTCTCATGCGCGAGCGCAACATACTCGTCGGCCGACTGTTTCCGCCGTTCGACACCTGGTGCCGCATCACCATCGGCACGGAGCCCGAAGTGGCGGCGTTCCTGCGTGCACTGCGTGAGCTCAGTACGAGCGCGTGAATTCCTGCCGGCATCGCGTGAACCTCGGCGGGAACGCCTGAAGTCAGGCGTTGCAGAGTCATGCAAGCAGCAGACTCATGCAGGTGAGCGCACCCTCGGCCTTCTGCAGCTCTCCCACGTCCACCCCATGGGTCTTGACACCGGCTGCCGCCAGACGGCGGGCGGTCTCCGGGTAAGCGACGCTTACCAGGGTGGTATCACCGAGGGTCAGGGTGTTGGCGCCGTAGGGCTCGCGCTCATCGACGGTGATCACCCGCAGAGCACGAAGCTTCGCCGGATCGATCCAGGCCGGGTTGACGAGCAGCACATCCGGCGGAATGAAGCTGCAGGCACTCTTGAGGTGCAGGCAGCCCTCGAACTCCAGCGCCTGCACCCGATAGTCATGAGGGGCGAGCAGTCGCGCGAGCTGTGCGATAGCCTCAGCGTTGGTGCGCGCTGAAGCCCCGACATACAGGGTGCGGCCGATGTGCAGCACGTCGCCGCCATCGAGGCAGCCGGGCGCCTCGATTGGCGACACGCGCATGTGACTCCCAAGCGCGCGCGCCACCGTCGCCGTCTCAGCGCGCCGCGAGAGGGCCCCTGGCCGCGTGAGCACCGCCATTTCGGGCAGCACCACCGCCGTATCCTCCACGAATACACCATCGGGACACTCAGGCAATGGTGGCAGCCACTCGAGAGCGCTGCCGAGTGATTGCAAAGCGAATGTGTATTCGCGGTGCTGTCGCGCCGCGCGTCCGGCATCGATGGGGACACGTTGGAGGTGCGTGAGCTCGCATTGTGCGAGCTGCGGGCTGACTTCTCTCACTAGCGCGAGCATCAGGGCATACTCTATCGTAGCTGCGTGCTTGCGTTCCCCCATATGTCGGCCATCGATCTCCTGCTTTCGATCGCGCTCGGCATTGGCCTCGCCGCGGCAGTAGGGTTCAGAGTATTCCTGCCGATGCTGGTGATGAGCGTCGCGGCGTACACCGGTCATCTGACCCTCAGCAGCGGTTTTGCCTGGCTGGCCACCCCTGCTGCGCTCACGATGCTGGGTGTCGCGGCGCTGCTGGAAATCCTTGCTTACTACATCCCCGGCGTCGATAACCTGCTCGATGCGATCGCCACCCCGGCCGCGCTCATCGCCGGTACGGTGGTGTCGGCGGCAGTGATGACCGACCTCCCGCCGATCGTAAAGTGGACCACTGCCGTCATCGCCGGCGGGGGTGCCGCCGGGCTGACGCAGGGCCTCACCTCGCTCCTGCGTGCCAAGTCCACACTGACGACTGCAGGGTTCGGCAATCATTTGATCGCCACGGGCGAGATCGGCGGTGCGCTGCTGCTCGCGCTGCTGGCGCTCGCTGCACCGCTGCTCGCCGTGGGCGTCGTCGCACTGTTCTGCTGGTTCGGCGTGCGTGCGGCGCGCCGCCTGTTGCGCCACGACCGGCGGCCAACCGCAGACGACAGCCGCTGACCGCGCCGTCCTCAGAGCCGGTTGAGCCGTGGCGAGGGGACATCGCGCGCCGCGATGCGCAGGCTTTCGAGCAGTGCGCTCGCTGCCGGCGGCAGGTTTCCCGGCGCGCGCAGTATCGCTCCGACCGGGCTCTCGATGGACTTGATCTTTACCGGCAGGATCGACAGCAGCCCATGCTCGACGTCATCGAGCGCCACGTGGTATGGCATCACACCGATGCAATCGGATTTGCGCAGCAGCACCCGATTGGTAAGGACGGATATGGATTCGATCACGTTGCGCGGCAGCGCCGCGTTGGCATCGATAAAGGCACGCTCGATCTGTCGGCGTAGCGCGGTCTCCGGCAGCGGCAGCAGCCACGCTTCGTTGGTGAGGTCCCGCAACCCGAGCCGTCGCCGCCGCGACAGGGGGTGCCCACGCCGCACGACGAAGCATACCGGCTCCGCGTAGAACTCCTCGTACACGAGCGCACGATTGCGGCCCTGCTCGGGGAGCCGCCCAAGCACCATGTCGAGATCGCCGACCAGGAGCGAGGGCATCAGGATGTCGTAGGTGCCGACCACCACGCTGACGGCGACTCCCGGGCGCTCCTTCTTGAGGAGCGCGATGGCATCGGGAAGGATGCTGGCAGAGGCAGCCAGCAGCGTTCCAACCGTGACCTTGCCGCTATAGCCGGCGCGCAGGTTCTCCAGCTCCTCCGCCGCGTGCCGCAGCTGAGCCAGCACGATCTTGGCATGCCGCGCGAAGATCTCTCCGTATGGAGTCGACTCGAGACCGCGATTGCTGCGTTTGAAGAGCGGCACGCCGAGCGTGCTCTCTACGTCCCGCAGCGCCTTGGTGAGGGTCGGCTGGCTGAGATTGAGCCGACGCGAGGCCTTGAGGATGCTGCGGCAGTCGTAGAGCTCAGCGATCAGCTCGACATGGCGCAGGCGAAACTTGCGCGTGATCCAGCGCTCGAGGCGAACCGAGGCCATGGGACACGATCATAGCCCACCACCTGGCCACAGCCGCACCGCCGCGGCGCAGCGCAGCGCAGCGTCAGGCACGGCGCCGAGCTTCGTGCGACCCTCGAGTCTTCTGCCTGGTGCGCACATCCTCGAGGGCAAAGAAGCGCGTGGCGTTGGCGTGCAGCAGCTTCGCGCGAGTCCTATCGGCCAGGCCCGGGTGCGAGCGGATCAGGCTCCCCACCTGCTGCTCGCCCAGAGGGTAAGGATAGTCGGACCCGAGCATCACGCGGTCCTCGCCCATGACTTTCACGAGGAAGGCGAGCGCGTCGCCACTGAACACGGCGGCATCGACGTGGAAACGATCGACGTAGGAAGACGGCAGGCGCGGACAGTCCTCCCGGACGATGTCGCGGTTGCGCCAGGCGTTGTCAACGCGCCCGATGAGATAAGGAAAACTACCCCCGCCATGTGCGAAGCACAGCTTGAGGGAGCGCGGCAGGCGCTCGAAGGCCCCGGAGAGGATCAGCCACAGGATCGACAGCTGTGTTTCCGCCGGCATGGCGACGAGCCACGGCAGCATGTACTTCGACATGCGCTCCTGTCCCATCATGTCCCACGGGTGCACGAACACGGCCGCGCCCTCGGCGGCGCAATGCTGCAGGAAGGTGATCAGGCCTTCATCGTTGAGGTCGCGCCCACCCACGTGGTTACCGATGTGCACACCGATGTGTCCGTCGGCCATAGCGCGGCTCAGCTCCCGGCAGGCAAGGTCGGTGTCCTGCAGTGGAACCTGGCACAGGGACTTCAGCCGCCGGGGCTTCGCGGCGCAGATCTCGAGGGCCGCATCATTGAAGATCCGCGCGCATTCGAGCGCGTGCGTCGCAGGCCGGTCGTAAGCGAACAGTAAGGGTGTGGCGCACATGATCTGCACCTCCACGCCGTCGCGGTCCATCGCCTCGAGGCGCACCGCCGGGTCCCAGCAGGCTTCCGTCACGGGACGAAACTCCTGCTCGCCGACCATGAGCATGGCCTGACCCGGTGCTGTGTGCTTGAGCCACGGCCAGTTCGCCGTGCCGAAGCGCACAGCGAGATCGGGCCAGCCGCGCGGAAGGAAATGCGAATGGACGTCGACCATTTTCATGGGCGTCTCCTGGCGCCGGCCGACCGCCTGCGTGTATCCGCCGGGCAGAAGGCTACCGCCTTGATCTCGATCAGAAGCTGGGGATGGGGCAATGCCGCGACCGCTACGGTGGTCCGCGCCGGTCCGTCATAGCCGAAGAATTCGCTGTACACCGCGTTGTAGCCGGGAAAGTCCGCCATATCGAGCAGGAAGGTGCTCACCTCCACGACATCGCCGAGGGTGGCGCCGGCGGCGAAGAGAATGTCCCGGACGTTCTCGAGCACCGCACGCGTCTGGGCACGGATGTCGAGCACCGGAGGCCCGCTGCCAGCGCTCGCCGCGCCCGCGATGGAATCATCCGCGCGCCGCGCACTCGTGCCGGAGACGAAGATAAAGTCGCCCGCGCGGCGAAAGTGCGGAAAAGTGCCGCGTGGCCTGGCCTTGTCCGCCAGCACCGCGCTCTGGGGCTTGAGGTTGCGCTCCATGCCCTCTCCATGCCCTCTCAGAGCTTGACGCAGATGTTCATGGGCTCGGAGAAGAACGCGAGCGAGTGCACTCCCCCCTCGCGGCCGATCCCCGAGAGCTTGACACCACCGAAGGGCGTGCGCAGATCCCGCAGGAACCAATCATTTACCCAGGTGATGCCTACCTCCATCTGCCGCGCAACGCGGTGCGCGCGCTGCAGGTTCGAGGTCCACACCGCAGCGGCGAGACCATAACGGGTATCGTTGGCGAGCTGCACCGCCTGCTCTTCTGAGTCGAACGGCGCCACGTGACACACCGGGCCGAAAATCTCCTCTTTCACGCAGCGGGCATCCTCGGCCAGGCCGCGCATGATCGTGGGCTCGATGAAAGCGCCTTGATCGCGCTCATCACCGAAGGTCGGCACACCGCCGCCGTAGACGAGCTCGCCGTGCTCCGAGCGAGCGAGCGCGTAGTAGGAGAGCACCTTCTCGCGGTGAGTGCGCGAGATGAGCGGTCCGATATCCGCCCCCTCGTACGGGCCGCCGATCTTCAGTGCCCGCGCGCGTTCCGCCAGCGCTGCTAGGAAGCGCTCGAAAATGGGGCGCTCGATGTACACCCGCTCCGAGCACAGGCACACCTGGCCGCAGTTGGAGAATACCGAGCGCACCGTACCGGCGACGGCCGCTTCGAAATCCGCGTCCGCAAATACCAGCGCAGCGTTCTTTCCTCCGAGCTCGAAGGACAAGGCCTTCACGGAGCTGGCGGCACTCTTCATGATCGCACTGCCCGTGGCCGATTCGCCTGTGAAAGCGATGGCGTTGACATCGGGATGGCGCACCAGCGCCTCGCCGGTGGAGTCCGGTCCGAAGCCGTGCACCAGGTTGAAGACCCCGCGCGGCAGGCCGACCTCCTGCATGACCTCCGCGAGCAGCGCGGCGCTCGACGGGGTCTCCTCCGAGGGCTTCACCACCACCGTGTTGCCGCAGGCAAGCGCCGGTGCCACCTTCCAGGTGAGCAGCAGGAACGGCAGGTTCCATGGCGCGATCACCGCCACCACGCCCACGGGCTTGTGCACCGTGTAATTGAGGGCGCCCCGGCCATCCGCGGTGCCCATCTCGAAGCATTCCGCCGAGCGGCCGAAGGCGAGGTCGGCGAACGCGCGGAAGTTGGCCGCGCCGCGCGGAATGTCGAGGCTGCTTGCCTGCTGCAGTGTCTTGCCGGTATCGGCGATCTCGGCGCTCACGAAGTCGGCGAAGCGTTGCTCGATGCGCTCGGCCACCTTGCGCAGCAGTGCACAACGTTCGGCGGTGGTGAGACGAGCCCACGGCCCCTTGAGCGCACGGCGCGCGGCTTGCACCGCGCGATCGACCAGCGCGGCATCCGCCTCACTCACGCGGCAGACAACGCGTCCATTGACGGGATTCACGTTCTCGAAGCTGCCGCTCGTGCGCACGAACTCGCCATCGATCAGGCACGGCAGCTGAGTGCCGGTCACCGGATTGGGATCACTCGGGGTCGGAGCGCGCATGGCGCATTCTAGGAATCCCCCACTCCCAATAAATAATGATTTTTTTCCGCTTCGATATGCAATTTATCTATAGTGGGGTAGGTGAAAAAACGCAACCGCCCGGAGGGGCGCGGCTGCGGTTCTGTGAAGCCCTCACGCCGGCGGAATGTATTCGTCGCGTGCGACGTGGATGCCGAGCTCGTGTGCGATCGCGCGATAGGAATCGGTCACCGGGCCGAGATCGCGTCTGGCCTGCAGACTGTCCGAATGACTGACCTCATCACGCACGGCGTGGTAGCTGCGCGACACCCGGTCAAATACGGCGCGCACCTCGCTGTCGCTGGCGCCCTCATCGAGCGCGATCCGCAGCTCGTGCGCATTGCGGGCGAGCGCCGTGGCGTCGCGCGCATACTCGCGCGAATAATGTGAGTAGTCGGCGGTCTCGTCCGTGCGGTCATCGCCGCGGGCCACATCGTCGCCCGTGTCGTGCGCCAGCGCCTTGGCGTTGTATTCCAGGTTCTGGGCCGCATTGCTCAGGTTAGCACGCGTGTTCGTGACGCATCCGGCGAGTGCGGCCAGAGCTAACGCGACCACCAGGACACTTCCTCTTGCAAACATAGTTGCCTCCTGCGGACTATCACTGTTGCGCGCAGGATCAAGCGCCGGCCGTCTGATCACAATGGGAAGGCGCTACAGGTGTGGGTCGGAGCGCTCCTACGCGGCTGCGAGCGCCTGGCAGACCGCAACGCTGTGTCAGTCCGGAGTTGTCTGACAGGAGGTTGGCCGGCCGGCCGACACCGCAGGAGAAGTGCTCGGCAGGAAGGTGAGGACCATGATTCGGAAGCTGAAGTCAGGCCAGTACCGGCTGTATTCGCGCAAACTCGACCCCGCCACCAGGAAGCGGCGAAATCTCGGCACGTTTGGCACGCGCGCGGCGGCGCAGAAGCACGAGCGCGCCGTGCAATTTTTCAAACGCCGCGGCTGAACGCGCCGCCGAGCACAACGTCGACGGTAAATCAGCGCCGTAGCGCCTCACGGCGCTCGAGGCTCTCCGCGCTCCACACGTCGCTGCTCTTGTAAAAGCGGGCGAATGAGCGCGCCTCGGGCGGCAACACGACCCAGGGCTGTTTCGACTCGGTAAAGATGTGAACGTCGGGCGGAAATCGGTCCGGTTCATCGAGCGTGCCCACGCGCACGAAGCTGACCAGCTCGTTGAACCCCGCGTAGTGGCTCCACAACGCCACCCGGCACTCGGGGCAGCGCGCAATCCGCTGCCCCTTGCCGCTGGCGCTGGGAGTCTCCACCAGGTCAACCCGGCCGTTGAGCAGCTGCAGGCGCTCGCTCTCGATCAGCAGGTTGAGCGCGAACGCCGCTCCTGACTCACGCTGACACCAGCGGCAATGACAGCAATGCACGATGAGCGGCGGCGGGCTGAACCGGTAGCGCACGGCGCGGCACGTGCAGCCCCCCTCGCAGCCTGGCACGGGTTCGTTCATAGACCTGGTCCCGGGTGGATCCGGCGTGCCCACCAAGCGGCACGCCGGGCGGATGCTAGCCGGAGCTGCTCAAACAGCTCTTCATGAATGCCTTGCGCTCGTCACCCTTCAAAGCCTTGGTCTTGGCGTCGGCGTTGCAGGTCTTCATCTTTTCCTGCTGCTTGTTGATGTCTTCCTGGGACATACCCTTCGAGGAGAGGCAGCTCGACATGAACGACTTACGGGCTTCTCCGCTGACACCCTTGGATTTAGCCTCTGTCGCGCACTCCTTCATCTTCTGCTGCTGGCTGTTCAGCTGCGGCGAGGTCGCCGACGCTGTCGTCTGCGCCAAAGACACCTCACCGGCCGCGATCGCCAGCATCGCGCCCATCGCCACCGACCACCCCGAAAGTTTCATACACGCTCCTTTGCGAATCGGGTAGAGGAACGTCACATGTTAACTCCAAGCGCCGGCGTTACTCCATGTCCGGGTACGGCCCGCGGCCGCCCTCGGCTATGAAGCGATCAATCCGCTTCTGCAGCACCGGTAGCGGCACAGAGCCGAGCTCGAGCACCGCGTCGTGGAAGGCTCTGACGTTGAAGCGCTCACCGAGGGAGTGCTCGGCACGCGCCCGCGCTTCCAGAATGGCACGCTCGCCCAGGTAGTAGGACAGAGCCTGCGCCGGCCACGCAAGGTAACGGTCGACCTCGGTGCCGATCTCGTGCTCGGGAAGCGCCGTGTACTGCCGCAGGTAGTCGATGGCCTGCGCCCGCGTCCAACCTTGCGCGTGCATTCCGGTGTCCACTACCAGGCGCGCGGCGCGCCAGATCTGGTAGCCGAGCATGCCGAAACGATCGTAAGCGGTGTCATACATCCCCATCTCGATCCCGAGCTGCTCGCAGTAGAGCGCCCAGCCTTCACCGTAGGCCGAGATGTAGGTGAGCTGGCGGAAACCTGGCTGATTCTTGTGCTCCATGGCAATCGGAATCTGGAAGGCGTGGCCGGGCGCCGATTCGTGCAGGGTGAGCGCGGTGAGGTTATAGAGCGGCCGGCTGCCGAGCTCGTAAGTGTTCAGCAAATACACCCCGAAGCCGCCGCGGCCCGCGGTGTAGAAGGGCGCCAGATCCTCCGGCACCGGCTTGATCGCAAAACGGGAGCGCGGCAGATACCCGAAGAACTGCGACGCCTTGCCGTCGAAGCGCTTGGCAATCCAGGCGGCACGCATCAGCAGCTCATCTCCGCTGTGCGCGTAGAAGCGCGCGTCGCGGCGCAGGAATGCGAGGAAGGCCTCGAAATCCCCACCGAAGCCGGTCTCACGCATGGCTGCGATCATGGCCTGGTGGAGCCGCTCCACTTCGCTGACGCCGAGACGGTGAATCTCCTCCGGATCCAGGTCGAGCGTGGTGAACTCGCGGATCTTGGCACGATAGTAGTTGCGGCCGTCGGGCAGGTCCGCCGCGGCAAGCGTGGTGCGCAGGCCCGGTACGTATTCGTCACGCATGAAACCGAGCAGCTCCCGGTAGGCCGGCTGGACGGACCCGGCGATAGTCTGCAGCGCCTGTGCATGCAGGCTCGCCTGCTTCGCCGACGGAATGCCGGGCATGTCGCGGAACGGTGAATAGAAAAGACTCTGCTCGGGAGTGGCCTCCGTGACTGCGGTGATCGAGGTATCGCGACCCTCCATGGTTATGCGTGGCGGGGTGAAACCTCGCCTGAGTCCGGCCCGCATCTCCCCAATCTGCTCCTGAAAGTAGCGCGGGATGTCGCGCATCTGCGCGATCCAGTGCTCGTAGTCCGCGAGGCTGCGAAACGGACGCCGCGCGGTGTATCCGATGTCCGTCCAGAAAGCGCTGTCGGAATTGGCCGGCATCTCGAAGTCCCGGAAGCGCTGACGGGCGATCAGCACCGTGAGCTGCTCGCGATAGATGTCGTAGTTGACCCGCTCCGGCGGCGAGAGGCTCTCGCGCGGGACGGCATCGACGCGGCGCAGCGTGTCCAGCCAGTACCTGAGACGCATCTCCTGCGATGCCGCATCCACCCTCGGCAAGTGGTCGACGATGGGCCGCGTGCCGTCTTCGTCACTGGCGAGCTGCTCGGAGCGCCATTTCCACTCGCTGGTGTAGATGGCTCGCAATTGCTCATCGGCAGCGTGTTGCCGCGACGCCTCCGAGCAACCGACACCGAGCGCAGCGAGCGCGGCGAGGACAGGGATGAATGGGCCAGGGCGGCGCATGTTGTTCCTTTCAGGCGCGTGCAGCCTGTGGCTTACGCCGGCCGGCTAGGATACTCGACCATTGCATGCAGCTTGCGCCCTACGGTACAAGAACTGCCCATGTGGAAGCCGATCGCCGCCATAAGTATCGGAGCCAGTCTCGGGGCACTCCTGCGCTGGTGGCTGGGTATGACGCTCAACCCACACTTTCCCCCGATCCCTCCCGGGACACTCGCTGCCAACCTGATTGGCGGCTACGTGGTCGGGGTCGCGGTGGCCTTATTCGCAACTTACAGCGCCGTCGCGCCGGAATGGCGGCTGTTGGTGATCACCGGCTTCTGCGGCGGCCTGACGACCTTCTCGACCTTCTCAGCCGAACTGGTGACGCTCATGCAGCAGGGGCGGGGCCTGTGGGCACTGGGTGCGGCAGCCGCACACCTCGTCGGCTCGGTCGTCATGACCTTTGCCGGTATTGGCACGGTGCTGTGGCTGCGCCACCTTCGGGCATGACAGCCGGCAGCGCGGGGGGTAGGCAATGCAAGGCTCGTTCCTGAGATTCTACGTGCACGAGGGTCAACGCCATGAACGGCGGCTGGTGTGGGAGTGGCTGCTCGAGCAGGCCAACTCGCTCGGCATACGCGGCGGATCGGCGTTCCGTGCCATGGCCGGGTTCGGCCGCCACCACGTGCTGCACGAGAGCACCTTCTTCGAGCTCGCCGGCACACTGACGGTGGAGGTCGAGTTCATCGTCACCGATGCCGAAGCTCAGCAGCTGCTGCAGCGGGTACAGGCCTCGGGGCTGCGCGTGTTCTACGCCTGCATCCCGGCGCTGTTCGGAGTGATCAATCCCGCAGCGGGTGACCCGACACCCGAGGACTGAAGCTCATCGGTCTGCGCGCTCGATGAGGTGCAGCGGCACGGCCGAAGCACCGCCGAAGGTCGGTCGATCGGGCTCCGGCGCGGTGAGGGGCTCACAGGCCTTGAGTGTGGCCAGGCAGCGCACCGTGAGCTGCTGATACTCGCGCGTGCCGGTGGCCTTCCAGGCAAGCTCCTCGAGCTTGAGCTCCCGTACCACGCGCGCGGGCACGCCCGTGACCAGGGTGCGGCGCGGTACGACGAACCCGGCACGCACGAAGCTCGCGGCACCCACGAAAGCCTCCTCCTCCACCACCACATCGTCCATGATGATCGCGCCGATACCGATGAGTGCCCCGCGCCGCACCGTGCAGCCGTGCAGTACCGCGCAGTGGCCGACGTGAGCCTCATCTTCGAGGCGGGTGTCGTGGGCGGGAAAGCTGTGCAGCACGCAGCAATCCTGCACGTTGCAGCCCGCGCCGATGACGATGCGGCCGAAGTCCCCGCGCAGCGAGGCCCCAGGTCCGATGTAGCAGCCGGGACCCACGATGACATCGCCGATGAGTGTCGACTGTGGATGCACGAAGGATGTGACATCGATCACCGGAATGAGCCCGTCGATGGAATACACGGCCATGGCGCGACTCCGCTGGCGCGCGCTCAGTCGGCGCGCCCCCGGTTGAGCAGCGCACGCACCCGGGCACGAAACTCTTCCGACTGCAGCTGCGCTCCGAAAATCCGCGCCTCCTCCTCGATGCGCGCCAGCACCTCACCAGTGTCGCCGCGCAGCAGCCGACGCGTCGCCGCGAGCGCCTCGCCAGGCTGCTGCGCCACGGCACGTGCCAGCGCGCGTGCCTCATCGAGCAGCGCCGCCTCCTCGACCACGCTGTTGACCAGGCCGAGCCGGTACGCGGTGTCGGCGTTGAAGGGCTGGCCAAGGAACAGCAGCTCAGCCGCACGCTGGTAACCCACGAGCCGCGGCAGCAGCAGTGTGCTGCCCGCCTCGGGCACGAGCCCGAGCGCAACGAACGGCAACGACAACTGCATGCTGCGCGCGGCGATGATCAGGTCACAGTGCAGCAGCAATGTGACGCCGATTCCAACGGTGTGTCCGTGTACGGCCGCGAGCAACGGCTTGCCGAAGGTCGCGAGCGTGCGCAGGAACTGCATCGCCGGATGGGTGGCGCCCAGGGCTGGGCCACTCAGAAAATCCTGCAGATCGTTGCCGGCACTGAAAGAGGCGCCCGCACCGGAGAGCAGCACCGCGCGCACTGCCTCATCCGCCTGCGCTGCGCTCAGCGCGCCGGTGAGCTGTTCGTACATGAGAAAGGTGATGGCGTTGCGCTTCTCGGGGCGGTTGAGGCGCACCTCGCAGACCGCATCGCTCCGCGTTACCAGAACCGGATCGCTCATGCCGGCAGCTTGCGGCAGCCCCCCGTGGCGCGCAACTCAGCCGCCACCGTGGCCGGGAGTTGCGCTGCGAGGCCGGAAGTCGACGTCGCCGTCCGCGGCGAGCCATACGAGCGCGGCCCACGCCGCGACATTCTGGTGCAACTGCTCGCGGTCGACCTTGTCCAGCGTGTCATCTGCGGTGTGGTGGATGTCGAAGTACCGCATGCCATCCTGACTCAACTGGAATCCCGGCACGCCGGCCTCCACCGAAGCCCCAACGTCCGCACCGACCTCCTCGGGGGGACGCTCCGACGCCAGTACGCCGATGGGCGTCAGCACGCGCAGCAGAGTCTTGGCGAACTCGCTGTGCGCAACGGCGGCCGGCAGTGCGAACGAGTAGATATGGTCGGTGCCGAAGTCGCTTTCCCCCACGAGCACGTGAGTGGCGAGCTCCGCCTGGTGGTTGCGCGCGTACGAATGACCGCCGAACGTGCCACCTGGCGCTGTCGGCTGCGCGACTTCTTCGGAACCAAACAACACCACGCGCACGGTCCGCTGCGGCCGGTGCGGCAGGTCACGGATGAGCTTGGCCGCCGCCGTGATGATGGCCGTCCCAGTGCCATCGTCGATGGCCCCGGTGCCCTGGTCCCAGCTGTCGAGATGCGCACCGAGCAACACCACTTCCTGCGGGCGCTCGCGACCGCGCACCTCCGCTATCACGTTCTGCGAGTGGGCGTCCGGCAGGTAGGAGGCACCCGAGAACAGGTGCACACGGACCGTCTGCCCGAGAGCCGCGATGCGCTCGATCTGGTCGGCATCGGGGCCCGAGAGGGCGAACGCCGGCACGGGCACGCGTCCCTCCACGTAGCGCGTCGTGCCGGTATGCGCCATGCGATGACTGTCGGTGCCGACCGAGCGCAGCAGGAACGCAATTGCACCACGCTGCGCGGCCTCCTTCGGCCCATCGGTCCGTGCCGGCACCACGGCGCCGTAACCTGCCCCGTCCTGCGCTCGGACCATGCGCTGCGCCACCATGGCGATCTTGCCGTTCAGCGATCCGGGTGCCGCCGCCTTGAGCTCCGTGAGCGTCGGAAAGATGACCACATCCCCCTCGAGCCCGGCGGCAGGCGTAGGCGGCGACTCACCGAGCGCGGCGATCACCAGCGGCTGCGTACCCGGGGCGATCAGCTGCGCGCTCTCGCTGCCGCGTACCCAGGCGGTGATCGGGAAACTCTCGATGTGCACGTTCTCGAAGCCGAGGGCCTTGAGGCGCGTGGCCGCCCAGCCCGCCGCCTGCTGCTCGTTGGTGGATCCCGCCGGGCGCGGACCGAAGCGGGTGGTGAGCTCGCTCACCCATGAATAAGCGATGTCATGTCCGGCCATCGCCGCATCGCGCAGCTGCGCTGCGACGGTTTCCGGGTCGGTACCCGCAGCCGCGCCTGCGCGACTCGCTCCGCAACACATCAACACCAGGACGAGTATCCCGCTCACTCGGGCGGTGATTGCGGCAGCGCGGGCGATGTGCGGCACGTGGGAGGCTCTTGGCGGACGCAAAGGAGCGCGCATTCTACGCAAAGCCGCGCCGCGCGCACCATGCCGGACAGCCGGCGGCACTGCAGGGAGCGCCAGATGCAGCGCTCAGGCGGGCTCTCGCGGCGAGTTGCCTCTATTGCGTCAGTTTGCCGATCGGCAGTGGGGGCGCCAGGTGAAAGCCCTGCGCGAAATCCACCCCGATGCGTTTGAGCTCCGCAAGCACCGCCGCGCTCTCGACACACTCGGCCACGGTAGCAATCCCGAGCGCGCGCCCGACCTTGCTGATCGCCTCGACCATGCTGCGGTTGACCGGATCCTGGGTGATGTGGCTGATGAATTGCCCATCGATCTTCAGGAAGTCCACCGGCAGGGTCTTCAGGTACACGAACGAGGAGACACCGGTGCCGAAATCATCCAGCGCAAAGCGGCAGCCGCGGCCTTTCAGCTCGCTCATGAGGTAGCGCGCGTTGGCGAGGCTCGTGACCGCGGTGGTCTCGGTAATCTCGAAACACAGTGCGCGCGCGATCGCGGGCTCGGCGACGCTCTGCAGTACGTAGTCGACGAACGACTGGTCGTTGAGCGAGGTGCCGGAGAGATTGACCGCCAGCAGCGGCAGCGGTACGCCGCGCTCGCGCCGCTCGGTGAGCAGTGCAATCGCCTGGCCCATCACCCAGCGGTCGATGACCGACATGACGTTGTAGCGCTCGGCGGCCGGAATGAACTCGGAGGGCGGCACCAGCAGTCCCTCGTCATCGCGCAGTCTCACCGTCAGCTCGTGAAAGGGGCGGCCGCCTTCGGCACTGAGCGGCATGATCGGCTGGAAGTACAGTTCCAGGCGGTTGTCCTCCGCCGCACGCGTGACGCGCGAGACCCAGTGCATCTCACGGTGCCGGTGCGAGACGCCGCCGGGTTCGTATACGTGGATGCGGTTGCGGCCCGCATCCTTGGCGGCGTAACAGGCGATGTCGGCCGCACTCATGACGTTGGCGACGTTTTCGGTGGCTGCGGAGATCGGCACGATGCCGATGCTCGCACCCACCGACAGCGTGCTCGATCCCCACACGAAACGGAAATCGCGGATCGCCTGCCGTACGCCCTCGGCGATCCGCGTCGCCTGCTCGAGCGTGCAACCCTCGAGCAGAACGCCAAACTCATCGCCACCCAGGCGCGCGATGGTGTCGGAAGCGCGCACGTGCGTCTGCAGGAGTCCGGTGACATCCCGCAGCAGCCGATCACCGGCCGGGTGGCCGCAGGTGTCGTTGACGAGCTTGAACTGGTCGAGGTCGATGTACAGCAGCGTGTAGGAGCCCTCCCCGCGCTGCGCCGACAGCAGCGCCGCGTGCAGACGATTGTCGAATTCGCGCCGGTTGATGAGACCGGTGAGCGCGTCATGGCTCGCCTGCCAGGACAGCGCCCGCTTCAGGCGGCGCTCGCGGGTGACGTCATGGAACACCACCACCGCGCCGATGACGCGGCCCGCCCGGTCACAGATCGGCGCGGCGGACTCCTGGATCGCGACTTCGCTCCCCGAACGGGTGATGAGCACGGCATGGTCGGCTGAGCCACCGTGCTCGGAACGGCCGAGCGCGCCGGTGAGGGAGTTCTCGATGGGCTCGCGCGTGAGCTCGTTCACGAGGCGCAGCACTGCTCCGATGGGCTGGCCACGCGCCTCGGCGAGCGTCCAGGAGGTGAGGCTCTCGGCCACGGGGTTGATGTACTCGATACGTCCGTCGGCGTCGGTGCTGATCACCGCATCGCCGATCGACTGCAGGGTAACCTGCGCCCGCTCTTTCTCGGCAAAGATCGCCTGCTCGGCGCGCTTGCGCTCGGTGATGTTGGCGATCGTGCCTTCGTAGCCGGTGATGTCTCCCGCGGCATCGCGCACCGCGCGCGAGTTCTCGAGCACCACCACCTGCTGGCCATCGCGGCGGCGCATGAGAAACTCCGCATCGCGGATCTCCCCTTCCTGCTCCACGCGGCGCGCGAACTCTTCCCGGTCGGCTGGGTTCCAGTACAGCGCTTCGACCGAGGGCAACGCATAGAGCTCTGCGGCATCGGCATAGCCCATAATTTTGACGAACGCTGGATTGACCGAGAGCAGCCGGCCACCGCGTCCACTCTGGTACACGCCTTCGGCGATGCTCTCGAACAGGCCGCGGAATTTCGACTCGCTGCTGCGCAGCGCTTCTTCGGCCAGATGACGCTCGATGGCGATGCCGGCCAGCTGCGCCGCGCGCGCCATGATCTGTGACTCTGCAGGCGTGGGAAGCCCCACCGCTGCGCGATAGACCCCGAGCGCACCGAGCACCTGACCGGCAGCGGCCTTGATGGGTGTCGACCAGGCGGCACGCAGCCCGGCGCGCAGCGCGGCATCGCTCCGGTCGGCCCAGAAGGGATCGGTGGCGATGTCCGCTACCAGCACCTGGCGGTCGAGATACACCGCCGCGGCACAGGAGCCGTTGCGGATATGGACGCGCGCCTGCGCGAGCGCCGAGCGCAGCACCTCGGGCAGCTGCGGCGCCACCATGTAGGCGAACCAGTCGCGGTGATCGGCGAGCACGCTCACGGATGAGGCCGTGCCGACCCCCGCCGACTCGATGAAGTGCGTGATCGAGACCAGCACCTCGGACAGTGGAGCATTGCGGGTGATCTGCTCGAAAACCCTGCGCTCGGCGAGCGCCATGCGCTCGTTGCGCTTGCGCTCGGAGATATCGGCGATGCTGCCGCGTACCAGGCGGCGGTTACCGCTCGGCAAGCGCACCAGGCGCACTTCGCAGATCAGTTCGCCACCGGCGCCGTTGTAGTGTGCCCATTCGAACACCGGTACCGCGCCATCGAGGGCCTGCTGGATATAGGCGCGCGCCCGCTGGGCCGAGGGGGAGCCATCGGGTTGCTGCGGCGGGCTGAGCTCGATCAGCCCGACCGCGAGCAGCCGTGCGCGCTCGAGCCCGAAGAATTTCTGCGCGTTCTCGTTGGCGTCCACGAAACGGCCGGTGTCGACATCGAGCACCACGATGGCTTCCGGCGCATGATCGACCAGCAGCCGGTAGCGCGCTGCGCTCTCGCGTATCGCCTGCTCCGACTCGCGTCGCTCGGTGACATCGCGCAGGCACAGCACGAACATCTCGCGGCGCGAGAGCGGAGCCTTGCTGACGGCAATCTCCGCCGGAAAGCTGTTACCACCCTGGCGCTGCGCCCACAGCTCGCGCGCTCCCAGATCGAGCGCGGTGTCGCCGGTGGCTGCGGCAAAGCGCTGCAACGCCTGCGGAATCGTCTCGCCGTCCTCGGCGATCTTGGGCAGCAGCAGATCGATACGCTGCCCCACGACCTCCGCTTCCACGTAGCCGAAAACGCGCTCGCCCGTCGGGTTGAAGGTGCTGATCACCCCCTCCTCATCCACCGTGAGCACGACGTCCTTGATGTGATCGAGGATCACCTGCAGGTGCTCGGAGCTCTGCTCGCGCGCCTCGAGCGCGAGTGCGCGCGCCTCATCGGCCATGAGGCGCATGGACTCCACGATCCCGCGCCGCTCGTTATCGACCTTGAGGTAGTGATCGTTGATCAGTCGCAGCAGCAGCCCCACCTCTGGGTGCGCGCTGCCGGTACGCAGCTGCAGCTCGCGCAGCTGTTCCCGCAGATGCGGGTGCATCTCGGGATCTTTTTCAGAGAGCGGCCGGGGATCTGCCCGTACGAGCGTCGTGGTGGCGCCCGGGGGGGCTTCTGGCCCGCCCGGGCGCGTCCGTAGGGTCTGAGGCTTTGACATAAGGCGGGTAATTAAGCCCGTCCAAAATCATACGGGGGCCGCCCTCACTTCCCTGTGAAGCCTCTCGCGATTCCGCGGGTTGTAGCGGCTGCAGAGGGCCGCTTCGGAGGGCCTATTGCGCTGCAGCAGAGGTCTGGGCGCCGGGGTGCGCGTCGCTGATGCGTGCCGGGGCTGAGGTGGTAACCGCCGCGGTCGCGGCGGGGCCCGGCTTGGCGGGATTCGCCCCGGCTCCCGCACCGGCGATCACCGGCAGGGAGTAAGACTCGGTCGAGGAGACGCCCCCTGCCTCCACAGTGACCACGGCCCGCACGGTGAAAATACCTTCCCGCTTGGCCAACACCTTGACCGCGTGGCGGATCGGAACACCTTCGGCCGGGCGCTCGGTCGCAGCGATCTCTCCGCCCTCGACGAGCTCGAGACCATCCTCCCCTTCGACCTTGCCGGAGACCCGATCGACGCTCGCAGACATCGGCACGATCGCCAGATCGACCCCCACAGGCTGTCCGACATCGGGGCGCTCGCGCAGATCGAATTTCACCTGCACCGGGACCATCGAAGGCTTGCTGGCAGCCACGGCGCTGACCATGTTGCGCGAGAACTCATCCTCGGGTTTCAGGGGCTTTTTGGCCAGGGTTTTGCCGGCCGACTGGTCCGCCGGGCCACCTCCGGGCGAATGGAACCCGCACGCGCAAAAGAGCGCCGCAGCGGCGAGGATGAGGAGAGTATTAAGTCGCATCCACCGCACAATAGCGCGTCCGTCCGCGAGGGTGCACGTGCGCAATCGGCATTTCGCGGAAGTACACCCCGTCAGCCCTGAAGCAGCGGGGGCTCATCGATCGTCGCCCGCTGCTCGAGCAGATCGTTCAGGTGCCCCTCCCAGTAGCGCGGCTCGGCCGCCCAGGGGAAAGCGCGCGGAAAGGCGGGATCGGCCCAGCGAGACACCACCCACCCGGCGTGATGCAGCATGCGCAGCGCGCGCAGCGGCTCGATGATGGTCACTTCGCGGAAGTCGAAGTCGGCGAACTGCTGGTAGCCCTCGAGCAGATCCTGCCATTGCCGCTGCTGCTCGGGCGGCGATCCTGAGAGCATCATCCACAGATCCTGGACGCGTGGTCCCATCGCACAGTCGTCCAGATCGACGAACAGCGGTCCGTGCTCGTCCCACAACAGGTTGCCGAGGTGGCAGTCACCGTGCAGGCGGATGTGCTGCAGCGGCGCAGCCGCCGCGAAAGCTGCCGTGACGCGCTCGAGCAGTGCGCCGCTCACCGAGGAGTAGCGCTCGTGCAGCGCCGCCGGTAACAGCTCGCTCGCGAGCACCTGCGCGCGTGCTTCCCAACCGAGGCGCTGCACTCCGATCGCCGGACGGGCACTGAAAGGCCGCCTGGCGCCGACCTGATGGAGCCTCGCGATGCTGCGCCCGAGCAACTGCCGCGCCTCGGGGGCATCGAGCTCGGGCGGCCGCCCGTGCATCCAGGGGAATGCCGCGAGGCGGAAATCGCGGTAGCGCAGCAATGAGGCGCCACCGATGGTCAGCGGCGCGGCGACCGGCAGCTCCGCGGCGGCGAGCTCGGCGGTGAAATGATGCTCCTCGGCGATCTGCGCATCGCTCCAGCGCGCGGGACGATAGAACTTCAGCACCCGTTGACCATCACCCGTACCGAGCTGGTAAACGCGGTTCTCGTAACTGTTCAGCGCAAATAGCCGCCCGTCGGGCTCGAGTCCAAAGGCAGCGGCAGCGTCCAGCACCACTTCCGGCGTCAACCCGGAAAAAGGTCGCAGCTCGGTGGTGCGCGTTTTGTTTATCATCGCTGCCCCATGAAGGAGGGCAGCATATTAGTCACCGGAGGCGCGGGCTACATCGGCAGCCACGTTGCCCTGCAGCTGCGTGAGCGCGGCGAGCGCGTCGTCGTGCTCGATGACCTGTCGCGCGGATTTCGCCAGGCGGTGCTCGATGCACCACTCGTCACCGGCCACGTTGGCGATCGCGCCAGGGTGAGTGCCCTGCTCAAGGAGCACCAGGTCGATACGGTGATGCACTTCGCCGCCTTCACCATCGTCCCCGAGTCGGTCAGGGATCCCCTGAAGTACTACGGCAACAACACCTGCGCGACCCGGACGCTGCTCGAGTGCTGCGTGGCGGCCGATGTACGTTACTTCGTGTTTTCCTCCACCGCCGCCGTGTATGGCATTCCGGCCTCGGGGGTCGCGGCCGAGGACACACCCACCGCTCCGATCAACCCCTACGGCACCTCCAAGCTGATGTCGGAGTGGATGCTCGCGAGCGTCGCCCAGGCCTCGGCGCTGAGATACGCTGCGTTGCGCTATTTCAACGTTGCCGGCTCCGACACCGGGGGGCGCATCGGGCAAGCGACCCCTGACGCCACCCTCCTTGTTAAGGTGGCGTGCGAGGCCGCGGCCGGCAAACGGCAGGAGGTGGAGATCTTCGGCACCGACTACCCAACCCCGGACGGCACCGGCGTCCGTGATTACATCCATGTGGAGGATCTGGCGGCGGCGCACCTCGACGCCCTCGGCTGGCTGCGCCGCGGGAGCGAGTCGACCACGCTGAATGTCGGCTACGGGCACGGCTACAGCGTGCGTCAGGTGCTCGCGAGCGTGGAGCGCGTCACCGGCCGAACGCTCAAGGTGCGCGAGTCCGCACGTCGCCCGGGCGACCCGCCGGCGCTCATTGCACGCGCCGATCGCATCCGCTCACAGCTCAACTGGCAGCCGCGCCTGGACGATCTCGATACCATCGTGCGCACCGCCTGGAACTGGGAGCAACGGCTGCTGCGCGAGCCATGGTGAGCCGCGGGTAGAATGAGCCGTAGCATGAGGTGGGCACGACCCAAATCATTGAGCGGATTGATGCTATTCGGCCTGGCGCTGATCGCCGTGCCGCTGCTCGCCGCCGTGCTGACCGCCGTCCTGCAGATCCGCGACCTCTCTGACACCGGGCAGAAAATCGTGATCGAGGGGGTCACCGGGGCGCGCGCCAGTCAGGCGCTGTTCGGGCAGATCGCCTCGCTCGAGCGCACCGCCCGGCTCCACCGGGTGCTCAAGGACCCGAAGTTCCTGGAGCTCTATCGCACGCAGGACCAGCGGCTGAGCACGCTCCGCGAGCAGCTGCACACGCTCGCGAGCGGTGGGGCGCGCAGCACCCTGGAAGAGCTCGGGAAGCTGCAAGAGACCACCCGCAAGACCGTCATGGGCAATCCCGCCGCGAGCGGCACCGCCGACAGCCCGGATCTTTCGGCGAGTTTCGCGCAGATGTCCGAGCTGGTCGAGAAGGTGGCACAGCAGAGCAACGAACAGGTGGATGAAGAGGTCGCCGCGCTCCAGGAGCGTACCCTGCAGGCCCGCCAGCGGCTGCTGTGGCAGGCGGCGCTGCTGCTGCCGCTCGCCATCGTCGCTGTGTTCGTGCTCACCGTGGGTGTCGGCCGGCCGCTGCGCCAGCTCGACCGCGCCATCAGTGAGCTCGGTGAGGGCACGTTCACCAACCCGATCGAGGTCTCAGGGCCGCACGATCTCGAGCGCCTCGGCGGGCAGCTCGAGTGGCTGCGACAGCGCCTGCTCGACCTGGCGCACGAGCGCAATCGCTTCCTGCGCCACATGTCGCATGAGCTCAAGACGCCGCTCGCCAACATCCGCGAGGGCACCGAGCTGCTGATGGATGGGGCGGTGGGCGAGCTCGACTCCAACCAGCGCGAGGTGGCCGCGATCCTGCGCGAGAACGGCATCAAGCTGCAGCGCATGATCGAGAACCTCCTCTCCTTCAGCGCCTGGCAGACTTCCAGCGTGGGACTCGAGGCGAGCGAGTTCCGCCTGCGGCCGCTCGTCAAGCAGGTGCTCGAGAACCAGCAGCTCACGCTCCTCTCGCAGCGCGTGCGGCTCGATGTGCGCGTGGACGATCTCACCATGATCGCCGACCGCGGCAAGATCCGCTTGATCCTCGAGAACCTGGTTTCCAACGCGGTGAAGTACTCGCCCAAGGGAGGGACCATCCACCTGCAGGCCCGCGCCGCGGGTCCGCAGCTCGTGCTCGATGTCGCCGACAGCGGCCCAGGAATTCCCGTCGAGGACCGCGCTCACGTCTTCGACGCCTTCTACACCGGGCGCGCGGCACGCGGCACCGCGGTCAAGGGCACCGGCATCGGACTCTCGGTGGTGCTCGAGTTCGTAGC
>Ga0306926_10001237_pt1 | contig 25175 bp, 16 predicted proteins | sample flu12Cox44000178_FD_203759 | JGI IMG/M metagenome (GOLD analysis project Ga0306926, IMG submission 203759) | Lab enrichment of tropical soil microbial communities from Luquillo Experimental Forest, Puerto Rico - flux8day.12C.oxic.44.000.178 (v2)... | ecosystem: Environmental > Terrestrial >...
CGCCGACCTGCTCGGCGGCCCCGCACGATTGGCTGTCGAATATGGGCGGGTCGATCGGCATGGGGATGCCGGTCGCGACCGGCGCCGCGGTCGCCTGCCCGGACCGCAAGGTGATCTGCCTCGAAGGCGATGGCAGCGGCATGTACACTTTGCAGTCGTTGTGGACGCAGGCGCGCGAAGGGCTCGACGTCACGACATTGCTGTTCTCGAACCGCAGCTATGCGATCCTCAAGGGCGAGCTCGCCAATGTTGGGGCCGGCAATCCGGGCAGAAAGGCGCTCGACATGCTCGATATCGGCCATCCGGACCTCGACTGGGTCGGCCTCGCGCGGTCGATGGGCGTGCCCGGCGCGCGCGTCACCACGATGGAGGCGTTCAACGACCGCTTTGCCCAAAGCGTCGCCACTCCAGGCCCGTTCCTCGTGGAGATTGTGCTCTAGAAGAGTGCTGCCTGATGACCCGGCTGATCCTGATTTGCGCGGCTGTGATCGCTTCGCTGATCGCGCCCGCCGTGCAGGCAGCGTGTACGGGTGTGGTCGCCGGGTCTGCATTGCGCCTCGCGGCGGCTAATGCCGAAGACGCGGTTTCGATCACCTTTCTCGGCCATGCGAGCTTTCTGATCGAGAGCCCGGGCGGTGTTCGCATCGTCACCGACTACAACGACGCGGTTCGGGCGCCGGTGACGCCGGACATTGTCACGATGAACAACGCCCACCCGATGCATTACAGCGATTCGGTCGAACCGGGGATCAAATACGTCTTGCGGGGGTGGGATCCTGCGGGCGGGGTCGCAATCCACCGCCTCGAATATCGCGATGTGCGCATCCACAATGTGCCGACCAATGTGCGCGAGTTCGGCGGTACCCGTTACAACGGCAACTCGATCTTCGTCTTCGAGATCGCACATTTGTGCATTGCCCATCTCGGTCATTTGCATCACATATTGACACAAACCCATCTCGCCGAGCTTGGGCCGATCGATGTCGTGATGGCGCCGGTCGACGGGGCCTGGACATTGAACCAGGACGACATGATCGAAGTTTTACGGCAGATCCAGCCTAAGATCGTTATCCCGATGCACATCTTTACCCAAACCACCCTCGACAAATTTTTGACAAAGATCGCTGATTTCTACGCCGTGCGGCGGGTGGACAACCGCACTCTCGTTCTTTCCCGTTCGGAGTTGCCGCGAGACGCGCAGGTCGTGGTCCTGCCAGGCCGGTGATCGATCTGAGCGCGCCGTCGGAACCTTCGGGCGGGACGGATATTAGCGTGAGAGGGGAATTCCGAATCTGGTTCGGTCGGCGATGAGCGAAGGGCTGCGCATCTACAATTTGTTTCCGACATTGGCGGGCACCGTGCGGCAATGGACCGGGCATCTGCCGCGGATTGCGGCGATGGGGTTCAATGCCGTCTATCTGAACCCGTTTCATTATCCCGGATTTTCCGGAAGCCTTTACGCGGTCAAGGACTATTACCGGCTCAATCCGCGGTTTCGCGACGGATGCCAGGGCGACGACGACACGTTATTGCGCGGGTTTACCGAGGCGGCGCGCGCCCACGGGCTGCGGGTTACCATGGACCTCGTGGTCAATCACACTTCGAAGGACAGTGAGCTTGTTGCCAGCCGGCCGCATTGGTTTGCGCATGACGCTGGCGGCAATGTCGTTTCGCCGTACGCCACCGATCCCGCGGATCCTACCCAAAAAACCGTTTGGGGCGATCTCGCCGAATTCGATTACCGGCCGCCGCAACAGCGCCAGATCCTCGGCTATTTCCAGGAGCTCGTACGCCACTATGTCGAACTGGGGTTCCGCGGCTTCCGCTGTGACGCCGCCTATAAAGTCCCGGCCGAAGTATGGCGGGACTTGATTGGCGACGCCAAAGCGGCGGATGCCGAGGTCATCTTCTGCGCCGAGAACCTCGGAGGGCCCAAGGAGGCGGTCTTGGCCCTTGCCGGCGCCGGATTTGATTACCTCTTCAACAGCGTCAAATGGTGGGATTTCGAAAGCGCCTGGCTTTTGGAGCAGTATGACGCGTTTCGCCAGATCGCACCGTCGATCGGCTTTCCGGAGAGCCACGACACCGACAGGCTGGTCAATGAGCTGATCGGCGCCGGAGTTCCGGAACCGCAAATCGAGCCGCACTATCGGCAAGCCTATGCCTTTGCGGCAGTCTATTCGACTGGCGTGATGATGCCGATGGGGTTCGAATACGGCTGGTCACGGCGCCTCGATGTCGTCAGCACCCACAACGATGAACCGGAGCCCAAGCGCTTCGACATCAGCAATTTCATTGCGCAGGTCAATGCAATGAAGGCCTCGGTCCCGGCCTTGAACGAGGAGGGGCCGCAACAATTGCTGAGCGACCCGGACGATCCGCTCGTCGTACTGGAGCGGCGCACCATGCGCGGCGGCGAGCGCGCCTATGTGCTCGTCAATATGCATGAGCGCGAACCCCGCGATGTTGCCGTCGAACAGCTGCCGGTGGGCGCGAACGCCCATCTCATCGATGTCTCGCCTGGTCATCCGGAAGAATTAACCTCACCTGTGGCGGTTGCGCCGCTCGGTCTGCGAGTCTTGCGCGCGACCGTCGTCCGCTCGGAGCACCTAGTCGCTCAACATCCGCGGTGGCGCCCGGAAGCGCGCATTCACATCGAAGAGGTCTACCCGGAGCTCGATGGGGGCCGCTATCCGGTCAAACGCATCGTCGGCGAGATGTTCGAGGTTTGGGCCGATCTGTTTCGCGACGGACACGACAAGCTGCGCGCGGTGCTGAAATATCGCTATGAGGAAGAGGAGTGGCGCGAAGTCCCGTTTGTCTTTTTCGACGATGACCGCTGGGTCGGCCGCTTTCGGCTCGACGCGGTCGGCCTCTGGCGGTACACGATCGAGGCGTGGACCGATTACTTCGAAAGCTGGCGCGACGAGGTCGAAAAAAAGCGCGCAGCGGGTCAGGCCATTGATCTAGAGCTGATCGAGGGACAGGGGATCGTTGAGGCTGCACTGCGAGACGCCGGAGCCGGCGATTCTGCACGCATTCGCAAAGTCTTGCATGATTTCGAGACCGGCAACACTGCGGCCCGCACCGAGCTGTTGCTCTCGCGCGAACTCCGCGACCTGATGGCCCGCTGCACAGTCCGCAGCGATGCGGTGGGTTATGCGCGGGAGCTCGAAGTCGTCGTCGACCGCAAGGCGGCGCGCTTCGCTGCTTGGTACGAAATGTTTCCGCGGAGCCAGGGAACCAAGCGCGGCAGCGGCGCTACGTTCGACGATTGCATCGCGCGGCTCCCCGAAATCGCCCGGCTCGGCTTCGATGTCGTGTATCTGGTGCCGATACACCCGATCGGCCGCGTTAACCGCAAAGGCAGGGACAACAGCACGGTGGCGGAACCGGGCGACCCCGGCAGCCCCTACGCGATCGGGTCGGCCGAGGGGGGCCACCAAGCAGTCAATCCCGAGCTTGGCACGCTTGCGGATTTCCGCCGTTTTGTCACTGCCGCCGCAGCGCTCGGTATCGAGGTTGCGCTCGATTTCGCAATCCAAGCCGCGCCTGACCATCCATGGGTCCGCGGGCATCCGGAATGGTTCCGGTTCCGGCCCGACGGCACGATCAAATACGCAGAGAACCCGCCCAAAAAGTACGAAGACATCGTCAATATCGATTTCGACAACCCGGACCGAGAAGGATTGTGGGCCGAGCTGCGCGAGACGATCCTGTTCTGGGTTGGTCAAGGTGTGCGCATTTTTCGAGTGGACAACCCGCACACCAAACCATTGCCGTTTTGGGAGTGGCTGATCCGTGAGGTCAAGGCACGCTGCCCTGAGGTGATTTTTCTTTCTGAGGCATTCACCCGGCCCAAAATGATGCGGGCCTTGGCCAAGTCGGGTTTCACTCAGTCTTATACTTACTTTACCTGGCGCAATAACAAATGGGAACTTACCGAGTATCTAACCGAGTTGCTGTCATATCCGGCGAAGGAATACTTCCGGCCGAATTTCTTCACCAACACGCCGGACATCCTGCCGGAGTTCCTGCAAGAGGGCGGCCGGCCGGCGTTCCGCATTCGTCTGGTGCTGGCGGCGACCTTATCGCCTGCTTACGGCATCTATAACGGGTTTGAGCTTTGCGAAAACACACCCATTCCGGCACGCGAGGAATATCTTCATTCCGAGAAATATGAATACAAGGTATGGGACTGGGATCGCCCGGGGAACATCAAGGAGGATATCACGGTCCTCAACCGCTTTCGCCGAAGCAATCCGGCCATGCAGGAGTTTGCCAATCTGCGCTTTCTCAGCTGCGGAGACCCGAACATTCTGGCATATCTCAAGACCTCGGCAGACCAGACAAATGTCGTGATTATCGTCCTCAACCTAGATCCGGGCGGTTTACATGAGGATGCTGTTGAGCTACCACTAGCCGAGTTTGGCATTTCATCCGATGCGACGTACTCGCTTGAAGAGGCCTTTACCGGCCGCGCTATTGCTTGCCGCGGTGCCTATCAGCGCTTTCACCTCGATCCCGCGATTAACCCGGCATTGCTTTTCCGCGTCCGAGGGCCGTCGCAAATTCATGAATAACCGGTCATAATACGGACATTACTACATGACGCCGCCCAACGATTTAGCCGGCGCGATGCCCGACAGCGGGACAGCCGCGCGCACAACGACCTCCGATTCGCTCTGGTACAAGGACGCGGTCATCTATCAGCTGCACGTCAAGGCGTTTTTCGACGCCGACGAGGACGGGATCGGCGATTTCGAAGGATTGCGCCACAAGCTCGATTATCTGCAGGATCTCGGGGTCACCACGTTATGGCTGCTACCGTTTTATCCGTCGCCGTTGCGCGATGACGGTTACGACATCTCCGACTACAAGAACATCAATCCGTCCTACGGCAGGATGGCGGATTTCAAGGCGTTTATAAAAGAGGCGCACCGGCGCGACATTCGGGTCATCACCGAGCTCATCGTCAATCACACCTCGGACCAGCACCCCTGGTTTCAGCGCGCCCGAGTGGCGAAGCGCGGCTCCAGGCTGCGCGACTTTTACGTCTGGAGCGATACGGACCAGAAGTTTCCGGAGACCCGCATCATCTTCGTCGATACCGAAAAATCCAACTGGGCCTGGGACCCGGTCGCACAGGCGTATTATTGGCATCGCTTTTACTCGCACCAGCCCGATTTGAACTTCGACAATCCGCGCGTGTTCCGGGCGGTCGTCGACGTGATGCGGTTCTGGCTCGATCTGGGCGTGGACGGGATGCGTCTCGACGCGGTCCCCTATTTGATCGAGCGCGAGGGAACGATAAACGAGAACCTCCCCGAGACCCATGAAGTGCTGCGCCGACTGCGCCGCGAGCTCGACCAGCGCTATGGCGATCGCATGCTGCTCGCCGAAGCCAACCAATGGCCGGAGGACGTGCTGCAGTATTTCGGCAATGGCGACGAATGCCACATGGCTTTCCATTTTCCGCTGATGCCACGGATCTACATGGCCGTCGCTACTGAAGACCGCCACCCGATCGCCGACATAATGCGGCAGACGCCGGATATTCCAGACACTTGCCAGTGGGCGGTTTTTCTGCGCAACCATGACGAGCTGACGCTCGAGATGGTGACCGATCGCGAGCGCGATTACCTGTGGAACTACTATGCCGCCGACCGGCGGGCGCGGCTGAACGTTGGGATCCGTCGCCGCCTCGCGCCGCTGATGGAGAACGACCGGCGCAAGATCGAGCTGTTGAATGCTCTGCTGATTTCGATGCCGGGAACGCCGGTGTTCTACTACGGCGACGAAATCGGTATGGGCGACAATGTGTTTCTCGGCGACCGCGACGGCGTGCGCACGCCGATGCAATGGTCGTTCGACCGCAATGGCGGATTTTCCCGCGCTGACCCGGCGCGGCTTTATCTGCCGCCGATCATGGACCCCGTCTACGGGTTCGAGGCGGTCAATGTCGAAGCGCAGACCCGCTCGCCTTCGTCGCTGCTGAATTGGATCAAACGTCTCATCGCAGCGCGCCGTTCGCGGCGTGCATTCGGCCGCGGTACCTTGTGCTTCCTATACCCCGCCAATCGCAAGGTTATCGCCTATATACGCGCTTATGGCGACGAGGTCGTCTTGTGCGTCGCCAATCTGTCGCGCTCACCTCAGGCGGTGGAACTCGATCTCTCCGAGTGGCGCGGCCGCCAACCCGTAGAGCTGCTCGGGCGAAGCGCCTTTCCGCCAATTGGCGAGTTGCCCTATCTGCTTACTCTGCAGGGGTACAGCTTCTTCTGGTTCGAGCTGTCGCCAACCGCCACCGAGGCCGCGAGCCTGCGAGCGGCGGCGCCCGAATTTCTCACTTTGGTCATGCCGCACGGCTGGCCGGATCTGTTTCGGCAACACAATCTGCCGCAGCTCGAGGGGGATGTCGTCCCGGCCTTCTTGCCACGGCAGCGCTGGTTCGGGGCTAAGGACCAGAAGGTTAAAGCCGCCTCGCTTCTGGCGCGCGGCGAGATTTCTCGATCGCTTGAAGACGGGCAGGGGGTCGAGAGCTTTATGGCCAGTGTGGTGGAGACGCGACCGGCACGCGGCGAGCGGCAGCGTTATTTCCTGCCGCTGGCTGCGATCTGGTCGTCTGCAGAGACCGAGGCGCGGCAAACATTGGTTCCGGTGACGCTCGCCGAATTGAGGCAGTTCCGCCGAGAAGGGGCGCTGGTCGACGCCTTGTCGCAAGACGGCTTTGCATTGGCCGTAATGGACGCGATCCGCCAGGGAACGACAGTGCGGCTCGAAGGAGGCGGCGAGATCCGCTGCTGCAAAACGCCGTTATTCGAACAGATTGAGCCGCCGCAGCGGCTGGCCGCGCACCGGGCCGGTGTGGAACAATCGAACAGCTCGATCATCTTCGATGATTACGGGATGCTGAAAATATACCGCCGGCTGCAGCCTGGTCCGCACCCAGAGATCGAGATGTCGCGCTTTCTCGTCGAACGGGCGGAGTTTGCGAACACACCGCCCTTGCTGGCGTTCGTCGAGCTCGATCTCGACGGTACGAAAGGACCGGAAACCCATGCGCTCGGCGTGCTGTTCGGCTTTGTCCGCAACCAGGGAGACGGCTGGACGCAGGCCCTGGATTATCTCACCCGGTATCTCGACGATGCGTTGTCGACCGGCGCCCATACCTCCGACCTGCCCGATCCAGACGTGTTTTTTCTTTCGTTGGCGCGCCAGCTGGGAATTCGCTCCGCTGAAATGCATCGCGCATTGGCCGAGCGCGGCGGCGACGATCCCGATTTTGCGCCGGAGCCAATAACCGGCGAGGATGTCGCCCAGTGGCGACGCGAGCTCGAAGCCGCCGCCACCGACATGCTCGGCAAACTGGAGCGAGAACGCCCCAGATTACCGGGTTCGGCGCAGCAACTCGTAGAGCGGCTGACGGCCGATCGCGATATCCTGTTCCGCCAAATCCGTACATTGATCCCGGACAGGGTAGAGGCCCAGAAGACCAGGTATCACGGTGATTTTCATCTCGGCCAGGTCCTCGCTGTAAAGAACGACTTCTTTATCATCGATTTCGAGGGCGAGCCGGCGCGGCCCCTAATGCAACGGCGACGCAAGAGTCCTCCGTTGCGCGATGTGGCCGGCATGATCCGCTCGTTCGATTACGCCAGCTTTACGGCGGTGCGCCAGCTCGCTGAAGCGCGCCCTGCCGCAGAACCGACCATGGCGCGACTGGCTGAAGCTTGGCGGCACCGCGCGGTCGACGGGTTTCGCGCCGCCTATCGCAAGGCGATGCGCGGTTGCGCAGCCTACCCTGCAAGCAAAAGCCAAGCGCGTAAGATGCTGACCTTCTTCACACTCGAAAAGGCGGTCTACGAGGTCTCCTACGAGCTGGCGAACCGGCCCGGCTGGGTCGACATTCCGCTCAGAGGCGTGTTGGGGGCGTTGGCGAAGGTGGAGGGGACCGAGCGTGCTGCGGCGGCCTGATCCGCAAGTCGCGGCAGTCATCGAGGCCCGACACAGCGATCCGTTCTCTTTTCTCGGCATGCACAAGACGCAGGACGGAATGTCCGTCCGCGCGATGCTGCCGGGTGCGCAGGACGTAGCGGTCGTCGAATCGACGACCGGCAAAATTGCCGCCAAGGCCGTCCAGATCCACCGCGACGGCTTCTTTGCCGCGGCGCTCCCCGACCGCAAAGAGCCGTTCCGCTACCGGCTGCGGGTGTCGAGCGGCGGCGCCCAAAGCGAGTTTTACGACCTTTATTCGTTCCCGCCGGTGCTCGGCGAGCTCGATATTCATTTGCTCGCCGAGGGCAATCATCTCGCCAGCTACCGCAAGCTCGGGGCGCATCCTCTGGTTCATGAAGGGGTCGAGGGCGTCGCCTTTGCGGTGTGGGCGCCTAACGCGCGGCGGGTCAGCATTGTCGGCGATTTCAACGGCTGGGACGGGCGGCGGATGCCAATGCGCAACGTCGGCGGGTTTTGGGAATTGTTCGTCCCCGGCCTGCGCCCCGGTCACCTCTACAAATACGAGATCCTCGGCGCCGACGGTCAGCTGCTGCCGCTGAAGGCAGACCCGCAAGCCGAGCGGGCCGAACGGCCGCCGAAGACGGCGTCCATCATCGCCGAGCCGTCGCGGCATGTCTGGCAGGATGGGCGTTGGATGGCGGAGCGCTGGGAGCGCAACGACCGCCAGGCGCCGATCTCGATCTATGAGGTTCATCTCGGCTCGTGGCGCCGCAACCTGGCCGAGAATGGGCGGTATCTCAACTATCGCGAGCTCGCCGACCAGCTCGTCTCTTACTCCGCGGAAATGGGGTTCACGCATTTGGAGCTGATGCCCGTCATGGAGTATCCGTTTGACGGCTCCTGGGGGTACCAGCCGATCTCGCTGTTCGCGCCCACCAGCCGCTACGGTACGCCGGACGATTTCCGCGCCTTTGTCGACGCCTGCCACCGCGCCGGCCTGGGTTTGCTTTTGGACTGGGTTCCCGGGCATTTTCCAACCGACCCGCATGGGCTCGGCCGGTTCGACGGCACGGCGCTTTACGAGCACGCCGATCCGCGGCAAGGCTACCACCCCGACTGGAACACGCTAATCTACAATTACGGCCGCCGCGAGGTCGCGAATTTTCTGCTGTCGAGCGCGCTCTACTGGCTGCGCGAGTTCCATATCGACGGTATTCGGGTGGATGCAGTCGCCTCGATGCTGTACCTCGACTATAGCCGCCGGGAAGGGCAATGGATTCCCAATGCATTCGGCGGGCGCGAGAACCTCGAAGCGATCGCGTTTTTACGCCGGATGAACGAGCTGGTGTTTGGGGAGACGGGGGCGACTTCCGTCGCCGAGGAGTCCACGGCCTGGCCAATGGTGTCACGCCCGACCTATGTCGGCGGTCTCGGCTTTGGCTTCAAATGGAATATGGGGTGGATGCACGACACTTTGGGCTACATGTCATTGGACCCGATCCACCGCAAATACCACCACAATAATCTCAGCTTTGGTTTGCTTTACGCCTTCCACGAGAATTTTATTCTGCCGCTGAGCCATGACGAGGTGGTGCACGGCAAGGGCTCGCTGATCGGCAAGATGTCGGGCGACCGCTGGCAGCGCTTTGCTAATCTGCGGGCCTATTTCGCTTTCATGTGGACCCACCCCGGAAAGAAGCTGCTGTTCATGGGCGGCGAGTTTGCGCAGGAGCGCGAGTGGAACCACGACATTGGGCTCGATTGGCAGCTCCTTGGTGAACCGCTGCACGAAGGCATCCGGCATCTGGTGCGCGATCTCAATCATCTCTACCGCGGCACGCCGGCGCTGCATCGGTTGGATTGCGACCCAGAAGGGTTCCATTGGATTGACGTCGCGAACGCGGCCGAGAGCATTGTGTCTTACCAACGACGAGGCCGGGAGCCGCACGAAATCGCGGTGATCGTCTGCAACTTCACGCCGCTGCCGCGCCAAGGTTACCGGATCGGCGTGCCTCTACCGGGACGCTACCGCGAGCGCATCAACACCGACGCCGAGGAATATGGCGGCAGTGGTGTCGGCAATGCCGGCGAGGTCCACGCTGACCCGCATCCGATGCATGGCCATCCGCATTCGCTACTCTTGAACCTGCCGCCGTTGGGCACTCTGATCTTCACGCCCGGCTGAGCGATGGCTCCGGCGTGGAAAGTGTGGCCGGGTCGCCCCTACCCGCTCGGTGCCAGCTGGGACGGTGAGGGCGTCAACTTTGCGATTTTTTCGGCACATGCCGAAAAGGTCGAGCTGTGCCTGTTCGACCGCTCCGGCGGCCATGAGGAGGCGCGCATTACGCTTCCGGAATACACAGATGAGGTTTGGCACGCTTATTTGCCGGACGCCCGACCGAACCTGGTTTACGGGTACCGTGTTTACGGCCCGTTCGACCCGTCAAACGGGCATCGGTTCAATCCGAACAAACTGCTGATCGACCCTTACGCTAAGGCCTTGCAGGGTCGGGTTCGCTGGAGCGACGTGGTGTTCGGCTATCGCGTCGGGAGTCCACGCGAGGATCTGTCTTTTGATCGACGCGATGACTCGCGCAGCGTCCCGAAGTGCCGCGTCGTCGAACCCGCCTTTACATGGGGCGAGGATCGCCGGCCCCAAACCTCGTGGGAAGAAACTGTAATCGTCGAACTGCACGTCCGCGGCATCACCATCAAGCACCCTGATGTCGAGCCGCTGCACCGCGGCACCTTCGCCGGGCTCGTGTCACCGGCAATGATCGACTATCTGGTTGGCCTCGGCATCACCGCGGTCGAGCTGTTGCCGATCCATGCGTCGATCGACGATCGCCATTTGCTCGAACGCGGGTTGGTGAATTACTGGGGCTACAATACGATCGGCTTTTTCGCCCCGGATGCGCGTTTTCTGTCGACACCGTCGATAGCCGGCTTCAAGACCGCCGTAAAACGGCTGCACGATGCCGGGATCGAGGTCATCCTCGATGTCGTTTACAACCACACGGGCGAGGGCAACCACCTTGGCCCGACGCTGTCGTTTCGCGGGATCGACAACGCCTCTTATTACCGCTTGCAAGCCGACCGACGATTTTATAACGACGTGACCGGTACCGGTAATACATTGAACCTCGACCATCCCCGCGTGTTGCAGCTAGTCATGGACTCGCTGCGTTACTGGGCCCTGGAGATGCACGTCGACGGTTTCCGCTTCGACCTGTGCCCGGCCCTCGGGCGGGAAAACGGCGACTACAGCCAGGGCAGCGCCTTTTTCGATGCGATCAGACAGGATCCAGTACTGGCCGGCCTGAAATTGATCGCCGAACCCTGGGATCTTGGTCCGTACGGGTATCAGCTCGGCAATTTTCCGCCGGGCTGGGCCGAGTGGAACGGACAGTATCGGGACACCATTAGGCGTTTCTGGCGAGGTGAGAAAGGCCAGGTCGCCGACCTCGCCTCCAGGGTGGCCGGCTCCTCGGATATTTTCGGATATCGCGGCCGGCGACCTTGGGCGAGCATCAATTTCGTCACAGCTCATGACGGCTTCACCCTGCAGGATCTCCTCAGTTACAGCAGAAAGCACAATGAGCCCAACGGTGAGAACAACCGCGACGGAGCCGATGCTAACTACAGCTGCAACTATGGGTTTGAGGGCGCGTCTGACGACCCGCAGGTCAGCTCCCTGCGCGATCGGCAGAAGCGCAACCTGTTGGCGACCCTGTTCTTGTCGCTTGGTGTGCCGATGCTGCTGGCTGGTGATGAGATCGGGCGCACACAGTGCGGCAACAACAACGCCTATTGTCAGGATAACGAAATCTCTTGGTTCGACTGGCAGAACATCCGGCCGGCGGATGAGGAATTGGCCTGGTTCGTGCGCTATTTGATCCATCTGCGCCGCCGCCACCGCGTCTTTTCCCGCCCGCGCTTCCTGCGCGGGGAGGTGCTGTCCGAGGCTGGTGTCAAGGACATTACGTGGATAACGCTTTCAGGCAATGAGGCAACGAGCGAGAACTGGAATGACCCGGAAGGGCTGAGCCTGGGCTATGTGCTGAGCGGCGCGGCCGGCGAATTCTTTACCCCCGGCGGTCAGCGCGACATCGACGAGAGCTTTCTCGTGATGATGAATGCGAACCGCGAGGAGCTCGATTTTCGGTTTCCGGCCCTGGCTTCGCCAATGTCGTGGGAGCCGCTGGTCGACACCAGTGAGCCCACCGGGCGCGTCGTCGGGGCGAGACGTTACGAGGCGAGAGACATTTATCGGTTGCAGGCTCGCTCGTTTGCCCTTTTCATTGATCGAGCCCCGCGGACAGTGTCGCCTCACCGTGTCCCAGTCGCGACCGGTGCAGTACTGCTGGACGGAGGGCGCGACCCCGCCATCGCACGTTCTGGAGGACCGGGCAAGGACAATGCGCCGTAAGTGTAACCAGACCTTTCGAAGCTGCGCCGCGGCACGGCCCGCGCTTTTATGCTTTGCAGTGCGCAGCAAGAAATTCGTTTGACATGAGCACGCGCAGGGGTCTTCGGCAGCTCGCCAAACTGATCGGTGTCGAGGCGCGTTACACGGACGCGCTCGGCGAAACCCGAGAGGTCTCGGCGGATACGTTGGTGGCGCTGACAGCCGCGTTCGGATTGCCGTCAGACCCGGTGCGGGCTCGAGCTGAACTGGAAGAGCGACAGCGGCTTCTGCCGTTTGGGCTGGAGCCAGTGCAATTCGTCAATGCCGAGGATCCGCGTCCTGTGGTCATGGCGAAACTGCCAGCAGGCTGTCGGGAGGTTGTTTGGCGTTGCCGATTGGCCGATGGCGACGAGCGCTCCGGCAAGGTGACGACCGATGGCCAGCCAAAAGCCGGCCGCTTTGCTATGCCGCTGTCGAGTGGGCTACCGCTGGGTTATCATCGCCTCAAAATCGAGGCCGCCGCCACTGTCACTTGCACCGATCTAATCGTCGCGCCCGATCGCTGTTATCTCCCCGCGGAACTCGGACCGGGTGCTCGCAGCTGGGGTCTGACCTGTCAGCTCTACGGTCTGCGCAGCGAGCGGAATTGGGGAATGGGCGACTTCACCGATCTCGCAATGCTGGCTCGCGCTGCCGGAAGCTGCGACGCTTCGGTAATCGGCATAAACCCGCTGCACGCCCTGTTCGCGGCCGAGCCGCGCCATGTCAGCCCCTATTCGCCTTCCAGCCGCAGCCAGCTCGATTATCTGTATATCGATGTAACGGCTGTTCCGGGTTTTGCCGAGGACGAGGCAGTACGCGAGTTGATGGGCGGTCAATGGTTCGGAGCCACTCACTGGGCAGCTCGTTCGGCCGAGCTCATCGATTACGGTGCCGTCTCGGCCTGCAAGATACCAGTGCTGGAAGCGCTGTTTCGCCGTTTCCAATCGCTCGATCTCGGTGCCCGTGGAGCCGCGGCGAGCACGGCGGGACGGCTCTTTCGAGACTTTCAGCAGAGCAGCGGACGGTCGCTGACCGACTTTGCCGTGTTCGAAGTGCTGCACGAGCACTACTTTCAGAAGGAACGGCTGTTCTCGTGGCGCGAATGGCCGGCCCCCATGCGCGAGCCGCGATCGCCGCAGGTAGCGGAATTTGCGGCCGCACATCGCGCGCGCGTCGAGTTCTTCGAATTTCTGCAATGGCAAGCCGACTGCCAGCTCGCGGCCGCCGCACAAGCCGGGCGCCAAGCCGGCCTTTCGATTGGACTTTATCGGGACCTTGCGGTGGGTGCCGATCCAAACGGGGCAGAAGCCTGGGCGGATCAAGAACTGGTCGCGCCGGGTGCGTCGATAGGTGCGCCGCCCGACGCGCTGAGCCGCGGCGGGCAGAACTGGGGCTTGGCGCCGGTCAACCCGTTGGTGCTCCGGCGTCAGGGTTTTGCGCCGTTCATTGCGTCACTGCGGGCCAATATGCGCTATGCCGGAATCCTACGGATCGACCATGTCATGTCGCTCAGCCGGCTCTATTGGATCCCGCGCGGAATGGCGGCGAAAGACGGCGCTTACGTAACCTACCCGTTCAAAGAGTTGATCCGGCTGGTCGCGCTCGAGAGCTGGCGCCAGCGCTGCGCGGTTATCGGCGAGGATCTGGGCACTGTCCCCGACGGATTTCGCGATGCCATGCGTTCGGCCAATGTGCTGTCCTATCGCATTTTTGTGTTTGAACGCAGCGACGATGGGACTTTCGCGCCACCATCGCGTTATCCGGCGCTGGCGGCGGCCTCGGCGGCGACGCACGACATCGCCACTCTGAGGGGGTTCTGGCTGGGCAGGGACATCCTTTGGCACCGGCGGCTCGGGCTGTACCCGGACCGCCGCGCTCAGGAGGCCGAGGTGGAAGAACGCCGTCGCGACCGCCATCTCATGCTCGACGCGCTGGTCCGGGAAGGATTGATAGCACCAGCGCAGATCGGGGAGCTTCTCCCCGAGGACAAGGAGCCGGTCTATACGGCTGAGCTCGGCGACGCCATCCTTGCCTATCTTGCCCGCTCGCGCGCTCGTCTGATGCTCGTTCAACTCGAAGATGTGCTCTCCGAAGTCGATCAGGCGAACTTGCCCGGGACCACCGACGCCCACCCCAACTGGCGTCGGCGCATCACCCAAAGCCTCGAGGAGATCGACCGCAGTGCCGTGCTGCGTCGCATCGCGGCGCTGATTGAGACCGAACGGCGGTGTTCGGCGACAGGGTAAACCGAGTGTAATGACCCGCACATTTTCGAAGAAAGCGACTATATTAACGCAATAACGAGCTTGGGTATGAGCCGCGGGATCCCGGGTTACCCTGGCGGCCTACCCAGGGGGTCGGCGGGGGAGGCGGGGCCCGTGCCTCCCCGCCCGCTCCACCCTCGGGGGATTTTTTTCGTCGGGGTGACGCAATTGCCGCCTCACGTCAATGAGCTTTACACATTTGCACGGAAACCGCTGGTGTTGTAACTGAGCTGAGGTTTGGGGGTCGGCGCCGGCGCCGGGGGATAGCATGACAAAATCGAGGGGTCGTCGGGCAGGTGGCGAAGCGTTCGCGTTTTTGAAGAACCGCCTCGCGGAGGCGCTCGGCTTCGCTCTGTTGCTGGCATGCGTTCTAGTGTTCCTGGTTTTGTTCACCTACGACCCGCGTGACGCGTCGCTCAACACGGCAGTGGACGGGACGCCCCACAATTTCCTCGGTCATGATGGAGCGGTGCTAGCCGACCTTTTGTGGCAGAGTCTAGGGTTCGCGGGCTTCTTCATTCCTATTTTACTGCTGGGTTGGTCTTTTCGCCTGATACTGCACCGCCCGTTCAGGTCCAGTTGGCTCCGATTGGCATTCCTTCCAGCGGTCCTGACGCTCGGAGCAGTAGCCCTTTCAATACTTGACCTCGGAGCCCTCTCTCCACCGGCCGGCCCCGGCGGCGCGATTGGCTGGACGGTGGAGCGGCTTCTGGTGCGCTCCGGTCTCGGCACTGCGGCACTCCCCATCTCGATGGCGGCTGCGGCGATTGCCGGGCTCCTGATGCTGGCTACCATGGGACTGTCTTTGCGAGATTGGCGTGAAATTGGCGCGAGCGCCGGACGGGGGGCCGTGCGCTTCGCTGAACTCTCCGGGAGTGATCCAGGCGGGACGGGCTTACGCTTCTTTCGTGTTTGGCGGTATTCGCCGAAATCGCGGCTCGCTGGCGCTGCGACATCCGACCACGGCGGAGATCCCTCCGGTGTGCGCCGCGCACCGGTCGTGACCCCGTTACCGAGCCGGCGTGAACCCCGGCTGGGCCAGGCACGGGACGGAGCCGTAGTTGGCGATCGAGACCGCGGCGGCCTCGTTCGGTTCATCGCACCGAAAGCGCCGCCGCCCGCGGCCGGAAAGCGGGCCGAGCAGGAACGTCAACCGGCGCTCGACCTCGAACCCGATCAGCAGCCGGTACTTCCCTCGCTCGAACTCTTGGTTAAACCACACGCTGCCAAGGCCGAGGCGATCAACGAGGAGGCACTCGAGAAAAACGCCCGCCTGCTCGAGACGGTGCTCGATGATTTTGGCGTCCGGGGTCAGATTGTGCAGGTTCGTCCGGGGCCCGTCGTCACACTCTATGAGTTCGAACCTGCTCCTGGTATCAAGGCATCCCGGATCATCGGACTTGCCGACGACATCGCCCGCTCGATGAGCGCCGTTTCGGTTCGCGTCGCGGTCGTTTCCGGGCGAAATGTGATCGGCATCGAGCTCCCCAACCGGAAGGCCGAGACGGTATTTCTGCGCGAGTTGCTCGATTCGCCGGTTTACGAGGGTCATCCGGGCCGACTCGCGCTGATCCTGGGCAAGGACATCTCCGGCGAGCCCGTGCTCGCCGATCTCGCGAAGATGCCGCATCTGTTGATCGCGGGCACCACCGGGTCGGGCAAATCGGTGGGGATCAACACGATGATCCTGTCGATCCTTTACCGAATGCCGCCCGACCGCTGCAAATTTATCATGATCGACCCCAAGATGCTCGAACTCTCCGTCTATGACGGCATCCCCCACCTCCTTGCGCCAGTCGTCACCGATCCTCGGAAGGCGGTACTTGCGCTCAAGTGGACGGTTCGGGAGATGGAGAACCGCTATCGCAAGATGTCGAAATTGGGCGTGCGCAACATCGACGGATTTAACGCCCGCTTGACCGATGCCCAGGCCAGGGGTGAAAGCGTGATCCGAGAGGTGCAGACGGGGTTCGATCCGGAAACGGGACAACCGATTTTTGAGCCGCAGCCGTTCGATACCCGCGAGTTGCCGCTGATCGTCGTCGTCGTCGACGAAATGGCCGATCTAATGATGGTCGCCGGCAAGGAAATCGAAGCGGCGATCCAACGCTTGGCGCAGATGGCCCGAGCAGCCGGGATCCACTTGATCATGGCGACACAACGCCCATCCGTTGACGTCATTACCGGCACCATCAAGGCAAACTTTCCGACCCGCGTCAGTTTTCAGGTCACATCAAAAATTGACAGCCGCACAATCCTCGGCGAAGGCGGCGCCGAGCAACTCCTCGGCCGTGGCGACATGCTCTACATGGCGGGCGGCGGGCGCATCACCCGCGTCCATGGACCCTTCGTCTCGGATGAAGAGGTCGAGCGCGTCGTGTCGTTTCTAAAAACGCGCGGGACACCGGACTATATCGACGAAATTACCGAAGACGACGATGCCTCGCTGGACCCGCTTGGTGCGGACGAGGAGAGCCAATCGGCCGACAAGCTATATAGCCAGGCTGTCGCCGTGGTGTGCCGCGAGCGCAAGGCTTCGACGAGCTTTGTGCAACGGCACCTTCAGATCGGGTACAACCGCGCGGCGCGCATTATCGAGCGAATGGAGGCGGAAGGCATCGTCACCGCCGCCAATCATGTCGGAAAGCGAGAGGTGTTGGCGCGCGGTGGCGATTGACCGCAATTGACGCGCAGGACGGCCGACTTCATCTCTTTAGGTTGAGCGCGAAGCGGTGGAGGCGAGATGACCGGCATCCGGAGGGCTCGAAAGCGATCAGAATCGCGAGCCGAGTTCGCCTCCCTTAACCGACGCGCCATGCTTGGCGCTTTTTTTGCCGCTGCATTGACACGGGTTTTGCCAGCGGTAGCTGCCACAGCGCCTGCGGCTGCCACGCTTACACCGCAGGATAATGCCGATCTTCAAAGGATTGCCGCTTATTTGAGCAGCGTGCGCACGATGTATGCCAAATTTCAGCAGGTTTCCGGGAGTGGCGGTCGTGCGACAGGGCAGCTCTGGATGGCGCGGCCGGGCCGGATGCGCTTCGAATACGACCCGCCCTCGCCAATCCTGCTCCTTGCCGACATGTTCTACGTCTATTACGTCGACAAGGAACTCGTCCAAATGTCGAAAGTCGGGCTGAAGTCGACGCCCGCTTGGCTACTCCTTCGCGACCCGATCACGTTCAGCGATCTCATCGTGACGCGTTTCGATCGGAGTGCGAACACCATAAGGCTAACCGTTGTCGAGAAAGCCGAGCCGGACAGCGGCAGTTTGACGATGGTGTTCAGCGACAACCCGCTGGCATTGCGGCAATGGTCGATCGTCGATCAACAGCACAAGACGACAACGGTTTCACTTTACGATGAGCGATTCGGTGTAGCGCTCGACCCCAAGCTGTTTGTATATCAGGATCCTTATGCCGCCGGACGCCGCCAATACGAGCCAAACTGAGCACCATGCCTGCCCGTAATTTGCCGATGATCGGCATTCCCACCTGCATGCGTACAGTCAATGAACGGGTTTTTCACGGAGTCAATGAGCGGTATCCGAACGCAGTTATCGATGCAACCGGTTGTCTGCCGGTTCTGATCCCGGCGGTCGGTGCGAAGGTCAATGTTTGCGCGATGCTCGACAGGCTTGACGGTCTGTTGCTGACCGGTAGCCCCTCAAACGTGCATCCGAGCCAATATGGTGGCGAACCAAGTCATCCCGAAACCCTGCACGATACGCATCGCGATGCGACCACGTTGCCGCTGATCCGCGAGGCGGTGCGGCGTGACTTGCCGATTCTGGCAATCTGCCGAGGCATCCAGGAATTGAACGTCGCGCTCGGCGGCACCTTGCACCAGCGGGTGCATGAGGTACCGGGTCGCCTCAATCATCGTTCGCGGAAAGATTCGCCAGATGGCCCCTACGGTCCCGCGCACAGTATCGCGCTGAGCCCGGGCGGGCTGTTAGCGGCACTTGCCGGAACAACCGAAGTGATGGTGAATTCGCTACATTCGCAGGGCATCGATCGTCCCGGACCCACGCTTCGAGTGGAGGCCGTCGCACCGGACGGTCAAATCGAGGCAGTAAGTCTCCCGAAGGCCCGTTTCGTCGTCGGCGTGCAATGGCACCCCGAGTACAAAGTGCTCGAGAACCCGCTATCGACAGCATTATTCTCTATGTTTGCCCAGGCATGCCGCGGTACAGCTTACGAGAGAGTCAAGGTTGCAACACGCGCGGCTTGAGAGATTTGAGTTTGGTTCCCCAGAGTAGCATGCGTTTTTGCCGGTTCCGATATGCGAGAATCGTTGTTTGTTTTTCCTCAGCTGCACCCCATCTGCATCACTCGGAAGCGGAGAGAGCCAAAAAGCTCTCTTTAGAACGGTCCCGTTTCCCCTGCGGGCCCGATTTCCCCCAAACGCTTCTGACATGCAGGCGCCCGGTCTTCCCCCCCGACCGGGCGCCATTGTTTTTGCGGGTGCCCCACGACAACGATGGCGCACGCGCGACCTGGTCGTGATGCTTCGTTTAGTCACCTGGAACATCAACTCGATCCGACTGCGCGTCGCCAACGTCCGACGGCTTGCGACGGAATGGACGCCCGATGTTCTGTGTCTTCAAGAGACCAAGACCCCGGACGAGCGCTTTCCTCGCGAGGTGTTCGAGGAACTCGGCTATCGGCATATGCTGGTTCACGGGATGAAAGGGTATAATGGCGTGGCGATTCTGTCTCGCGCGCCGTTCGCGTCGGCAGGAACAAGAGTTTGGTGCAAACGCGCCGATTGCCGGCATGCGGTTGTCGAGCTGCCCGGTGGCATCGAACTCCATAACATCTACGTACCCGCTGGCGGCGATGTCCCGGACCCCGGCATCAATCCCAAATTTGCTCATAAGTTGCAGTTTCTTGATGAGATAACGGCCTGGTTCAAGGCAGAGCGGCAGGATGGTCGCGCGATGATCGCGGTAGGGGACCTGAATATTGCGCCGCTAGAGACGGATGTCTGGTCCCACAAGCAGCTTCTCGGGGTGGTCAGCCATACTCCTGTCGAGGTGGACCGGCTGGGACGATTGCAGCGAGCGGGCGCTTTTGTCGACGCTGTGCGCCATTTCGTGCCGCCGCAAGAGCGCTTATACACTTGGTGGAGCTATCGCGCCCGCGACTGGGCGGCTTCCAATCGTGGGCGACGGCTCGATCACATTTGGGTGACGTCGTCGCTCGTCCCGCTGCTCGGCGAAGCGCGGGTGCATCGCGACAGTCGTGGTTGGAGCACGGCATCGGACCATGTACCAGTCATGGTGACGGTCGGCGCCTGATACGGCGGTAGAGGTTATATCGGCCGGGCTCGATGCCCATCGGTAGGGGAAGAGAGCTCAATTGGTCGGCAATAACGGCCGGTTCACTAACCAGCACTCCGTCGAGCCGCAGGAGGGGGACAATCAACGGGATGATGCACTGGGCGAGCGCTTTGCTGGCGGGAGTGTCCCCGTTGCCGGCGTCAAGATGGGCAAGCGCTACACGGTCCGCGAGTCGGGCGCGAACCTCTGGTAAAGTCGCGCGCATGTCGCCGAGCAAGAGGAGCCCGTCCGGCGGAATGCAATCCGGATGAGCGGCAATCGTGCGCTCGCAGACATAGATTTTGCGATCTGGGAACAAGTTTCGGAGATGGTCGTATGTTCGGCCGTTTCCCAGTCCGAGCTCGAGCAGGTCACCATCCAAACCTCCAACCAGCTCAGCGGCCATTTCGAGGCAAGCACGCTGCGCTTCGAGCCGGCGGATGAAGCTGTCCAGCCGGCTCACCAGCGTCACGCAGCGACGCCGGTGACCTTGCGCAGCCGCTCGATTTCGCCAGAAGCGGCGCGGAGCTGATTGTTCATCAATTCAACGCGGTGCGCCAGCTCTTGCATGATCGAGACCGCCATGTTCGGAAACTCTCGCACCATGCGCATGAACGGCTCCTTCGAAATGCGCAGCGCGATGAGCCGATCCTTCGCCCGGACCGTCGCCGCGCGCGGCGCGTTGCCCAGGATTCCCATTTCGCCGACGATCTCGTGGGCGCCGAGCGTCGCGACAACGATCGGACCGGCGGGCGTTTCTAGAACGACCTCAGCCTGACCGTCGATGATGAGGTATGCCGCATCAGCCGGGTCTCCTTGCCGCATCAGGTTTTTTCCCGGATCGAAACCCACCCGTTCGCTCACGAACGCCAAAAGCTTCAGCTTTGACGGTTCGATCTCGGCGAAAAACGGCACTCGGCGAAGCAACTCGAATTCCTGCTTCAGGCTCATTTCCTCCCTCCTCGGGCTCGTTTTGGAATACCCTCACTCATTCCCTTGCTGACCCGTCGCCTGAGCGGCGGTTCCTATTTCGCCCCGCTAGCCCGAATATAGCAAATGAACCGGGGAAGGTCATTGGCACCGATGAAGCCGACTTCCCCCGAAAAGGTCACGACCTAACGGCAAGTGGCGAACGACGGATTATCGTATCGGCCGCCTTTCGCCGGTGGCGACCCGGCACCGTGTCTTCATAAAAGACCGTTTCGCGCAGGAGCGGCTTGTGCAATAGTCGAACCACTTACCCCTTGAGAGACCCCCGTGTGACTGTTCGCCGTCATCAAAAACGGGTGCTTATCTATAGCCACGACAGCTTCGGATTAGGCCACTTGCGGCGTTGTCGGGCTATTGCGCACTCGCTGGTCGATGCCGACCCTGCGGTCTCTATACTAATACTTTCCGGGTCGCCGATCATAGGAAGCTTTGATTTCCGCTCCCGGGTCGATTTTGTGCGCGTGCCGGGTGTCATCAAGCTGCGCAACGGAGAATATGTTTCACTTAATTTGCACATTGAGATCGACGAGATGCTGGCGATGCGCTCCTCGATAATTCGACACACGGCCGATATCTTTGATCCCGAATTGCTGATCGTCGACAAGGAACCGTTAGGACTCCGTGGAGAGGTGCGCGACACCCTCGATTTGCTGCAACGGCGCGGAACGGCTCTGGTCCTGGGGCTGCGCGACGTTATGGACGATCCCGAAGCGCTCGAGAGCGAGTGGGAGCGCAAGCAGGCGGTCCCAGCCGTCGAAGAATATTACGACGAGATCTGGGTCTACGGCCTGCCGGAGGTCTGTGATCCGCTCGCGGGTCTATCGGTACCGCGCAGCGTCCGCGAGCGCATAACCTATACCGGCTATTTGCGGCGCACTCCGAGTGAGCTGCAGCTCTTGCCCGAGCTCCTCGGCATCATCGACAAGGATTTTCTGCTGGTCACACCGGGCGGCGGCGGGGATGGCGAGGCCTTAATCGACCATGTGCTGTCGGCGTACGAGCACGATCCGACTATTCCGCACCCTGCGCTGCTGGTCTTCGGTCCGTTCATGTTGCCCGAGCAACGGGCAGTCTTTGCCAGCCGCGCGGGCCGGCTCGCGAACGTGCGGTCGATCACCTTTAGCGCCCGGCTCGAGAGCTTGATGGCGCGCGCCGCCGGCGTCGTAGCGATGGGAGGCTACAACACCTTCTGTGAGATCCTATCCTTCGACAAGCGCGCACTTATCATACCAAGGACCGTGCCGCGCTTGGAGCAGTTCATTAGGACCAAGCGCGCCGCCGAGCTAGGTCTGTTGGCGATGCTGTCCGAGGATCAAGCGCGCGATCCTCAGGTCATGGCCGGCGCCCTTCGCCGTCTCGCACAGCAACCACCCCCTTCCGCTGTTCGTATCCCCGGCCTGCTCGGCGGTATGCCAGAGGTTAACCGGTTGGCGCGAAACTGGCTCGAACAGGGGCGAGCGGGTTGTTTTGCGGCACGGGCTCGCTACGGAACCTGAGTGTGACAGCAGCCACCGGGGCGGCGGGTCGCGTTGCTTTCGTCGTCAAAGGATATCCGCGGCTTTCGGAAACCTTCATAGCTCAAGAGATCCTGGCCCTGGAGCGGCGGGGGCTCGACATCCTCATCGTTTCTCTGCGCCATCCCACCGATCGCGCGATCCATCCGATCCATCGCCAGATCGGCGCGGCGCTGCTCTATCTTCCCGAGTACCTGCGCCAGGAAATCTCCCGGGTTTGGCGCTGCTGGTTGCGGTCTCGCCGACAAGCGGGGTACCGGGCGGCGCGGGCCGCGTGGTTTGCCGACCTAGGCCGCGATCCGACCCCGAACCGCATCCGTCGCTTCGGCCAAGCCCTGGTTCTGGCCGCCGAATTACCGGACGATGTCACCCACATTCATGCGCACTTTCTGCATACGCCGGCCTCTGTGGCGCGTTATACGGCGCTGTTGACGGGCCTCGACTGGACAGCTTCGGCGCATGCCAAGGATATCTGGACACTTCCGGAATGGGAGAAGCGTTCGAAGCTCGCGGAAGCGAGGTGGATCGTCACCTGTACCGAGGTGGCGCGCTGCTACCTTGTGGGCCTGACATCGCGGCCTGACGCCGTATGGCTGTGCTATCATGGTGTCGATCTCGCGCGCTTTAGGCCACCCCCACTGCGCTTGGGCGCACGCGACGGCAGCGACCCGCAGCAGCCAGTCCTCATCCTCTCGGTCGGCCGGCCGGTCGCAAAAAAAGGCTATGACGACCTCCTCGAAGCTCTGGCGCTCCTTCCTGCCAGCCTTCATTGGCGGTTCGCACATATCGGCGGCGGTGCGCTCCGTGCGACACTGAAACGCCAGGCGGAGCGGCTTGGTCTGTCGCACCGGATAGAGTGGCGAGGCGCCATGGTCCAGCCGGAGGTGCTCGCCGCCTATCGCGAGGCCGACCTGTTTGTGCTCGCCTCCAAGGTGGCGAACGATGGCGACCGCGATGGGCTACCTAACGTACTGATCGAGGCGCAAACCCAGAGGCTCGCTTGCATTTCGACCAGCGTTTCGGCGATCCCGGAGTTGATCGAGCAGAATGTGACCGGACTCTTGGTGCCGCCGCGCTGCCCGATGTCGCTCGCCGAGGCGTTGGAACGCCTGATCCGTCATCCCGTGGAGCGGGCCCAATTTGGCGCTGCCGGCGAACACCGAGTGCGCCACCTTTTTTCTATGGAGGACGGCGTCGATCGGCTGGCTGCCCGTTTTGGGCTGGCTTCCGCCTCTCGGCGGGATATCCCCGCCAACGATCCAGTCCCGTGGTCCTCCGAGGGCGTCTCTGGTAGCGAGGAAAACGTAACTCAAATGGAATGCGTATCGCCTTCTATGCTCCACTGAAATCGCCTGATCACCCAGTTCCCTCGGGAGACCGCAGGGTCGCGCAGCTGTTCCTTGAGGCGTTGCGGCTGGCTGGCCACGATCCGTTCATAGCATCTCGATTTCGCAGCTATGACGGGCATGGCGACCAGCGGCGTCAGACTCGGTTGGCGGCCGTCGGCGGCAGCCTTGCGGCCCATTTTATCGGCTGCTGGCGCGCGGCTCCAGAAACCGCTCCGGAACTCTGGTTTACCTATCATCTTTACCATAAGGCGCCGGATTGGTTGGGACCGCCAATCGCAGACGCGCTGTGCATTCCCTATGTCATCGCCGAGGCTTCCGACGCGCCAAAACAGGCGTCGCGCGGTTGGTCGGCTGGTCGGCGGGCGGCAGAGCGCGCGATCAGGCGGGCCGACGCCGTGATCGGGCTCAACCCGGTCGATCGGGAATGCGTGTTGCCGCTGTTGCGAGACGCGTGGCGTTGGGTGCCATTCAAGCCCTTCGTCGATGTCGGGTCCTACACACGACCAGCGCGCGTGAAAGCTCAGCAGCCACGTCTCATCACCGTCGCGATGATGCGCCACGGCGACAAGCTCGCATCCTACCAACTCCTTGGGGATGCGCTTTCGCGCTTGTTGGATCTGCAGTGGGTGTTGGAGGTGATCGGGGACGGACCGGCCCGGTGCGCGGTCGAGGACGCGCTTCATCCGCTCAAGGATCGGGTGAATTGGTTAGGAATGCTCGGGGGTATGGACGTTGCGCAACGGCTGGCATCGGCTGACCTGTGCGTGTGGCCGGCTCTCAACGAAGCTTTCGGCATGGCAATGCTGGAGGCGCAGGCAAGTGGAGTGCCGGTCGTAGCGGGCAGCGGGGGCGGCGTCAGCGAAATTGTCGCGCCCGGAGTAACCGGCCTCCTCGTCCAGCCAGGCGATGCGGCGGCCTTTGCCGAGGCCGTGCGCAGCCTGATCACCAACCGCCCCCGTCGTGCTGCCTTCGCCGAAGCTGCGCGGCAGCATGTCAGGGACGAGCATGACCTGGCGTCGGTCGCTCGCCGCCTCAATGCGGTGATCGATATGGCGTCGCAAGGCCGCGTGACGTGAGTGGAAGCCGGCGCATTCCATGATCGGCTCCGTGCTGCTTTATGTTCAACATCTCCTTGGAATCGGGCATTTGCGGCGTTCGTTGAGGATAGTCGACGCTCTGACCCGGGAGGGTGTCAGAGTCACCTTGATCTCGGGAGGAGAGCCGCTTGCCGAATTGGCACGCACCTCCGCCCAGCGGATGGTCCAGCTTCCCCCGATCAGAGCCCACGATGCGGGATTCAAGATGCTCGTGGACGAGATGGGCCGG